>Ga0123329_1000827_pt1 | contig 30721 bp, 22 predicted proteins | sample BioC12SIPDNA_FD_89703 | JGI IMG/M metagenome (GOLD analysis project Ga0123329, IMG submission 89703) | Anaerobic biogas reactor microbial communites from Washington, USA - Biogas_R1_B C12 SIP DNA | ecosystem: Engineered > Bioreactor > Anaerobic > Unclassified | place: Washington, USA | collected...
ATACGATCGACGATCATGTGGGTAGCTCCGATAGCTTCGATGCGACCGCGTTCAGGAAGACCGCGTGGAGTTGACCGCCGGCGCCGCCTTGGCCCGCAACGGCCGCAACGACTGCCGCCGGATAAGCAAACAGGGACGATCCAACCGGTCGTCAGATCGTCCCTTAGCGAATAACTCCCGTTCGAGATGTCCACCCGGCCCACAGCGTCGGGGCCGTGTGTCGCCGGACCGACTTTACGACCGCTTGCCTCCTGCCCGCTGCGGTACGTCCTGTTGCCTCATCGACACGGCACACGACAACGCTGCGCGGGGCCCACACTCACCGAGGCCCGTCGCAGCGCGACTGCCCTGCTACTCCGTCATCGGGGCCACCGGCTGCGCCTCATCGGACTTCTCCACCGGCTTCAGGCTGACCTGCGACATGGCGTTCTTGGCGTTCTGAATCGCCTGATCGCCCTCTTTCATACGCTGCGTGTGCTCAGACTGCGACTGATCGTACTTCTGGCCGAACGGAACGACCCAACCGAACCGCGAGTCGGCCTTCACCATCACGACGGCCACCGCCGCCACGAGAAACACCAGCGCGATGATCGTCAACAGCGTATAGATACTGCTGGACGGCTTCGCTGCCACCTGCGTTCCCGCACTACCTCCGGACGGTATACGTGACATTGTCGTCCCTCCGCACGTCGCTCTGCTTGTACTCCAACCGACCGACCGCCGTGTTCTCGTCCACCTTCGTAATCACCAAGTCCGCCAGGTAGTCGGAGCCGCGGTAGACCATGAACTTCATGTTCTCGACCACCTGGTCGCTCGACCCGAGGCTGATCTCGGCCACGTTCGTGCCGTTATCCACCTCGCGGACCACGCCGTGCAGATCCACGGTCGGCAGCGCCGGGACGACCTTCGGCAACTCGACCTTCGCGTTCTGCTTCAGGTAGTTGTTCTCTTTGCCGATCTCGGCCGCCTGAACTTCCAGGCCGCGGATGCGGGCCTTCAGGTCGATCACCATCTGCTTCAGGTCCTGGTTCTGGCTCGTCACGTCGCTGTTGACCTGGCGCAGCACCGTCGCCTCGGAGACCTGCTTGTCGTAAGCGGCCTGAAGGGCGTCCTTCTCGGCCTTGATCTTGTCCAGGCCGGTGTTGAGCCCCTGCACGGCGGTGCGGAGCTCGTTCAGCTCCTTCATCTGCTGGGCCTTGTCGCGATCCAGCGCCGAGTTCGTGTTGCGCAGCTGCTCGATCATCGCGGCCTTGTTGTCCAGCTCCAGGGTGTACAGGGAGGCGAGCTTGACGCGCTCCATGTTGCTTTCGCCGAGGCCCGCCTCGAAGGCCTTCCAGGCCTCAGTGGCCCGTGTGCGCCCGGTGGCGGCTTTCTCGTATTGCAGGTCCCGCTGTTCGCTGCTCTTGACATACGCCACAACGAGCATGCACAGGACGATCGCGGCGACCACATTCAGTACCGTAAAGATCTTGCCGAGAGTACTCAAGGAAAGGTCCTCCCTTAATCGAGCCGGCCCAGCCTCGCGGCAGACTCACCGGCCATGGTTCAAGCCTGCCCTTACGCGACGCACGCAGCAGAGTATGTTATGATGCCCATTCCGCAACTTCCCCGCGGACCGGCCCCAAGGCTTCCTGATGCACGGCCTTAGTCCCGTTCCTGCGGGCAATTACGGAAATGCGATTCTAACGCCCACCACAGGGTCGTCAAGAAAAAACTCAACCCCCCAGGACCGATTTTAACGCTGTTAACGCACTCGCGTGTCCTGTGGCCGAATCGGCTCGATCGGCCCCAGCGGCCCCGCGCGCGGCTCCCGCAGCAGCGGCGACGTTCCCGACGGTTTCCGCCCCGGCGACGCCCCCGAGGGCTTCGATTCCGGCGAGGTGCCCGGCCGCAGGATCTCCCCTTCCGTCAGGTGCTGCACCCCGCGCTCGGTCGCCGTGGACGCGTCGATCGTGTCGCGCAGCTTCTTGCCCTCGGCCGAATCGAACGCCAGGATCGCCCACGCGGCACTCGCCCGGATCAGCGGGTCGCCGTCATCCAACGACGGCACCACCGACCGCCACGACGGCCCGTACGCCGACCGGGCCAGCAACTGGAGGATCATCGCCTTGTCCTGAACGTCAATCGGGTCGCGCCCGGGCCGCCCGGCCGCCATTTCCCCCAACCGCGCCGCCTGCGTGTAGTCGCCCAGCATCGCCCGGGCCCCGTACGACGCCAGACGCGCCATCGCGCTGACCGGCTTCTCGTCGCTGAACCCCTCGCGCAGCAGCACCACGTCGCGCGGCACCAGGCCCACCCGCCCCAGGGCGAGAATCGCGCCAATCTGCCGCGGAGAGCCCTGGCTCGTGGCCACCTGACGCAACAGATCCAGCCCGCGCGTGCTGCCGAGCCGCCCCATCGCCTCCGCGGCGTTCATCTGCACCGCCGCGTCGGCGTCCGACAGGTACGCCCCGAGCATCGGCGCCGCCGTCTTGTTGCCCAGCAACCCCAGCAGCATGGCCGCATTGCGCCGCGCCGCCGCATCGCCGCCGCGGGCGCCCAGCGCCTCGGCCAGCCGCTCCACGTGGCTCATGTCGCCCAGCAGCGCCATGCCGTACACCGCGGCCAGACGCACGCTCGGGTCCGTCTCCTTATTATAGAGCACGCGGAAATAGGACAGGTCCCGCCGCCGCTGCTTGCCGCGCTGGCTGGCCTGCTCGGCCTTGCACATCACCGCCAGAAAGCGGCTCGGGGCGAACGGGTCGCCCAGCAGCACCTCGAGTTCCTCGGCGGGAATGTCCCGCTCCAGTTCCCGGTATGCCGTCATCGCCAGCATCCGCACCGTGGCCCGGTCGCTGCGAAGCGACTGGCGCAGGATCGTCTCGGACTTCTTGACATAGCTGTCGCCGCCCAGGTCGCAACCGCCGAGCGCCATCAGACCGGCTGCCGCACCCAGAACCCGCCACAGAGCCGAGAAACTCCGGCCGTTGCCGCATGCACTCATCCTGTCGCCCTCAATCGCCCCACGCACGCTCGGCCTTGGCAAAGGTCCGCCGCGGCCGCGCCGCCCGTGCGGCCTCAAGCCGCCTCGCCGCGCCGACCCCTCACGGCCGCAACCACCGCCGCTATCATAGCCGCACACGCCGCCAGACTCAAGGTCACAGCAAACACGTCGCCGTATCGCCCGTAGACACTTCGCCGCCCGTCCAGCTCCAGCCTTGCCGCCGCATACCCCTTCACCGACCGCACGTGCCCGGCCGCGTCGCTCACGCGGACCACCGTGCGGCCGCAGGAATCGATCACGCCGCTGATGCCCGTGTTCACGCTCCGGACCACCGGCACGCGGTTCTCCACGGCCCGCACCACCGACAGGTCCCAGTGCTGCTGGAGCTCCACCGTGCCGGGAAACCACCCGTCGTTGCTGATGTTGACGAGGAAATCCGCCGCCTTGTCGCCGCGGGGATCATACACCATCCGTCGGCACACGCCCGCGAAGGCGTCCTCGAAGCAGATCGGCGCGGCCAGCCGCCACGGACCCAACTCCATCCGCGTCAGGGCCTCGCCCGCGGTCAGATCGTACTCGTAGTCGTACGGCGTCAAGCCCATCAGCAGCCCGTAGAGCCACGGAGCAGACTCCTTGAATGGCACGTACTCGCCGAACGGCACCAGATGCACCTTATCGTAGGTGGCGGCGGTCGTGAACTCGCGGTCGTCGGGGGCGAACAGCAGGGCCCGGTTGAATCGCGGGCCGTAGCGGCCGCCGGCGTCGAGCTCGCGGACCTGGCTTCCGACAAGAAGCCGTCGTCGGCTGCCGGCCACGAGGTCATGGATCATCCGCCAGCAGGTCCGCATCTGGAGTTGCCATGCCCGGGCCTCGGCCTGGCTGGCCGAGGCGTCGAAGCGCAGCAGCGACTCGTTGACGGGCACAGGCGTCATCGTCTCGGGCCAGACCACCAGGTCGGCGTCGGGGTGCTCGGCCAGGGCCTGCGGCGTCAGGGCCATGAGATCGGCAAACGCGGGGTCTTCCAGGAGCCGGGCCCGTGCGGCCTCGTCGGTCAGCGTCAGGGGCCGCTCCGGGGCGTCGGCGGCGATGAGGGCCTCCCGAATGTCTTGCGGCACATTGGGTTGCACTACCACCACCAGCGGCCCGTCGGCCATCGCCACCGGCCGCAGGCGATAGTGCCCGTAGACGACGACGAACGCCCAGGCCGCCGCCAGGGCCACCACCGACACCTTCAGCGAGAGCGACCACCGCATGCGCTGGCCGTATCGCAGGAACAGCGGCCGCGTGACGGTGTCCACGGCCAGTCCCGCGGTGGCGGCCGCCAGGGCGCTGAGGCCGTAGACGCCCGTCAGGTCCACGATCTGCAAGAGCGTCGGGCTGGCGGCCTGGCTGTGGCCGATCAGGAGCCACGGAAACCCGGTCAGCAGGTGCGACCGCAGCAATTCCAGCGGCACCCAGACCATCGGGGCCACCGCCGCCAGGGGCAGGCGCGTTTGCCGCACGAGGTACGCCGCCAGCAGGCCGAACGCGGGCCAGAACAGGGCGCAGAACAGGACCGCCCCGACGTAGCCGGGCACGGTGGGCATGGCCAGCCAGTGGAGTTCGCCGGCGTAGAACACGACGGCCGCCAGGAACGTGGAGATGGCGAGGACGCCCCTGGACGGGGCGCGGACCACGGCCACGAGCATCGGCGCCAGGGCCACGAAGGCCACCGGCCACCAGCCCACGGGCGGAAACGCCAGGGCCAGGAGAATCGCCGTGGCCAGGCAGAGCCCGAGGTTCAGCGTGCGGTCGCGAATGGGCACGCGGTAGTCGGCCCCGGGCGCCGCGCCGCGAAGCGAGCCGCCCCGGGCGGCCTTCTCAGTAGTGGTAACGCGCTTGCGACTCTTCTTGCCCATGGGAGTCCCGTTCGCCCTATGCCGACCGACCGTGCCGGGCCATTGTGTCGCCGCCGGCCCCGGCTGTCAAGGCGAACCGATGCTCGCGCTTGCAGATGGGGGGGCTTTGTGGTACAAAAGCGGGCTGTTCGTACAGTAGGGGGGCATGCGTCTGCCGTGGATTGTCCGTCGGCGGGCGTCGCCGCCGGGCGGCCTTGCGGCGGCAGGACACTGGGCTTCGGACAGCCGAAAAGGGCGTACTCACGTGAAGACCGACGACATCAGGCAACGGTACCTGGACTTCTTCGCCGGGCGCGGGCACAAGCTCGTCGCCAGCGACAGCCTCGTTCCGACGAACGATCCGACCCTCCTGTTCACCGGGGCCGGCATGAACCAGTTCAAAGAGGAGTTCATGGGGCATGTGACGGACTTCACCCGGGCCACGACGTGCCAGAAGTGCGTCCGCACGGGCGACATCGACAACGTGGGCGTCACGCCCTTCCACTTCACGTTCTTCGAGATGCTGGGCAACTTCTCGTTCGGCGACTACTTCAAGCGCGACGCCATCCGGTGGGCCTGGCAGTTCATCACCGAAGAGATGAAGTTCGACGCCAGCCGCCTGTATGTCACGATCTACAACGACGACGACGAGGCGTTCGACGTCTGGACCAAAGACGTGGGCCTGGCGGCCGACCGCGTGTACCGCTGCGGCGAGCACGACAACTTCTGGCCGGCCGACGCGCCGAGCCTCGGGCCCAACGGGGTATGCGGCCCGTGCAGCGAAATCTACGTGGACCGCAAGCCCGGCCCGCCCGTGCCGCCCGAGGGGCCCAGCAGCGACAACCGCCGGTTCGTCGAAATCTGGAACCTTGTCTTCACGCAGTTCGACCGCCGCGATGGCGGCAAGCTGGTCCCGCTGCCCCAGAAGAACATCGACACGGGCATGGGCCTGGAGCGCATGGCCGCGGTGATGCAGGACGTCCCGACCGGCTACGACATCGACCTGATGCTGCCGATCGTTCAGGCCGCCGCGAAGCTGACGGGCCAGACGTACACGGTCGGCGAGGCGGGCAAGGTGGGCCAGCGGCTGCGCCGCATCGCCGACCACACGCGGTGCGTGGCCATGTCAATCGCCGACGGGGCCCTGCCGGACCGTTACGGTCGCGGGTACGTGATTCGCCGCCTGATCCGGCGCGCGGCCCTCGACGGCCGCCACCTCGGCGTGGCCAAGCCGTTTCTGCACAAGCTTGTCGAAACGGTCGTGGCGCAGATGGCGCCGACGTACCCGGACCTGCGCGAGCGCGTCAAGACGATCACGAGCATTCTGCGCGGCGAGGAGCAGCGGTTCGCCGAGGCCCTGGACAACTCCAAGGGCATCCGCGAGTTCGAGGACGAGCTTCGCCGCGCCGCCGGCGGCGACAAGCGCATCGACGGCGAGCGCATCTTCTACTTCGTGGACACGCACGGCCTGCCGCTGGAGTTCATCGACGACCAGTTGGCGTCCGAGGATGTGACCTACGACCGCGAGGTGTTCGAGAAAGCCATGGAGGCCCGTCGCGAAGAGAGCCGCGCGGGCAGCAACATCAGCGACGAGACGATGATCTTCAAGGGCGTCGCGCTGACGCCGGAGACGTTGACGGCCCTGCGTCATCAGTCGCTGGCAAGCGAGTTCGTCGGCTACGAGGCCACGGAGGCCGAGGCGCGGATTCTCGCGCTGATCGGCCCTGAGTCGTTGCTGGAGCGCGCCGAGGCCGGGCAGGCCGTGACGGTCCTGCTGGACCGCACGCCGTTCTACGCCGAGGGCGGCGGCCAGGTGGGCGACGCCGGCGAACTGATCGGCGCCGGCGGCCTGCGGCTCCGCGTGGGCAACGCGTTCAAGGACCACGAGTTCCACCTGCACGCCGCCGAGGTCGTGGCCGGCACGGCGCGACCCGGGGCCGGCGTCACGGCCCGCGTCGATGCCGCCCGCCGCATGGACATCGCCCGCAACCACACGGCCACGCACATGCTGCACTGGGCGCTGCGCAAGGTGCTTGGCGAGCACGTTCACCAGGCCGGCAGCGAGGTGACGCCGGCGCAACTGCGGTTCGATTTCACGCACACGGCGGCCATGACGGCCGACGAGCTGGCCGGCGTGGAGCGCCTGGTCAACGAGCGCATCTTCGAGGATGCCGCCGTGAGTTCGCAGGTGACCACGATCGACGAGGCCCGCCGTGCGGGGGCCATGGCCCTGTTCGGCGAGAAGTACGGCAACGAGGTCCGCATGGTCTCCGTGGGCGACTTCTCGCGTGAGTTGTGCGGCGGCACGCACCTGGAGCGCAGCAGCCAGGTCTGCTTCTTCAAGATCGCCGGCGAAGGGTCCGTGGCGGCGGGGGTGCGGCGCATCACGGCCCTGACCGGCCGCGGCGCGGCCGAGTACGTCACCCGCGAAGAGGACCTGCTGGACCAGCTCATGGCCCGCCTGAAGGCCAACAACGCCGAGTCGGCGATTCAGCGCGTCGAGGCCCTTCAGAACGAGGTCAAGACCTTGAAGCAGGATCTGCACAAGGCGCGCAGCGTGACCGCCCGCAACGGGGCGGCCGACCTGTTTGCCAACGTGCAGGACGCCGGGGGCGTGCCGCTGGTGGCGGCGGAGATTCCCGGCGGCGACGCGACGGCTCTGCGCGAGGCCGTGGACCTCGGCCGCAAGAAACTCGGCTCGGGCGTGCTCGTGTTCGGCTGCCGCGAGGGCGACAAGGTGACCCTTGTCGTCGGCGTGACCAAGGACCTGGTCGAGAAAGGGCTGAAGGCCGGCTCGATCATCAAGGATCTGGCCGCGGTGGTCGGCGGCGGCGGCGGCGGACGGCCCGACATGGCCCAGGCCGGCGGCAAGCTGCCCGAGAAGCTCCCCGACGCCATCGCCCAGGCCGCCGAGGTCGTGGCGCGGCACGCCAAGGCGTGAGCGACGAACCCGTGTCCATTCCGGGAGTAGCGCTGACCGTAGGGGCGGCTCGCTGCAAGTCCCGAGCCTCGTCGAGGGGCAAGCCGCCCTCGCAGTGACCTGTCTCTGGCGGGTCGCTCGCGAGCGACCCCTACAACGTTCCCCGCCACTGCCGACAGGCATGACGCGTCCCCCGACCTCGTTGCCCGGCTACATTGCGCTTGACCGGGTGGGCGGGGGCCATAGAATGCCGGGGCAGGCTCCGGGCGTCGTGCTGCGACGGCCGCGACCGACCGGACCACAGGGGAGCATCGCGTGAACACTGGCGGCAAGACTACCGTATTCGTCACGGGAGCCACGGGGCTGGTCGGATCGCACCTGGTGGAACGCCTGACGGCCGAGGGCGTCGAGGTGCGGTGCCTGGTTCGCTCGAGCAGCAGGACGGAGTTGCTGGAGCGGCTCGGCGTCCAGCGCGTCGTGGGCGACGTGACCGACGAGCCGGCCCGGCTCCGCGAACTGATCGGCGACGCGTCGCTGGTGTTTCACTGTGCGGCGATGGTGGACGACTGGGCCTCGCGCGAGGCCATGGTCCGCGTGAACGTCGAAGGGACGCGGAACCTGCTGGAGTCCTGCCGCGGGTTGCCGGGCCTGCGGCGGTTCGTCATGGTCGGCAGCATGGTGGTCCTGGGCATGGGACCGCAGATTCACTTCGACGAAACCGCCCCGATGGTCCACACGGGCGACAACTACAACTACACAAAAATCCTGGCCACCGAGATGGCGATGAAGTACGCCCGGGAGCACGGCGTGCCGGTGGTCGTCTGCCAGCCGCCGTACATCTACGGTCCGCGGGACCAGCAGTTCTTCCCGCGCGTGTTCGAGGCGCTGAAGTCGGGGCGGTTCAAGTATCTCGGCGACGGCAACCAGCCGCTGACGCTCGTCTACGTCGCGAACCTGGTGGAGGCGCTGCTGCTGGCGGCGGCCAAGGACGGCGTCCAGGGGCAACTGTTCCTCGTGACCGACGGCGAATCGGTGACCCGGCGCGAACTGGTCGAGATGGTCTGCGAGGAAATGGGCTACCGCAAGCCGACGGTCTGCGTGCCGGTGGCGGTGGCCCGGGCGCTGCTGCCGCTGGTGGAGTGGCTGGGCAAGGTCCGCGGCAAGCGGCCGATCCTGAACCGGTTCCAGATGAAGTTCCTGAGCACTCCGCTGACGTTTAACATCGCCAAGGCCCGGACCGTGCTGGGTTACGCCCCGGTCGAACCGCCGCGCGAGAGCCTGCGGAAGACCATCCGCTGGTACCGTGAACATCACAAGGAGATGCTGCCGGGGGGCTGATCCGCGCCGCCGCGTCTTGCCGCGCTTGCCGGGTCACGCGACGCGGGGAAGTCAAGAGGTTATTCACAATCGCTTGACATTAGCGACGCGCTGCTGGGCAAGGAACCGCCCAGGCGGCCGACATGGCGAACCATGGCCCCCTTCGGTTTTTTTGGACGTCGCAATCCCATTATTGAGAACCACTTATAGCCTTGGCACAGCCAGCCCGGTGAAAGACCGGACAGGATTCGGCATTGGGTTTGCTTGTCTCCGGCCGGGTCAGTGCGGGCTTTTCCACAGGTTATCCACGGAATCCGGGCGCGCCAAAAAAACCTGAAAACCACGGAGAAAACTGTCGGATCGTTGACCGGGACGGTCGCGATTCTGCTGGCGTTTCGGTGGCGGCCACGGTACCCTCTGGCCGCCGGCTGCGCGGGCCGGGCGACCCATTCTCAGGAGCAACCGCAGGTGAGGCGCATGAGCATCGGACAACGGATTCTGGCGGTCGCCGCGGCCGCAGGCACAGTGTGGGCGACTGCGGCTCTGACGGGGTGTGAGCAGGCCCGCGGCAGGAAGCCCGCGACCGGCAGTCGCGCCCCGGCGCCATCTGCCAGCGGCACGGCCCGGGTCGAGCCGCCGCCGGCCGACCCGTACGTGCAGCCCATCCCCGATCCGTCGCTACGGAACACCGCGACGGCGCCGTCGTCGGACGCCGCGGGCCTGGCGGCCGAAGGCGGTCCGTTCGCCAGACACAGAACCGACGCGGCCAAGTACCCGATCCGGTTCGAAACCAACTGCAAGGCGGTCTTCCGGTGCGGCGACAGGACGGCCGACCTGCCCGGCACCCTGTGGCTCGACGACCAGTGGGCCCCCGGCGGCGAACCGTGTATCACGTTCCGACCGTGCATCGACGGATCGTTCCAGTTCTTCTACGGCGATCAGCAGCCGTGCGCGTTCACGGACCCGTCCGGCACGCCACTGAAGGTGCTCCGGTGCAGTCTCGAACTGGCGGCGGATGCCGGCGACGATGACACCCTCCTGACGGTCTACAAACTCCACCTGGCCCGCTGACGCCCGGCGGATCGGGCATCGGGCCGCGCGGCGGCGATTTCGCTTGCGGCTGGGGGTGGCTTGGAGTATTGTACCGGCCTTTTTGGTGACAGTGGCGACAGCCACAGGAGGCGCCTTCCTTGACAGACGACCAGTTCGAGGTTCGCAAGGCCACGATCGCGGATGTGGAGCGGATTCACACGCTGATTTCGGTGGGTGCGGAACATCAGAAGATGCTGGCCCGCAGCCGCAGCGATCTGTACGAGTCGCTGCGCGACTTCATCGTGGCGGCGCGGCGATCGGACAACCTGGTTGTGGCCTGCGGCGCGCTGGCGATCACGTGGGCGGACCTGGCGGAAATCCGCAGCCTGGCAGTGGAACCGGAGTTTCAGCGACAGGGGCTGGGTCGGCGGATCGTGGCGTCGTGTCTGGCCGAGGCCAAGGGCCTGGGCATCCGCCGGGTATTCGTGCTGACGTACCAGAAGGAGTTCTTTGAGCGGCAGGGGTTCGCGGTCATCGCCAAGGAAGAGTTGCCGCACAAGATCTGGTCGGTCTGCCTGAAATGCCCGAAGTTTCCGGATTGCGACGAGATTGCGATGGCATTTGACGTGCCGGGGAATGGGGCGGCGTAGCCGTGAGTGCCGCAACCCCGCATCGTGGCATTGGCGGGGAAGCCCACGAACACACGGCGTTTTGCAGGGCCAGGATGGCCCTGGGACGCACGGGCAAGATGCCCGTGCCACGGTGAAAAGGCCTTGTCGCGTTGAGGTGTTTGGGGCAAGGCAGCCGCCCCCGCGGGGGCGGGGTCACTTCTTCGGGTTGCTCTTCAGAGGCACGACGATCACCTGGCCGCACTGCTTGCAGCGGACCTTCTGGCCGCGCTGCCGTTCGTCCGCCTGGAGCATCGCCTTGCATTTCAGGTTGGGGCAGAAGAAGGTGATGATCGGCATGGTCTACGCGCTCTCCTTGAGCTTGGCGGCGGTGGCCAGGATGTCTTTGCGGCCGCGCACCACGTCCTCGTCCACCACATAACGGAAGCCGGGCCCGCGGGTGGGCAGCTCGTACATGACATCGAGCATGATCTCCTCGGTGACCGCGCGTAGAGCCCGGGCTCCGGTGTTGCGGCTCATGGCGCGGCGGGCGACCTCGCGCAGCGCGCCGTCGGTGAACTCCAGCTCGCAGTTCTCCATCGCCACGAACTTCTGATATTGCTTGACCAGGGCGTTGCGCGGCTCGGTGAGGATGCTCACCAGGGCTTCCTCGTCCAGCGGCATCAGCGGCGTGAACACCGGCAGGCGCCCGACGAACTCCGGAATCAGGCCGTACTCGATCAGGTCGTCGGGCGTCACCTGGTTCAGCAGCTCCGACTCGCGGGCGGCGCGGCTCTGGGTCGAGCCGCTCTCGTGGAACCCGATGGTGCCCTTACCGACGCGCCGGGCGATGATCTCGCCGAGGTTGTCGAACGTGCCGCCGCAGATGAACAGAATCTGGCTCGTGTCGATCTGGATGTACTGCTGCTCGGGATGTTTGCGGCCGCCCTGGGGCGGCACGTTGGCCACCGTGCCTTCGAGCATCTTCAGCAGCGACTGCTGCACGCCCTCGCCCGAGACGTCGCGCGTGATTGAGACGTTCTGGCTGGTGCGGCCGATCTTGTCGATCTCGTCGATGTAGATGATGCCTCGCTGGGCGGCCTCGACGTCGAAATCGGCCGCCTGAATGAGCCGCAGCAGGAGGTTCTCCACGTCTTCGCCGACGTAGCCGGCCTCGGTCAACGTCGTGGCGTCGCCGATGGCGAACGGCACGTGCAGGACGCGAGCCAGCGTGCGGGCCAGCAGCGTCTTGCCGCTGCCGGTCGGGCCGATCAGCAGGACGTTCGACTTCTCGAGCTCGACCGAGTCGTCGTTCTCCAGGGCGGCATTGAGCCGCTTGTAGTGATTGTGCACGGCCACCGAGACGGTCTTCTTGGCCCGCTGCTGGCCGACGATGTACTGATCGAGGAATTCGCTGATCTCGCGCGGCGACGGCACCGAGCCAATGTGGGCCGGCAACGTGCCGCTGCGGCGGCGCTCCTGCTGGATGATCGACTGGCACAGCTCGACGCACTGGGCGCAGATGAAGCAATCGTCGGGCCCCTCGATCAGCGGGCCGACCTCGCGATGGCTCTTGCCGCAGAAACTGCACACGGCGGCGCGGCGCGTACGGTCGCTCTTGCCCAGTTTGCGCCGTTCGTCGGTCGGTCCGCCGCCGTCGTTCTTGTGATTCGCCATGAACCCCTGACTCCTTCTACGCTTGATACGGCCCGGCTGCCGTTCGGCCGACAGCCACTTTCTGTTATCGACTACCGGATACCCACTTCTGCATGCGGCGTCTAGAGCGCCTCTTCCTCGCTCCGCCAGGGGCGCGTCATCAGGTCGCGCATGGCCTGCCGCGGGCTCTTGCCGGCGAACAGCACCTCGTGGACCTCGCGCGTGATCGGCATGTCCACGCCGCAACGGTCCGCCAGGGCCACCACGCTGCGCGTCGTCGGCACGCCCTCGGCCACCTGCTGGTTCATCGCCTCGAGCACCTCGGCGAGGCTCTGGCCGCGGCCGATGCGTTCGCCGACAGTGCGATTGCGGCCGTGGGCGCTGACGCACGTCGTAATCAGGTCGCCGATGCCGGCCAGCCCCGCGAACGTCTCGCGCCGAGCCCCCAGGGTGACCCCGAGCCGCGTGATTTCGGCCAGCCCCCGCGTCAACAGCGCCGCCTTGGCGTTGACACCAAGCTCCAGGCCGTCGCAGATGCCGGCGGCCAGGGCGATGACGTTCTTCAGCGGCCCGCCCAGCTCCACGCCCACGACGTCCGAGTTGTAGTATACCCGAAAGTACGGATTGCCCATGGCGTCCTGCACGGTTTCGGCGAGATTCGGGTCCTCGGCGGCAACGACGACCGTGGCCGGCATCCGCCGCGCGACCTCGAAGGCGATGCACGGGCCGCTCAGGACCGCCAGAGTCGGCCCGCCGAGCACGTCGCGCAGGACTTCGCTGGGGCGGCACAGGGTGTCGTTCTCGATGCCCTTGGACACGCTGACGATGGGCGCCTCGGGCAGACGCCCCTGGAGGTCCCGAAACACCGCCCGCAGGTACGGCGTCGGGACGGCGCTGACGAGGAAATCCGCATCGCGCGGCACGTCGCCGACGTCGGCCGTGGGGCGAACCGACTCCGGCAGCGGCACACCCGGCAGAAACTGCCTGTTTTCGCGGTCGCGCGCCAGGGCGGCGGCGTGTTCGGCAAAGGCCGACCATAGCACGACCTCGGCCCCGCGCTCCGCCAGAAGGCACGCACACAAGGTGCCCATGCCGCCGTCGCCGATGACGGCGACCTGTCTCGTGGTGACACTCCTGCTCATGGCCGGTAGATTACCCAAGAGCAGACGATTGGCCAAGCACAAACCGCCCGAGGGCGCGTCAGAGGGACTGCGAGGACGGCCGAACGGAGCAGGCGGGTGTGCCCAAAGACTCTGGCATGTGCGGCAGTCGTTCGCCAAAGCACGCACGGTGATCGTTCGCGAGAGCACGCACGGAGGTCGTTCGGTGGAATGGACGGTCCTGGGCCTCAGGCCTTCTGGGTTGGCCCCTGGCACGCCGGCACCCGAGGCCCGAAGGGCCGACGAGAGTTAAGCCGGGGGCGAAGGCTCGACGGCCGTTTCGTCGAGCCGCCGCCCCCGGTAGCGGCCTCCTCAATAATCCCAAGCCCCGAAGGGGCGCGACCTGTTCTGTGGCCCAACAGGTTGCGCCCTTTCAGGGCTTAGAGGAAAAGTCGGGGCTCGGGTACCGGAGGCTCGGTCCGGCCAACGACGGCCGGCCCAGCGCCTCCGGCTACACTCTTGCCGGCCCTGTCGGGCCTGGGTTCTTGGTCCGTATGCAGAGTTCGGCAGAACGCAGGCGGTCCTCACGCCTGACCTCCGCCATTCCGCCCGTCACCTGCCGCAGCAAGACGACCTTTGTCGTGCGGCCAGAAGGATCGGGCACACCCGAGCCGACTCATCCGCCCCGTCGCAGGCGTTTGTCACACAGCATCTTGCCGAACGACCAGGGGTTATCGTACAATACATGTCCTGTTGCAGGTAAGGCTTGGGGCCGCTCATATCGAGGACTGCGGCGGATAGGGTCTGACGGCGGCAGCGCGACCCGGATCGGGTGGCGCGGGCCGCTCCCGGGGATCATGCAGCGGAAACGGCATGCGGTCGGCATCTGTCGTGGCCGGCGGCGTGATCGGCGTTGATGTCGGTGGTCGGCAGGGAAGCGAGTGGTCCGCCCATGGCGAATCTGACGGTAATTCAGGGAGACGATCGCGGGAAGGTCTTCGACCTGCGCGGATCGCGCATTGTCCTGGGCCGCGACCCGCAGTGCGAGGTGTCGCTGACGGACCACAGCGTGTCGCGGCACCACGCCGAGCTGCGCATCGAGGAGGGCAAGTTCCACCTGATCGACCACGCCAGCTCCAACGGCACGTTCGTCAACGGCGAGCGGATCGACGAGGCGGTGGTGCGTCCCGGAGACCAGATACGCGTCGGCGCGGTGATCCTGACGCTGGGTCGGGTGGTGACGCAGCCGCGGTTGACCTCGGGCGGGCCGGTCTACATCGACGAGGCCGGCAACGTCGTGGACGCGGCGATCCAGGCGACGGCCCGCAGCGAGTTCGATCCGCTGGTGGCGCTGACGGAGCGCGAGGACCAGGCGAGCCAGCGCCGGGCGGCCGAGAATCTGAAGGTCCTGTTCGAGTTCTCGACCACCCTGGGCGCCATCCTGAACACGCAGCAGTTGTGCGACGCGATCCTGGACATGGTGTTTGAGGTCGTCGACGCCGACCGGGCGTTCATCCTGCTTCACGACGAGGCCTCGGGAAGCATCGTGCCAAAGGCGGTGCGGTTCCGCGACGACCTGATCGGCGAGATCGAGGCCGAGCGCGGCAGCGGCCAGAAACAGGCCGAAGGCGAGCAGCCGAAGCAGCCGATCCTGGTGTCGCGGACCATCGTCAACTACTGCCTGGACCACGGCGAGGGCGTGCTGGCGACCAACGCCATGCAGGACCGCCGCTTCGAGCAGGGCGACTCGGTGCAGGACCTGGGCATCCGCAGCGCCATCTGCGTGCCGATCAAGGCCCGGGACCGGCGCCTGGGCGTGCTGCACGTGGACACCCAGATTCAGCAGCGCCCGTTCACCGAGGTGGACCTTCGCATGATGACGAGCGTGGGTTACCTGGCGGGCCTGGCGCTGGAGAACACGCAGCTGGTGGAATCGGCGTTGCGGAACGAGCGTCTGGCGGCCGTGGGCGAGGCCGTGGCCAGCCTGTCTCACTACATCAAGAACATCCTCCAGGGGCTCCAGGGCGGCGCGAGCGTCATCGAGACGGCCCTGAAGGCCGACGACCTGGGCCGCATCCGCCGCGGATGGGAAATCGTCCGCCGCAACCAGACGCGGATCAACGACCTGGTGCTCGACATGCTGCACTACAGCCGCAAACGCGAGCCGGTGCGACAGCAGCAGAACGTCAACGCCGTGCTGCGCGAGGTGATCGAGCTGGCGGCGCCCCGCGCGGCTGAGAAGCAGGCCGAGGTGGTGAGTCGCCTGGACCCGGGGCTGCCGGAAATCTGGATCGACCCGAACGGGATTCATCACGCGTGCCTGAACATCGTGGCCAACGCGATCGACGCCGTGGAGCGGCGGACCGGGCGGGTGACGGTGAGCACGTCGGTGGAGGAGGCCGGATCGGGCCGCCGTCGGGACCGCCGACGGCAGTTCGTCATCACGGTGGCCGACAACGGCGTGGGCATTGCCGAGGAAGACCTTCAGCGCATCTTCCAGGCGTTCCATTCGACCAAGGGGCACCAGGGAACCGGTCTGGGCCTGGCGGTGTCGCAGAAGATCATCCACGAGCACGGCGGGACCATCGAGGTCGAGAGCCACGTCGGCGGCGGCTCGACGTTTACGATCCGCCTGCCGATCGTCGAGCCGCCGGTCGCGGCCGCGGCCACGGGCCCGGAGGACGAGTCGGAGAAGACGCGGCTGGGCTGACCGACCGTGGCGGCCTTGACCCCTGATTCCGCCCGACTTCAGGCCGCAGAGGCCCAAACCACCCCATTGACACCGCCGCGGCAAACGACTATCACCGTGGCCATGGACTCGACCATCGCCCTGTTCGGCGGCAGCTTCAATCCGATCCACGTCGCGCACCTGGCGGTGGCCCGGGCGGCGATGGAGGCCCTTGGGCTGGAGCGACTCGTTCTGGTGCCCAGCGCCCGGCCCCCGCACAAGCCGTCGGCCGACCTGGCCGCCGACACCCATCGCCTGGCCATGTGCCGCCTGGCCGCGGCCGACGATCCGCGCTTCGAAGTCAGCGACGTGGAGCTGCGTCGCCAAGGACCCAGCTACACGGTGGACACCCTGGCCGACGTCCGTCGCCGTCGGCCCGAGGCGTCGCTGGTGCTGCTGGTGGGGGCCGACATGCTCCGCGACCTGCATCTGTGGCATCGGTTCGAGGAGATTGTGCGTCTGGCGCGCGTGGTGACGCTGCCGCGGCCGGGCGTCGAGCTGGGCCGCCTGGAGCCGCTTCGCCGCGCCCTGGGCGACGCAACCGCCGACGCGCTGCTGGCCGACGTGCTCCCGACGCCGCGCGTGGACGTCTCGGCCACCGACATCCGCCGCCGCATCCGCCAGGGCCTGCCCATCGACGGGCTCGTGCCGCCGGCCGTGGCCGACTACATCCGCGAGCACCGGCTGTATCATTAGTCGCCCCGCTCCAGTGCGTAGGTCGGGTCAACAGACCCGACGGCTGCTTCTGTTCGGCTCGCGCCGCGTCGGGTCTGTTGACCCGACCTGCGCCTCCAACAACGACGGCCGCACATGCCAGAATCTTTGGGCACACCCTCCCCCGGAACACAGAGAACGATGGCCTTGACACGCTCGGCAGACGTCGGTATCCTGTGGCGGTATTACGATCATGGGATTCGTAATACCGCCGCCGGTCGGGTGCGGGGCCGGGGCTCATGCGTTGGTGCGACCGCCCAGCCTTGCAGGTCGGGTCCACGGGCCCGCCGCTGTGACGAAGGAGCCACGATGAACAACGAAACGTGCGGAGTCGGCGACGGTGGGCCGACGGCCGGGGCGTCGCTGACCGCCCACGCCCGCCGACGCAAGGAGGCCCTGCTGTCCAGGCCAGTCGCGCCGCTCAGGATCGACGCCGGCCTCACCGTTGCCGACATGGTCGAAGCCATGGCCGGCATGTCCATCCAGGCCCGCAACATCGGCCGCTGCGCCAGGGTGCTCGATCGCATGATGCGCGACCCCCAGCGTCCCACCGTGATGCTTGGCCTGGCCGGTCCGCTCATCGCCGCCGGACTCCGCGACGTCATCCGCTCTCTCGTCGCCGGCGGCTATGTCGATGTCGTCGTCTCCACCGGAGCCATCCTCTACCAGGACGTCTACCAGGCGCGCGGCTTCCGCCACTATCACGGCCACCCCAACGCCGACGACGCCGCCCTGCGCGACCTCTACGTCGACCGCATCTACGACACCTACGTCGACGAAGAGCGGTTCTGGGAGACCGACCTCTGGTGCGGACGCGTCGCCGACGAACTGCCTCCGGGCAACTACTCCTCGCGCCAGTACCTGGACCACCTGGCCTCGCGGCTCGACGACCCCCAGTCCATTCTCCGCACGTGCCATGACGCGGGCGTCCCCGTCTTCTGCCCCGCCATCAACGACAGTTCCATCGGCATCGGTCTCACCCACCACCGGCACCGTTGCCGACAGGAGGGCCGCGACGGCCTCGTCATCGACTCGATCCGCGACAACTACGAGCTCACCCAGATCGTCGTCGCGTCGCCCCAGACGGCCGCCGTCTACGTCGCCGGCGGCGTCCCCAAGAACTACATTAACGACAGCATCGTCATGGGCTATATCTTCGGACTCGACCGCGGGCACGCCTACGCCGTCCAGGTCACCACAGCCGTCACGGCCGATGGCGGCCTCTCGTCCAGCACCCTCGGCGAAGCTCAGAGCTGGGGCAAAATCCACCGCGAGGCCGACGTCGCCATGGCCTGGGTCGAGCCCAGCGTGGCCCTGCCGCTCCTGGCCGCGTACCTCGTGGACCGGCACCCGGCTCCCGCCCGGCCGCCGCTGGCACTCCAATGGCAGGGCGACCGCCTGGTGTCGCTGCGCGCGGACGACTCGCCCCGGTCACTCTGACCCACGAAAGGAGCGCCCCCGTGTACATCGTCACCGGAGGAGTGGGGTTCATCGGCGGCAATCTCGTCCGAGCCCTGGTCGCACGCGGCGAACAGGTGCTCGTCGTGGACGATCTGTCCGACCCGGCCCGCGTCGCGGCGGGCCTCGGCGACACCCACGTCGTCGATTGCCTCGACAAGGAAGCGTTTCGCGAGGCCGTCGCCGCCGGACGCACCTTCGGCGCCGTGCGCGGCCTGTTCCACCAGGGCGCCTGCGCCGACACCCTGTCCACCGACCGATGGAAACTCTGGTGGGACAACTACGAGTTCTCCACCCTCATGCTCCGATGGGCCCTCGTTCAGGACATCCCGCTCGTCTACGCCTCCAGCGCCGCCGTGTACGGCCGCGGACACGCCTTCGCCGAACGACCCGAGAATGAACGGCCCGCCAACTACTACGCCTGGTCCAAACTGCTCTTCGACCGGTACGTGCGGCTCCACGCAAGCGGCCCGGGCAGCACCGTCGTCGGCCTCCGGTACTTCAACGTCTACGGCCCCGGCGAGTCACACAAGGGACGCATGGCCTCCACCGCCTACCAGGCCTATCGGCAGGCCACCGGCGAAGGCCTCGTCCGCCTGTTCCAGGGCACCGACGGCTTCCCCCACGGTGGCCAGCAACGCGACTTCGTCTCCGTCGCCGACGTTATCGCCGTGAACCTCCACTTCATGATGTCGCCCGAGCCCCGCCGCGCCATCGTCAACGTCGGCACCGGCTGCGCCAGATCGTTCAACGACCTGGCCGGCGCCGTCACGCGCGAGGTCGGCGGCGGATCCATCGTGTACGTCCCCATGCCCGCATCGCTGCGCGACCGCTACCAGAGCTTCACCCAGGCCGACCTCGCCGCCTTGCGACACGCCGGATACGAGGCCGAGTTCACTCCCCTGGAGACCGGCATCGCCCACGCCGTCGCTCACTGGAACGCCGAGGCCGACCCCTCCGCCGCATGACCGCCATCGTGCCGTGACACGGCACGGGCCTGGCGCCGGTGAACCGGCCGCGGGGATCGGCCGTGACGGCCTCACGGCGATGCCTGGAATCCGTCGAGGTACTGACGCACCTGGGGCAGGATGAACACTTCGTCCAGTCGGGGCGCGCCGGCGGCGCCGCCCCCGGTCGCAGAGGCCGCACGATCCGCTTCCACCAGCGCGGCCGCCACGACCTCCGCCTGCTGGTCGGCCGGCAGCGACGTGTCCACCAGCAGCACCAGGCGGCCTTTCAGCCGGCACAATCCGCCCGCGGCGCCGTCCAGCGGCTCACGGCGAATCGTCACCCCCAGCCCTTCGGCCACAGCGCACAGCTCATGGACCAGTTCCTTCTGGGTCATGGCGGCATTGTACCGCGCGCGGGCAACCGGCCATCCCGCTTTTCTCCGGGGTGTCGGTCCCTTGGGTGCACACTCTGACGCAGCCCACGCGTGGGTCCGGGGGACCCACCCTACGTGGCGGCGGGCTCGTTGACCGACGTGCGCGCTGACGCACTGCGTCGGCCGGCCCTTACGGCAGGCACTTCAGGTACGCCTTGACGGTCTCGGGAAGGCCCATGCGCATCAGGGCATCCGACACCAGGGCATGGCCGATCGACACTTCCAGCACGCCCGGTACGGTGCGGAGGAAATGGGCCAGGTTGTCGAGGTTGAGATCGTGGCCGGCATTGACGCCGAGGCCAAGATCCCGGGCACATGCGGCTGCCGTGGCGTACTTGCCCGTTACGTCGTCGCGGTCGGCCGTCGGGTAGGCGCGGGCATAGTCTTCCGTGTACAGCTCGACCCGGTCGGCCTCGGTCCGCGGCACAGCCTCGATCTGCGTCAGGTCGGGGTCCATGAACAGGCTGACGCGGACGCCAAGGCCCTTCAGTTCGTCGATGATCGGCCGCAGGCGATCCATGTCGCGGCGGATGTTCCAGCCGTGGTCGCTGGTCAACTGGCCCGGATCGTCGGGAACGAGCGTGGCCTGGGCCGGACGCACGTCGCGCACGAGGTTCATGAAGCCCGGGTACGACCCGTCCTTGCCGGCGAAGGGGTTGCCTTCGATGTTGAACTCCACGTGGAGCATCTCGGCCAGATCGTACACGTCGCGCGGGCGGATGTGCCGCTGATCTGGCCGCGGATGGACCGTGATGCCGTGGCAGCCGGCCTCGATGCAGAGCCGCGCGGCCTCGACGACGCTCGGAATCTCCCCGCCGCGCGAGTTGCGGACCAGGGCCACCTTGTTGACGTTCACGCTCAGTGCGGTCATGGCGAAAGCTCCTTGAGTGTATGCCGCTCGCGGCAGGCGCGGGGGCGGGCAACGGTCTCCACCGCCGGCGCGCCGACACGCTCTCGCGTCGCGGCACCCTCATCATGCCAGCAAGGGCCGCACCGTGCAAGCGGATTTGGCGGGAGGACGGGAGCGTGAGCATGCCCACAGACTCTGGCATGTGCGGCAGTCGTTCGCCAGAGCACGCGTGGCGGTCGTTCGTTGGAGTAGACGGTCCTGGGCCTCAGGCTGTCGAGGCCCACTCCTGGTGCGTCTGCATCTGAGGCCCGAAGGGCCGACAGTCAATAGCCGGCGGCGTGAGCCGCCGGAACGTGCCCCCGCGACGCGAAGCGAGCCCCAACGGGGGCGGCAGTGCCTCTGCCTCTGCTGCGCACTGCCGCCCCTGGCCGGGGCTGGTGCTGGCGGAGAAGGCTTCCGGCGGCTCACGCCGCCGGCTACTGACTACCGCCCTTTCAGGGCTTGGAAGGGACGATCCTCCTCCCTCGCTCCGCTACGATGTGAGTACCGGAGGCTCGGTCCGGCCAACGGCGGCCGGCCCAGCGCCTCCGGCTACACTCTTGCCGGCCCTGTCGGGCCTCGGCTGTCGTTCATCGCGCGGTTTCCGGCACGAGCAGACGCTGCTACCCTCGACAACGACCTTTCCGCCGTTGCCGTTCTACTGGTCATGGCTGCGAGCGGCCATGGCGCGGGGCTTCAGCGCGATGTTCCTGATCTCTCCGCTCGCCCAGGGCGTCCTCTCCAGAACATACTCCTTAACATCGGACGGCACGTACTCCTTGGGGTAGACGACCGCGAACCCCTTGGTCGGATTGCTCGCAAGAACGCCTGAATGCAGGGTCACTTCGTCGGACGTGCCGTCTTTCAGGCAGGCAATCAGACGGAGGGCGTATTTGTCGCGGTCAAGATTGTGCATGATATCGAATCGCCAAGCCTTGCTGTTGGGATCAAGGACGGGGGGACTGCAAGTGACCATGGTTCCGCTGATCAACTCGTTCGTCTTCAAACCGTCAAACACGGCAACTCTCTGCCATGGACCCGCGGCTGCATCGATGCGGTAGCTCAGCGTCTCGGGCACCACCACAAAACGCAGGACGTCCGCCGTCACTCGTTTGCCCGTCTTCAGGTCGGTCATGTTTGCCCATCCATGGGCCACTGGTTTGGGATCGATCGTCGGCCTGACCTGGCGTGCGCCGGAAGTCTCGGTCACGACAAGATATGCGTTAGCGGCTGGGGGTGTTGCGTCGCCGGGGTTGAGCATGTCCTCGATGTCCACCACGTCAAAGGGCTGCTGATCGATAGCGCTGCCGTCTGCCTTCCACCAGAGGGTCGGATTCTCGCGACGCGCGATGGCGACTATTCGAAAGGTGACTCCGTTTTCGAGCATTGCCGGCAACGTGGGATCGACGTCGTTCCCAGAAGCCGGCTGACTGGCCGGGCCTTTCTCAATCGTTTCGGCCGAGACGTACTTGCCCTCAGGCGTGAAGGTGAACCGCTGCTCGATAATCATCTGGTCCTTGTTCCAGATCGTAGCCAGATACTTGTAGCGGATGGAGAGATTGCCGCCGGGCGTCGTTTCCGGCTGGCCCCATTCCATCGTCTTGCGGGCCGTGATGTCGCGATAGTTCTCGCTGAAGAAGTTCTCCACCCAGGTCTTGAGCTTGCCCTGAACGGCCTCGTCAGCCGACACACCATCGGCCGCCACGTTGATCTCCCTGGCCTGTTTGACCAACTCTTCGGGCAGCGGGGTGGGCTTGCCGTCGGCCGAGCGAGTGGCGAAGAGAATCTGGTGCGGCCGGGCGGGCGTGCCGTCGGCGGACTTGAACTGCTGGTGCTGCGGGCTGTTGACGCCGACCCAGTACACCTTGCCCGGCTGAAGCTTGACCGGCATGGTGCAGGTGGTGCGGGCGGCGTCGAAGGAAATCTCGCCGGCTTGCCCTGAGCCTGTCGAAGGGCGCTCGGGGAACTGCGAGCCGGTCTTCTCGCTGAACGCCTCGTCCCCGGCCGTGAACGACCAGCTCTTGTCCATCATCGGCCGATCAAACATGACGGTGATCTTGTCCAGCGACGGATCGACGTCGTTGGCGAAGGCCGTGGGCGTGGTGCGAACCACGCGCGGTGCTTGCTGCATGGACGGCGCGGCGGCACTCGCGGGCGTTTTGTTTGGCCCCGGCAGGATACCCAAATGCCTGCCCATGTTGTAGCCTGCGAGGTTCCACACAGAGTCAGGCCGGGAACCTGCCGTGATGCGGCACAGAGCCTCCATGGCCGACACTTTCTCCAGATGTGCTGGGGCGTCCAGCCATGGCATGGCTTCTGCCTGGCCTTCTGGAACGACGCGAGCGGTGGTTATCGCTATCCCGATATTCGACCCGGACGGTTGTTGATCCACGACCTTCTGGACCGCCTGCATTACAGTCAAGCCATCAGTCTTCAGGTCCACCGGGTACGCCAGCTTGGAGCCGGCTCTTGGCAGGATGACAAATGTCTCGCCGATCTGTCGCCAGATATACGGTGTGCCATCAGTGATTTGCGCAAGGAGTCCGGCGAACGAATCTGCCTGGAAGTGTCCGCTGTACCACTCGCCGGCATCGAAGAGCATGGCTTTGGGCTTGCCTTCGTCCAGGAACTTCTGAGCAAGCGTCAGACGTTCCTGTTCTCTCGATGAAAGTGTGCGGGATGCAGCGAGTGTCTCCAGTCGCGCAATAGCCTGTTCGACGGTAATGCCGTCCTTGGCCATGTCGAAATCAAGATCCTCCAGGCACAACCGGACCGGATACTTCTGACGCAAGAAAGCGCAGATGTTCTGCATGGTTTCCGAGGTAACGTCGAGTGTGAAAGCATTGGCCGACTGATTGGCTGCATCGCTTTGGGACAGGCGGTTCCTGAACCGTCCTTCGCCCGCCCTGGATGCCGCCCACAACGCGATGGGCGTCAGGATCGCGATAACGGCCAAGAGCAGCCACAGGGACATCCTTGATTTCCCCATGGTCTTGTTCCTTTCAGATAGCGTGAACGCTTCCACGACCTCCCGCCGACGCAGGACCACCAGCGCCCAGATGCCCATCACAACACCCAACAGCGGTATCGGTGCGGCTGCCAGTCTGAGCAGCATCGCAGGAGTCAGGTGTACCAGGTAATGGGCGTAACCCAGGTTCAGCATGATCAATATGAGCGGCATGATCGCTGCTATCACCGCGAGTCGGAGCCACCGGAGTCGAAGCATTCCTATGGCACCCAGGATCACAATGCCAGAAACACAAGAGTTCCAGATCACGGGAATGACTTTGAGGCCCGGAAGCGTCAAATACTGGAGCGAGAGTACGCTGCCGACGATTGTTCCCCAAGCAGCGATGACCAGACCAAACGCGGGCAGAACCAGCATCAATGGAACCCTTGCAGCTTGCCGCGCAGCACCGAGGGCGGCTGAGGGTCGAAGTGGCTCGGATGCCTCAGCGGCTGGTTTCGCCGACAGATGAGGCTGCGTTCCAACAATCGTTTCCACCTGTGTCCTGACTTCGCTGACCTGCTGGTAGCGGCGGGCGGGTTCGCGCTCCAGGGCGCGGAGAACCACCTCGTCCAGCCGCACGTCAATGAGCACCTTGTGGCTGGGCGGTTCGAACTTGCCTTTGGGCAACTCGCCCGTGAGCATCTGGTAGAACACCACGCCCAGCGAGTAAATGTCGGCACGGTGGTCCACCTCGCGCGGCCGCGCGATCTGCTCGGGGGCCATGTACTGCGGCGTGCCGCAGACCTGCTCGCCGGCCTGCGTGACGACCGGCTCCGCCTCGCTGCGCCGCGTCGAGCCGGGAGCCCCCGCACTCCCGGCCTCCGCGCCAGTCGCGGTCGGCTCGGCCGCGCCGGCCGCCGTCAGCCCCACCAGCTTGGCCAGGCCGAAGTCGGCGATCTTCACCTGCCCGGCCCGATTCAGCAGGATGTTCTCCGGCTTGATGTCGCGGTGGACGATGCCCCGGTCGTGGGCGTACTGGAGGGCGTCGCAGATTTGCGGCACGATGGCCAAGGCTTCCTTCGGGCTGATGGTGCGACTTCGCTCGCCACCGGCCGTCCCCGCGTCCAGCAGTTGTCGCAACGACAAGCCGTCCACGTACTCCATGATGAAGAAGTACAGTTGTGGCGCAGCCGCCCGCGGCTGTGCTTGATCGTCCACGCCCGAGGGCGTGCGTGCCACATCTGCCATGTCACGCGAACCGAAGCTGTGGATCGTGACGATGTTCGGATGGCCCAGCTTGGCCAAGGCCTGGGCTTCGCGGGCGAAACGCTGGGCGAAGGCCGGCTCGCGGCCGATCTCCGGCGGCAGGATCTTCAGCGCCACCAGGCGATCAAGCTGCTTCTCGCGGGCCTTGTACACCGCACCCATCCCGCCCCGGCCGATAAGTCCCAGGATGTCCAATTCGGGGAAGATCGGCGCGAGCTGCTCGACCGTCGGCGGCGTCCATCGCCGCCGGGCGGCCTCGGCCTGGTCCTCGTCGGTGAAACCGGCCGTGTGGGTCTCCAGCCCGCGTTTGAGCAGGCACGCCGGGCAAAGGCCCCCGCGCACGCTGTCCGGCAGTGACGTGCCGCAGGTGGAGCACTTGTTCTGTTCCGTCATGACGCGACTCCAGTGGATGTGCGATGCCCAGTGAATTCGGGAGCGCAAGGCGAGCAGCAGACCGCAGATGTGCAGCACCGTCACGTTGATGGGGAGACCCACCGCACCAGCGGCCTCCCGTCCACCCTGAATCTGCTCTGCTGCCCGCCGGCTCCCGTGCCGCAAGGCGGCGCTTGCCACCTGTTACTACGGCAACGCCGCGCCGCCGTTACAGGCAACTCAGCAGATATCGCAACTCGTCGTCCACAAGTGACGGGTCCGCAACGATTTGCGCGATTTCCTCGCGTAGCAGATCGCGATACCGACGCCTGAGCCGATGGGCACGGACCCGCACCGCCGCCTCGGTCAGGCCCAGCGCCGCGGCCATCGCCGCATGGGATTGCCCCTCGGTCTGCCCGTCCAGGCAGTGCCGCAGCGCCGCGAACTCGGCGGCCTTGCCCTTGGCGGCGTACTGCCGCTCCAACCGCAGCACCACCTGGTTCAGCACCGCAATGGCCCAACTGCGCTCGAACACACGCTCCGGCGTCATCGTGTCGGCCAGCGCCCGGCTGTAGTGGGCCTCGGCCTCGGCGGTGTCCAGCGGGATCGCCCGCCGGCGGCCGCCGCGCTTGGCCGCGAGGGCTTTGTCCCGCTGGTCGGCCGCGTAGTGCTTCAGCCCCGCCAGCAGGAACGAGCGGAACCTGCCCCGCGAAGGATCGACGGTCGCCAGACCGGCGTTCTCCAGAAGGTGGGCGAAGAACCCCTGCGTCAGGTCTTCGGCCTGGTCCGGACGGTTGCCCTGGCGACGCAGGAAGGCGTAGAGCGGAAACCAGTACGCCCCGACCAACTCCTCCAGGGCCCGACGCGAGGCAGACGCAGCGCCGCCAGCCGGGCTGCGACCCGCGGCGTCGCGTCCGGCCGCGGTCAGCACGACGCTCCACCGCGTGGCGGCGAACCGCGCCTCGGATGCACGAGGACCGACGGCGGATCGCCCCGGACGGTCCGTCGCCTCGCCGTCGCCGCTTGGCCCTGTGCCGGAAGATGTCTGCCCGGACGATGCCATGGCAGAAATCATAGCCCCAGCCGCCCGCTCCTTCAAGCATCCTGGTGGGGCGCCCGGCCGTTGGGGTGTGCCCAAAGATTCTGGCATGTGCGGCAGTCGCTCGCCAGAGCATGCGTGGCGGTCGTTCGTTGGAGTGGCCAGCCCAGCGCCTCCGGCCTTCTGGGTTAGCTCCTGGCACGTCTGCACCCGAGGCCCGAAGGGCCGACAGTCAATAGCCGGCGGCGTGAGCCGCCGGACCTTGCCCGGTGACGCGACGTGAGCCCCCAACGGGGGCGGCAGTTCGTTTGCCTGCGCCGCGCACTGCCGCCCCTGGCCGGGGCTGGTCTCCTTGGAAAAGCCGACTTCCGGCGGCTCACGCCGCCGGCTACTGACTTCCGCCCTTGCAGGGCTCATACGTCCGCCTATCGCGCGGTCAGTTGAATGCGGCCGCGAGGACGCTATAATGGGGCCTTCTTTGAGGCTACACAGACGATGTCGAAGAAACGCAGCAGAAAATCTCCAGCGTCCCAGCCGGCGGCGGCGCCCAAGAAGGGTTCGGTGCGGCTGCGCGGCGTCGCGCCGGCCGTGGGCGAACCGTGCACGCGATGGCGGCTGGTCGACCTTGTGGACATCGAGACGCTCCAGAAGCTCCAGGACGGTTTCTCGACCCTGTGCGGCGCGGCCGTGAGCATCCGCGACCCCAGCGGCGTGCGCCTGACGCGGCCCAGCCAGCCGAACCGGTTCTGCACGGTGGTCAGCGAACATCCGGAGATCGAGCGTCGGTGCCGGCTGAGCAACTCGGAATCCACGCGTCGCGCCACGCGCCAGGGCCGGCCGGTCAAATACGTCTGCCACGCGGGCCTGACGCAGTACGCCGCGACGATCGAGCTGGCCGGCCGCGTCCTGGGCACGATCGTCCTGGGCGACCGGCCCGAGCGACCATTCGAGCGGGGCGAAATCGATATCCTGGCCGCCGAGATGGGCGTGGACGCCGACGAGCTGTGGGCCATGGCCCGGGAAATCCAGCCCTGGTCCGACAACCAGATGCGCGCGGCCATCGATTTCCTGCAACTGACGGCCAACACGATCACGGCCATCTGCTACCAGCAGGTGATGCTGCGCCAGCGGCTCGAAGAGTTGCGCGTCATCGACGAGACCACCAAGCACCTCAACAGCGGCCTGGACCTGGACACGGTGCTGAACAAGATCGTGCGGACGATGGCCGAGATCATGAAGGTGAAGGCCTGCTCGGTGCGGCTGCTGGATCCGACGGGCCGCGAGCTGGTGATCAAGGCGGCGTACAACCTGAGCCGCGATTACCTGCGCAAGGGCCCCGTGCTGGTCGAAGAGAGCCACTGGGACCAGGCGATCCTGGCGGGGCAGATCATCCGCATCCGGAACATGGCGACGGACCCGAACGTGCGGTACCCGGAGGAGGCGCGCCGCGAGGGGCTGGTCAGTTCGCTGGGCGTGGGCCTCATCGCCGGCGGCAAGGCCGTCGGCACGCTCCACATCTACACGGGGCAGGAGCACGACTTCACGGAAGAGGAGGAGCGGCTGTTCCTGGCCGTGGCGGCCCAGGCCGCAGGCGTGATCGAGCGCTCCCGGCTGCTCCAGGAGAGCGTGGCAAAGATGCAGATGGAGCACGAGCTGCAACTGGCCCGCGAGGTCCAGAGCCGCATGCTCCCGAGCCGCCCGCCGCAGATTCCCGGGCTCGATATTCACGCGATCAACATCCCGAGCAAGCAGGTCAGCGGCGACTTCTACGATTACATCGTCATGCCGCAGGGGCGCACGGGCATCGCCATCGCCGACTCGGTCGGCAAGAGCATTCCGGCGGCCATTCTGACGGCCAGCGTCCGCAGCGCGCTGAAGGCCCAGGCCCAGAACATCTTCCGCATCGGCCAGGTCGTCGGCCGCGTCAACCGCATGCTCTGCGAGGACTCGCTGCCGAGCGAGTTCGTCACGCTGTTCTACGGCGTCATCGACTCCGTGACGCACCGCATGGCCTACTGCAACGCCGGGCACGATCCGCCGCTGCTGTTGCGCGACGGACAGATCACGCCCCTGACGGCCGGAGGGCCCCTGCTCGGCGTCATCGAAGCGGCCGAGTTCACCCACGAGAGCATCCAGCTCCGCGCGGGCGACACCCTGGTGCTCTACACCGATGGCCTCGTGGACGCCATGACGTACAACAACGAACGCTACGGCCGCCAGCGGCTGGTCGAGTCGCTGACCAAGCACGCCGCGACGCCCTATAGCGCCGAGGACCTGGCCCAGCAACTCCTCTGGGACGTCCGCCGCTTTGCCGGATTCCGCGCCCGCACCGACGACCTCACGCTCATGGTCATCCGCGTCATGTCGGATTCCTGAGCCGCAACACGGGAGAACCCCTGCGTGCACGATCCCAGGAACCACCACGATCCGAGCCGGACCGTCGGCCACAAGCTCAAGATCGCCGGCCTCGTCCTGCTCGGCGCCGCGGTGCCGACAGTCATCGTGCTGGCGGTCCTGCGCAACGTCCTGCTGCCCGTGACGCTGAACCCGGCCGTCCAGGTCTTCAGCCTCTCGATGCTCAGCATCCTGTTCGAAGCCATGCCGTTCGTTCTGCTCGGGGCCCTGGTCAGCGGCATCATCGAAATGTTCGTTTCGCGGCAGACCCTGCTGCGGATCATCCCGCGGTCGGCCGTGGGCCAGTTGCTCGTCGGCGCGGTGGCCGGCGTGGCGCTGCCCGTGTGCGAGTGCGGCGTCATCGTCGTGCTGCGGCGCCTCCTGCGCAAGGGCATGCCCCTGAAGATGGCCCTGGCCTACCTCCTGGCCGCGCCGATCGTCAACCCCGTCGTCATCGTCTCGACGTTCGCCGCCTTTCGCGGCAAACCCGAGCACCTCGCCATGCCCCTGTCGCGCCTCGGCCTGGGCGTCGCCGCCGCCGTCGCCATCGCCGCCCTGGTCACGGCCATCCTCCGCAAGCGGTCCGCCGAGTCGCTGCTGGCCGACGAGACGTCCCATGCCCATCACCACGCTCACCACGATCACGACGCGCCGCCGACCGTCTGGCGCAAGCTCTCCGCCGCCACCGACCACGCCGTCCTCGAATTCATGGAAGTGGCCCGGTACCTCGTCGCCGGGGCCGCCGTGGCCGCCCTCGCCCAGACGCTCATCCCGCGCGACGCCCTTGTCGGCTTCGGTCGCCACCCCGTCTTCGGCGTTCTCGGCATGATGGCCCTGGCCCTGATCCTCAACCTGTGCAGCGAAGCCGACGCCTTCGTCGCCGCCAGTTTCGCCACGACGTTCAGCTTCGCCGCCAAGCTGGCGTTCCTGGTCCTCGGGCCCATGCTCGACATGAAGCTCATCATCATGTACGGCATGGTCTTCCGCCGACGCCTGATCGTCGTCCTGGTGCCGACGATTCTCGTGGTCGTCTTCCTGGCCGTGCTGGCCTGGTCGTACCTGGTCATAGGATGAACCCGTCATGGCACACAACGAAACGTCGCGACGTCTCACGTGGCTCGTCCTGGGCATCCTCTGGGGCGCATACCTGGTCGTGATGTACCGCACCGGGGCGCTCCAGCGGTGCTACCAGACGTCGCCGTACTTCTACTTCACCGGCGCCGCGGGCGTCCTGCTGGTGCTGCTGAGTGCGAAGGCGGCCCTGGCAATCCTGCGGCGCCCGGCGTCGGCCTGCACGTGCGAGGCCTGCCACGGCGCACACGAGGCCCCGGCCGTGGTGCACTGGTCGTGGTGGGCCGACGCCAAGGCCCACCTTGTCCTGGGCCTGGTGCTGATGCCCCTGATGGTGGGCGTCCTGGTGCCGTCGCGAGGGCTCAATGCCCTGGCCGCCCTGCGACGCGGCGGCGCGAGCGACCCCCAGGACATCCTCGACACCTTCCGCGCCGAGCGGCGCAAGTTCGTCGAAATGGAAGGCCAGTACAAGAAGCTCACTCTCCTGGAGGTGCTCGACCACGTCTATGCCCATGGCGACACGCCCGTCTCGACGCTCGGGTTCGTCACCGCCGTGGACCGCACGCGCGGCGACCTGTTCCAGGTCACCCGCTTCAAGATGACCTGCTGCGCCGCCGACGCCGTCCCGATCTCGCTGCACGTGCGCTGGGCCGACGCCTCGCGGCTCCAGCGCGACACGTGGGTGCGCGTCCACGGCACCGCCCGGCGCGAGACCCTCGACGGCCGCCGCACCGTCGTCATCACCGCCGAGGGACCGGTCCAGGAAATCGCCGCCCCGGCCTCGCCCTACATGTGACGCCTCCCCGCCTCGCCGGCCAGCCACCGTAGGGGCGGCTCGCGAGCCGCCCATCATGGCCACGCGCGGCGATGCCACCCCCGCCACCCTACGCACTGGCGTTCGACCCTCACCGCCCCTCGACTGCGCTCGGGGCACCTCTCCCTGCAAGCAGGGAGAGGGGTTGA
>Ga0123329_1000834_pt1 | contig 30623 bp, 25 predicted proteins | sample BioC12SIPDNA_FD_89703 | JGI IMG/M metagenome (GOLD analysis project Ga0123329, IMG submission 89703) | Anaerobic biogas reactor microbial communites from Washington, USA - Biogas_R1_B C12 SIP DNA | ecosystem: Engineered > Bioreactor > Anaerobic > Unclassified | place: Washington, USA | collected...
ACCAGATCGTGGTCGTTCCACTCGTGGACGATCACCAGGTCGGCGTCCTCCAGAACGCGGTTCAGGTCGAGCCGCTTCTTGTTGTAGCGAAAACTGGCCAACTGCGGATAGGCGCCGCGGTAGGCCGTCAGCGCCGCCGGCCCGCGCTCGCGCACGAGGTTCTCGACGCTCCAGGAGTCCAGCGGCTCGTAAATCCGCACGTCGTGGCCGCGGGCCAGCAGCTCCGAGGCCACCCCGCGGAGGAAGTGGGCGTTGCCGTGATTCCAGTCCGAAATCAGCGAGTGGTAGAACATCACGATGTTCATGCGGCGTCTTCCTATCCTTGCAGCAGCGACTCGGCCCCGTCGATATAGATCACGGCGCCGCTGATATGGTCTGATTGGTCGGAGGCCAGGAACGCGACCAGCTCGGCGACCTGCTCCGAGGTGCCCGGCTCGCCTCTGGTCAGCGGAATCCGGCCCTCGGGAAACTCCACCGGCGTGCCGAGGTGCTCCAGGTCCCGGTGCTGGGTGCTCTCCGAGATTTCCGTCTTGATCGCGCCGGGACAGATCGCGTTGACCCGAACGCGGTGTTTGGCCAACTCCAAAGCGATCATCTGGGTGAACGCCACCTGCCCGGCCTTCGAGCACGAGTAGGCGGTGGCTCCGGTGTTCGAAAAGATCCGATTGCCGTTGACCGACGAAGTGATGATGACCGACCCGCCGTTGCGCTTCAGATACGGCGTGGCGTACTTGACGGTCAGGAACGTGCCCTTGAGGTTGACCTCGAGGGTCTTGTCCCACTCGTCGGGCTCCAGCTCCTCGATCGGGGCCCAGACCCCGTTGATGCCCGCGTTGGCGAAGACGATGTCCAGCCGGCCCCAGCGGTCGGCGAGCCTATCGATCGCCTTCTTGATCTGCGGCGGCTTGGAGATGTCCGCGGTCAACGCGACCGCCTCGCCGCCGTCGTTCTTGATCCGCTCGGCGACCTCGCGGACCTCCTCCGCCGTCCGCGACAGCACGCCCACCCGCGCCCCGTGCGACGCCAGCAGCTTGGCCGACGCCTCGCCGATGCCCGACCCAGCCCCGGTGACCAACGCGACCCTATCCTTCAGGTGCATCGTAATTCTCCTTCAAACTGCCCGATAGTCCCCTGGCAACGCCCGCCTCCAGCGGCTGGGAGGTCGGAGCAAGCCGGCGGTAGATATCCAGGTAACCGTGAGCCATCGCCTCCGGCGCAAAATCCCGCGCCCGCTGCCGGGCCCGACCAGCCAGGCCCGTCCGCAGGGCGTCGTTCTCGATCAGCGACCGAATGGCGCGGGCAATCGCCAGCGGTTCATCGGGCGGAACAAAGATCGCAGCGTCGCTCCAGTTCTCGCGAAGACTCTCGATGTCCCCGAGCACCAGCGCGCAGCCGGATAGCGCCGCCTCCAAAATCGATAAGCCGAACGGCTCGTAGCGGGCGGGCAACGCGTAGATTGACGCCCGACCCAGCCACGACGCCAGAGTCGGCTGGTCCAGACTGCCCACCAGTTGCAGATGCCTCAGTGCCGCCGCCCGATTCGTATCCGGATGCCGCGCCTCGCCCGCGACGATCACCGGCCAGTCCAACTCCGGCGCGACCCGTTCCAGCGTGGCGATGTTCTTGGCCTCGTCCCAGACCCGTCCGGCGGCAAAGACGAACGGCTCCTTGCCGCTGGGTGCAAAGAGGCCGGCGCCGCGCCCGTTGGGTACGATCCGGCCGTCGCGAAACGGCCCGTAGTAGCGCTCCAAAGCCCGCAGCATCGCCCGCGTCGGGCTGACCACCACATCAGCCCGTTCCAGCCCCTCGCGAACCCGCCGGCGATAGGTGTTCCACGTGTCCGGCGCGTTTTCCCCGCGAACCGCCGACCACCACGACAGCACGCACGAATGGCCGACCGCCAGCACCGGCGCGGAAAAACCGAGGGCGGCATGGGCGTAGCCGTTGACGTGAACTACGTCCGGCCCGACCTCCCGCTCGATCGCCAGCAGCCACCGGCCCGCGCGGTCCACGTCGTCCCACGGATCGTCCATCCACTCCAGCTTGAACGCGCTTTCGTGGATGGTGACGTTCTCCAACGCTGCGGCGTCGCGCCGCTGGGCGGGGCTCAGCGCGGTCCCCATGCTCGCCAGATGCACACGCACCTGGTGACGGGCCAACGCGGCGCACAACTCCATCGCGTAGGTCCATACCCCGCCGACGTTGTCGGTCGTCATCAGTACGTTCATCATCTCGGTGCGCCGACGACCGTCCGGCGTCGGCATGCCGGACCGCCTCGACCACACGCCCCCCTCGGACGGATATTCTACTCCATGGTCACGATTGCCTTGAGGAACCCGTCGGGCCGGTCGCGGGTCATGCTCAGCGCCTCCCCGAGCTGCTCCAGCGGCAGTGAGTGGGTCAGCAACCCGCCCGGATCGATCCGCCCCTGCTCGACGGCTTCGACGGCCTCCCTCATCCCGCTGATGTACACGTTCTGGTCGCGCTCGTGGGCGTTGATCACGTCCAGGCCGCGCCAGTTCCAAAGCTGCATGTTGATCTGCCGCAGGCCGTCCTGATGATACCCGGCGATGATGAGCATGCCCCGCTCAGCGGCCAGTTCGCCGCAAAGCTCAAGCGGCTGCTGCCTGCCCACCGCCTCGATCACGCGCTCGCAAAGCCGCCCGCCCGTCAACGCCTTGACCTTCTCGACGATCGGACCCGCCTCGTCGGTCAGTTCGATGGTCTCCGCGGCGCCGGCCTTGCGGGCCACCTCCCGCGAGAACGGACGACGGCTGATCGCAACCACGGTGGCGCCGGCCTTGGAGACCAGCTGCGTCAGCAGCGCCCCGAGAAACCCGATCCCCACGATCGCCACCGTCTGCCCCGGATGAACGTCGCAGCGGCGGAAAATGTTCATCGCGCAGCCGAGCGGTTCGCCGGGAAACGGCACGCCGGCCAGCGAATCCGGAATCATCACGACGCCTCTGGCGTCGGCCACGTCGTATGGCGCATAGGCGTTGTAGGTGATGGCGGTCACCCGCTGGCCCTCGACCACGTCCTCGACGTCCGATCCCAGCGCGTCGACCACGCCCCAGCCCTCATGCCCCAACGCCCCGGGCGTCATGGGATACTCGAACCACGGCCGGCCGTCCCACGGCGGAACGTTCGACCCGCAGACCCCGCATCCCTCCAGACGGATGCGGACCTGCCCGAACCCCGGCTGCGGGATCGGCACCTCCTCGATCCGCATCTTCTTCGGTTCGGTGATGACGGCCGCCGCCATCGTGGTGCGGGTGTGGACGGACTCGGACGCTTGCCTGGACGTCATGATCATATCGTCACCCTGACCTTTCGTTCGCCGGCCGACGTGGCCATCGGCCACGAGACCTCGTAGTTCTCGCGCAGCCACTGATGCAACTGCCCGACTCCGGCGCGGACGCCGACCCGCGGTTTCCAGCCGGCCGCCGAGGCAAACCGGGCGACGTCCGAGACGTAGTACCGCTGATCGCCGGTCCGCCAGTCCTCGTAGAAGACCGCCGGTTCCTCCCCGTGCAGTTGCCCGATCATCGCGATCAGTTCGAGCAGGCTGACCGTGTTGGCGACTCCGCCGCCGATATTGAACGCCTGACCGGCCAGCCGGTCGATCCGGTGGCGGGCCAGCAGGAACGCGTCCACCAGGTCCTCGACGAACAGCACGTCCCGGACCTGCATGCCGTCGCCGTAGATGGTGATCGGCTCGCCGCGAATCGCCTGGATCAGAAAGTGCGCCACCCAGCCCTGGTCCTCGGTGCCGAACTGGTGCGGCCCGTAGATGCAGCTCATGCGGAACACCGCGGTCTTCAGGCCGAACGACCGGGCGTAATCGAGAATGTACTGATCGGCCGACCCCTTCGAGCAGCCGTACGGGCTGTGGAAATCCAGCCGCTGCTCCTCGCTCACCCCGTGCCGCCGGACCTCCGGGTCGACCGGCTCGTAACGCGAACCGTTGGCGCGGAGCTCCAGGTTGCCCAGGTCGCCGTACACCTTGTTGGTCGAGGTCATGAGGATCGGAGGCGGATCCTTCGCCGCCCGGGCTTCCTCCAGCAGGTTCAGCGTCCCGCGGACGTTGATCTCGAAATCCTCGTCGACGTCGCACAGGCTGGTGGTCACCGCGACCTGGGCGGCGAAGTGGAACACCTCGTCGGCCCGCCGGACCGCCTCGCGCAGCGCATAGCGGTTGCGGACGTCCTCGATGTGGATTTCCACCCGGTCGCCGTGGGTCTCCTTGAGCCACGCCCAGTTCCGCTCGACGCCCTCGCGCGACAGGTTGTCGTAGACCAGCACGCGCTTGCCCGCACGGGCCAGCCGGTCGGCCAGATTGGAACCGATGAATCCCGACCCGCCGGTGATGAGGCTGACCGGGCGCTCCTCCGCCGCCCGGCGGCGCCCGTTGACGCCGTGCAGGCCGCCGATCCGGCTCACGCCCTCCACGCCGCCGCCGCACCAGACCCGGTGCAGCAGCTTCGGCTGGTTGCCGGCCCGCTTCATGCCGAAGTGGTACTCGCGGTCGTCGCTGTGAAACCCCTCGACGGTGGGCAGGCTCGGATCCAGGTCGCGAAGCGAGTACCAGTACACCCGCTGCACCGGCGCCCGGACCGCATTCAGAAACGCCCGAATCTGCCCGTGGTGGTCGTGCCGCCACGTGGAGTAGCCGGCCTCGGTGATCCAGACCTCGGCTCTGCACCCGTGCTCCCGCAGGACGCGGTTGACCTTCTCGACCGGCTCGGACCAGTCGGACCAGTCAAACTCCCACGTGCCCGGAAAGCCGTGAATGCCCACCACGTCGATGTGATCCATCACGCCGCGGTCAAACATCAGCCCCAGCCATCCCGGATCGACCGGACTCATCCCGCCCAACACCGTCTTGCGGCCCAGATGCCGCGCCCAATAGGCGGCCCCGCCGATCGTCTGCCCGAAGATCAGCCACCGGTCGTCGAGCGTCCAGTCCCACTCGCTGATGTTGTTCGGCTCGTTCCACAGCTCGACCCACTCGAAGTGCTTGCCGTACTTGGTGATCATCACGTCGACGAAATCAGCGAACGCCTTCGGGTCGCGCGGCGGCGACGAGGTCTTCGGCTGAAGCCCAAGCTCGACCGGCGTGTAACAGAAGCACGGCAGAACGCGGACTTGGCGGACCAACCGGCAGACCATCCAGTCGTACCACGCCTCGCCGTCGTCCCGCGTGTAGTCGTGCCACGAAATCCCGGTGCGCAGCTCCGTAACGCCCAACGCCTTCAGGTCCGCCAGGGCCTCTTCGACCCGCTGGTACTCGCCGGGATGAAACCACTCCAGTACGCCGACCGTCGCGGACGAGGCGGCGATCGCGGCCGCCGATTGGTCCGGCGGACCCGCCCGATTGCCGTTCGAGTCGTTCATATCGTCAACCCTCGTCTTTCCAGTTCTCCGCTGGCCTGCTCGACGCGGTCCTGGGCCGCCTGGCCCTCCAGCGATTCTACCAGCTCCGACAATCCGTCGGCCAGGGCGACCTGCGGGCGATATCCCAGAATCCGCTCCGCCGCGCCGATGTCGGCGAAACAGTGGCGGATGTCGCCGACGCGGTAGCGGCCGTTGACCTGCGGAGCCAGGTGGGCCTTGCCCATGATGCGGATCAGTTCCTCGGCGATCTCCAGCACCGTGGCGTGCCGGCCGCTGCCGATGTTCAGCACGCACCCGGCCGCCTTCTCGGACTCCAGGGCCAGCGCGCAGGCGCTGGCCACGTCGTGGACCGAAACGAAGTCCCGCCGCTGCCGGCCGTCCTCAAAAATCAACGGCGGTTTGTCGTTCAGCAGCCGCGAGGCGAAAATGGCCATCACCCCGGTGTACGGGTTCGACAGAGCCTGATTGGGCCCATAGACATTGAAAAACCGAAGGGCCACCGTCGGAATGTTGTAGGCCTCGCCGATCATCAGGCACAGCCGCTCCTGATCGTATTTCGAAAGGGCGTAGACCGACACCAGCACCGGCGGCTTGCTCTCGGGCGTCGGCACCGGTGTCAGCGGCTCGCCGCGCTCGTCCCGCAGCTCCCACTCGCCCCGGCGAAGCTGATCGAGCTTGCGCACCGCACCGGCCGCCAGGCGGCCGTCGGAGGCTTGGTAGAGCCCTTCACCATACAGGCTCATGCTCGACGCCACCACCAGCCGCTCCACCGGATTCTCGATCAGAGCCTCCAGCAGCACAGCCGTGCCCATGTTGTTCGTGCTGGTGTAGTGGGCGACCTGGTACATGCTCTGGCCCACGCCGACCGCCGCCGCGAGGTGGACGACCGCGTCGGCCCGCTTGAGCGCCGCGCCGACCGCCGCCGGATCGCGAACGTCGCCGACCGCCAGTTCCACCTCGGGATGCAGATATCCGGGCCGCTGGCCCTGCGGCCCATGCACTTGCGGCGAGAGATTGTCCAGCACCACAACCCGATACCCGCGCTTCAGCAGCGCGACCGCCACGTGCGAACCGATAAACCCAGCCCCGCCGGTGATCAGAACCGTTTTCGCCATGGATGGATACCCCCTGCGTGTCTGCAACCCGCGCCGACTCCCGACACGGGCGGCGCGACTCGTCCTTGTCGCCTCAACGACGCCGATCCGACGCGCCCGAATGAGCGCTGGTGCATGGAAGCCATTGGATTCCCCCGTTGTCCCCGCCTTCTACGGCCCGCAAACGTGCACAAAGTATAGGTGGTGCATCATGTTTTGTCAAGACATTAATCCTGCAGACACAGGTGGAGCAGGCCTATCGGGCACAATCGGTTGGCCCTCAACGCGCTGTCGATTTGGAGAATGTCGCACCGGCGGCTGATCCGAAAAACGCTTGCACGGCGGCGCCTTCCGACGTAGGATACAAACCGCTGGGGGTGTACACATTAGCATCAACATTGGTCTCTTGTCGAGATGCTGCGCCCCGTGCGCCGCGATCGGCGAGGAAAGGGGGAGACGAGATGGATATGGCCGTGGTGGGAACCGGATACGTGGGCCTGGCTGCGGGAATCTGTTTCGCCGAGGCGGGCAATCGGGTGATCGGCGTGGACGTTGATGAGCAGAAGATCGCGAGGCTCCGCCGCGCCGAGCTGCCGATCTACGAAGTGGGGCTCCAGGAGATGCTCGAACAAAACCTCGCCGCCGGACGCTTGAGCTTCACCAGCGATCTGGCCGACGCGGTGCGCCGATCGCCGGTCGTCTTCATCACCGTCGGCACGCCGCCGCGCCACGACGGCGAAGCCGACACCGCCGCCCTCGAGGCGGTCGCCGCCGACGTGGCCAGGGCCATGCCGGAGCACCGAATCGTGGTCATCAAAAGCACGGTCCCGGTGGGAACCAACCGCCGCCTGCAGCCGGAACTGGCCGAGCTGACCGCCGTGCCGTTCGACCTGGTCAGCAATCCCGAGTTCCTCAAGGAAGGCTGTGCCGTCGACGACTTTCTGCGGCCGGATCGCGTGATCATCGGGACCGACAGCCCGCACGCAGCCGAGGTGATGGCCCAACTCTACTCGCCGTTCGTCCGCAACGGCCGCCCGCTTATCGTCATGGATCCGACCAGCGCCGAAATGGCCAAGTACGCCGCCAACGCCATGCTCAGCACCAAGATATCGTTCATCAACGAGGTCGCCAACCTCTGCGACCTCTTCGGCGCCGACGTCAACGACGTCCGCCGCGGAATCTGCAGCGACTCGCGCATTGGCTACCAGTTCCTCTATCCCGGCCTCGGGTACGGCGGGTCGTGCTTTCCCAAGGACGTCTCGGCCCTGATCCACATGAGCGACCGCGTCGGCTATCCCGCCCAACTCCTCAAGGCGGTCAAAGAGGTCAACAGCCGCCAGAAACAGACGCTCCAGAAGAAAATCGTCGACTACTTCGGCGAAGACCTGCGCGACCTGAACTTCGCGGTCTGGGGCGCCGCCTTCAAACCCCGCACCGACGACCTGCGCGAATCCCCGGCCCTGCGGCTTATCGACGATATCCTCTCGCGCTCCGGAGGCGTGCGGGTCCATGACCCCCAGGCCCTGGGCAACCTGCGCGAAATCTTCGGCGACCGCGTCCGGTACTGCGGCGAGATGTACGAGGGACTCGACGGCGCCGACGCCCTGTGCCTGGCCACCGACTGGAACGTCTACCGCAACCCGGACTACCGGAAAATGGGCCAACTGATGCGCCGCCGCGTCGTCTTCGACGGCCGAAACATCTACAACGCTCGCCAGCTCAAGGACTCCGGCTTCACCTACTTCGGCATCGGAACCCACTGACGCCGACCGGGACTCACTCGCGGTCATCCTTGACGAGCAGGTGCTTGAAGAAGCTCCAGATCGTCAGGTCGATCGGCAACGCCAGCAGCAGCCCGAGGATCCCGAACACCTTGCTCCAGAGCACCACGGTGAAAAGCGTCACGATCGGCGGCACCTTGACCGCCTTCTTCATGACGATCGGCGGCAACACGTACGACTCGATGAGCTGGTTCACCGCGTAGATGACCGCCACGCCGACCGCGTAGTAGGTCCCTTGCGAGAGGGCGAACAGGAACGCGATCAAAAACGCCACCGCCGGCCCGATCGTCGGAACAATCTCCGAGAAACCGGCCAGCAACGCCAGCGACAGTGCCAGCGGCAGACCGATCAGCAGAAAACCAATCCATGAAACCGCGGCGACGATGGCCATGCTGACCAGCGTGCCGATCAGTCACCAGCGAAGCTTGGGCGCCAGATCCCCCAGGGCCCCGCGGATCTGCTCGCGACGCCGCGGCCGGAACAGAGAAACGACCGGGGCGATCAGCCGCTGCGGATCCTCAGCCAGCAGATAGATCGCCCCAAACACCAGCAGCACCGCCGCCAGCAGCAGACCTGAAGCAAAACCCGTCGCCGTCGAAACCAGATCCGACACGTTGAAGAACGAACGCACGTTCGTCCAGACCGTCTCGATGGTGATCCGGTCACGCAGCCCCAGGTAGCTGTTGACCCGGTCCAGCAGCGTGTTGAAGCCGTCCCGCAACGCCGGCCACTGCCCCATCTCGTCCTGAAGCCGGCTGCCCAGCAGCCAGCCGACCAGGGCAATCAACCCCAGCGCGATCAGCACCGGCGCCAGCACCGCCGCGATCCCGCCCAGCCAACGCGGCCCGGGCACCCGCCGCGCCAGCGGCCAGACCGCCGCCGCCAACGCGCCCCCCGCCAGCACCCCCAACAGCACGATCCTGGCTGCGGAAAAGAAATGCAGGAACAGCCAGATGCCCACCACCCACAACGTGATCGTCACCAGCGGATAAACCCACACCGGCAGCGGCCCATCCCCCTTCTGCGAGAGCTTCGGCGACGGCTTGTCGTTCATGGCGTGTCCTTTCCACATGCAGCCGTTGGTTCAGGCCTCCAGCGCCTTCAGCACCGCCACGGCCTCGATCGCGCTGGCCTCCTTGTCCTTGATCTCCAGCATGACATCCGGATCGACCTCGACCGCCTCAGCCAGAAACGCTTCAAACGCCTCCGGGTCGAGGTGTTCGCTGTGGCGGCCCGCCCGCTGGCCCGCCGCCTGGGTGCTGTAGTCGACCATCAGCGGCCCGTCTTCGGCCTGCCATGTCGCCGCCGCCAGACGCAACGCCTCGCGGACCGACTCGCCCGCGTTGAGGCACTCGTGATGAAAGCGGTCGAAGACGATCGGCACGCCGGTCCGCCGGTGCACCGTCAGACAGTCGCTCAAACCGAACAGGCGCTCGTCGTTTTCAATCGCCAACCGGCGGCGCACCGGCTCGGACAGACGTTGGTAGTTCTCGCAGAAGCGATCCAGAGCCGCGGGCCTATCGCCATACGCCCCGCCGATGTGAATCTGCACCCGGGCTGCGCGATCCAGTTCCATCAGGTCCAGAACTTGGGCGTGATAGACCAGTTCGGCCGCGCTGCGCGCGATGATGTCTGGATCGAGAGCGTTGATCAGCACGAACTGGTCCGGGTGCATCGAGAGGCGCATGCCGTGGTCGCCCGCGAATCGCCCGATCCGGCTGAACTCGCTGCGAAAGTGATCGGCCCAGTCATAGTCGCAGACCGGATGCGAGGCGAACGGCACGAGGCTCGAACCGATCCGAAAAAAAAGCACTCCGTGTTCCGCGTTGAATGCCAGCGTCCGCTGGAGGCATTCGAGGTTCCCACGGATCGTCTCGACCAGCCGCTGCGGACTGTAGTTGGCGAGCCGGAAGGTCGAGTTGGGGGTGCAGCCGATACGGCGATTAATGCACGGATACCCGATCCTCATCGGCCTTCAACCTTCCCGGCCGCGCATGTGCCCCAAATCAACCCACGCGGGCGTGCAGCGTTTCCTCGATGAACTGCAGGTGAGCCTGCTCGTCCTGAAAACCGCGCTCGACCACGCCCTTGGCCGAACCGGTCAGGTGCCAGGTCCGCGCCTCGTCGTAACGGCGGTTGGTCAACCCCTCGTTCGACTTCATCGCCTTCAGCGCCCCTTCCGTCCCGGTCAGGCTCCGCAGGGCGGTAAAGCCCTCGATCAGGAATCCCTTGAAGTCGCGAGAGTACTCGGGCGGCGTGCCGCCCAAATCGCGAATCTCGCTGGCCAGTTCGGCCACGTGCCGCTGGTGGTCCTGGCGGTACTCGATCAGTTTCTCGCGGATCTGTTCGTCGTCCGCGTCAATCTGGTCGATCGCCTGGTCGTACGCGTGCACCGCGTCGATATCGACCTGTGCCAGCGAACTCAAATTGTCGATCATCTCCTGGTTGGCCATGGTCCGGTCTCCCTTCCGTGAATTGACGGTGCTCGATTTCGGCCGTTTTTACCTGACGCGCCCGCAGTCGGCTAGACGTCAACCGCCGTCCGGTCCACGAACTTGCAGAAGCGGCTCATCTCGCCCGAACTGGTCTCGTCCTGATAGACGAACGCCAGGTCCGACTCCTCGAACTGCTCGAAAAACTCGTCCCACGCGATCGGCTCCAGCGACTCGGCTCCCTCGTAGCCGGGAAAGTCAATCCGCAAAATGCCCGCCTGCTCCTGATCGCCCGCGGTGCCTTGAACGGTGGCGGGCTGACCACCCCGCTCCTCAGCCCATCGGCGGATCGCATCGTGATCGGTCGTGACTTTGCTTTCACCTGACATGATCGGCCCTCCCTTTCCTTGTTCCTTCGATCGGCGGCGTCGGCACGCACGGCGCAAGCCCGCAATCGGGCGGCCCTGGCCTTTGCGCGTGGTTGCACCCCCCAGGTGTATACGTCCCAATTAATACCGAATTCAGTCCCGTTGTCAAGGGCCTATCCGCTGGCGGAACGCAAGCCTTACAGCGGCATCGGGTTTCGATGCCGCGAGGTTTCTGGCGGGTGGATCGGCGGCCGTCTGGCCGGCTATTCGCGCTTGCGCTGCTTATCGGTCCACTGGGCGGCGAGGAGGCTTCGAATCTTCTCCGTTCTCGGCTCCGGCCGCGCGGTCGGCGGCTCGGCGGGCACCTGGACCGGCGAGCGGCCGCTGCTGCGCCGGACGATCAGTTCCGGTTCGACCCGGACCTGTTCGGCGAATGGTCCATCCGCTTTCTGGGCGGCCATCGCCCGCTGCAACAGGTCCACCGTCGCCTCCGCCAGCCGGTCGACTGGCGCGCCCGCCGCGGTCAGCGGCAAGCCCGCCGCCTCGTCCGTCCGCGTGCGGCTGTGGACGACGATTGAGAGGTCCGCGGGAATCCGTCCGCCTTCAGCCAGAAAGCCCGCGGCGAATCGCCCAGCCGCCGGCGGCGACCACGCGAAGACCGCGCTCGGTCGATCCGGCGCGACGGCGAACCGCTTGCCCAGATCAAACCATCCATCGGCGTCCGCGTCGGCCTTCCCAACGATATCGCGGTCGCCCAGTTCCGACCCCACCCGTTCAAGTTCTTCGCGGACCAACCGCGTCTTCTCGTTGTCGTCGGCCAGCAGACCGATCCGCTGGTGGCCCAGGGTCTGAAGGTGTTCGACGGCCAGCCGGGCCGCCGCTTGCCGGTCGCCGTGGACGGTGGAGCACGACGGCCACGCCTCGTCGGCCACCGTGACCACGGCCGTCGAGCCCATGGCCCGCTCCAAGTCTTCGCGCCCGATCGCTTCCGGACCGTACCCGACGATCACCAAGCCGCCCAGCCGCCACGAAAGAAACGACCGAAGACGCTCGCCGGTCGCGCCGGCTGAGCTGTCCAGCGGCAGGCCCACCATCACCTCCAGGTCCATCGCCGCAAGGCGCCTGGTCAGACCGTCGAGCAGCTCCGCCGCGAATGGATCGGTCAACTCCGGCGCCAGTACCCCGACCGCCGGGAGTCGCCGGCTCCGGAAATGCCGCCCCAGCCGGCTCGGCTCGTACCCGCACCGCTTGGCCGCCTCCAGCACCCGCTGACGGGTCTGCTCCGAGTACGCCCCCCCCTGCGACGAAAGGATGTTCTTGACCGTGCTCTTGGCTAACCCGCACGCGTCGGCGATCTGCTGAATGGTCACTGCCAAGGCCTGCTCCTTACAAGTGACAACGCCTGTCCCTCGGTCCTAGTACCGATACTATCGCGATTATATCGCCGTCGACAGCCCTGTCAACAACTGCCGCGGCCCGCCCCCTTTGCCGGCGTGAGGTGCCAAAATGCCCATTGACATGAATTGCAAAGGGGGATACACTAGAGGCGTATTTAACGTTAAAGTTGCGCAGCAATCGACTATGGTAACGATCAGTGACATCAGCCGCCAGTTCGGGGTTTCGCCCATGACGGTCAGCAACGCCCTGAACAACCGCAAGGGCGTCTCTGCGGACAAGGCCGCAGCCATCCGCGACTACGCCCAGCGAATGGGCTACCGCCCGGCCTACATGGCCCGGTCCCTGCTTCGCGGCAAGACCGACATGATCGGCCTGTGCCTGCGCGACACGCCCGAGGACCCCTGGCTGGCCGGGCTGATCCACCGCATTCAGGAGGGGCTCCACCAGGCCGGCTACCATCTGAACCTGATCATCGCCCACGACGGCCTCGAACACCAGCGGTGGGCCATCGACCGATTCAAGGAGTTCCGAGTCGACGCCGCCATCGTCGGGCCGCTGGGCTTTCGGCAGCAGTACGATGCCCTGGCCGAGCGGCTGGCCGGTTTGCCCTGCGCGCTGGCGTTCGACGCGATCGAACCGCTGCCGATCGACCACGTCAAACTCGACACCCACGCCGGAGCGAAGCTGGCGGTGGACCACCTGGTTTCCCGCGGCCACCGGACCATCGGCCTTCTGAACACCAACTCCAACGAACGGGACCGCCCATTACTGCCGACCCGCCACACAGGATTCATCGAGGCGATGGCCCGTCACGGCTTGGAGGTCCGCCAGGAGTGGATTCTCTGTCTCGCCGACCCGTACGCCGATCCGGAACAGCCGCTGCGGGAATTTCTCGCCTCGGGACGCCCGCAGCCGAGCGCGTGGTTCTGCCACAACGATTGGCACGCCGCCCATGCGGTGCGGGTGTTGCAGGAATTCGATCTCAATGTTCCCCGCGACGTTTCAATCGTCGGGTTCGACAATCAGCCGGTGGCCGAGCTGATCCTGCCCGGGATCACGAGCATCGGGTTCGACGTGGCGGTCTACGCCCGCCGGATCGTCGAGATGGTGGTGGCGGGGGTCGCCAGAACGCGCGACGGCGGCCGCGATCGGCAGGGCGCCGTCCGGCAGTTTCAACTGGCCCCGTACCTGATCGAGCGTCACAGCGTGGCGGACCTTAAGGCGGCTGAGGCATGAACAACAGAACCATCACAAGGCGGCGGTGTTTCACCCTCATCGAACTGCTCGTGGTCGTGGCGATCATCGCGGTGCTGGTGGCGATCCTCCTGCCCGCCCTCGGCGAGGCCCGACGGCAGGCGATGCGCACGCAGTGCCAGGCGAGACTTCATCAGACCGCCTTGGTGGTGCGGCTCTACGCGGACGATCATCAGGACCGGGTCTGGTTGACGCCGACTTACGCAAGCTGGCATGGCTGGCCGTACTACATCCCTTCGATGGCGTGGATCCTGGAGCCGTACCTGGATGGCGATTGGAAGGACCACCTGCACTGCCCAGCCGCGGCGGGCAAACCCGGCGGCAACGCCGCCGACGGACTCGATTACGGCGGAAGCTGTTCATCGGAGGATTTCGGCCAGCCGCCGGCGGGGCACCGCAAGCCGTTCAAGCTGATCGACTACGCCCACCGGGCGATCGTATCCGACCGTTTCTGGTCGTGGGGGTCCAGCGTCGCCAACCACTGGCATGAGACCGGCATCAACGTCCTGTGGGGCGACGGCGGGGTGCGGTGGTTCGATGACCGCAGCCGGGCCCTGCTAGACCTGGTGAACCGCCCGGACAGCGGGTACTACTACGTGACGGTGGCGTTCGATCAGATCAGCGGCGGCGGCCCCTAGAACCATCGACCCATTCTTTGAGCCAGGAGCGGCATGAACGGACATTCACTGATTGCGGTGGCGGTTGTGCTCGCGTTGAGCGGGTTGGCCTCTGGCGGCGGGTGGACCGACGATTTCGAATCCTATTCGGACGCCGCGGCGCTGCGGGCGGTCTGGGGCCCGGAGCGCTTTGCCGCTGCGCACCAGCCGCAGCTTGCTCGCGATGCCGGCTCGTCGTACATGGCGGTCAGCTACAACGGCAACGCGGGAGTTCGCGGTTTCGATCTGCCCGCGGGGCCGGGCGACGCGATCGTGATCTGCGCGCGGGTGCGCGGGCAGGCGCGGGCGGGCACGCTGCGGATGTCGGTGGGGCCGGAGGCGATGGCGTGGAACCGGGCGCAGGGGCATTTGGTTTTCACGATCGGGGAGCGGCCGTCGGTGGTCAACGAACTGGGTCGGATCGCAGCGGCTGGCGAAGATGCACCGACGATCGAGGCGGACCGCTGGTATGAGTTGGAGCTCGTGGTGTCTCCGAACCCGATCCGCGGCGGGACGTACCAGGCCTTCGTGGACGGGGTCGAGATCGGCCCGACGGTCGGTTTCGACCATTTCAAGGCGGAGGTCCCAGCGGCGGTGCGGTTCGGGTACTACGGAACGGGCGACGGGAGTTTCTTCATCGACGACGTGAGCGCCGCAGCCGGCGAATCGCGTCGGGCGGAGCTGCCGCTTCGCGAGCGGATCGGCGTGGAACTGCCGCCGCCCGGGCCGATGGGACGGTGGCATCATGATAACACGATCGCGATGCCCCTGCGGTTTTGCGGAAGCATGGACGCAGCCAAATCGCTCGAGGCGGCGTTGTTCATCAATCACGGCAACCACGCCGACGAAGCCGAGTCCGAACCGATTCAGGAACTCATGATTACCCCCGACGGCAGCGGCCGTTGCATGGCGACGTTTGAGGACGTGCCCTTTGGGATGTACACGTTTCGGGTGCTGGCGGCCGGTGAGGACCGAGCGTACGAGGTCCTGGCGGAGGATCTCGTGGCGATGACCCATCGGACGCCGTCGGCGGCCGACCCGAACGCGTGGGTGTGGGGCATCGACGGACACGCCGACCGCAACGACCGGCGGATCGATCTGGAACTCGGCCCGCTGACCGAGGCCGGCGCCAACTGGACGCGGATGGAGATCCTGTGGCGCGACATCGTGGACGACAGCGGCGAGCCGGACTTCTCGCATCACGATAAGGTGGTGGCTGAGGCGTCGGCGCGAAATATCAGGGTGTTCGCGGTGCTGACCACGACGGCCCGTCACGCGACGGCGGTCAAGGACGCGGGCTATGGCTGTCCGCCGAAACTGGACGCCTACGAGCAGTGGCTGCGAAAGGTGTTCACGCATTTCGCCGGTCGGGTCGATCACTTCGAGATTCTCAACGAGCCGGACGGCTATTCGTTCTGGTGGTTCGCTCCGGGATCGGGCCGGGCCGCGTGGCAGTCGGAGATGATCAAGATCGCGGCGCGGGTGGCCCGCGAGGTTTCGCCGGAGATTCGCGTGATGGGTCCGTCGGTGACGGTGATCGGACGGCCGTACTTTCAGCGGCTGATCGACGACGGGGCGTTCGACGAAATCGACGACATCACGCACCACGCGGGCGGCTGGCGGCATCCGCGGGATTTCCACCAGCAGCTTCGGCGGATGCTGGCCGAACGGTATCCGGGCCGGACGTTCCGCTGGTGGTCGACCGAGGGTGGAAACTGGGATGGGGCGATGCTGGCGAGTTTTGCCGAGGCGGAGCCGGTTCGTCTCTTCAAATACACCATCCGCGACAAGGGTTCCAGCCGCGAGTCGTGGGAGCACAACAACGGCCTGGTCAAACTCTACGGCACGCCGAAGGAGGCGTTCATCGGTCATCAGAACATGGCGCGGTGCTTCGCCGGGTCGCGGTACGTTGGCCGGGCCCTGGCGGCGCGGGGGCTCGAGGCGTACCTGTTCGAGCGGGACGGCGTATTGACGCTGGGGTTCTGGAGCGAGGACGGGCAGGTGCGGTCGATCGCGTTGCCGGAGGCGGCGGAGCAAGGGGCCGCGGCGATCGACTGGCTGGGCAATCCGCTGGCGGCCGATGCGCACACGGGCGAGTGGCCCGTGCCGCGGCGCGACCGGCCGAGCGTGGTGGTGGGCGTGGGGCGGCCCAGCGACGTGGCGCTGGATGCGTCGGTCAACTGCTCGGGCGATTACGCGCGGGCGACGCCGGTCAAGCCGGTGGAGCTGGTCTTTGCGTTTGAGAACCTGCTGGACGCATCGCAGCGATACGAGTTGGAGCTGGTCCCGCCGGCCGGCTGGGCCTTGAGTCATGAACGACTGGCGGTGGAGGTCGAGCCGGGGGCGGTGGTCCGCTCGGCGCCGGTGCTGGCCGAGATTCCCCACGACAGCGACTCGGGCGACGTGTGGATCGACGGCGTGTTGAGCGCGAACGGCCGGCGGATCGCCAAGCGCTTCGGGCCGATCTGGGTGGTCAACGAGCTGCGGCTTCGCCACGTGATGGTCGATGACTTCGAGAACGGCGGGCGATGGGCGTACCCGGGTCAGGTGGACGTCCACACCGCCCAGCTCGATGCGGACGGCAACGTGCGGAGCGAGCGGGACCTCTCGGCGCTGGTGGCCGAGAATGGGTTTTCGGTCGTCAGCGACCCGGTGTACGCGGGAAAGTCGGCGGGCCGGTTCGACTTCGGCTGGACGCGGCCGGCGGACGGCTGGGGATGGATGGCCTGCACGTTCGAACTGGCCGAGCCGGCAACGCTGCCGGGCGAGCCGGTCGAGCTGCGAATGAAGGTGTTCATGCCCGAATGCGAGCGGCAGTATCCGACCACGCTGCTGGCCAAGTTGGAGGACGCCGAGGGCGAGGTGTTCCTGATCGAGGGCGGGGGCGAGATCTATTGGCGGGGCTGGCGGCAGTTTCGCCTGACGATCCCAAGCCGCCTGGGCGACGGTTACGTGCACAGCGTCTGGGGCGCGGCGGGCAACCGCCGGCTCGACCCGCCGGTGCGGTTTCGCGGCTTGGTGTTCAACCAGCCGCCGAACGGGGCGATCACGCACTTCCCCGCCGATCAGCCGGCGACGCGGGCGTGGCTGGCGTTTGACGATATTGAGATAGTGTGCCATGAGTGAACAAACGCAGAATTCAGGATTCAGAAGCCAGAAGTCGGAATGAAGACAAGAGGCGAAGCGGCGGGGGTGTACGTTTTGTACAAAACGTGCGATTCGTACCGGGCCTGTTTATTCGTGAGGGGACCTTAAGTGGGTCGCCTTGGGCGGGTTGCAGAAGTTTTGTACAAAATGTGACATCTGCGCGCCGTGCTTCTTGCCCCGCAGGCGCAAGAAGAGGAATACGGGAAATCGGTCCGGTGGGTTGCCGCATGTTCAGTTGTCAAGGGTCGCCGGCTGGCGACGCGCGGCCGGGCGCGCCGGGGCGCTTCGGCAGAATAAAGATACCACGAGAATCTGCGTTGGGCAAAAAGGCGATTTTCGGGGCGGGCGGCGGAGACGAGGCAGAGACTTCCGCAGGGATTTCCGGTAGAGAAGTCTGGATTCCGCCTGCGCGGGAACGACAGAAGGATGGAGGGATTTGGAGAGCAGGCGACGTGACGGTTACGGCGACAGTCGCGCCCGGCCCCAGTGGTTGCGCTGCGTGGAGTTCTTTTCGGTGCCGTTCCACATGAACTGGCGGAGTCGGCTGGTGAGATTCGCGTCGGTGTCGTCGAAACCGACGTCGAACATGAATTCCTTACCGGCTTGCGGCGTGAAGTTGAAGGCTTCGAAGGGAATACCGGCTTCGAGGGTCCAGCCCTGGCCGTCGGGGTTGGCGCGGACGACGGCTTGGATGGGGAACTGTTTGGGCGAGTTGTACCAGTAGTAGTCGGGAGTTTCCTGGGCCTTGGCGCTGATGAGGACCTGCCGGTCGCCGAATTGCAGGCCGCCGGGTTGGCCGACGTCCTGTCCGCTGAGGAAGACTTCGACGGCGTCGCCGGCCCAGATGCCGCGGCCGTAGGATGGATTGTTTCGGGGCGTGGGGTCCTGGACGTCGATGTAGAGGTAGAGGTGCGTCTTGTCCCAGCAGAGCCAGAAATCCGCCTGGTGATCGCCGGCGTCGGTGCCCATGACCATGTTGGCGGCGGTAATGCGATACGACGGGCGGTCGGGCCACGGTGCCTGGACGCCATCGACCTTATGGCCGGGCAGGCAGTGCGGGACCTCAGCGACCTTGGTCGGCCGGGCGTTGCGCTTAAACAGCGGGTGGTCGAACTCGAACGGCTCGCGCCGGCTGAGCAGCACGTCGTAGATGCTGTAGTTGGTTTCCATCGCGTGCTTGAGGAAGTCCTTGTACGGCCGGTCGGCGATGTTGACCAGGCCGGTGTTCCACTGGCTGCCCTGATGGTCGAGGGTGCACCACCACTGGACGCCGACGACAAACGGCAGCGAAGCCGCCTGCTCGACGTAGTTGCGGTAGGCCAGGCCGCGCTCCTCCTGCGTCTTGACCTGTCGGAGCGTGTTCCTGAGGCCCTGCTCGTCGGTGTCGTAGTTCCACTCGCTCAGGATGATGGGCCGGCCGCCGGACTGCTCGTGGGCGCGGATCAGGAAGTCTTTTTCGAAATGGAAGGTGTAGTAGTTGAAGCTCAAAACGTCGACGTATCGGCCGGCCACGCGGTTGACCAGGTCGGTGCGGGCGTCGCGGGTGCGGCGCCGGCTGCCGAGGATCAGGTGGTTCGGGTCGTACTGGCGGACGGCCTGGGTGACCATGCGATAGTAGGCGTCCAGAAAATGCTCCTGGAAGGCGACCACGTCGCGGCCGGCTTCGGTGGTGACGGGGCAGATCGGTTCGAGCAGGTCGTCGAAGCTCTTGGCTTCCATCTTCCACGCCGCGTTGAAGTGGTCGATGGTCTGGTACTTCTCGCGGAGCATGCCGACCAGTTCGCGCTTGGCGGGGCGGTCGCCGGTCAGGCCGGGTACGGTGGTGGGAATGAAGGCGAAGTCGGGTTCGTTCTGAATGAAGTAGCCGAGGATGTCGGCGCGGTCGACGTACGTCGGCAGGTATTCCTTGAGGTCGGCGTCGAGTTTGTCGTGGACGGCCGGATCGAAGGGATCGGGGAAGTGGGCGATCTGATTTTCGCCGTCGAGGCCGCGGATCTCCTGGATGACCACGCACGCGGGATAGCAGAGCCGTTCGCTGTTGCCGGGCGGCCGGCCGTAAGAGGACTGGGCGTTAAAGCCCCACTTCCGGAGGCGCTCGATCATGCGATCCTTCCACTGCTCCGAGTTGTACCGGCCGTACTTGCGGATGGCGTTGGCGATGGCGAACGAGACCACGCTGCCGCGCCACGCCTGACGGAACTTACCGGATCTGGGCGGCAGCCGCTCGAACTGCTGCTCGCGGCCAGCCGTGTCGAGGAAGTCGTGATACGGAAAGACCCCGCCGGTGGCCAGCATGAAGTAGAGGTTGCCGTCCGGATCGACGAGGACCTGTCGCCCAGCGGCGGTTTCGACGTGGAAAAAGCCGGTGGCCGTCAGGCCCAATTGCTCGCGGCTGCCGGGCAGTCCGCCCCAGCGGTCGCGTGCTGGCGGTGTGAGGCTGTTGTAGTAGGCTTCGTCGCGTTGGACGTCGTCGCGGAGTTCCTGCTCCGAGCGGACCTTCTCGGGGAAGTCGACAACGGCGGACTGACCGAACTGATCGAAGAGGACAGCCGGCTGGCTCGCCGGTTGGGTGTCCTGGGCCAAGCCGCTGCACGCGGCGGTCAACATGGCGATCAGGGTCAGGATCAAGGTCAAACGCATTCGAGGGTCTCCTGTGGAGATAAGTTACCTTCCGCTGTGCGGCGATCAGTCTTTGACGCGGAAGTCCGGCCGGTCGACCTGTTCCATCGGTTTGGGCGAGACGTGCCAGTCGAGCCACACGATGTTGGTGAACCCGCGATGGCGGTCGCTGATCTGGTTCTGTATGTAGGTGTAGCTGCGCACATCGACGATCGCGTTGAAGAAAGCGCCGTCGTTGCGGCCGTCGAGGATCCAGACGGCGTTGCTGGGCGGGTAGGTCATCTCGCCGTAGCGCAGGCCGTAGGATGGGTTGTTCTGAAGCTGGTGCAGATAGCCGACCGCACCGAACCGGCTGCGGTCGTATTCGAGACGCCCGGGTTTGTAGTCGCCCTGCGGGTAAGCGGGATTTTGGGTCGAGGGGCACATCAGGACGGTGGACCCGTCGATGACCACGCCGCTGGACTGGACCTGCTCGACGGCGATGTAATCGGAGAGCTGTCGCATCCAGTAGCCCGACCATCCCCAGCCGGACTGGCTGGAATCCATCGCGTAGGGGAAACGGTCGGCGTTGTCCTCCAGATAGAACTGGCACGCCCAGCCGAGTTGACGCAGGTTATTCTGACAGAAAGCGGACTTCGACAGCTCCCTGGCGGCCGTGAGGGCGGGTAGCAGAATGGCCACCAGAACCGCAATGATCGCCACCACCACCAGGAGCTCGATCAACGTGAATGATTTCGAATGTCGAATTTCGGATTTCAAATTTGTGGAAAAGGCAATCCGACGTTTCATATTCGCACTCTTCCTCAAATCATCAATCATCAATCAACAATCAGCAATTCCTCACCCTTCCGGTCGATTGGCGGACGACCAGTTCGACCGGGACCTCGCGGTTCTCGTTGACCTCCTGGCCGGCGAGAATCCGATCGAGCATGTCCATGGCGATCTCGGCGGCGATGCGGCGCGAGTTGCGGACGGTGGTGGCCGGCGGGTGGAGCGTGGCGGTGATGGCCAGGTCGTCGGTGCCGATCACCGATACGTCTTCGGCGATCTTCAGGCCGCGGCGTTCCAGGAATCGGTAGATGGTCGAGAGGTGCGGATCGTAGGCGACGATGGCGGTCGGATGCGGCGGCTCCGAGAAGATGCCTTCCAAAGCGGCCAGGCACGCCGCTTCGTCGAACCAGCCGTTGGCGACCCAGTGCGGGGCGACCCGCAGGCCGCGCTCAGCCATCAGACGGTAGAAGGCTTCGCGCCGGATGCGGTGGGCCCGCGAGGGAGCCTGCTCGTTGAGGCGGTCGAGGTAGGCGATCCGGCGATGGCCGAGTCCCCACAGGTGTCGCAGGTGGATCTCGGGGATTCTCGGGGAGTCCAGAACGGTGCGGCTGAGGGCGAACTGCGTCTGAGGGAAGATCGAGACCCACGCGATGTGCTGGTCGTTCAGGAGGGTGGCCAGTTCAGGAATGTGCAGGCCCAGAAGCAGACACGCCCGCACGTCGCTGCGGACGGCGAGGGCTTCGTAGTCGGCGAGGCGGTCGCCGACCCAGAACTGGTGGAGGCGGACCCCCATGCCGCGCCGGCTGGCCTGGGTGGTGACGGCCTCCAGCAGCTCAGCCGAGAAGGTGCCCTCGGTCCGCACGTCGCCGGTCCGCCCGCAGGCGACCAGATCGACCATCGAGACGAGGCTGCCGCCAGCGGCGCCGGCGGCTTTGAAGATGCCCTGACGCGGCCGCCGTTCGATCAGCCCCTCCGCCGACAACTCCGCCAGCAACCCCTCAAGCCGGGCTCGACTCGTCCCGCAACTCTCGATCAACTGGCGAACCGGCGGCAGCGGCTCACCCGGCCGCAAGACCATGAGCTGCTGCTCCAGGTGTTTTCGAAGCCTCGTTCGCGAGGCGTGTCGCGTAGCTGTGGGCATGGGCGATTTCCTGTGTCGATTGTGTGTCTGGTTTCAGTATAGCGATTCTGGCGGGCGAGTCAAGAGGTGGGCGATGCCGGCTTTTGTTGGTAATTGTAACTATCATGCGTATAAGCCGTTATGATAGCTTTGTTCGCGATGCCCGCTTGGCGGGCCGGCGGCATGCCGAACGGCCCGTGCCGGTTGCACAAAACAGGCACAGAGACGCGGTACCGTGGGTGTTGATGGACGGGTCGGTGCGATACAATGGGCGAAGCGGCGCGGGGGTGAAGGTGGCGATCTGAAATCTGAGACTTCGGGTTCGCGGAACTGGGAGGTGGCCGATGCAGTTTGCCTTAAAGCTGGCGATCAGCGTGGTGGTAATCGTGGCGGCGACGCAGATCGGGCGGCGGGTGCCAAGCCTGTCGGGGCTGATTGCCACGATGCCGCTGACCGGGGCGATCGTGCTGGTGTGGCTGTGGACGGACAAACCGGGGGACTACGGGGTGATGTCCGGCTACGCGAAGGGGGCGTTCTGGGGCGTCTGGCCGAGTCTGCTGTTTTTTGCCGGGGCGTATGTGGCGTTTCGGCGCGGCTTGCCGCTTTCAGCGGTGCTGGGAGTGAGCTTTGGGCTGTGGTTGGCGGGGGCGTTTGTGCACCAGCTCTTCCTGCGGGCCTCGTGATCGCACCGTCAAATGCTTTTCGGCGGGCGGGTTGGCGGTTACAATGGGCTGGCAAGTGGGGTTCGGGCAAACCAAGGAGGTGTTGCATGCACGTGATGGAAGCGATCCGATACCGTCGAAGCGTCCGGCAGTACTGCTGCAAAGCGATCGAGAAGGACGTACTGGAGCGGATGCGCAAGGCCCTGCGGTACGCCCCGTCGGCGTGCAACCATCAGCCGTGGCGGTTCATTTTCGTGATGGACGAAGGCTTGCGACAGCAGGTGGCGCGGGCGTGCCGTGAGCAGATGTGGATGGCGGAGGCCCCGGTGATCGTGGCCGGGTGCGGCCGGGCGGATGAGGCGTACAAGAAGATGGGTGGTTACGGCAGCAGCGTGGACGTGGACGTGGCGATCGCGCTGGACCACCTGACGCTGGCCGCGGCGGCGGAGGGATTGGGCACGTGTTGGATCGGTGCGTTCGACGAGGCGCAGGTCAAGCAGATACTGGGCGTGCCGGAGGAGGTGAAGGTGGTGGCGCTGACGCCGCTGGGCTATCCCAAGCAGGCCGGCCTGATCGCCCCGGTGCAGCAGGACCGGCGCAAACCCGAAGCGGAGATGATCCGGATCGACCGGTACGACGGCGAGAGCTTTTGAAACGAGACTCGTTCAGGTTTCTGACGGATCGAGAGAGCTATCGTATGCATTGATCTTGCTCAGGCGGGTTGGTTTTGCTTGTGCGGGGCAAGTAGAATTCAGTGAACAAGAGGCGTTCGGGGAGGTATGGCCATGTCGAGGACGGGGTTTGGGACGGAATTGGCGGAACGGGTGGCGGGGTTTGTGCGGGAGGGGTTTTCGCCGAGCTTCGGTCAGCTCAACGGGACGTTTGGGAGTCATCCGCTGTGGCGGCGGTTGCGGGAGTTGGGGACGGAGCTGTGGCTGGATACCGGGAACATCGCCGAAGCGGAGGAGCTCTGGACGCGGGAGTTCAGCGCGCTGACCACGAACAATACGCTGCTGAACAAGGAGGTCCAGAGCGGCGTCTACGACGAGCTGATCGAGCGTGCGGCGAAACTGCTGGATGAGTTTCCGGACCTGACGGATCAGGAGCGGAAGCTGGAGTTGGCGTTTATCCTCAACGCGCGTCACGGCCTGCGGCTGGTGGAGAGGTTTGACGCGTTCGTCTCGGTCGAGGAGCACACGGACCTGACGCACGACGTGGACGGGTCGGTGGAGTACGCCCGGCGGTACCATGCGATCTGTCCGGAGCGGTTCTACGTGAAGATTCCGTTCTCCGCGGCGGGTTTGCTGGCGACGCGAAAGGTGGCGGCGGAGGGGATTCCGGTGAACCACACGCTGGGTTTTTCGGGGCGTCAGAACTACCTGATCGCACGGATCGGGCGTCCGGCGTACGTGAACGTGTTCCTCGGGCGGCTCAACAGCGTGGTGGCCGACAACAAGCTGGGCGACGGCAGCTACGTGGGCGAGCGGGCGACGCTGACTTCCCAGACGTTCATGGTCCTGCTGCGGCAGACTCAGAAGGTGCCGTCGCACCAGATCGGGGCGAGCTTGCGGCAGGGGCGTCAGGTGATCGATCTGGCGGGGATCGACGTGATGACGATACCGCCGAAGGTGGCGCGGGAGTTCCTGGCGATGGGCGCTCGGCCGGAGGACCTGACGAACCGGACGGGCGAGAACTACTGGCCTCCGCTGTACGAGGGGGTCGATCCGGAGTTGGTCCGGCTGGACACGCTCTGGTCGGTCAACGACCGGCTGCGGGCGTGTGTGGACGAGTTGGAGAAGCAGGACCTGGACCGTTTCACGCCGGACGACCTGATCGACTTCCTGGCCCGGCACAAACAGGGCGACCTGCTGGTGCGGTGGGCGCCGGAGCAGATCCGGACCAGCGCCGAGGAGGGCAAGATTCCGGACCTGGCGACGTGGCGGGACGAGCTGAAGGCCAAGCGGATCGGGTTGGATACGCTGATGAACCTGGCGGGGTGGAACAGCTTCGACGCCGACCAGCGGGCGATGGACCAGAAGGTCCAGGACGTGCTTGGCCACGTCGGCCAGCGGTAGGCGGGGCTTTTCTCGGAAAGGTTCGAGGCGGCTTGGAACCTGTCTGTTTGTGCCGTGTATACTGTGGATGAACGTTAACGGTATGCGCGGAAGTCGCGGCATGTGTCTTGCTTATGTTTGTTCACGTGCTGGTGGAGGTAGAGAGTCATGGATGGCGGTTTGACCCCGGCGGACGGATCCAGGACGGGCGGTCGCAGCGGGTGGCGTTGGCTGATCGGGTTGGCGGCGGCGTTGGTTTCGGGCGGGTTGATGGCGACCTGCTATTGGCCGCTGGAATGGCATTTCGTGGGTTGGTTCGCGCTGGTGCCGCTTTTGCTGATGCTGCCGAGGGTTTCGGGCCGGACAGCGGCGTTGTGCGGCTTGGCGTTCGGCCTGATGTACTACCGTCTGACGCTGGGCTGGGTGTGCGACGTGGTGGGCCCGATGGGGTGGGCGGTGATCGGCATCTTGTCGGTATGGATGGCGGTGGCGGTTCTGGTGGGCAAGCGGCTGACGGACCGGTTCGGATTGGCGGCGATGCTGTGGGCGGCACCGCTGGCGTTGACGGGGCAGGAGATTCTTCGCAGCGAGGGGTTGGCGCTGTGGCGGTTCGCGTACGCCGGGTTCGGGTACAGCCAGGCGGGCAATCCGTGGGCGGCGCAGATGGCGTCGTTGGGCGGCGTGTACCTGGTGACGCTGGCGGTGGCGGCGGTGAACGCGGCGTTGGCGTACGCGGTGCTGGCGACCCAGCGGCGCCAGGGGTGGACGGCGGTGCTGGCGGTGGTCGCGGCGGTGACGGTGGCGGCCACGGCGGGCGGGTACGAGTTGGGCCGCCCGGCCGGCTACGTGATGGCGGCGGCGGTGCAGACGGAAGATGCGGATTTTGGGAGGCATTTCGGGCTGATCCGGCAGGCTTTGGGCACGCCGACGCATCCGAAGATCGTCGTTCTGCCGGAGCACGCCCTGGTGGACGTGTACTCGGAGGAGCACGAGGCGTTCAAGCGGCTTTCGCGAATAGCGGATCGTCGCGACGTCTACATCTGCGTGGGCGCGGATATCGGCACGACGTCGCGTCCGGCGGCGAGTTGTCCGTTCGACAACACCGCCGTGCTGTTCGGGCCGGACGGGCAGATCCTCTCGCGGCAGGCGAAGGTGGTGCCGGTGCCGATGTACAGCGACGGCAACCCAGCGGCCGAGCAGGTTGTAGCCGAGACGCAGTTCGGCAGGATCGGCACGTGCATCTGCTACGACGCGGATTTCACGGACGTGTGCCGTCGGCCGGTGGCGATGGGGGCGAGGCTGCTGCTGATCCCGATCATGAATCCCAAGGACTGGCCCGCCCAACAGCGTCATCAGCAGGCGGCGATGATTCCGTTCCGGTGCATCGAGCTGCGGCGGGCGGCGGTGTGCGCGGCCAGTTCCGGGATTTCGCAGATCATCGACCCGCGCGGCAAGGTGGTGGACGATCGGACGCAGGAGGAGGGCGACGGGTTCATCGTCGGATCGGTGCCGCTGCGGGACGATCGGACGGTGTTTGTACGTGGAGGGTATATGTTCGCGAGGGTAGTTGGGTGGGGGTATCTTGGGCTGATCGCGGTGCTGGTGCTGACGGACGCAGCGGGCATCTTCCAGCGAGGCGGGAGTCGCGATGCCGCGAAGGGGGAGCGTGACGCATCCGACGCCTAGCGACATTCGCGTTCGCATCGGCTAAGATACGGGTATGGACACGATCACGCAGGGATTGTTGGGGGCGGTGACGGCCCAGTTGGGGTTCCGCCAGCGGATCGGGCGGGACGCGACGCTGGTGGCGGCGGCCGCGGCGGTGGCGCCGGACCTGGATTTTCTGCTGGGGCCGATTGTGGGGCTCAGCGGGTCGGAGTCGGCGGAGATGGCGCGGATCGTGGGGCATCGCGGGCTGAGCCATTCGCTGCTGATCGTGCCGCTGATCGCCCTGGCGATCGCGGCGGCCTGGTGGTGGTTCCGGCGGAGTCTGTGGGAACCGGCGGAGGTTCAGGAACGGCGGGCGGGTCCGGGTTTCGGCTGGCTGTTCGGCTGCGTGCTGGCGGCGGTGGCGAGCCATCCGCTGCTGGACTGGTTCACCAGCTACGGGACGCAGCTCTTTTCGCCGGTCACGTCGGCGCGGTTCGCCCTCGACGCGGTGCCGATCGTGGACCTGATCTACACGCCGATCCTGATCGTGACGCTGGCGGCGTGCTACATCGTGCGCAAGTGGAAGGGCCAGGCGGCGCGGGCGACGCTGGCGATCGGCTGGTCGGGGTTTCTGCTTTCGACGGGGTATCTGCTGGCCGGGTTGGCGTTGCACGAGGTAGCGATCGGACAGGCGAAGCGAACGATCGAGGAGTTGCGCGGCGTCGAGACACAACGGAGCGAGTACGCAGCGTATCCGCAGCCGGGCTCGATTTTCGTCTGGCGGGTGGTGCGCCGGACGCCGGAGACCTGGACGGCGGGACGGGTGAACGTGCGGTTCGGTCCGGTGGCCGAGCCGTCGCGCTGGACCAGCGCGGCGGTGGAAAACAACGCGTGGATCGCGAAAGCCGGGCAGCGTCCGGAGGTGCGCGAGTTCATCTGGTTTACCGGCAACCATGCGCGGGCGACGTACGAGAATCGCGACGGCCACCACATCGTCGAGTTTCACGACATGCGGTACGGCCTGACGCCGGGCGGCCTCGAGAGCCTCTGGTCGATCCGCGCCGTCATCTCGCCGCTCGGCAACGTCCTGGACGTCGAACGGGTGGAACACCATCGAGGGGTCAGACGCGGAGAGATGATCGGGCGGTTCTGGGGGTATCTGTGGGAGGCGTGAAGGCGCGGACGAATTCAGAACTCAGAATTTGCGCCATAGCCGAATCCGCTTGCCCATTTCGTCGTTGGAGATGAGGCGCTCCTCCCGAGCGTCCCTAAGACCCCGCTCAACCATTCCCGCGAAGGCCAGCTCACGGACGATCTCCTCATAGGTGGCATCTTCCGGCTGGGCTTCGATGATCTCCTTCATCTTCTCTTTCACCGTCATGGTCTTCTCTCGACAGCGACCCGAGAAATCATCCACTACTATATTGTGTCTTGGTGGCGGATCGCCGTCAACTGCCGGGCGAGTGTGTCGCGCCTTCCGCAATGAAATCCGCGCTCCGGAAGATGGCGGGTGAACCTCGCCTGCGGCGAGAACCACCCGCCCTACAAACGCGCATCTCGGGGGAGATGGTCTTTCGGTTACGGTTGGCGGTGGAGGGAGAAGTTGGTGTGGTTCTCGACGGCCAGGCGAAAGTCGGCCGGCAGCTCGATGCGGTAGTGGAGTTGGCCGGACTCTTTCCACCAGGCCAGTTCGACGGCGTCGCGGCCAAGCGGCACGCGGGCGCGGCAGCGGTCGAGCGGAAGGTCATTGAAGCGGACGGTGACGGTCTTTCGCTCCGGGTCGATCCGGCGCAGGCCCAGGACGTCGCGAATGAGGCTGTGGGCGACGTGCGAGGCGAAGCCGTGGTTGCAGCTTGCGGTGGGGCTGTCCATTTCCCAGAGCGTGCCGGTCAGGTCGGCCATCTTCAGGAAGTAGCCCAGCGACTCATCGAGCACGCGGTCGGCCAATCCGTAGCGCGAGAGGAGCTCGATCCGCAGGTAGTTGCCGATAAAGGCGTTGGCGACGTGGATGTCCGGCCAGGTTTCGGCCTGCCGGCGGGCGGGGCCGAAATCGCGCACCAGGCGGTCCCAGAGCACCGGGTGCGAATCGGGCGTCGCCACGTCGAAGAAAAACGCAAAGTACTGGCAGACCTCGGTGCGGTTGGCGGTGGCTTCGAGCTTGCCGTCGCAGCGGGTCGCGTTGTCGGTGAAGAACTCGCCGTCGAAGGATTTCTCGCGGATGGTTTGGCGCAGCGCAGCGGCGCGTTCGGCCAGGTCGCTGCGGCCATAGAGTCGGGCGACGGCGTCGAGCATCCCGGCGTAGAGCATATTGGACGGGTAATTGACGTCCTGGACGAAGTCGTTGGCTCTGGACCATTCGATGAACACCCACCGTTTGAGCTTTTCGAGCAGGCCGAACTCGTTGCGGAACGGCTCGAAGTAGTCGACGAGGGCCGTGACCTTCGGCTCGAAGGCGTCGATCATCGCGCGGTCGCCGGAGCGGTGGAGGTATTCCTCGAGTTCGAGGACCAGCCACATCGCCCAGTTGGGAATGAAGTTGCCGTTGTAGTGGTCGGCTGGGTAGCACATCGGCAGCATGCCCGCCGGGTGATGCTCGAACGATTCGGGCAGCAGGTAGTTTTCGAGGAAGTTGCGTTCGACGACGGTGTTGCCGCACAGGTCGGGCGCGACGCGGGCGGTGAAGAAGCTGTCGCAGAGCCAGCCGGCGCGTTCGCGCGACGGGCAGTCGGTGAAGAGATCGACCGCGTTCTGGGCGAAGGTGGCGCGGGCGGCTTCGAATAGTCGTTCGAGGCGCGGATCGGAGCAGGCGAAGGCCGCTTCGCGGGCTTGGGGGTTTTCGATTTGGCGCAGTCGCACGTCGCGGATTTCGACGTCGCCCTCAGCGGCCAGCAGGCGCAGGAATCGCCACGTGTAGGGCTCCAGCGATTCGAATTCGTATTCGCCTTCGGCCAGGTCGAGCGTGACGGCCTCCGGGGACGGCGTCCGTCGCGAGCCGACCTCGTGTTCGGCAAGGGTTTCGTAGAAGGTGATAAAGAGCCGCGTGGGTTTTCGGCAGATCAGCGAGACGCCGACCAGGCCGCTGAGCACCCGGCCGAAGTCGAGCATGGCGAAGGCCCGCTCGTCGAGGTGGGCGCGGAACGGGCCGTCGAGGAACGCATCGGTCGGCTCGACGGCGGCGTTGGTCCAGCCCTGCAATTCGTAGAGCGGAACCAGTTCGAGTTCGTCCTGCGGATAGCCCAGGTGCTCCGGTCCGATATCGGAGACGGTGTCACAGCGGTATTCGCCCATCCACTCGGGCCGGCGCTCCATCCGGCCGGTGCAGACGCAGCGGACGGGCTGCCGCAGACCAAAGTCCGGATAGGGCACGCGGCGCGGCAGCAGAGCGCGCGGCTCGCCGATGGCGCATTCGGTCGGCGCGAAAGGAGCCTTCGGATCGTTTCGCCAGCGGTCGTAGCCGCCGCGCAGGCGATAGTGCTCGACGAACGTCCGCTGAATGCGGCACCGCTGCGACTTCCGCACGCGATGGTCGAGGACGGCGGCTTGGAAGGCGATGCCCTGGCCGGCGGTCGAGGCGATGGTGCGGTCTTCGCAGAGGATTTCGGCCTGGAGGAACGAGGGGCGGTTGACCAGGTAGAAGTTGTTGACGTTGTATCCGGCGACCTCGACGGCGACGACGTTGCCTTCGGCTTGCAGACCGGTCAATGCCCACTCGTCGATGCGGTAATCGTCGTGCGGTCCGCGGGCCGGTCCGTGGCCGATGAAGCAGCCGTTGAGAAAAACGCGATAGAGCGACCAGGCCGCGATGCGCAACACGACCGGACCCGCGCCGGGATCGGGGAACACGGCGCGGAATCCGACGAGCAGGTTCATTTCCTTTTCGCGCCCGGCCGGCCAGATCGGCTGGGCGGAGCGAAAGGTCGATACGTCGCGGTCGATGGTCATGATTATCCTTTCATCACTGAAGGCCGAGCACGTCGTCCCGACAACGGCGCATCATCCTAACCGGCTGCACCGGCGGATCAAGGGGAACTGCCGGCGAAGCGAGGCAAACCCGAAATCCGGGATGGGTTTTCTTTCTCTGCGTCTGGGCGTCTCTGCGGGAGAGTGTTCTCTTGGCGGTCAATCGAGGATCGAAAGGTCCGGCGAGAGGAGTTTTTGATTCTCCGGTTCGTCCATGTTGTCGTGCGTGACCAGGTACACGCCGGTGTCGATGCGTTTGG
>Ga0123329_1000835_pt1 | contig 30611 bp, 26 predicted proteins | sample BioC12SIPDNA_FD_89703 | JGI IMG/M metagenome (GOLD analysis project Ga0123329, IMG submission 89703) | Anaerobic biogas reactor microbial communites from Washington, USA - Biogas_R1_B C12 SIP DNA | ecosystem: Engineered > Bioreactor > Anaerobic > Unclassified | place: Washington, USA | collected...
AATCATGGCGCCTGGCGGCCATCGCACCTACGGTGACCGCGATTCGGCCCGCCTCCGTCCCGACCCCGCCCCCCATCCCCTCAAAACCACCTCATCCGCTGAACTGGTGAGAAATGCGGGTTAGCCCATCGGACCCCAATCGGCCCGCCGCTTGGAACGTCGATGAAAACGGCCAGGTCCATGACGGCTCGTTCTTTACCAATCGCGACATCGCCGCCGTCTCGCCCGAAGCGGCAGGCATCGGACCGGCCGCCAACCCGCCGGTCGGCCCCTGGAAGGTCCTCAAGAAGCCCGACAAGCACGCGTTCAAGCTCCGCCGGTTCCTCGGCGAGGACGCCACCGGCCGCAAGTTCCTCGTCAAGGTCGACCACGAGGACCACCCGCAGGGCGCCTCAGCCGTCTCCGCCGTCGCCACCCGCGTCTACTGGCTTCTAGGCTACAACGTCCCGGCCGAGCACATCGTCACCATCGAGGGCACCGGCGATGAGGACTTCGACGGCAAACGCGGCTTCGCCAGCGAGTTCATTCCCGGCGACGTCAAAGGCTTCTGGCGGTTTGACTGGTTCCGCTTCCGACGCGAGGTCCGCGCCATCCGCCTGGTCGCCGCCTGGCTTGACGACATCGACCGGACCGACAGCAACACCCTCCTGACCTTTCACGGCGACAGGAACCTCTACTACCTGATCGACTTCGACAGCAGTCTGGGCCTCTGGCAGGGCCGGGCCAAGCTGCCCTGGATGGGACACCGCCACGCCTGGGACCCCAACTGGGTCCTCCTGAGCACCATCGGCCTCGCGCCCAATCCCATCATCCACCACGAGCCCGTCTCCGACGCCGTCGGGCTCCTCTACGCCGATGACTTCGACCCCTTCGCCTGGAAACAGCAGATCGCCAACTCCGCCTTCCGCCTGATGGCCAGGTCGGATGCCGAATGGATCGCCCGCCGCATGGCCCAAGTCAGCCGCGAACAGTTGGCCGCCATCGTCCACGCCGCCCGGTACAGCAATCCCGAAGACGAACGCTACGTCCTCGAGACCCTCATGGCCCGGCGGGTCGTCATCCTGAAACAGCTTGGCATCGAGCCGATCCCGTCGCCAACCCAGCCGCCCGTCGTCAGCGCCCAATAGCTTCCAGAGGAACCTCTCCCATGCACCTCGAAAGCAAAGAACTCGTCGGCCGCTCTCCCGGTCCCGGTACGATCGTCTGGTGCCGCTCGTGCTACACCCGCGCCGCCGGCTTCGAGAAACTCCGCTGCCGCGACATCCAGACCATCAGCGATTTCTCCGACGGCGAGCAGTACCAGTTCTCCGATGACAACGGCCGGACCTGGTCAGCGCCCACCGACCGCGCCGTCGGCGTCTTCGCCTTCGCCGATCCTGCCAGCGACCTGTTTCTGGCCATCCGCTCCGAGTGCGTCCTGCCGCCGGACACGCCGCGCGAGGATGCTCGCGACTTCCAGCACAAAAGCTACCTTTGGTATCGCGTCTGCGACGACGGCGGACGAACCGCGATCATCGACGAGCAGATCATCCAGCGCGGCCCGAACTACAACGCGCAGCACCCTTGCGAAGGCGTGCACGTCGGCCGCAACGGCATGCTCGCCTGCATGGGCGGCGAACCGATGCGCACCCGCGCGGGCCAGATCCTGATCCCCATTCAAATCATCCCCCCGCTTGGACCTGACGGCCAGCCCAACAATCCCACCGGCGGCTTTACCTACGGCGACGGAGCCGTCCTGATTGGTACCTGGACTCCCGACCACCGGATCGAATGGGACCTCTCCGAGATGCTCGTCCACGATCCGAACAAGTCCACCCGCGGCACGGACGAGATGACGCTGGCCGAAATGCCCGACGGCCGGATTCTGGCGGTCATCCGCGGCAGCAACGACGTCCGGCCCGAACTGCCCGGCTACAAGTGGTACACCGTCTCACAAGACGGCGGGCATAGCTGGGCGCCGATGCAACCGTGGACGTTCACCGACGGCTCACCCTTCTTCTCGCCCGCCAGTTGCTCCAAACTCCTGTCGCACTCCAATGGGCATGTTTATTGGATCGGCAACCTCTGTTCCGAGAATCCTCGCGGCAACCATCCGCGCCACCCGCTGGTGATCGGCCTGGTCGATCCCGAGAGCTTGCTGCTCATCGAGGACAGCCTGTTCACCGTCGCCGAACGCCAGGCGAACGACCACCCGCTGATCCAGTTCTCCAACTTCTTTGCCTATGAGGATCGCGAGACGTCAGCCATCCACATCGACCTGACGCCGATCTTTCCCGTCGGCCCCAACGACACCCAGTGGACCGGCGACGCCTACGTCTACCGCATCGCGGTCTGATGGAGCACTGCGTCTACCCGATGTAGAGCCCTTCGACCCGAACCTGCAGCCCTTCCCTGCCGCGATTCAGGAAGTTGACCAGCCCGCTGTGCCGCCACTGCAGCATGCAGCGGTGCGGCATGAACCAGTAGCGCATGCCGATCTTCAGCTCCGAACGGGCCTCGCGAACCAGCCCCTCATACGCCTCGGCCACGTAGTAGCCCACGTCCTTGTACGACTTGGTGCGAGGGCCCAGCGGACCGGTGACGCACCAGACGATCACGCCGTTCCGCTGATCCACGTTCATCGCCACGCCGCAGTGCGTGATCGGACAGCCGCACGACATGCCCATCGGCCGACCGATCAGGATGTCCCCCTTCTGAACGTCCAGCTCACGCGCCATCAACGGATTGTACGGCAGGATCGTCTCGCGCGGACCCGGCTCGTTGGCGAAGGTATCGAGCACGAAGTCAAATTCCCGGTCCAGCGAATCCTTCCACTGCTCGCGACGACCTTGCCCGCCGGCGCAGGCCCGACAAACCGGCTGAACCGTGCCGGACTCGGCGTCCTTGAGGTGAACGCACTTACGAAGCTCCTCCGGCCGAGCAGACACGATCTCAGCGAAAGCCGCGCACGTCTTCTCGCCGCACAGTCCGCAGTCCAGACCCGGCAGTGATTTCAAGACAGATGCCTTATCCATATCGAAAGCTCCTCACATAGTCAGTTGGCTTGACAAGCGCGAGATGCGTCCCGTTTCACGCCGCTACTCGCCCTGATAAAAAATGTCGCTCTCCAGCGAACGGACCACGCCGAAGTGCTCCTTCCATCCGATCTGCTTTTTCCCGACGCAGATCGTGCACGTGCCGACCGGCGGATTGCCCCGCAGATACAGCGGAAACGCCACGTCTTGCGAGCCGAGAATCCTCCGCATCACCGGATCGATCCCGACCCCGCGCAGCGCATCGGTCTCGGCCACCGTCACCTGCCTGGCCGCCTCCAGCACCCGCGCCCGGAATACCTCGCGCTCCGCCTGCGAGACCAGGTCGATCTTGGTCACCACCGCCACGTCGGCCAGCGACAGCATCGGTCCGATCTTCCGCGGCAGGTTCATTCCGCTGGTCGCCTCCAGAATCACAATGCCCAGCGAGTTCTCGATGTACGGCGAACATCGCAGGCACAGCCCCGCCGTCTCGACGATCAGGAAGTCCGCTGACTGCTCGGCCGCCCACTCCACCGCGTCGCCCAGCACCATCACGTTGCAGTGATCCGGGCACAACTCGCCCGAGTACACCTTGCGCGAGGGAATCCCGAACTCCGTCTGGAACAGAACGTCTTCCTCGGCGAACTGCACGTCGATCTTCAGAAACGCCGGCTTCCACGAACCGGCCAGCAGCCGGCGGATGACCTGCTTGAGCACCGTGGTCTTGCCCGTCGTCGGTGGGCCCGCACAGATGATGACTTTCATGGCGTCGCTCCTTCCGTTGACTATTCGATATATCCCAAAGCCCGAAGCCGATCCTCCAGCAGGGCCTCCGACAGCTCTCCGCCGTCGCGGATGTGCGTCCGAAACTCCAGCAGCAGATCGTCCATCTTGATGATCTCCTCCACCACCCGCTTCTCCTCCTGTCCCGTCTCGATCACCTTCTGCATCGCGCCGTTGCGCATGACGATCCGGAAGTCCGATAGCAGGGCGATCCGCGGATCGTGCGTCACGAAGATGAAGATCTTCTCGTACTGCTTGAGCAGACCCAATGCATGCGTCCGATGGATGCCCGCGTTCTCGATCTCGTCGAGCAGGATGATCGGCGAGTTGCCGATCACCACCGCGTCGGCGATCAGCAGCGCCCGCGTCTGACCGCCCGACAGCTCCGTCATCGCGCTACTCGGGTCGATCGCCTCGCCGGTCAACTGATTGGCGAAGTCCAGCGTCTCAGCCACCACCGAGCCCGGATCGGCTTTGCCACGGACCGCCCCGTGCGTGGTCAGGAAAACCTGGACCCCAAGGTCGCACAGGAAATTGGTGTGCTGGGTAATCTGGGCGATCGGCCGACGAGACGGGTCCATCATCAGCTCTTCCGACGGCGGCTCACCATTAATCAGCACCCGCCGCCCCGATGGGGTATTCGCATTGGCAAATAGCTCCAGGTCGTTGATCAGCGTCGTCTTGCCCGACCCCGTCGGCCCCACGATGCTGATCACCTGCCCCATCCGGAAATCCACGCGCTCCACCGCTTCCGGAACCCCACCTTTCCCATTCCCGCCAAAGACAGTAAGATTCTCTATTTCCACATTAGACTCCATTAAGAGTGTTTTAGGACTCCACTTAGAGTGTAATCTAGCGAGATCGACGTCCCGAGTCAAGCGTTTGGGGATTTTGTGCGACTCAGCCGGGCTGGCTGGACTGACTTCACCATTTCCCGTCCAACGGTCGATGTTTGGCGTAAGTAGTAGTAACGCCCGGCGGAAACGGCATGCAGAGCATGGAGGACCATTTGGCTGGTACCGGTACCATCGATCGATCCTCACTGGCGGAGACCCCGTCGTCCTCCATCAACCTTCGTCGGCACTATCTGCTGGCCCTGGCGGTCGCCGCGGCGGTGTATTTCGCCTCCGTGGCCCCCGGAGTCCTCTGGCAGGACAGCGGCATGGCCCAGGTCCGCGTCCTGCGGGGCGACTACGTCGGCAATCTGGGACTGGCCCTGGCCCACCCCCTGTTTTACATGGTCGCCCACGTTTTCCAGTTCCTGCCCTTCCACGACAGCGCCTTGAAGACCAATCTGGTCTCCGCCACCGCCTCCGCGTTCGCCGTGGCCAACCTCTATCTTCTTTTATTGCTGATGTTTGCGGACCTGCCGCATCGCCGGCTCTCCGCCGCGATCGGGGCGCTGACGCTTGGCCTGGCCCACACCTTCTGGCAGCATGCTGCCCTGGCTGAGACCTACAACCTCTCCGCCATGATTCTCTCCACCGAATTGCTCCTGCTTTACAGGTTCTCGCAAACATTCGAATGCAAATGGTATCTGGGCGCATGGTTCCTCAACGGCGTGGAGTGCTCCAACCACATGCTGGCCACCCTCACCCTGGCCGCAATCGGCATCTGGAGCGTGGTTCTGATCTGGCGCGGGCGGCTCCGCTGGTATTGGTTGGCGGCTGGGATCGGCCTGTGGATCGTGGGCAATCTGCCGTACGAGTTCCTGATCCTCAAGACCTACCTGGCCGGGATGCCGTTGGCGCAAGTCATCCACTCAGCCCTCTTTGGCAACTATCAGCAAGAAGTTCTTAATACCACCATTACGCCCCGCCTGATCGTGATGGCGATCGGCGTGGTCGGCCTGAACTTTCCGACCCCCAACATTCTTTTGATTCCGCTGGGGATGCTCAGGGGTTTCCGGATCGCAGCCAAGCCGTTCGTCCTCCTGCTGGGACTGGCCACGTTCTTCCATCTGCTTTTCGCCCTTCGCTACAACATCGTCGACCAGTACACGTTCTTTATCCTGCCGATCCTGTTCCTGTCTATCTGGCTGGCGATGGGGGCGGGATGGCTGCTGGCGGCGGTTCGGACCGCGGCGGTGCCGCGGCTGCTGCTTGTTTTCGCCCTGTTGCCGCCGGTCGTCTACGCCCCGCTACCGGCGGCGGTCGAAAGGCTCCAGCTTCCGGTGCCCGGCCTGGGCAGCAGGATCCCGTACCGTGACGAGGCTCGGTACTTCCTCTGGCCGTGGAAGACGGGCTACGACAATCCGGCCCGCCTAGCCCTGGACGTCTTCGAGATGGCTGAGCCCAACGCCGTCGTGGTGCCCGACAGCACTTCCCGCCATCCCTTCGTCTACTACCAACGCTTTGAGGGCCTTCGACCGGATATCGAGGTCACCACCGACCCCTGCCTGCAAGAGCCCGGACCCCAGCGGGCAGGGCGCATGGCCCAACTGCTGAAAGACCGACCGGTCTACGTCGTCCGTCCCCAGCCGTCCTACTGCCCGGGCTACATCCTGGACCATTTTGACCTGATCCCCGCCGAGCCCATACACCGTGTTCTTCCCTCAACCCAGCCGCCCCCAGCCACCAACCCCGCGACGGGCCAAAAAGATTTGACACTTTCGGACCTCAGCCCTATGATGACCCGGTTACATGCACTGAGAACCGGGACAAACGAATGAACGTTGACGATAAACTATTAGAAATACTCGCCTGCCCCGCGTGCCGCGTGAAGGTCGAACGGATCGAGAACTTCATCGTCTGCACGCAATGCCGCCGAAGATTCCCCATACGTGACGAGCTTCCTATAATGTTGTTGAGCGAGGCCGAGGAACCGAAAACGGACTCGTCCTCCAGTCAGGCGTGAAGTAACGTCGCCCAGTAGCCGTCTTTCTCATTGGGCCCGTGTCGTTCAGACAGGAGCGGTATGATCGCGCTGATTTCCGACATCCACAGCAACATCGAAGCCCTTCAGGCGGTCTTCGACGACATCGCCCGGCGCTCGATCCGCCGGGTCATCTGCCTCGGCGACGTGGTCGGCTACGGCCCCAACCCCTGCGAGTGCCTCGACTTGATCATCGAACGGTGTGAGGCCTGCATCTGCGGCAATCACGACCAAGCTGTTTTCTACGAACCTTACAGCTTCAACATCGGAGCCGAGCGGGCCGCCCTCTGGACCCGCCAGGTCCTCGAAAGCGAGCCCAACAACGCCCTGCGCAACCGCCGGTGGGATTTCCTCGGCAAGCTGCCGGTCAAACACCGCGGCGACGGGTTCGTCTGCGTCCACGGCTCGCCGCGTAAACCGATCAACGAGTACCTCTTTCCCGACGACGTCTACAGCAACCCCAACAAGCTGCTGGACAACTTCCGCCGCCTGGACGAGCCGACCTGCTTCGTCGGCCACACCCACGTGCCCGGCGTCCTGCTCGATGACCCCTATTTCGACCCGCCCGACGAACTGGCCGAACCGAACCAGTTCGAACTGGGCGAGCAGGCCATCGTCAACGTCGGATCGGTCGGCCAGCCCCGCGACCGCGACTGGCGGGCCAGCTACGTCGTGATGAACGAGGAAACGGTCGAATTCGTCCGGGTCGAATATGACTTGGAAAAGACCGCGGCGAAGATTAAAAAGGTGCCTGAGATCGACGATTTCCTGGGCGAACGACTCAAGGAAGGCCGCTAGCCCGTGAACGATCAGGACAGCGAAGGCAAACAGGGGCCCGCGGATCAGCCGATCGCGGAGTCCCGGCCGGCCGAACCGGGGGGATCGGAGCAACGCCAGAGGCTCTCGGTCGCCCGTCCCATGCGCGAAATCCGGGCGCCCGCCGATCGTATCCTGCCGCCGATGGGCCGGGTGGGGGCTTTTTTCCAACTGCTGGTGGTGATGGGGGTCTGGCTGGGCCTGCTGCTCTGGGCTAAATCGGCCCCGCCGGAGACCGTCCCGCCCGTCGAGGAGCGCGGCTACCTGATCTACGTATCGGTCCTGATCCAGGGCCTGCTGGCCCTGGGGCTGATCGCCGGGACGCTATGGGTCAGCGGGCAGAGCTGGCGGACCATCGGCTTTACCTGGCGCAAGACCCTCGGCCACGAGGCGGGCTGGGCCGCTTTAGGTCTGATGGCCGTCTACGGCATCCTGCTGCTGAGCGGAGTCGCCCTGATGTTCCTGCCGGAGGAGTACGTCAATCAGATCGTCCAGGAACGCAAGGAGCTCTTCGAGACCTTCCCAGCCATTCCGTTCGCCGCGGTGGCGACGGTCATGATGTTCGTAGGGATCTACGAAGAGGTGCTCTTCCGCGGACTGATCCTGACCCGCCTGCGGCTCGTGCTGGGTGACTGGCGGGGTAATTGGGCGACGGCGGTAGTCCTCTCCAGCGCCCTGTTCGGGGTTCTCCACCTCTACGAGGGCTACGTCGCGGTCGTGCAGATCGCCCTGGTCTCGCTGGTGTTCTCCGTCCTGTTTATCTACCGCGGCAGCCTGATCGCTCCGATCCTCGCCCACGCGGCGTTCAACACGATCAACATGACCCTGGCGTTCAATGAAGACCTCCAGAAATTCCTGCAGGATTACCAGCCGGCCCAGACGATCCTTGCGATCCTGCTGGGCGGATAGCGGACAGAAGGATAGGACCTCCCATGCCCTCGAAAAAGACCTACCTGCTCTACGATCGGTCGCGGATCGAGTTTGACGTGCCCGCCCAGTGGGCGATCCTGGAACCCCACGACCCGCCCGCGATTACGGACATCGACCCAGCCGTGCGGCAGGCCCTGGCGGTGCCCATCGGCGCCGCGCCGCTGCTGGACCTGGCCCGCCGGGCCGACCGGTCGCGCGGCGCGGTGGTGGTCATCTCCGACATCACGCGGGCCGTGCCCAACCGCCTGTTCCTCCCCATCATCCTGGAAACCCTGGAGACAGCGGGATTTACGAAAGAACAAATCGTCATCCTCGTCGCCACCGGGATGCACCGGCCCTCGACCCGGGCCGAGCACGTCGAACTGGTAGGCCAGACGATCCTCGATCGGTACCGGATCGTCGACCACCGGGCCGACGCCCCCGAGACCCTCGTCGCCCTCGAAGCCCGCACCAGCAGCGGCACCGCGGTTCAGATCGACGCCGTCTACGCCAACGCGGGCCTGCGGATCCTGACCGGGTTCATCGAACCGCACCTGATGGCTGGGTTCTCCGGCGGCCGCAAATCGATCTGTCCCGGACTGGTCGACCTGGACACGGTCCAGAAGTTCCACGGCCCGCATTTCGTGGCCGATCCCCGCACGGCAACCGGTATCCTGGACGGCAACCCCTGCCATCGAGAGGCCCTCGAAGTGGCCCGAATCGCAAAGCCAGACTTCATTTTTAACGTTACAGTTGATGCGGATAGCCAGATCACCGGCATTTTCACCGGCGACCTCGAAGCCGCTCACGCCGAAGGCGTTCGCTTCGTCGAAAAGCACATGGCTGTGACCGTCCCCGAGCGCTTCGATACCGTCTTCGTCTCCGGCGGCGGCTATCCGCTGGACACCACCTTTTACCAGACGGTCAAGGGCATGGTCGCGGGCGGCGACTTCGTCCGCCAGGGCGGAACCGTCATCACGGTCAGCGGGTGCCGGCAAGGCTTTGGGTCCGATAATTGTCGAAGAATCATGTTCGAGTATGCCGATGACTACCAACGATTCCTGCGGGACATCTTCGCCCGCGATCGGGTCGAAAAGGACCAGTGGGAATTCCAGTTGCAGACGCGGGTGCTGGAGAAGACCAGCCGTGAAGGCCTAGTCCTGGTCGCCGACGGCATCGACGTCGAAGATCAGCGGCGGTGCCACGTGACGCCCGCCTTCGATCTGGTGGGCCGGCGGGACGCCGCCGAAGCGGTGAAGGCACTGGTCGAACGAACGTCGCAACAGACCTCGCGGGTCGCGGTGCTGCCGCGAGGGCCGTACATACTGCCGAGAGTGGGTCACGGATGACAGTCGCCGAGGCGGCAAGCGGAGAACAACTCAAGGCCGATATCCTGGTCAGGAATTTCCGGGCGCTGTACCGGATCGACCTGGCGCTGGCCCAGACCCTCGACAATCTGCCCGACGATCCGCGTCTCGAACTGCTGCCGGCCAGAAACGGCCAGGCCACCGCCCGCGTCCGACTCGAAGACGGCCGCGAAATCTTCCTTCACAGCCGCTACGACCCGGCGGCGGAGGCCAAGACCTTCGTCGACCGCCTCGACCTCGACAAGAACTTCGTCTTTTTCGTCTCCGGGTTCGGGTTGGGTTACCAAGTCAGGGAGATCCTCGACCGGACCAGCGATCAGACGGTGGTGATCGTCCTGGAGCCTCAAGCCTCGGTCATCCGGGCGGCCTTGGGCAACCTCGACTTCGCCGACGCGATCAAGCGCGGACGGCTGGTCCTGATCGAGCGGCTCGACAAGGCCCTGCTGCACAAGCGGCTGACGTGCCACTCGGCCACCATGACGCTGGGCACCGAACTGGCCGCTTTGACCTACACCAAGCAGTGGCAAGCCGAGTTCCACACCCAGATGCGTTCGTTCATCGCCGACTACATGGCCTTCGCCCGGATGGCGTTCGTCACGCTGATCGGCAACAGCCGCATCACCCAGGAAAACGTCGTCAACAACCTCTGGGCCTACCACGGCTGCCCGAGCACCGACACGCTCAAGGGCCGCTTCGCCGGATACCCCGCCATCATCGTCTCAGCCGGTCCGTCGCTGGCCAAGAACATCGATCTGCTCAAGGAGGCCAAGGGCAAAGCGGTCATCATCGCCGTCCAGACCACGCTCAAGACGCTGCTGAAACTCGGCGTGCCGCCGGATTTCGTCGTGTCGCTGGACTATCACGAACTCTCGTGCCGTTTCTTCGAGGGCATCGAGGACTTCAGCGACATCCACCTGGTGGCCGAGCCGAAGGTCAACTGGAAGGTGCCCGACGTCTTTCGCGGCAAGATCAGCCTGCTCAAAAACGACTTCGCCGAACAGTGCCTCGGGCCGGCGGCGCGCAAGCGGATCGGCATCACCGCGGGCAGCACGGTGGCCCACCTGGCGTTCTACCTGGCGGAGTTCATCGGGGCCGATCCGGTCATTCTGATCGGCCAGGACCTCGCCTTCGGCGGCAACATGTACTACTCGCCCGGCAACGCCATGCACGACATGTGGTCGGTCGAACTGAACCGCTTTTCCACGATCGAGATGAAGGAGTGGGAGCGGATCGTCCGCCACCGTTCGATCCTCCGCAAGGTCCAGGATCAGGACGGCCGCGAAATCTACACCGACGAGCAGATGTTCACCTACCTCCAGCAGTTCGAGCGCGACTTCGCCCAGACCCGCACCACCGTCATCGACGCCACCGAGGGCGGAGCAAAGAAACTCGGCGCCGAGCCGATGACCTTGCGTGAGGCGATCGACCGCCACTGCACCCGCCCGATCGATCCGCAGCGATTCAACTACCTGAAGGATCAGACATGGTACGAGCCGCAGCGTCTCGCCGAGGCCGCTGAGCAGTTAGGCAAGCGTCTGGAAGAAGTGGACGAATTCCGCAAGCTCTCGGAAGAGACGGTCGGACTGCTCAAGCAGCTCGAAGGCCTGCTCGACCGGCCGGAGGAATTCAACCGACGGATCGTCAAGATCGACCAGATCCGCTCGAAGGTCTCGATGCACCACCGCATTTTGCGGATGGTCTGCGACGTTTCAGCCCTGGCCGACCTGCGGCGATTCCGCAGCGATCGGATCAACCAGGCGTCTCGCGAGCAGGGCGCGGAGCGCGCCCGCCGCCAGCTTCAGCGCGACGTCGAGTTCGTCGAGGCGGTGGTCCGCGGCTGCGACGATCTGGAGAAAGTCCTGCGCGACGGCCTGTCGCGCATTGAGGCGAAGCAAGCCGAGGGAGCAGCCGATGACGGCGGAAAATGACTCACGCGTGGTGATCGCCGTCTGGGCCGATCCCGATCGTTCGCCGATGGGACTGCCCGCCAAGCTCGACCGCCCGCTGCGCGGCGAGCCGGTGCTCCGCCGGACGATCCGCCGCCTGGAACGCGTCGAAGGCGCCGCCGGCATCGTCGTCTTCTGCCAGCCCGAACACGAAGAGATCATCGGCCGCCTGGTCGCCGGGACGCGGGCGGAAATCCTGAAGGCCCGGTTCGACCCGCCGCGCTACTGGCCGGGCGTCCAGGCCTCTCGCAAGTGGGCCAAGACCTGCTGGCGAGGCGGGCTGCTCGGCGCGTGCGGCTTTGATGAGGAGGTCCTGCCCGCGGTGCTGCACGAGGTGGCCAAGGCCTCGCGCGCCGAAGCGGTGCTTTCGGTTCCCGCCTCCGCCGTCGTGGTCGATCCGCACTTGCTCTCGCGCCAGATCGCCCACTACCGCCAGTACCGCGACGAGTACAAGCTGTTCTTCACGCAGGCCCCGCCGGGCCTTTCCGGCGTGGTCGTGGCCGCCGACCTGCTCAGTCAGATGGGCCAGACCAGCCAGCTTCTGGGCTCAGCCCTGGTCTATCGGCCGGACGCGCCCAAACCCGATATCATCGCCAAACCATGCAACATCGTGATCGACCCGGCGGTGATCCAGACGCCGGTTCGCCTGATCGGCGACAACAAGCGGTCGCTCGGCCTGATCGAGGCCATGCTCGACGAGTTGACCGACGAGGAACTCGGCGCCGATCGCATCTGCCGGTGGGTCCGCGACAAGGGCCTGCCCCACCTGAGCCGCTGGCCCGATGAGATCGAAGCCGAACTCGTCGCCGGCTGGCCGACGCCCAAATCGATTCGTCCGGCGCCTGGGCCGCGCGGCCCGATCGACGCCGGCCGGCTGATCGATCAGATCGCAAAGCTGACCGCTGAGTGCGACGATCTGCTGGTCTGTCTCGGCGGTTTCGGCGAACCGACGCGGCATCCGAGGTTCGCCGAAATCGTCCAGGATCTGCACAACGCGGGCGTCTGGGGCATCTGCCTGAACACGACAGGCCTGCTCGACGAACCGACGGCTGACATGCTGGTCGATCTGCCCATCGATATCGTGTCCGTCCTGCTCGATGTGCCGGATCGCCAACGCTATGCCCAGGCCTTCGGCCAAGATTGCTACGAAGACGCTCTGGCGGGAATTGAACGGCTGATCCGCTCGCGCCACGAGCGCCGCCAGCCGCTGCCGCTGGTCGTGCCCGAGATGCTCAAGACGCACGAGACCCTCGACCTGATGGAGCCATTCTACGACACATGGCTCAACAAGGTCGGCGCCGCGGTGATCGCCGGCTATTGCGACTACGCCGGCCAACTGGCCGACCTGGCCGTCAGCTCGATGGCCGGTCCGCAGCGGCGGCCCTGCCGCCGCCTCTGGTCGCGCATGACCGTCCTCGCCGACGGCACGGTTCCGCTTTGCGACGTCGATTTCCTCGCTGCCAACCCCGCTGGAAATCTCGGCGACAAGCCGCTGACCGACCTGTGGCACAACGGCCCGCTCGGCCAGTTGCGCAGCGATCACCGCAGCGGCCGATACGACTCCAATTCCCTCTGCGCCAAGTGCACCCAATGGCACCGGCCGTAGAGACCCTGATCCGCCGCCCTCAGTACTTCCTGAGCAGCCCGATCACCACACCGAGAATGTCCACCTGTTTGGTGTAAATCGGCTTGAGGTTCGCGTTGGCCGGCTGCAGACGCACCCGGCCCTTCTCCCGGAAAAACTTCTTGAGCGTGATCTCGCCGTCCGGCAGCCGGGCCACCACCGTCTCGCCCTGCGTCGCCTCGCGCCGCGGTTCAACCACCACGTAGTCGCCGTCGCGAATCTGCTCGTCGATCATCGATTCGCCTTCGACCTTCAGGGCGTATATCCGCTCCGGATGGGCGAAGAACTGCTCGAGGTCAATGGCGTCGGCCACCTCGTAGACCTCGATCGGCGTGCCCGCTGCGATGTTGCCCATCAGCGGCAGCGACCAACCCGACTTCGGCGCCGCAGCCGGCGCCTTATCCGCCACCACCTGGATCGACCGGGCCTTATGCCGAAGCCGCGTGATCAACCCCTTGCGCTCCAGCGCCCGAACGTGCTGATAGACCGTGACCTTACTGACCCCGAGCATCTGCCCCATCTCGTCCATGCTCGGACAATACCCGCGATCCCGCTGGAACTGCGTCATTAAGTTGAGCAATTCCAATTGCTTGGGCGAGGGTAACTGGCCCTTTCGCTTGTTCGTCATGCCGAACCCTCCGTCGTCGGCAGACATTGTAACCTAACATAAGTTCGGTAGCAAGCGAAAACCCGGATTTTTCCAGCCAAGCCGTCGAAGTCACTCGGCCGCCACGGCCAGCGGCACCAATCCCGTTTCGATCAGCCGCTCCACCGCCTCCATCGCCAAGGCCTTGTACAGCGATTTGAGGTCGGATGGGTCGTCGATCGTGGCGTGTGACGTGGCGATCCACGCCATCCGCTTTGAGGCCACATCGTACAAGTTGATCTCGTGCCGCAGGTGCGTTTCGGTCACCGTGTATCCGCGGTCGTACGGGTACGGCTCGTAGAAGCCAAACCCTCCGCGATAGTAGAAAATGTCCGCGCCCAGCGTCCCGTAAGGACGATAGTAGTACGGTCCGGGGCCCGGAACGTGTTCCTCCTCCTGCCAGCGTTCCGTCCGCCGAACCGTCAGCACCGCGTCGAAATTGTGCCGCAAGAGGATCTCGCGGACTTCGTCGTCGCTGTATTGCCGGGTCGGCAGCAGATACTCCAGCGACGCTTCAGCCTCGGCGTCCGACTCCGCCATGGCGCGGACAAACGCCGCCTCCGCCGCCCGGCGACGGTCCAGGTCCGGAAACACCGCGGCCACCATCACCCGCCGATACGTCGCCTCGCGGAAATCCGGATCGGTAAACGACTCCATGCTCACCTGCGAGCAGCCGCCCGCCAGCAACACCGCACAGAGTCCCCAAAGCCTCTTCATGGCCAGTCTCCTGTCGTTCGCCGGCGCCATTATACCACGTCGGCGACAGGAGCATACGTCCGGCCCGTCAAGGCGCCGGGATGATCGCCGGGCGGCTCGTCGGCATCTCGATCTTCCGGAGGTACGCCATGTTGTGCGCGACCGCGGGCGCCGACCAACTGATCACCAGATGCTGATCGGTCATTGCCCCCGCCGCCAGCACCAGCGGCCCGACGTGCAGAAACCAGATCCCCTCTTCCGTCCGGTTCAACTGAAGCTGGAACAGCGACTCGCCCCACGACGCCGACTCCAACCCCGTCTCGTTCGGCTCCGGAGCGTTCAGCATGTTCAACAGCCGCTGCCACACGCCCATCACCCGCGGCCAGACCTTGCGCACCTCCAGGCTGCCGTCGTGCGAGACCAGGATCGTCTTGGCGAACGGCCAGTTGAACGGATGCGCCGGCCAGTCGTGGATGATCACCTCCGGACCCAGGTGGTCGAAAAGCTGGGCGTAGACATCATCGAGTCCGGCCTCAGCCACCACCCGCTCGTAATTGGCCACCATCCTTTCCCGTCGCCGCGGGTTGCGGGTGGAAAGGTAGCTGTTGGTCGCCCACGCCACAATGTCGCTGACCTTCGCCGACGCCACCGCGTACGACGTCGCCTCCGGCGGAACCAGAGCCAGCAGCGGATCGCCCTTCTCCAATCCGATCGTCAGGTACCCGTACTCCGCCCGGTCGGGCCAGGCGGTATAGAGCTTGCTGACAAACGCCCGCTGACGATAGCCCGCGGTCAGGATCACCTGCCTGGCGTTGCCCTCGTCGCCGAGGCTCAACTTCAAAGCCGCCAACACCTGATCGTAGTATTCGCCCAGCACCGGCTGGAGCTTGCGGTCCAGTTCCTGCACGTTCAAGTACAACAACCAGAGCCGATGGTCCATCTCCTGGTCGTGCAGTTCCGCCCGCTGGATCATCGGGACATCCGTCAGGCGACCCGGTTGATCGGCCGCGGCGGCGTTGGCGATGATCCGTTCGTACGCGCCCGGCCCGACGGTAAAGACGAACAGGTCGCCCACCTGTCCCCACTCCCAGACATCCCACTCGGGCATGTGGTGCATCACCAGCCGTTGGCGCCGCGCCGCCCCTTCGCCCACCCATGAGATCGTCGCGTTCTCGCTGTCAAAGTAATGATCGATGGTCTTCTTGAGCAGCGAAAGCTGCGCCGCGTAGTCGCCGCCCTGGACCAGCAGGGCCATCGAGAAATGGTCCAGCCGGAACGACCCCTCGCCGCCGGTCGGCTGACTCGCCACGTCGAAGAGGGCCAGCACGTGCGGGAACTTGCTCAACTCGGCGATCACCGAAACCGTGTCGGCGAGAACCTGCTGATCGGGTTTGAACACGCCCAGCATGCCGGCGGCGCTGAGCAGCCCCATCATCGACTGGCCGAACTGTTGACCGGACTCCACCGGCGAATACGAATAGACGGCCAGCACGTCGCCGCCCAGCAGCGAGAGCATGTCACGGTTGAGGCCCGTCGGCTCGGACGTCGGCGGCTTGGACGTCTGGCCCGCTCCACGACCCGGCAACGCGATCAGCATTGACACGGCCAGAACCGCCGCGAGCATTCGCCGCGAACGGTTATTTGCCGATGCAGAATTGCGAGAAGATGTTATCGAGGACATTGTCGGTGGCATCCTTTCCCAGCAGTTCGGACAGTCCACGCAGGGCCTCGTGCAGCCCGGCTGCGATGATCTCGTACCCAAATCCGCCGCCTTCAGCCGCCAGCGTCCGCGCCTCACCGCATGTCGCCGCCAGGGCGTCGCGCGCCCGGCCGATGGCGTGGCGCTGCCGACGATTGAGGGCGAACTGCCCAGCCGAGACGCTCAGGCAGCTCTGCCCCAGCCACTCGAACACCAGCGCGGCCAACCGGTCCAGGCCCTCGCCGCTCCGCACCGACGTCCTTGCGGCCCTATCATACCGTCCGGCCAGGCGATTCTCAAACCCCGCGATCCGCTGCGGCGAGACCAGGTCGATCTTGTTGATGACCGCGACGCTCCGCCCGCGGTCGATCGCCAGCGGTTCGAGAAGGGCCAGCGCCCGCTCGGCATCGTCCGTCGCGTCGAAGACCAGCAGGTGCAGGTCCGCCGTCGCCAGAAACCGCTGCGTCCGCGCCACAGCCTTCGCCGTGACCGCATCGGCCGCCTCGGCGATCAGCCCGGCTGTATCGACCAGTTGCACCTCGCGCGATTCGTATCGCCACACCGCGGTCAGCATGTCCCGCGTCGTGCCCGGAATGGCTGAGCAGATCGCCCGATCCACGCCCGTCAGCGCGTTCAGCAGCGAGCTCTTGCCCGCGTTGGCCGGCCCGACCAGGAACACGCGCGGCAGCGACGAAAGCGATTCGGCGTCGATCGCCGTCGCCAACAGCCGGTCCAACTCGCCGGCCAGGCCGTCGATCCGTTCGATCGCCCGCGGCAGCGAGACCTGCTCGATCTCCTCTTCGCTGAAGTCGATGTTGGCCTCGACGTCGGCGACCAGATTGGTCAGCCGCTCGTACGCATCCTCCAGCGACCGGTGCAGCCGGCCCGCCAGAAGCGTCAGCGCCGCTTCGATCTGGGCGTCGTTCTCCGCCTGCACCAGCGCGTTGATCGCCTCCGCCTGCGTCAATTCGAGTTTGCCCAACAGCATCGCCCGCGCGGTAAACTCGCCGCGCTCCGCCGGCTCCAGACCCTCCCGCATGAGCCGCCCCTCGATCAATTGCACCAGGGCGAGCGAACCGGGCACGTGAATCTCAGCCATGTCCTCGCCGGTGTAACTGTCCGGACCGGGAAACGTCCACAGCCACGCCCGGACCGCCACATCGCCTTCGACCTTCAGCACGCCCGGCCGCACCGATCGGCGAAACCCGCCGTCGCCGTCATCCGGCACAAAAAGCCGCGCCACCGCGTCGCGCGTCCGGCATCCGCTGATCCGCACGATCGCCCGCAAAGCCGGCTGCAATACCGTCGCGGCGGCGAAGATCGTGCTCTCCAGCGTCCATCGCGTCACGATGCCCCTTCGGCCTTCGCCATGAACTTGTTCTCCGTCCCGCTCCGCAGCCGCGCGATGTTGGTCCGATGGCGGAAGATCAGCAGGCCCACCATCACCGCCGCGAACGCCGCCAGCGGCCAGTGGTCGCCGATCCGCCACGCCGGATGAAACGCGAACAGCAGCCCCAGTCCGATCAAAAACCCCAAGCCCGCCACGATCGATCCGATCGACACGTACCGCGTGACCGCCACCACCACGATCCAGATCGCAAACGCCGCCAGGCCCGGAAACGTGTAGTAAGGATAGATCGCCAGCACCACGCCCAGACTCGCCGAAACGCCCTTGCCGCCCTTAAAGCCCAGCCAGCACGGCCAGTTGTGCCCGGCCACCGCCGCGAACGCCACCGCCAGCCAGATCGTCGTGCCCACCACCGGACTGTGCTCAAAAAACCCATTGAGCCGCAGCCACAATCCCGCCGCCGCCGTCGGCACAAACCCTTTGAGCAGGTCCAGCAGGAGCACGATGTAGAAGTACCGCTTGCCCAGCACCCGCCCCGCGTTGGTCGCCCCGATGTTGCACGACCCTTTGGTGCGAATATCCACGTTCTTCCACAGACCCACCAGCAGACCGAACGGGATCGATCCGAACAAGTAACCCGCGGCGGTCAGACCCGCCGCCATCACCCACAGGTGAACCGCCGAAATTTCCGCCGGAGGCATCATCGTTCCGCCAGCTCCTTGTACAGGTTGACCAACTCATCGACGTGCCGGGCCATGGTCACCCGGTCCGCCGCCCGACCGCAATTCGCCGCCAGCCGCCTGCGATACTCCGCGCCGATCATCGCGACCATCGCCGAGGCAACCGCCTCGACCGTCAGTTCATCGAGCACCATGCCGCAGTCCGCCTCGCGAACGATCTCAGCCGCCCCGTTAAACCGCGTGGTCACGCTGGGCAATCCACAGACGATCGCCTCCAGGACCACGCGGCTGCACGGATCATACCACGTCGGATGCAGCAGGAAATCGGCCAAGCCGTAGACGCGGTGAATCTCCTTGGCCGGCCCGATGAACCGGAACCGATCGCCCAGGCCGAGGTGCTCGACCCGCTGCTGATACCCGCGGAAATCCGCGCTGGTCACCACGCCGACCTTGAGCCGGTCGAACGCCGGCGGATCGCTCCGCCGCAGACGCTCCAGCGCCGCGATCACCAGGTCCATCCCCTTGAGCTTCAGGTTGTTCGCCACGAACAGACCCAGCGCCTGATCGTCGCGAACGCCGAACAGCGACCGCAGCCTCGCGATCTCCTGCGGATCGATCGGCCGCTGCAACCGCTCAGCGTCCACGCCGTTGTAGATCACGCGAATCCGCGACCCGGGCAGTCCCAGGTGCTCGATGCACTGCCGCCGCACGTAGTCGCTGACCGCCAGGAACAGGCACTCGCTCTCGGCGGCCAGATACCGCTCGATCCGCTGCAGCCGGCGCTGCCGGCCGTTGGGCCCGAACAGGCGCTTCAACGCCGCCGAGAAACCCTGGCGCCGCGCCACGTTCCGCGCGAACGTCTCGGCGATCAGTCCGCCGCGCGGCTGATACACGTCCGCCCGGCGCACCGGCGTGACCGCGTGCACCACGTCGAACTCCCGCCGCGAAAGATACGCATCCGCATCGGACAGGAAACTCCATAGCGGCACGAACCGCTCCGGAATGTCCGGAGCCAGGTCCACAATCTCAAAGCCGTTCGGCGGCACGCGGCATGCCCACCGTGTGACCAGCGTCACCTCCAGCCCGCGCCGCGCCAGTAGCGAGGCCATCTCCAGGCTTGAATGCTCCGCGCCGCCGCGGCTCGTGTCGATCTGTTCGATCACCAGCGCCGTCTTCATAGTCTCCGTTCCACCGTTCGCCGTTGGTGCTTGCGGTCGTGCGCGGCGATCCTGGCCGTCTTGGCCGCGATCCGCCGGACCAGCGCCTTGTGCTTCGGCTCCAGCCGGCTCACCCCCAGATACCGCAGGAAAAACCGCATCCGGTCCGTCCGGCTGATCACCGACGGCGACGAATAGTTCAGCGCCGCAAGGTCCTTGACCAGCCAGCGCCGCCTCACGATGCCCATCTTGAAACATCGCGCCAGGTCGATCAGATGAAAAATCGGCTCGCCCGCCTCGTCGAGGCTGATGAAGATGTGCGAAAGGTACAGGTCGCGGTGGCAATAGCCCGCCCGGTGAAACCGTCCGATCAACTCGGCCAGTTGCCGCACCCATCCGCGCCGACGGCGCAGCTCCAAGCGTTCCGGCGTGCGGATGAAGTACTTCGGCACGAACCGCTCCAGCGGCTGGCCCACGATCCCTTCGGTCAACAGGGCCGAACGCTGCTCGTAGCCGCCCACCATCTTCTCGCCCCACGCCGCCACCACCGGCGTCGGTATCCGCAGCAGCGAAAGCCGCTTGATGATCGCCCGCTCGTAGTGGCAGATCGATCGGCCAAATCCCGCGCACCGGATCCGGTCCAATTGGTCGCGCAAGCCCGGACGGTTCGTCCGCTTCAGATACAGCCACGTGCTCTGGCCGTTCTGGTCGGGAATCTCGAAGCGATAACGGTACCGGCCGTTCAGTCCCGGTTTGTGCAGCTCCCTGCCGCCCACGAAGTACAGCAGATCCTCCGGGTTCGTCAGGTGCAGCTTGGCCAGGTGCTCGCGAAACCGCACGTTGACCGTCATCACGCCGTCCCGCTCGTACCACTCCTCTTCCGGCAGCGGCCGATCGCTTGGAAAATGCGCCAGCAACCGACGCTCGCGACGGGCCCGCTCGATCCACGCCATACCGTCGGGAAAGAACCGCGCCAGCAGACGCCGCCGCACCGACCGCGCCGAAATCCTCGACGCGCCCACGTACCCGACCATGATCCGCAGCACGTCCGTCGCGGTCAGCAGACCCCGGAGGCTCCGCAGAAGCTGGTCCACCTGCCGCCGACGCTCGCGGCCGTTCAGGCCCTTTTGCATGTTCTCCACGTCGATCAGCGAGAAGCTCCATAGCGGCGACTCCGGCCTCGCCTCGTGGGTCGGCTCGACGTAGACGTGCTTGGCCACCATGTCCGGCCACCGCAGATTCGCCCGGTGGAACCGCCAGAGAAACTGGCCCAGCTCGTGGAGCAACTGCGTCCGCGACCAGAGGTTATCCGTCCGCTGCGTCGGCCGCCCGAATGCCAGCAGTTGCTTGTAGAGGTCCCGCCCGGGCGCCTCGGTCACCAGGCACGCCGCCCGCACCGGCACGCCCCACCGACGCCGCTCGAACAGGCACACCCGCCGCATCGTCGGGATCCTCGCCTCCTCCAGCCACTCCAGCGCGCGAAATGTCTTGAAACACCGGCTTCGCGGCCGGCGAAACCGGACCAGGTCGCCGAGGATCTCGCGCCACGCCACCCGCCGGTCCTTCCGCAGATACCACGGCGACGGCGGAACCAGGTCGGGCGGGCTGACCCGCAGCACCTGCCGCGGACCGTGTTCCCCGACCATCGCGCCGTCCGACCAGGCCAGCAGACGCCGCAGGTCCAGCAGCTCCTGCTGCTGCAGGTAGGCCAGGTATTTCCGGTTGATGGTGACGTACTCAGCCATATTTCGCTACAGACCCAACCCCTGCGTCGATCGCCGCGACTGCCGCAGTCAATTCTATACCCTCCGCCACCGATCGGCCGATGCGGCGGTCAGTTCGGCTTAAGGCCCCGCTTCTTGATCTCCTCCAGCAACCCGCTGGACGAATGGTCCTTCGGATCGCCCACGATCGCGATCCGCCCCCCGTACCCGCGCACGATGTCCCGCTCCGGAATCGTCTCGGCGCTCCAGTCGGTGCCCTTGGCGTGCACGTCAGGCTTCAGCATCTTCAGCAGATCGGCGCAGTCGGTCCCCTCGAACTTCGTCACCATATCCACGCACTCGACCGCCGCTACCATCTCCATCCGCTCCACCAGCGGCATCACCGGACGCTCCGGACCCTTCAACGCCCGCGCCGACTCATCCGAATTCAACGCCACCAGCATCACATCGCCCTCCCGCGACGCCCCTTCCAGATACCGGATGTGCCCCACGTGGAACAAATCGAAGCAGCCGTTGGCGAACACGACCCGCTTGCCCTCCCGCTTCAGCGTCTCAATCCGCTCCAACAGCGCCTCGCGGTCCAATACGATCTTGCCGTTCCTCGATCTACTCATCGCTCAGGTGTCTTTCCACAATCGCCATCAGTTCGGCCCGCGTGCAGCACGCGCAGCCCTGCTTCATCACTACCACCGACGCCGCGCAGTTGGCCAGCATCGCCGCCTGGAACACGTCGGCCCCCGCCGCCAGACCCGTCACCAGCGCCGCCCCCGCCGTATCGCCCGCGCCGGTCAGATCCACAATCTGGTCCGTTCCCACCGCCGGCACGAACCGCCAGCTTCGCGGACCGCGATAGACCAGCATCCCCTTGTTGCCCAGCGTCATCACGATCGAGCCGGCCCGCGTCCGCCGCTGAAGCCGCCGCGCCGCCTCGACCAGCCCCTTCTCGCTGTTATCGTGCAGACCCGAGGCTTCCAACGCTTCCTGTTCGTTCGGCTTGATCGCGGTCAGGCCGCAATACTCCAGAATCCGGTACCGCGAATCCGCCAGCACGGGCTTGGATGCGGCGACCTTGCCGAACCACTCGCGAACGCCGGGCGTCACCACGCCATAACCGTAATCGCTGATGACCCACGCGTCGATCCGCCGATCCAGCGACCGCGCCGCGGACAGCAGCTTGCGCTCCAGCGGCCCGTCCGGGCCCGACGCCGGCTCGCGGTCGATCCGAAGCACCTGCTGCGGCGCGGTGTGCTTCGCGCCGGCCATCACCCGCGTCTTGGTCACCGTCCGGTAGTCGTCCCACCCGATCAGCCCGGAAACCCCCAGCCCCGCCTCCCCGAGCTGCCCGGCCAGCCGCGATCCCAGCTCGTCGCGACCCGTCACGCCCACCAGCTCGACCGCCGCTCCCAGCGACGCGATGTTCCGCGCCACGTTCGCCGCCCCGCCCGGAATCAGCTCCTGCGACTCCTCCCGCACGATGATGATCGGCGCCTCGCGGCTGACCCGGTCGGTAATCCCCGTAACGTACAAATCGGCGACCACGTCCCCGAACACCCCCACCCGCAAATCGCCGAAGCGACCGGTAAGTGCTGTCAGTTGCCGCCTGTCCATAGGCTACGTGCCGCCGTCGGCCGACGCCGCGTCCACCGTCCGCTCCGTCCGGGCCGACCGATCGCCCAGAAGCTGGCGGACCTGCTCGATCACCCGCTCCGGCTTCAACTCCCGCATGCACCGGTGGTGCTTCTCCGGGCACACCCGCTTCATGCACGGGCCGCAGTCCACCTCGATCCGCGCCGCCCGCTCACGCACGTACAGCGTCTCGGTCCATCGCGGATCGGTCGAACCGAACACCGTCACCACCGGCACCCCGAACGCCGCGGCGAAGTGCCGCGGACCCGTGTCGTTGGTCACCAGAATCCCGCACCGCTTGATCAAAGACTTGAGCGTGCCCAATCCCACCACCGGATCGCTCAGCGCCACCGCGCTGTGCTTCATGAGCGAGGCCACCTTCCGCGCGATCGGAATCTCCCGCCCGCTGCACGCGATCACCACGTGCAGGTCGTGCTCCTCGACCAGGTGATCGCCCACCGCCGCGAAATGCTCGGCCGGCCAGCACTTGGCCGCCCCGAACGAAGCGCCGGGATTGATCACCGCCACGCCCTTGTTGCTGTCCAGCCCGTGCCGCACGAACAGGCTCTCGACCTCCTGCTCGAACGGCGGCTCGGCAAACAGCTCCAACTGGTGGTTCCTCGTATCGCAGCCGAGATAGTCGGCCACGCTCATGTAGTACTTCAACGCCGATATCGGCAGAAAACGCCCGTTGTACCGGTCGGGCAGCAGCTTGTCCGTCAGCAGCATGCCTCGTCCGTCGCGGTCGTATCCCACCCGCCGCGGTATCTTCGCCAGCGACATCGTCACCGCCGCCCGGAACGAATTCGACAGCAGCACCGCCAGATCGTACTTGTTCCCGCGAAGCTGCTTGAGCAGGTTCAGCGTCGTCTGCTTGGGAATCCCCTTCTTGCGGCTCGGCCAGTACAGAAGCTGGTCGTACCACGGACACCCGCCCAGCAGCTCCCGCAGATACGGCCGCAACAGGTACGTGATCCGCCCATCCGAGAACCTCTCCCGCAGGGCCCGCAAAGCCGGACCCGCCAGCACCGCGTCACCCACCCAGTTCGGCAGCACGACCAGGACATTATTCGCTTCCGACGTCAACGTTCATCCTTTCTTTGCCAACCGGTCCCAGCCGCGATCGACAAACCCGATGCGCCCTGCGGGACCGACGCCTGTCTTCCGCCGCCGGACCGGCCGCCGACTCGACGCCAACCGCCCGGCCATAAAACGCTTCCGCGGCTGACCGAGGCCAGCCGCGATATAAGCGTACTATCTTGTCCGCCGACGTTCAAGCTTTCTGACGCGACCTTACGCCGCGCTCAGCGCCGCCCGCGGTTCGCCGCGCAACGAAGCCGAAGGGGCGTGCACGCCCAACTCCTCGCCGTACCGCACGATCCGGGCGCTGTTGAACACCACGAACGCCGACGCCGCTGTGTGCAGCACCACCGCCAGAACCGGACCGATCAGGCCCAGCGCCGCCGCCAGAAGCGCGCCCACGATGAACACCACGCCGAACGCCAGGTTCTGCCACACCACGTTGGTCACCGCCCGCGAAAGCTTCAGCAAAAACGGCAGCCGCGACAGGTCGCTGCTCATCAACGCGATCGACGCGCTGTGAATGGCCACGTCCGACCCGGCAGCGCCCATCGCGATGCCCAGATCGCCCGCCGCCAGCGCCGGCGCGTCATTGACGCCGTCGCCCACCACCGCCACCTTGTGCCCGTCCGCCTGAAGCCGGTCCACCAGCTCCAGCTTCTCGTGCGGCAGCACCTCGGCCTGCACCTCCGTGCAGCCCATCTCCGCCGCCACCCGACGGGCCACCGTCCAGCGGTCGCCGGTCACCATCGCCAGATGCCGAATCCCGTACGCCCGAAGCTGCTCCAGGGCCGACTTGGCCTCGCCCCGGGTCCGGTCCTCCAACCCGATCCAGCCGATGCACTGCTTGTTCCGCGCCACGTACAGCACGCTGACGCCCTCGGGCTCCTGGAATTCCTCGCCCGAAAGCGAGCTCAGGCCCACGCCCTGGCCCTCCAGCCACTTGCGCCGGCCCACCATCACCTCGACCCCGCCGTCGATCGTCCCGCGAACGCCCTGCCCGGTCACCTCCTCAAAACTCGCCGGCGCCGCAAGCTTCACGTTGGCCTTCCGGGCCACCTCCGTGACCGCCTTGGCCGCCGGGTGACGGCTCTGCTGCTCCACCGACGCCGCCAGCGACACCAGCTCCGCGCTATCGACGCCCGAAGCCGGCTTGAGCCGCGAAACCGCCAACTCGCCCGTGGTCAAAGTACCGGTCTTATCCAGCACCACCGCGGTGATGTTGCGGGCCAACTCCAAATCCGTCACCGATTTGATCAGAATGCCCAGCCGCGCCGCCGACGCCAGACCCGCCACCATCGCCGTCGGCGTCGCCAACACCAACGCACACGGACAGGCCACGATCAGCATCGCAATCGGCCGGAAGAACGGGTTCTCCGCGTTCCGCGAGAAATACAGCACGATGAACGCCAGCATCAGCACCACCGGAATGTACCAGTGGGCGTAGCGGTCGATGATCCGCATGATCGGCATCTTGGTCTGCTCGGCCTGCAAAATCAGCTTCTGGACCTGGCCCAGCGTCGTATCCCCACCCACCCGGCTCACGCGAATGTCCATCGCACCGGTCAGGTTGATCGTCCCGGAAAAGACCTCGTCATCGACCCGCTTGTCCACCGGCAACGACTCACCAGTAATATTAGCCTGACTTACACTTGAGTCCCCCGATATCACCACGCCATCGGCGGGGATGTTGTCGCCCGGCCGGACCCGCACCACCTGCCCGGGACGCAACTGGTTCACTGACACTTCAGTTTCTTTACCCGTCTGCCGATCCACCAGGTTCGCCGTCTTGGGGGTCAGCCGGATCAGCGACTCGATCGTCGCCCGCGCTCCCAACGCCGTCCGCTTCTCCATCAGGTTCGACATGTGGAAGAAGAACGCGATGATCGCCGTCTCCTGATACCACTCGATCGCGAACGCCGCCGCCACCGCCAGGGCCACCAGCACGTCCATGTCCAGCTTGCCCTTCAAAAGCGCCGCGAACGCCGCCAGTACGATCGGCAGCCCCAGCATCAGCGCCGCCGCCACCGCCAGAATCGAACTGTAGAACGGATCCGAATAGATCCATTCGGCGACAAATGAACTCAGGGCTAGCATGCCGCCCATCAGCGTGCAGATCAGCAGCGTCGACGCCCGTCCCGTTTCCGCTTGGACCGATTCGGTGGAGAAATAATCGTGAACCATTGATCTTCCCTGGAAAAACTTCAGTATCCCTGCGCAGTATCACCGTGTCAAACAGTTACCATACGCTCCTGCCGTCATCGGGGTTCGCCCGATGGAGTTTCGGATTATACCGCCGAACCCGCCCACCGACAACCACCGCCCGACCAACCGCGACAAAACAAGCCGGCTGGAGGATTGACCCTCCCCCAGCCGAGCGAAATTAACATAAAACTAATCGTTTCAAGCCTTTGCCATGATCCCGTCGAGCTGCTGGCTCGTCCGTTTGACCAGACCCGGCATCGGCTCGGGGGTGATGATCTCCGCTGTGAGCGGGCCCTTGTATCCAACTTTCTTGAGCTGCTTCAGGACGGTCGCCCACGGCGTATCGCCCTTGCCGATCGCCACCTTGAAGCCCTCGGGGAACCCGCCGACCTTCCGGCTGTAGTCCTTGGCGTGGATTCGCTTGATCAGCTTGCCCAGCACCGGCACCCAATGATCCGCGTACCCGTGCTCGACCACGTTGGCCGGGTCGAAGTAGCTGCCCACGTACCGGCTGCCCACCCGCTTGATGAAGTCCCGCATCTCCACCGGCGAATACAGCATCGAATTCCAGACGTTTTCGACGCACAGGTACACCTTCAGCTTCTCGGCCACCTTGGCGGCGGCTTTGGCCTGCTGCAGCGCCCGATCGTAGGCCTCGCCGTACGGCACCACCTCAGCCTTCGGGTCGAATTCCGGCTTGACCGCGCCAGGCACGTATAGGAACGCATCGGTCCCCAGCCATTTGGTGATCTGCAGGGCATTGCGGGTGTACTTGGCCGCCCGGTCGCGAACCGACTTCTTCGAGCTGGTCGGCGAGACGCCCCAGTACTCCCCGCTGGCCACGCTGGAGATCTTGATCCCGATCCGTTTGGCCGCTTTGACCAGATCCCTGCACTGGGCTTCCTTCGCGTCGAACGTCAGTTCGCCCTTGGACCCCAGGCACAGCTCGATCCCCGCATAACCCGCGTTCTTCGCCTCTTCCATCGCCTTGACGATGTCGTATTCGCCGCCCAGGGCCGACGGACCGAACGTCCAGTAGTTGATCGCCTTGAACATACTCGTGCCTCCAGTGTACTGCTTGATTTACCCGTCGTCGTTCGATAATGTAACCCCGATCGCCCCTGTGGGCAACCGTCAAACCCGATGGGAAACAAGTCATGACACAGGTAACCCGGCGCGACATCGTCGAAGGGCTGCGGCAACTGGGCGTCTCGTCCGGCGACGTGATCCTCGTTCACAGCTCGCTCAAACGTTTCGGCCGCGTCGAAGGCGGGGTCGAGACCGTTATCGACGCCCTGCTCGAAGCGGTCGGCCCAAACGGCACCGTCATGGCGCCCACCCTGACCGGCGCCGCTGACCACAACGCCGCCAATCCGCCCGTCTTCGACGTCCGCGAAACCCCCTGTTGGACAGGCATCATTCCGGAGACCTTCCGGCAACGGCCCGAAGCGGTCCGCAGCCTGCATCCAACCCACTCCGTCGCCGCCATCGGACCGCACGCTGAGTATCTCACCAAAGACCACCACACCTGCCAGACCCCCTGCGGACCCGACTCGCCCTACCTGCGCCTGGTCGAACTCGACGGCAAGGTCGTCTTCCTGGGTGTCAGCCTGTCGTCCTGCACGCTGCTCCACGGCGTCGAGGAACTGGCCCAGGTCGACTACCACATGCAGGCCGAACCGGCCACCGCCGCCGTCACCGACCCCTCCGGCCGGGTCCGCCGCGTCACCGCCTACCTGCACCTCTGGCGAACCGCTCGCCAGTATCCCGTCCTCGAACCGATCCTCCTGGAGGAAGGCATCCTGACCATCGGCAAGATCGGCGACGCCGAGATCCGCGTGCTCCGGGCCAAGCCCACCGTCGATCGCGTGCTCAACATTCTCAAGGATCAGCCGCGGTTCCTCTGCAAGCCCGACGAGAAGACCTGATCGCCAAATCCAACGGAGGTGTGCCATGTCGAGGATCGCCTGGAGCCTCGCGGGAGGCCTGACCACTCAGCAAATCCAGTCGCTGCACGAACAGGCCCTCGACGTCCTCGCCACCATCGGCTTGGACATTTCGCATGAACCGACCCTGCGAATCCTCGCCGAACACGACGGCGTCACCATCCGCGGCGCCCGCGCCCACTTCGCCGCCGACGTGGTCAACCGCTGCACGCTCAAACGGCCCTACACGCCACCCGCCGACACCGCCCTCACCGCCGGGGCCGGCGTCTACTGCCTCAACGTGATGGACTACGACGGGACGATCCGTCCCGCCACCACCGGCGACGCCGTCCGCATGGTCAAACTCGCCGACGCCCTCGACTTCAGCGGCGAGACCCCCGTCGAGCCACAGGACATCCCGCCCAGGCTCCGCCAGGTCGCCATGACCAAGATCTGCTGGGAAAACAGCCGCCGCCTCTCCGGCGGATACCTCTATGACCCCGAACCCGCGGAATTCGTCTATGAAATGGCTCAGGCCGCCGGCCGGACCTTCGCCCTCGGCGGAACCGTGATCATCTCCCCCCTGAAGGTCGATCCGGCCAAGCTCGATCTCTTCCTCCGTTTCCGCGACCGCGGCGTCCGCGTCAACTTCAGCGCCATGCCCATGGTCGGGGCCACCGCCCCCATCTTCTTCCCCGCCGCCATCGTCCAGGCCCTCGCCGAATTCCTCGGCGGCGTCGTGCTGAGCTGCCTCGTCTTCGGCGGCGACCCCAGTCCGGGCATCATCAACCTCTACCCGTACGACCTGCGACACAACACGGTCAGCTTCGGCTCAGCCGAAAAACTCCTGCTGATGCTCTCCGCCATGCAGATCGCCAACTACTTCGGCTTCGACATCGGTCCAAACGCCCTGATGGGCACCGCCCGAGCGCCCGACGCCCAGGCCGGAGCCGAAAAACTCTCCCAGGTCATGGTCACCGCCCTCGCCGGAGCACGCCACTTCCGCTACGCCGGCAGCCTCTCGCAGGATGAGATCTTCAGCCCCGTCCAGCTCGTGATCGACCGCGAAATCGTCGATTTCGTCGCCCGCGTCCTGCGCGGCTACGACGTCGGCCCACAGGAGCAGTTCCTCGACATCATCGCCCAGGGCGTCGCCGACGGCGGATTCCTCGCCCACCCTGCCACGCTCGAACACTTCCGCGACACCTACTGGTTCCCGCCGCTCTTTGACCACCAGAGCCTCGGCGCCTGGCGGGAAGCCGGCCAGCCCTCCGTCGCCGACCGCGCCCGCGCCATCGCCGAAAAGAAACTCGCCGACCACCAGTTCGCCCTGCCCGCCGAAGTCGCCCGCGACCTCAACAACATCTACCGCCGAGCTCAACAACAACTCACCTGAACGACCGCGCCGCCCGCGCTGAACTGATCCTCCAGAGAAAAATCAGCATAGAGCACACGGACCACGCGGAAAAGCGAAGAACGGGTAGGGTGCGTCGTCCCGACGCACCATCTGCCGATCCATTCACCAACTCCTCATTTTGCGTCTTGGGGTTCCCTGTATTCCATTCTTCATGTCTTCTCCCCTCCGCGTGTCGCGCGTGCTCCGTGCCGCTCTTCAGCCGTTCGCCTCTGGAATCCGACGAGCCGCTGCGTATAATGCGAGGCATGAAGAAGCTGTTCTTCACATGGCTGATACCTCTGCTCTGGGGAATCTGTTCGTTGCTCCAGTTCAGGTTTCCAGGTGACGAATACGGTCTCTGGGCGTACGGATCGCTGCCGGGCACATGGATCGCCTTTTTCGTTTCGTTCGGCGACATACACAATCCGCTATGGCCGATCAGCGTTGCTCTGGTCGGTTCGCTGATCATGGCGGGTTTCGGCCGCCTTCTGGACGGAATTGGCGTCCGCCGATCTGTCTGGCTCGGCACGCTGGCGATCGGGACCGTTCTGGCCTTCGTGCTGTCGGTAGGCTCGTACCCCAGCATAGCCAAGGCCTTGTCGAAAAATGGATCATGGACGGCCTACGTCCTGTCCTCCACCATGATGGGAATCTACTTCTCCATCGTTGCCGTTCTGATCCTGACGTTGGCGCGCCGCTTGATATCAAGAATGAACGAACGCCGCAACGCGTAGCAGCCGATCGGGCACGGAACACGCGGACCACGCGGACAATGGGTAGGGTGCGTCGTCCCGACGCACCATCCTCCGATCCGCCGCCCCACATTCCTGGCCCGCTTCCTGAGCTTCTATAGAAATCCCTATCGGCGTTTCTGCCTGCGCCCCCAAAAACGCCGATTTGCCTCCAGAGCAAACCCATGCTATCTTTATCCGGCGGGGACCATCCGCCTTCCCCCGCCCGCGCGTCGCCTCCGGCGACGTCTGGAGTTTGGCACTTATTGGCGTCGGGCGGGCTTGGGTTTGCCGCCGGATTCTGGTTGTTTTTATCCGGCGGGGGCGTAGAGGACGGCCTGGGCCAACGGCAGATGGATTTCCGG
>Ga0123329_1000846_pt1 | contig 30391 bp, 23 predicted proteins | sample BioC12SIPDNA_FD_89703 | JGI IMG/M metagenome (GOLD analysis project Ga0123329, IMG submission 89703) | Anaerobic biogas reactor microbial communites from Washington, USA - Biogas_R1_B C12 SIP DNA | ecosystem: Engineered > Bioreactor > Anaerobic > Unclassified | place: Washington, USA | collected...
ATCGCCGTGTGCCTCCCGTTTCAGCGGTCGCCGGGGTCCGTTCCGTCCGGGACGGCGGCCAGAGCGGCCGCCGCCGCCAGGGCGGCCGCGTCGTCGCCGGAGAGCACGTGGACGTAGCGTGTCGCGGGCCCCTTGACGTAGCGCCCTCCGCCGGGCGTCTCGCGGCCGATCAGGATCCGCTTGCCTTCCGTTCTGGATTCCCGCAGGGTGATGGTCAGGAACGGGGCGTCGAATCCGTACAGGTCCGGCGCCCGGTCGGCGTAATCCGCCAGGCTCGCGGCCCGCAGGTCGCGGAGCCGCGCGGCGGCCTGCCGGACGGCGTCGGCGAGCGCCGCATCCAGCGCGGCGCCCTCGGCGTCGGTCCAGGACTCCGTCGCCTCGTCGTAGGCGAACGACTGCGCGCGGCCGCCGCGTTCGAAGGTCAGCCCGGTCAGGTCCGGCGCGCGGCAGACGTCCAGCGAGGCCAGGTCGGCGCCCAGATGGTCCACGACGGCCGGGGGCAGCACGACGAGCCGTTCGTCGCCGTCCAGTCGGGCGAAGCGCCCGACGGCCGGTTCGCCGGTCTCCGCACCGACGCGCAGGGTGTGCACGCGCAGGGCGGGCGACGCCTCGGATGCCGGAGGAGCGTCTTCGTAGCTGACCTCCAGGACGATGTCCGGCGTGTCCAGGCCGCAGGCGGCCGGGTCGTCGATCTCTTCGGCGGCGACAGCGGCGGCCTTCAGCGGCGCCAGGTCGCCCAGGATGGCCTGCACGGCATAGCGGTCGGCCGGGCCCTGGACCGGGCGGACGAGCGACCACGCCGCCTCGTCCGGCCGCCAGACGGCCTCGAGCCGCCCGGTGCCCCGCTGCAGGACGATGCGGCGGGCGGCCGAGCGGGGTTCGTTCAGGAGCAGACGGTCCAGGAAGGCGGGCCGGCCGCGGGTCAGCGCGGCGTAGTAGTCGCCGCCGGGCACGGCCAGCACCGCCGGGTAGCCGTGCCGGCGGACATAGGCCCGTCCGTCCTCGGCGGCGCCGAACGAGAGCGCCGCCAGGTCCGCCCCGCCGGCGTCTTGAAGCGTCACGGTCACGGCGTCCGCCTCGGCCAGGCCGTAGGGCGACACGTCGGCCGGGTCGTCGGCCGCGAACTCGTCCACCTCCAGCGTCTTGAGCTCGTCCAGCAGGGCGTCCACCGCCTCATCGTCGGCATCGGCGGGGCGCTCGCCGGCGATCCGCCATGCGTCCGCGTCCTTCGCCAGCCGCAGGTCGCCGGCCGGGCCGGAGACGACGATCTGCCGGACGCGGTCCGACGGGAACTCGGCCAGGGAGCGTTCCCGCAGGCCGGCGGGGTCCTTGTCCAGGGCGTCCAGAAGCGAGGCCGGCACGCGCACGACGGACGGCTCGCCCTGCGCCAGTGCGTAGCATTCGTCTGCGTCGCCCCCGGAGGGGCGGGCGAAAAGCACGGTGTACGAGGCGTCCCGGCCGGTCAGGGTCACGGTCAGCGCGGGCTCATCCAGGCCGTAGTCGGTGGCCCGGGTGGGGTCGTCGCTGAGGAAGTCGTCGTCGGCCAGCCGGTGGTCGCAGATCCGGTCGGCCAGGGCCTCGACGGCCGCGCGGTCGGCCAGGTCGCGCACGGGCGCCACCAGTTCCCATCGGTCCTCGACCTTCCGGCACTCGATCCGCACCGGCGGCCCATCGCCGCGCGGCGCCGCCGAGATCGAGACGCTGCGCAGGTCGAACGCGCTGAGGCGCGGGGCCAGCACCTTGCTGCGCAGGCCCGGGACGGTCACGTCCGTTGCGTCGGCGACCTCCTTCGCCACGGCGAAGACGGCGTCCTCGCCGGCGACGGCCACGAAGGTCGTCTCGCCCACGCCCGCGGGTTTGCCGACGTGCAGGGTCCAGGCCGGGGGACCGTTCTCGGCGATCCTGACCGCGACGGTCCGCGCGGGCGTGTCCAGTCCGTAGCCGGTCCGGTCGAGCGGCCGGCCGGGCTCAGGATAGGCGGCGGAGGCCTTCTCGGCGGCCCCCAGTTTGTCGAGAAGGGCCTCGACCTGGCGGCCGTCGGCGCGCACGTCCAGCGGCTCGACGATGCGCCACTCGCGGGACGATCGGCGGCGGCAGACGATGCGCCCGCCCGGGCTCTCGATCACGAGTTCACGCACGGCCGAGGTCTGGAAGCCGGGCAGCAGCTTCCGGCGCTCGCGCAGGGCCTCGACCGACGTCGGCCTCTTCGACAGCGAGTGGGCGACGAGCCCGGCCACGACGACGGCGATGAGCAGAAGGAGTGTGGACTTGTGCTTCATGGCTCCGTCCGGTCCGAAGGGTCAACGTCGCTTCCGGCGCACGATCCAGACGCTGATTCCCACCGCGATGATGGCCGCCGGCAGGATCGCGATGAAGAAGTAGCGTCCCGCCCTCATCTGGGCGGCCGTCAGGGTGGCCTGCGACATGTCGAACGTCTTGGGCGGGATGCCCAGCATGTGCAGCTTGCCGCCCATCCAGTTGAGGGCGTTCATCAGGAAGTAGCGGTGCGCGGGGTTCTGCTCGAGGGCGGCGTCGGTGAACGAGAGCGAACTGCCGATCACCAGAAGCCGGGGGCCGGGTGCGGGCTCCAGTTGCGGCATCATCGGATGCGACGGGGGTTCCCGGGGCGCCACCAGGGCGGCGACCGTCAGGGGGGGCGGGACGTCGCGCGCGGCATCGTATTCGGCCGGCTCGCGCGAGTCCGGTCGGTAGTCCGTCTCGCCCCAGCTCCCGGCGCCCGTCAGCAGCCGGATCGGCGTGCCCGAACCCGGCCGGTCGGGCTCGCCCACCTCGATGGGGCAGGCGTAGACCGGCGAGAAGTTGTACTGCTCCAGTCCGGCGGTGATCGGGTGCTTGCCCAGGCCCTGTGCGGTCACCAGCACCTCCCTCTGCTGGAAGGTGCCCAGCGGGGTGTCATACTTCGTGATGCCCACGGCGTCCGTGCGGGCGTGCAGGCCGTAGGGGCCGATCAGCTCGTTGATGTTGCTCTCTCCGATGCTGACGGCCACGGGGTCGACCAGCACGACGGCGCGGCCGTGGCGTTCGTCGAGATAGGCGCGGATGGCCTGCATCTCGGCCTCGGGGATCGGCGCGGCCGGGCCGGCGATGACCAGGACGGCGCAGTCGTCCGGCACGGCGCCCTCGGCGGCCAGGTTCAGCGCGGAGACCTCGTAGTTGTCCCCGCGCAGGGCCCTGGCGAGGCGCGACAGGGACCGATCCGTCCGGGCAGCCGGCAGGGGCGACATCGGGTCGGGATTCTCGACTTCGAAGGGCCGCTCGCCGTGGCCGGTCAGGAAGCAGACGGCCGGTCGTTCGTCCTCGACCAGTCTGGCGATGGCCGCCGCGAACGCGTCCTCGCCCGTGAACTCGGTGCCGGTGTGCGTGAATATCTCGTAGAAGGGCACGACCTCGCGGGAGTCCTCGGTCAGGAAGACGGCGCAGAAGCGCGGCGGCTCCTCTCCGTCCATCCGCTGGACCAGGTCGTGCAACTGCACCTGGCCCTCGGGGCTGGTCCAGTCCAGCCGTCGCACCTGGACGTGCTTCGAGGCCGACCGGAACTCGTCCAGGAGGTCCAGCACCATGTCCACGGCGCCCTGGGTGCGCGCGTCGGGCGTCGGTTCGATCACGACGACGGCCTCGATCGGTCGGTCGAGTCCGCTCAGTATGTTGCGCGTCTTCGAATGCAGGCTGTAGGTGCGCGTGCCCGTCCAGTCCATGCGCGCGAACCAGCGGGTGGAGATGTAGCAGAGCAGCCCGGCCAGCGTCAGGAACAGCGCGACGACGACCGCGAAGTGCACGCCTTCCAGCGCCCGCCGGCCGCGCACCAGGTTCAGGAGGGTGCGGACGTTGACGAGGGCGCCGGCGGCCGCCAGCGTCAGCCCGCCGATCATCAGGCCGAACGCGATGCGGTCCACATCCGGCAGGGCGCCCGCCCGCACGTCGCCCACGATGAACCCGGCCACCACCAGCATCAGGCCGGCCGGCACGGCCCAGCCGCCCCAGACCTGCAGGGAGGACCTCGGTTCGCGTCTCATGTCCTCACCTCCACTTCCGCAGTTCGAGCGCCTTGACGGTGAGGAACAGGAACGTCACGGTCGTGATGACGAAGTAGGCCAGGCTGCGGGTGTCCACGATGCCCTTGAGGAAGCCGGAGTAGTGGGAGGGCGGGGCGATGTACCGCAACACCTGCACGACGGTGGACGAGGAGTCGCCTCCGAGCAGGCCCAGGAAGTAGAGGCCCAGGAGAAGGACGAAGCTCACGATGGCCGAGGCGATCTGAACCCGGGTCAGGGCCGAACAGAGCAGGCCGATGGCGATGAACTGCGAAGTCATCAGAAACGCGCCCAGGAAGCCCGAGAGCAGGGGCCCCGCATCCATGGGGCCCAGGAGCCGCAGGTAGGCCACCTCAAGCGCCATCGGCACCATCATGATCGTGGCGAACAGCACCGCGCCGACGAACTTGCCCAGCACGACCTCCAGCTCCGTCACGGGCGCCGTCATCAGCGTTTCGACCGTGCCGCTGTGCGTCTCTTCGGCCAGCAGCCGCATGGTCAGAAGCGGGATGCCGACGATCATCAGGACCACGGGCATCGAGAGGGCCCACTGGGCCGCGCTGGCCAGGTGGACCGCCGGCGTCAGCACGGGCGCGAACAGAAGCCCCTGCCCGAGCGCGAAGGCCGTCAGCACGACGTAGGCGATGGGGGAGAGGAAGTAGGCGCCCAGCTCGCGCCTGGTGATCACGGAGACGTTCACCATGGGTCAGTCGTCCTCCTCGGCGCGGTCTCCGGCGTGGGCGGCCGGCACGGCCACGGCGGTCGTGGCGCAGAGCACGAGGGCGCCGACGCCCGCGCCGACAGCCGCCCCGACGCCGGCGAACGCCCAGACCGTGACGCCCAGCGTCAGGGCGACCGTCACCAGGCCGGCGACGGCCGCAGCGGCCCCCGTGACCGGCTCCGCGCGCAAGGCGCGCATGCAGCCCACCACGGCGTCCATGGCCAGCAGCAGCACGCCGGCCACCAGCCCGGCGGTCAGCAGCACGCGGGCCGTCCAGGCGGCGACGCGGTGTGCGGCCGGCTGCGCCTCCGGCCAGGCCAGGCCCAGCAGGCAGCCGGTCAGGGACACGGCAAACAGGACGGCCAGCCCGGCCGTCAGGGGCGCCAGGGCGGCCCCGCCCGCGTAGAGCCACACGCTGACCGAGCCCTCCCAACGGGGCGCGGCGAACAGGCGCGCCCCGACGTGGAACAGGGTGCCCGTCAGCACCATCGCGACGCAGGCGGCCGCCAGCGCCAGCGGCAGCAGCACGAGCAGCAGGCCGCCGGCCCGTGCCGGCAGCAGGGCGGCGGAGTAGGCGGCGGCCCCGACCCGTTCCGGATCGGGCGCGGCCAGGCGGACGTACGCGAGCGCGGCGGGGAAGGCCAGAAGGATGGCGGCGCCCAGCACCACGGCGAAGAACGCCAGCGGCTCGAACAGGCCGCCGCTGATGGCCATCTTCCCGAAGAAGCGGCCCGGGCGCACGAGCAGCTCCGCCAGGCTGCGGCGCAGTGCCCGGCCGGCGGGGACCTCGCTCAGGTTCTCCCAGTCCAGGAGGTCGTTTCTTGCCTGGGTCATCGGTGTGTGCGTCACCCGGCGGCTCCTCTACTCACCAGCGGGACGATCCGGGCCCCCGTCCACCGGGGCGAGTGTGACCCGGTGGAACACGTCCTCGAGCGTTGCGCGGCTGCGCGTCAGTTCGCGCAGCGGCCAGCCGCGCGCGACGGCCAACCGGAAGACGTCCTCCCGCACGTCCGTCTCGGGTGCGGCGGCGATTGTGAACCGCTGCCAGCCGTCGGCCTCGGCCGTCTCCACGGACTCGACACCGGGCAGGTCCCGGAGCGCGGAGGCGGCCTCTGCGGCGTCGGCGCCGATCTCGGCCACGACGGCCGTGCGCATGACGCGCTCCGAGAGCGTCCGGGGGGTGTCGTCGGCCACGATGCGGCCGCGGTCCACGATCAGCACGCGGCGGCAGATGGCCTCGGCCTCGGCCAGGATGTGCGTGGAGATCAGGACGGTGTGCTCTTCGCCCAGGCTGCGGATCAGGCGGCGGGTCTCGCGCACCTGGTTGGGGTCGAGCCCGATCGTCGGTTCGTCGAGCACCAGCACGTCCGGGTCGGCCAGCAGGGCGTCGGCGAGGCCTACGCGTTGGCGGTATCCCTTGCTGAGGGTGCCGATGACCTGGCCGGCGACGTCGCGCACGCCACACAGCTCCATGCAGCGGGCCAGGCGGCGCCTGCGTCGTGCGCGCGGCACGCCCTTGAGCGCCGCCCGGTAAGAGAGGTATTCGCCGACCCGCATCTCGACGTAGAGCGGGTTGCTCTCGGGCATGTAGCCGATGTGGCGGCGGACGGCGCGGGAGTCCGCCCGCACGTCGAGCCCCGCCACGCGGGCGGTGCCTGCGCTGGGCGGCAGGAAGCCGGTGATCATGCGGATCGTGGTCGACTTGCCCGCCCCGTTGGGCCCCAGCAGGCCGACGATCTCGCCGCGGTCGATCCGGAAGCTCACGCCGTCGACCGCCAGGAAGTCGCCGTAGTAGCGGGTCAGGTCCCGGGCTTCCACCAGCACTGTGCCGCCCTCCGGTCTCCGGTCGGTTCCCCTGTGACGAACGGTCACGCGCCTCGTCCGCCTTTGTGTCGCAAAGGTGTTCGGAGGTTCAAACGGGGCATCGGCGCCGGGCCGGCGGCCGCATCTACCGGGCGGCCCGGTCCCCGGCGAACGGCGTCTTCCCGCCTACCGGCTCCTCCTCGGGGCCGGACATCAGCCGGCGCAGCCGGTCGGCCTCGTCCTCGTGTCCGGCCTTGCAGTGGGCGACGCAGGCCATGGAGAACGCGCCCGCCTCCTCGGCCCGCCGGGCGATCTGCGTCCACTCGTTCTCGGTGATCGCCTCGCGCAGAATCCGCCGGGCCCGCATGAACAGGGGCACGTTGCCGGCCTTCATAGCCGTCTCGGCGATGGCGCGAACGGCATCCTGCGCCTCGCAGCGGCTGAAGAACTCCAGGGCGTCGTCATACCGCTCGGCGGCATGGAACATCTCGCCCGTCTCGCGCAGCCTCTGCGGGGTCGCCCTGGGGTCGAACAGGGCCTTGCGCTTGGTATGGAAATCGGGCAGTTCGCCTCTCTTTGCCATGGCCGCCGCTGCCTGAGGAGTCTGGTCCAATGAAGCTACAATTATGCCGGATGCGTCCGATGGCTGTCAAGCGGATGCGGCGGGAAGCGGCCGCTCAGCCGCTCAGCCTGGCCGCGATCTGCGCGACCCGGCGTCCCAGGGCTTCGGCCTGCTCCAGTTCCTCCCGGGTCGGTTCGCGTTCGTTCCGGGAGCCGGCGACGGTTGTGGGACCGTACGGCGTGCCGCCGCGCCCCTCGGTGTGCAGCATGCCAGGCGTGGAGTAGGGCAGGCCCACCCAGACCATGCCCAGGTGGAGCAGCGGCACGGCCATGGTCAGCAGGGTGGTCTCCTGGCCGCCGTGGCTCGTGGCGGTGGAGACGAACACGCCGGTCGGCTTGCCCTCCATCACACCGTCGACCCAGAGCTTCGCCATGCCGTCGATGAGCCGTTTCATCTGGGCCGCCATGTTGCCGAAGCGCGTCGGCGAGCCCCAGATCACGGCATCGGCCCGCGCCAGGTCGTCCATCGTGCATTCGGGCACGTCTTTGTGCTGCTCCCAGACGGCCCGGGCATACTGATCGGCCTGGATGGCCGGGAGTTCATCCGCGAACTCGGCCGCACGCCGCATGACGACCTCGGCGCCGTCGACCGACGACGCACCCGCCGCCACCGCGCGCGCCAGCGTCAGCACGTGTCCGTACCGCGAGTAGTAGACGATCAGGATCTTCATCGTCGCGCCTCCTCATACCTTGGTCTGGCAACGTCCGTCTCCTTCCACGCTATCCGGTCTGCCCGCCCCCTGCAAGCACCGGCGTCTGCGCCTGGGAATGGCCCGACGCGGCTGCTACACTGACATCGTTCGCCATGGAACCAGAAACGATGACCGGTCGGGAGCGCTGGGAGGCCGTTCTCCGGCACGAGCTGCCGGACCGCGTGCCGATGGACTACTGGGCGACGCCGGAGGCTTCCGCCAGACTGGTGGGGTATCTGGGCTGCCGCGACCTGGGCGAGGCCCTGCGGCGGCTGCACGTCGATCGGCCGGCCCTGGTCGGCCCGCGCTACGTCGGGGCGCCCCTTGCGGCCGGCACCGACATCCACGGCTGCCGGTATCGCCGGGTGGAGTACGACGGCGGCGCCTACAGCGAGTGCGTCGAGCATCCCCTGGCGCAATACGAGACCGTCGACGAGATCGAGGCCGGCTACACGTGGCCGTCGGTGGACTGCTATGACTACTCGCGCATCCCCGCCGAGGCGGCGGCCAACGCGGACCGCCCGATCCGCGGGGGCGGGTCGGAGCCCTTCATGGACTACAAGAGCCTGCGGGGGCAGGAGCAGGCCTTCATGGACCTGGTGCTCCACCCGGAGATCGTCGACTACTGCCTGGACCGGCTGTTCGGATTCTGTTACGAGAACACCCGCCGCATCCTGGAGCAGGCCGGCGGCCGGGTCCTGATCAGTTACGTGGCCGAGGATCTGGGGGGCCAGACGGCCCTGATGATGTCGCTCGACCACATCCGCCGGTTCCTGGCCCCCCGCATGAAGAGGATGATCGACCTGGTGCACGAGGCCGGCGCCTATGCGTTCTTCCACAGCGACGGGGCGGTCGTGGACGCCATCCCGGACATGATCGAGATCGGCATCGACGTGCTCAACCCCATCCAGTGGCGATGCCGCGGGATGGACAGGGCGGTCCTCAAGAGCCGTTTCGGCCGGCGCCTGCTCCTGCACGGCGGGGTCGACAATCAGCAGACGCTCGCCTTCGGGAGCGTGCAGGACGTGGAGGCCGAGGTCCGGCACAACATCCGCGTGCTGGGGGCCGGAGGCGGCTACGTCCTGGCGCCGTGCCACAACATCCAGAGCGTCAGCCCGCCGGAGAACGTCGTGGCCATGTATGAGACAGGCTACGCGGACGGGAGGTACTGACGCCCCGGCGGCTACGTCGGATACTCCGCGTTGATCCGCACGTATTCCCTGGTCAGGTCGCACGAGCGCACGCGGCCCCGGCCGAACCCTATGCCGAGGTTGATCCGCACCGCGACGGTGTCGGCGTGCATCGGGGCGCGGGCGTCGGCGCCGGTCGGCATGCCGTTGTGGAACACACAGACCGGCCCGATGTGCACGGTGGTCGTGTGCGGCTGCACGGCCGCGCCCGAGTAGCCGATGGCGCAGACGATGCGGCCCCAGTTGGGGTCGCATCCGTAGACGGCGCACTTGACCAGTTGGGACTCGGCGACGGCGCGCGCCACGCGGTGGGCCGAGTCGGCGTCGGCGGCGCCCTCCACGATGACCTCGATGACCTTCGTGGCGCCCTCGCCGTCGCGCACGATCTGGAGCGCCAGGGAGTCCATGACGGCCAGCAGGGCCTGGCGGAACTCCGCCGCCCCGGGTCCGTCGGGCGTCACGTTGACGCCGGAGCGGCCACCGGCCAGCGCGATGACGGAGTCGTTTGTGCTCGAGTCGCCGTCCACCGTGATCCGGTTGAACGTCTGCCCGGCGGCCTCCCTCAGGAACTCGCGCAGGTCGCCGGGGGCCACCAGTGCGTCGGTGGTGACGAACGCCAGCATGGTGGCCATGTTCGGGGCGATCATGCCCGAGCCCTTGGCCATGCCGCCGACGTGGAAGGTGCGGCCGTCGACGGCGGAACGGACGGCGGCCGCCTTCGGGCGCGTGTCGGTGGTCATGATGGCGCGTTCGGCCGCCCGGGCGTGGGCCTCGCCCGTGCCGATGCGCAGGTGCGACTCGCGGAGGCCGGCCTCGATCTTGTCCATGGGCAGGGGATGGCCGATGATGCCGGTGGAGGCCACGCAGACGTCCTCGGGCGCGCAGCCGACGAGGTCGGCGATCAGTTCGGCGGTGCGCTGCACGTCGCGGTCGCCCTGCTCTCCGGTGCAGGCGTTGGCGTTGCCGCTGTTGACGGCGACGGCCCGCACGCGGGGCGAGGGCAGGTGCCGCCGGCACCACTGGACGGGGGCGGCGGCGAAGCGGTTGACGGTGAACAGGCCCGCCCCGGAGGTCGGCGCGTCGCAGACGACCAGGGCGACGTCGGGCTCTCCGGCGGCCTTCTTGAGGCCGCCGCGCGCGGCACCGACGGCGAAGCCGGCGGCGCTCAGGATGCTGCCATCGGGGATGATGTCCACTGCTTCGGTCTCCCGGTCCGGAAGGACCTGAAAAGGACGATGGGGTCGTGCGCGGTCGTTATGACTCCTGGGCGTGCTGCTGGCCCAGTTCGGCGTAGCGCACCAGATGATCCCGCGCGGCCTCCCAGCGGTCGAGGCGGCGGCCGAGCACCAGGCCGAGTTGCAGGTGCAGTTCGGCGTTCCAGGGATTGAGTTCCAGCGCCTTCTGCCAGAACTCGACGCATCGTTCGGCGTCGTCCCCGTCCAGGGCGAGGCGGCCGGCGGTCTCCAGCGCCTCCACGGAGTAGGGGTTTGCCGCCAGGGCGCGTTCGGCCTCCCGGACCGCCTCCTCGCGGTGGTTCCGGGTGTCCAGCGCGGAGGCCAGGGCCAGGAGGGCCGCGTCGCTGCGCGCGTCGTGCTCAAGGCCCGTGCGAGCGGCGGTCTCCGCCCGCGCGGGCTCGCCGGCGGCCAGGAACGCGCGGCTGAGGGTGGCGAACGACCGGGCGTCCGGACGGGACGATGCGGCGATCTGCGCGCTGGCCACCGCGTCCGACGCCCTGCCGGCGGCCATGTGGACCTCCGCCAGGGCCAGCCGGGCATCGGCCTCGTGGTCCGGCTGGACGGTGGACGCCTCCAGGACCCGGACGGCCTCCTCGAACCTGTCCATCCGCCCCAGGAGCCGGCCCAGCGCGATCCGTGCGGGCGCGTACTCGGGCTGTTCGGCCAGCAGGGCCTCCAGGATCGTGCGGGCCTGCGCATGCTCCCGCCGGGCGGCCAGCGTGTTGGCCAGTTGCACCGATGCGTAGGGGAAGCGGCTGTTGAGGGCTGCGGCGTCCTCGAAGGCCCGGCGCGCATCCTCGGTGCGCCACATCTGGAGCGCCGCATCGCCGTAGGCGGCCAGCACGCCGGGGTCGTGCGGGTGTGTCTGGGCGGCCCTGCGCAGGACGTCCAGGGCGTCCTCGTGCCGTCCCTGCAGGCGCAGGATGGCGGCCAGTTAGCGGTTGATCGCGATGCTGCCGCTGGTGATTGCGAATGCCTCCCTCAGGGCTCTGAGGGCCTCCTCGTCGCGCCCCAGGGCGCGCAGAGCCATGGCCAGTTCCGCCCAGGTTTCGGGCCGGCCGTCGCCGGCGCCCAGGGCAAGGCGGTAGCAGGCCACGGCCTCGGCCAGTCGGCCGCGGTTGCGATGAAAGCGCGCCAGATGGACGTGCACGAAGGGGCAGGCCGGCAGCAGGGCGGCCGCGCGCGTCAGGCGGGACTGGGCGGCCTCTTCGTTGCCCGATTCGAGTGCCATCAGGGCTTCGGCGTAGTGGTAGAGGCCCTCGCGGGTCATGTCGCTGAGCCGTGCCTGCTCCAGCAGGAGCACCGCGTTGTCCTGACGGCCCCTGCGCAGGTTCAGCCAGGCCAGCAGGGCGCACACGGGGCCGCTCTCCGGGTGGTCCCTGCGGGCGGCCTCGGCGCGGGCGATGGCGTCGTCCGGCCGGCCGGCCATGTGCAGGGCGAAGACCCCGCGCATGAAGCAGGCGTTCGGCCCGGCCGGCGCCAGGTCAAGGAACCGGTCGGCGGCCACGTCCCACAGGCCGGCCTCGAGGAAGAACAGGGCTTCGGCGATCGCCACGGGATCGCGCGGCGGTTCGGGTGCGGGGGCGCCGGGGCCGAAGGCGGCCTCCAGCAGCCTCAGCCAGTCCGCGTCGGCGGCGTCCAGTTCCTGCCGCCGTCGGCTGGAGAGGTCCGCCTGCTCCTCGGAGAGCTGCACTGCCACGCGCAGGCTGTGCGCGACACGGCCCGTCGCCGCGTCATAGACGTCCACGCCCACCTGGCGTGCGGCCGCCGCTCCGGCGACGGCCACCCGGATCAGGACCGTGGCCGACCGGTTGTGAAGGGCGCGGACGATGGGGGCCGGCAGCGGGCCGGGCCGGGACCCCGCAGTCCGCACGTGGGCGGCGAACAGGGCCGTCTCCACGCCGTGCGCGGTCAGGCAGCCGGCCAGCACGCGCGTCGCATAGGCGTCCAGGAGCGGGGCGTCCGGCGCATCCAGCAGCATCACCGCCTCCGGGCGCCGGGGAAATGCCTCCATGGCGGCGGCGGCCGCCCCGTGCAGGGCCTCGATCAGGGACGCGACCGTCGGTGCGGTCTCGGGCGCCTCGGCGGGTCCGTCCCCGGCGGCGCTCACGGCGCTCGCCGCCAGCAGGGCGGCCATGCACACGCTCAGCCACGCCGCGTGCAGCGGCCGGCGCGGCCGTTCCGATCTGCGATGTCCCTCTCCGTCCACTCACGACTCCTCGGGAAGAGGCAGGGGGCTTCCATTCGGCACCGCGTTGTTTTGACGGCTCCGGCGGCCGCCAACTATAATCGCCATCATAGCCGGAGTCCCCCTGAAAAGAAAAACGCCCGTCCATGTCCACCCGGTCGTTTCGCATCATCACCGCCCGCACGGCGGGGTTCTGTATGGGCGTGCGCCGCGCCGTCGGCATGGCGCTGGGAGCGGCCGACGAGCCGGGACACCCGCGGCCCATCCGCACGCACGGCCCCCTGATCCACAACCGCCAGGTTCTGCAGGTGCTGGAGCGGCGCGACGTACGGACGCTGGCGGACGGCGAGCGTCCGGAGGGCGGCACGGTCCTGGTCCGGGCGCACGGGCTGGCGCGCGAGGAGCGCGAGGCGCTGGACGCCGGCCCGTGCGCGGTGCTGGACGCCACCTGTCCGCACGTGCACCGTCTGCAGCGGATCGTTCAGGAGCAGGCCGCGCGCGGGTACGCCTGCATCGTCGTCGGCGACGCCGGCCACGCCGAGGTCACCGGCGTGCTCAGCTACGCCGGCCCGGCCGGCTACATCGTCTCCGGCCCGGACGACGTCGACGCGCTGCCGCCGCTGGACAAGGTCATCGTGGTGGCGCAGACGACGCAGGACGAGGACCTCTTCCGCCGCACCGCCGCGCGCGCGCAGGAGCGCTTTGCCGAGTGCGTCACCTTCGACACGGTCTGCCGTTCCACCGAACGGCGCCAGACCGAGGCGCGCGAACTGGCCGGCCGCGTGGACGCCATGGTCGTGGTCGGCGGCTACCACAGCGCGAACACCCGGCGGCTCGCCGACATCAGCCGGGCCACCGGCACGCCGACCTTCCACGTGGAGACCGAACGCGAACTGGACCTGGAGGCGGTGCTGCAGTACGGCACCGTGGGGCTGACGGCCGGCGCCTCGACCCCCAACTGGATGCTGCGCCGCGTCGTGCGGCGGCTGGAGGACGAGCACCTGCGGCGCACGGCCCTGCTGCGCTGCCTGATGCGCACGTTTGCCCGGGGGCTCGTGAACTCCAACCTGTTCGCCGCCGGCGGCACCGCCGCGCTCACGTACGCCTGCGCCCTGCTGCTGCCGGTGCGGCCTGTGCAACTGGGGGTCTGCATGGCGGTCTCGTTCTTCTTCGTGCTGAGCCAGCACCTTCTGAACCAGCACGGCCGGCGCGAATCGCTGTACCTGAGCGAGCCGGACCGCGCGGACTTCTTCATGGCCAACGAGGGGCCCCTGTTCGCGCTGGCCGTGGCGTCGTCGCTGCTGGCCATCTTCCTGGCATCGTTCCTGGGGTGGTGGCCGTTCGGGCTGGTGGCGGCGGGCACGGCGGGCGGGCTGGCCTACCGATGGCCGCTCCCCAGGGTGCTCGGGGAGCGCCTGCGGCTGCGCAGCCTGGAGCACGTGCCGGGGTCCAAGGAGCTGTTCGTGGGGCTGGCCTGGGGCACGCTGGCGGGGCTGGTGCCCGCCCTGGCCGCAGGCGGCGGGCCCGGGCAGTGGGCGGCCGCCGCCGTGGCCTTCGCCATCGCGTTTCTGCTGGCCTATCAGCGCAGCCTGGCGCTGGACCTGCGCGACGTCGAGGGCGATCAGCTCGTGGGCCGGGAGACGCTGGCCGGCATCCTGGGCGGACGGGCCGCCCGGCGGGTCCTCTGGGCGCTGGCCGTGCTCCTGGGGGTGGTGCTGGCGCTGGCATGCCTGGCCGGATGGACCACCGGGTTCTGCCTGCCCCTGCTGTTCTGCGTGCCGTATGTGCCGGCCACCTACGTGATGCTGCGTCGCTGGCACAGGCGGGAGGCGGAGCCGGCCGAGATCCTCGTGGACGCCGGATTCTACCTGCTCGGGGCCGTCGGACTGGTCTTCGGCGCGTGAGGTCCCCCGCGCGTTCGAGCCCCCGCCGCCCGGGCGACGGAGATATCGGACATGGGAATGGCTCTCAACGGTTGACTTGCCGCTTAAAAACGCTAACATGTAGCCGCGTGGCGAGACCCGCTTCTGCGATACGTAGCCAAGGGGAGAGGGGACCATGGAGCACATCGGCCGGTTCGAACTGGGTGCGGAGATCGACAGAGGCCCTCTGAGCGTGACGTACGAGGCGGAGGACAGCGGGACGCCATGCGTCCTCCAGGTGATCGCCGAGGACGCCGTGCCGGTCGAGCCGGGGCTGCGGGCAGGGCTGGTCAAGGCGCTTGAGGGCCTCAAGGCGATCGAGCATCCCTCCATTGTGCGCGTGCTGGATGCCGGCGAGGCCGACGGCCGGGTGTTCATCGCCTCGGAACGGATGCGGTGTGCAACCCTTCAGGAGACCATCGCCGAGGCCGAGCGCCTGGAGGAGCAGCAGGTTGTCCTGTTCGTCCGCCAGATGGCGCAGGCCCTCGACAAGGCCCATGGCGCCGGCTACTGCCACGGCGACCTGAACGCCCGCAACGTCTTCGTCGTCTCGCCCGAGAAGGTAAAGCTGTCCGCATTCGCCGTCAAGGCCCTGCTGGAGGAGCCCCCGGACGCGTCGGCACTGGACGCGGAGGCGGGAGAGGGAGAGGGGGGCGAGGACTGGCTGACGGCCGAGGACCTGCTGCGCAGCAAGAGCAGACGGCTGCTGGTCGACAGGGTCCAGCAGGACCTCGTCGGCCTGGCCGTGCTGATGCTGAACATGCTGGGCTACGAGGTGCCCGAGCGGGATGAGGACGAGGCCCTGGTGGCCTACCGGGAGTACATCCTGGACCAGTATTCCAGCGTGCTGACCGATCCGGCGACCGGCGTCGGCGCGCGGGCGGGCGAGGTGGCCCGGCGCCTGCTGACGACCGGCGGCTTCGAGAGTCCGGGCGAGGTCGTCGTGGAGCTGGCCAGCGCGATGCTGGTGGGGCGGGGCGTCGGGCGCAGCCGGCCGGTGGAGGACGAGGCGTCGCCGGAGCCGGAGGAGCCGGCGGCCGCCGAGGCCCCCGCAGCGGAGGGGGGGCTGGCCCCCCTGGAGTTCAAGGGCGATTCGCGCACGGCGGACTTCACTCCGTTTTTCGTCTGGACCGACCGCCGCGGCGGCCGGTTCCTGATCATCCACGACGGCGAACGGCTGGCCATCGGGCGGGATCCGGACGTCAGTGACTGGACCCTGATGGACCCGGCGATCTCGCGGCGTCACTGCTACCTGAGCAAGGAGAACGGCGTTCTGCGGGTCCAGGATCTGGGCAGCAGCAACGGCACGTTCGTGAACGGCGAGCGCGTGGAAGAGGCCGAGGTGGGCCCGAGCGACGAACTGCGTGTGGGGACGACGCGGTTCCTCATGGGGTTGGCTGACAGGGAGTAGCGCGGGCCTGCGTCCGGCGACTCGGGGTGCGCCTCGAGCCGCCACGGTGGCGACCGCCTCCGCGCACCGGGTGCGGAAGGCGGCTGATTGCACTGGTCCGGCGCAGAGAGACAATGGCAAAGCTCCTGAAGCGGCTTTTTGCCTTCCGCAAGGCCCCGTACGGCGGCTTCGTGCCGGAAGAGAAGATCGCCCACGGGGGGATGAGCACGATCTGGCGGGCACGGCATCCGCAGACGGGGACCGCCTTCGCCCTGAAGATCCTCACTCCCGAGTCCGCCGAGCTGCAGGACTCCTTCGGCAAGGTCTTCGCCGCCGAAGAGGGCAAGACGGCCCTGGGCCTGAACCACCCGAACGTCATCAAGACCTACGAGTACGGTCGACAGGGGCGCAACGAGTACTACATCGTGATGGAGTACGTCGATGGGCCGAACCTGGAGACGCTGATCCTCCTGCACTCGCCCCGCGTCCGCGAGAACCGCTTCGACCTGCTGCTGCAGGTCGGCTCCGGGCTGGCCTACATCCACGAACAGGGCCTGATCCACCGGGACTTCTGCCCCAAGAACGTGCTGTACGGCAGCGACGGCGTCGCCAAGATCGTGGACTTCGGCCTGAGCATCCCGGCGGGGGTCAGGAGCCCGTTGGCGGAGGCGCGGGCCGGGACGGCCAGCTACATGGCGCCGGAGCAGATCCGCAGCCAGCCGCTGGACGAGCGTGCCGACGTCTACGCGTTCGGCCTCTCCGCGTTCGAGATCCTGACGTGCCGGCGTCCCTTCCCGGTCAGTTCGGATCGCAGCCGGCGCATGCAGAACCGGCTCAACACCGAGCCGCTCAAGCTCCGGCAGGTCGACCCCGGGCTGTCCGAACGGCTCGAGGCCATCATCGGGAAATGCATTGAAAAGGACCGGGAGATGCGCTATAAGTCCATGCTGGAGGTCATGAGACATCTGCGGGCCGCGGTGGAAGCCGCGTCATCCGGCAGCGGCTGATCACTTACACGCGCGTTGCAGGAAGGGAAGGCCCTATGAACCCGCGCCTCCGTGTTGACGTTGGCCGACAGGTGGGCTTCGAGTACGAGATCCCGCCCAAGGAGGAGACCGAGGCCGTCTGGCTGGGCCGGGGGGGGTTCTGCCAGATCCGTCTGGCGGACAACCAGCTCTCCCGCCGCCACTCCCAGTTCTCCTTCTGCGACGGCGTGCTCTATGTCGAGGACCTGGGGAGCAAGAACGGGACGCTCGTCAACGGCGAGCCCGTGCGCGACCGCCTCGCCATCAAGGACGGCGACCGCATCACCGTCGGCAGCCATGAACTGGTCGTCATCCACCCCACCCCGACCAGCGACCGCGCCGGCGTTCTGGCGCCCCTCGGCCAGCGCGAGGAGGAGGAGAACGCCTTCCAGGAGCTTGCGCATCAGGTCGGGTCGGACTTCGGCGGCTACGTCGTGGAGAAGGTCATCTTCAACGGCACCGCCTCGGTCGTCTTCCGCGCCCGCCAGGTCCAGACGGGCACGCCGGCCGCCGTCAAGGTGCTCAAGCGCCTGAAGCGGGTCACCGTGGAGGACCAGAACCGGTTCCTGCGAGGGGCCAGGCACAGCGCCGCGCTGAGGCACGAGAACTTCGTGCGCGTCTACAAGGGCGGGCGCGTGCACGAGTGGTTCTACATCGCCATGGAATACGCGCCGGGCCGCAACCTGGTGGAGATCGTCGAACACAAGGGCGGGCCGCTCGAGGTGAAGACGGCCCTGCGGATCGCCGACCAGGTCCTGGATGCCCTCCAGTACGCCTACGAGCAGGACATCGTGTTCCGGGCCGTCCGCCCCGACAACATCATCATCACCGAGGGCATGACGGTGAAGCTGACGGACTTCGACCTGGTCAAGCCGCTGGCCGGCCGCCAGGACGCCCAGGTCACCCGCGTCATGGACGGCAGCCTCAAGGTCGATCCGGCGTTCGCGGCCCCGGAACTGATCGCCTACCCCGTCGTGGCCGACCAGAAGGCCGACGTCTTCGGCGCCGGCGCCGTGCTCTACTACATGCTCTGCGCACGGCCGCCGTTCGGCGGCGCGCTGCCTGCCGACAAGCTGACGAGCGCCTTCGACCGCGTCGCCGTGCCGCCCCGCGAGATCAACCCCGAGGTGCCCGAGGCCGTCTGCGAGGTGCTCAAGCAGGCCATGTCGGACTACGATCGCTACGCCACGCCCGGTGCCATGCGCGAGGCCCTGGCGCAGGCCGCCGCCGAGGTCCGGCACTGAGGCGGCGGGACGATCGGAGGCCCCTCGCATGAGCGCATACGTGCAGATCACCGAGGGGGAACGTGCCGGCTGGAGCCTTGCGCTGGACCGCATCGGGTCCTACACCATCGGGCGCCGCTCCGCCAGCGACCTCTCGATCGTCGAGAAGGCCGTCTCCCGCACGCACTGCCGGGTCGAGTTCGACGGCAGCTTCTACTGGCTCGTCGACTGCGACAGCCACAACGGCACGTTCGTCAACGAGCGCCGCGTCACCCGCAGCATGCTCTACGACGGCGACATGATCCGCGTCGGCCACGTCAGTCTCCGCTTCGTCATGCCCGGGCAGACCGCCGGTTCCCACGGCTGATCCCCGCGCCGAAGCTGGCCGTTCGCGCGTCGGACCGGTATAATCGTCTCCGTCGCCTGTCCTTCGGCACCGTCCAGTCCGGGAGTGCTCCATGTTGCTCAGAACGCGCGGCGTCCGCCTGTACGGCAAGCGGGACCTTCGCCTCGAGGCCTTCGACCTGCCCGAGCCGACCGACGACGAGATACTCGCCCAGGTCGTGACGAACAGCATCTGCATGTCGTCCCACAAGGCCGCCGAGCAGGGCGCCGATCACAAGCGCGTGCCCGCCGACGTGGCGCAGAACCCGGTCCTGATCGGGCACGAATTCGCCGGGCGGCTGATCAGAGTCGGCCGGCGATGGGCCGATCGCTTCGAGCCCGGGCAGTTGTTCGCCATCCAGCCGGCCATCAACTACAAGGGCGCGCTCACCGCCCCCGGCTACTCCTACCCTCACATCGGCGGAAACGCCACGTTCATCATCATCCCGTCCGAAGTGATGGAGATGGGCTGCCTGCTGCCTTACACCGGTGACGCGTTCTTCAAGGCCTCCCTGGCCGAGCCGATGTCGTGCATCGTCGGCGCCTTCCGCGCGCAATACCACTGGGAGCCCGGCAGCGCCGAGCGGCACGAGATGGGCATCCGCGAGGGCGGAGACTGCGCGCTGCTGGCCTCCGCCGGCCCGATGGGCCTCGGCGCCATCGACTTCGCGCTCCACGGTCCGCGCCGGCCCGGGCGCCTGCTGGTTACCGACATGGATCCCGAACGCCTGGAGCACGCGCGGCGGCTCTTCCCGCCGGATGAGGGCACGCGGCAGGGCGTTGAGCTTGTGTTCCTGAACCCGGCCGACCTGCCGGGCGGGCCTGGTGAGCTCGCACAGTTCGTGCGCGAGTGGACGGGCGGTGCAATGATGGACGACGTGTTCGTGCTCTTCCCGTCCGAGCGGCTGATCGAGCAGGCCGACGCCCTCCTGGGCCGCAACGGCTGCCTGAACTTCTTCGCCGGCCCGCCGCGCACCGACTTCCGGGCCGCGCTGAACTTCTACGACGTGCATTACGAGGGCCATCACATCGTCGGCACCAGCGGCGGGAATACCGAGGACATGCTGATCTCGCTGGACCTGATGAGTGCCGGCCGCCTGCAGCCCGGCGGCATGATCACGCACGTCGGCGGCCTCGATGCGGCGGCTCAGACGATCCTGAACCTGCCGCAGATCCACGGCGGCAAGAAGCTCATCTACACGCAGCTCTCCATGCCGCTGGTCGGGCTCGACGAACTCGGCGCCCGGGCCGAGCAGGCCGCGCCGCCCCTGCGCGACGTGCTGCAGGAACTGGATCGAGTCGTGGCCGACGCCGGCGGCGTCTGGTCCGCAGAGGCCGAGCGCGTCCTTCTCGGACGCGAGGAGTTGAGATTCCCCGAGGAATGAGCGCGTCGTCCGACACGATCGTCGCCGTTTCCACGCCCGCAGGGCACTCCGAGCGCGCCGTCGTCCGCCTGAGCGGGCCGGGGGCGCTGGACTGCGTCGCCGTGCGGTTCTCGGCCGACCGCCCCGACGCGCAGCCGCTGCGCACCTTCCGCGCCACCGCCGGGCGGCTGCTGCTGACGGGCCACGGCGTGCACTGCCCCGCGCGGCTCTACGTCATGCGCGCGCCCCACTCCTACACGTGCGAGGACGTGGCCGAACTGCACCTGCCGGGCTCGCCGGCGCTCCTGGACGTCGTGCTGGAGGATCTGCTGGTCCACGGCCCGGGGGGGCTCCGTCTGGCCGAGCCGGGCGAGTTCACCCGCCGCGCGTTCCTGAACGGCCGCATCGACCTGACGCGCGCCGAGGCGGTGCTGGCCGTCATCCGCGCCCAGTCGGAGTCCGAACTCCGGGCCGCCGCCGAACGCCTGGCCGGCGGCGTCGCCCGGCAGTGCGCCGCGCTGCAGGAGGCCGTGACGGCCCTGCGCGTGCAGGCGGAGGCGGATCTGGACTTCGCGCAGCACGGTATCGAAGTGCTTTCCACAGAAGGCTTTGCGGCACGCTGTGCCCGGCTGCGGACCCGGATGGCCGACGAGGCCGGCAGGGGGCGGGCCGAGGTCGCCAGCGACGGCCGCATCCACGTCGTCGTCTGCGGGGCGCCGAACGTGGGGAAGTCCAGCCTGGTGAACCGGCTTGCCGGGTCTGAACATGCACTCGTGCATCCGCGGCCCGGCACCACGCGTGACGCCATCGACGCCGAGATTCGGATCGGCGCCGCCGACTTTCGCTTGACGGACACCGCCGGCCTGATGGCCGAAGCCCGTGGTCCGGACGCCGTCGCCGTGCGGCGCGCGAGGGAGACCGCGGCGCGCGCCCAGCTGCTGATGCTCGTGTTCGACGGCACACAGCCTGCGCCGCCGGAGGCGACAGCGCCGGCCCGCCTGCTGCCGCGGGAGCGCGTGCTCTGCGTTGTGAACAAGTGCGACCTGCCGCTCGTGCTGGATGAGGCCGCGCTCGGCGCAGGGGATTTTGCCTGGCGGACCCTGCACACGTCGGCCCTGACGGGGGAGGGGCTGGCTGCGTTGCGTGACGCCCTCTGGCATGCCGTCTCGGAAGGCCGGCTCGACGCGTCCCCGGCCGACTGCCTCTACAACGCGCGGCAACGCGATGCCCTTCGGCGTGCCGAATCGGAACTGGCACAAGCCCAGGCGGCCGTTGAGGAAGGCCTCGGCTATGAATTCGCCGCCGTGAACCTGCGCGAGGCCGCTGACGCCCTGGGCCGCATCACCGGCCAGGTGACATCGCAGGACGTCCTGGACGCCATCTTCGGCCAGTTCTGCATCGGCAAGTGAGGGGGGGCGGCCGCGCTGCCGGTGATTCTCACCGGGTAGCGCCGGCGTCTCGCCGGCAGTGGCGCGGGCATCCTGCCTGCGCGACGGCATGGTCTGCGCTCGCCAAGAGGTGGTCCGCCGCTGAGGTCCCGGAGGCAGGATGCCTCCGGCACAGCCGGCCAGAGGCCGGCGCTACATCCTGGACGGTCCGACTGCGCTTGAGCTGGGGCCGGCGCTACATCTTGCGGGGGGCACGGCTGCCGGTGATTCCCACCGGGTAGCGCCGGCGTCTCGCCGGCAGTGGCGCGGGCATCCTGCCCGCGCGACGGCATGGTCTGCGCTCGCCAAGAGGTGGCCCGCCGTTGAGGTCCCGGAGGCAAGATGCCTCCGGCATAGCCGGCCAGAGGCCGGCGCTACATCTTGGACGGTCCGACTGCCCTTGAACTGAGGCCGGCGCTACATCTTGCGGGCGGCCGCGCTGCCGGTGGTTCCCACCGGGTAGCGCCGGCGTCTCGCCGGCAGTGGCGCGGGCATCCTGCCCGCGCGAGGGCATGGTCTGCGCTCGCCAGGAGGTGGTCCGCCGCTGACGTCCCGGAGGCAGGATGCCTCCGGCATAGCCGGCCAGAGGCCGGCGCTACATCTTGCGGCGGCACGGCTGGCAGTGATTCTCACCGGGTAGCGCCGGCGTCTCGCCGGCAGTGGCGCGGGCATCCTGCCCGCGCGACGGTATGGTCTGCGCTCGCCAAGAGGTGGCCCGCTGCTGACGTCCCGGAGGCAAGATGCCTCCGGCACAGCCGGCCAGAGGCCGGCGCTACATCTTGGACGGTCCGACTGCGCTTGAACTGAGGCCGGCGCTACATCTTGGACGGTCCGACTGCCCTTGAGCTGGGGCCGGCGCTACATCCTGCGGGCGGCACGGCTGCCGGTGATTCTCACCGGGTAGCGCCGGCGTCTCGCCGGCAGTGGCGCGGGCATCCTGCCCGCGCGAGGGCATGGTCTGCGCTCGCCAAGAGGTGGCCCGCCGCTGAGGTCCCGGAGGCAAGATGCCTCCGGCATAGCCGGCCAGAGGCCGGCGCTACATCCTGCGGGCGGCACGGCTGCGCTTGAACTGAGGCCGGCGCTACATCTTGCGGGCGGCCCCGCTGCCGGTGATTCTCACCGGGTAGCGCCGGCGTCTCGCCGGCAGTGGCGCGGGCATCCTGCCCGCTCGACGGCATGGTCTGCGCTCGCCAGAGGTGGTCCGCCGCTGAGGTCCCGGAGGCAAGATGCCTCCGGCATAGCCGGCCAGAGGCCGGCGCTACATCCTGGACGGTCCGACTGCGCTTGAACTGGGGCCGGCGCTACATCTTGCGGCGGCACGGCTGCCGGTGATTGTCACCGGGTAGCGCCGGCGTCTCGCCGGCAGTGGCGCGGGCATCCTGCCCGCGCGACGGCATGATCTGCGCTCGCCAAGAGGTGGCCCCCGCTGACGTCCCGGAGGCAAGATGCCTCCGGCACAGCCGGCCAGAGGCCGGCGCTACATCCTGGACGGTCCGACTGCGCTTGAACTGGGGCCGGCGCTACATCTTGCGGGCGGCACGGCCTGACGCCTTGGGCGAGATCACCGGCCAGGTGACATCGCAGGACATCCTGGACGCCATCTTCGGCCAGTTCTGCATCGGCAAGTGAGCCACACTCGCCGGCCACCTCAGAGCGTCTTTCGGTCTGCCGGCCCGTCGGCGGGCGGATCGGCGAGTCCTCCGATGGCGTCGGCCATGCGGGCGATGAGGGGCTCCAGGCCGACGGCCGCGAGGGCGGAGATGGGCAGAACGTCCACCGACAGGGCGTCCTCGAGACGGCGCACGTTCTCGTCAGCGCCCGGCCGGTCGGTCTTGTTGGCGGCGACGACCTCCGGTTTCGCGGCGAGTCCGGCGCCGTGGCTGACCAGCTCCTGGCGGATCGCGCGGTAGTTTTCCAGCGGGTCGGTGCCGTCCGCGGGGGCGGCATCGACGACGTGGACGAGCACGCGCGTGCGCTCGACGTGGCGAAGGAACTCGTCGCCGAGCCCCTTGCCTTCGTGGGCGCCCCGGATGAGCCCCGGGAGGTCGGCGACGACGAAGCGGCGGTAGGCGCCGGCCTCGACAATGCCGACGACCGGTTCCAGAGTCGTGAACGGATAGGCGGCGATCTTCGGGTGCGCGGCGCTGATGCGGGTCAGCAGCGTGGATTTGCCGGCGTTCGGCAGCCCGACCAGGCCGACGTCGGCCATGAGCTTCAGTTCCAGGCGCAGGCGGCGTTCGCGGCCCGGGCGTCCCGGCTCGAACTTGCGCGGGGCCTGGTTGACGGACGACTTGAAGCGCGCGTTGCCGCGGCCGCCGCGGCCGCCGCGCGCGACCGCGACGGTGCGCCCGGGCTCGGTCAGGTCGGCCAGCATGATGCCGGTGCCCTCGTCGAAGACCTGTGTCCCGACGGGCACGCGGATGAGCAGGTCCTCGCCGTTGGCCCCGTGGCGGTTGCGTCCGGCGCCGGCGCCGCCATCGGCGGCGCGGAACTCGGCCCGCGAGACCAGGTCCATGAGGGTGGTGAGCTGGGGTTCGGTCCGGAAGATGACGCTGCCGCCGCGGCCGCCGTCTCCGCCGTCGGGGCCGCCGCGCGGCACGTACTTCTCGCGGCGGAAGCTGACGGCGCCGTCGCCGCCGTCGCCGCCCTTCACGTAGATGGTCGTCTGATCGACGAAGCGCATGGCGCTCCCCGGGGCCCCAAAGCAAAGCCAGCGCCCGCCGCGGCACGAGGCCGGTCAGGCGCTGGCGTCATGGTCGTCCGCACGCGCAGTGTCAGTCGGGCAGGATGCTCACGGTGCGATTGGACGCGAACTCCACCACGCCGTCCGCCTTGGCGAACAGCGTGTAGTCCCGCCCGACGCCGACGTTGCGTCCGGGGTGGAACTTCGTGCCCCGCTGCCGCACCAGGATGGTGCCGGCGCGGACGCGCTGGCCGCCGTACCGCTTCACGCCGAGGGAGCTGGCGTTGCTCTCGCGCCCATTGCGTGAGGAGCCCTGTCCCTTCTTATGTGCCATGATGTTACCTCATCTGTGCGACCCGATCGGCCCGCCGAGGGTTATTCGGGATGTATCTCGCGGATCAGCACGCGCGTGTACTGCTGCCGGTGCCCCATCTTCGCCTGCCGGTTCTTGGTGGCCTGGTGGCGCATCATGGTGAGCTTGGGGCCCTTTTCGTGGCGGACGACCTCCGCCAGGACCCGCGCGCCGGGCACCTGCGGGGTGCCGATGCACGGCTCGCCGTCGCCGCCGACGGCCAGAACGCGGTCGAACTGCACCAGCTCGCCTTCCTCGGCGCGCATCAGGTCGACCAGGACCTCGTCACCGGTCTGCACCTTGAACTGCTTGCCCTTGTGGTCTATGACTGCGTACATGCGTATGGTCTCGGACGGAGGATGCTTGAAACGCCAGCCACGTATTCTACCGCGCGACGGCCGGCCTTTCAACTGCAGCGGGGCGTTGCGCACGGACGTTCATCCGGCCGGGGTCAGTTCTTCGCGGGCCTGACTTCGCGCCCGTTGGCCGCAACCAGGCGCAGCGAGTGGGTTCCGGGGGGCAGGGCGGAGTCGACCAGGACCTGAATCGGCCTCCCGTAGTGCTCTTCCAGCTCGCTCAGGCGGGTGCGCATCTCGTTGCTCAGGTAGTTGGCCACCTGGGGGCCGACGCGCACCTCGACCCGCTCCAGGCCGTTCGCTTCGGCGCCGGCCTTGATCTCGCGGAGTATCTGGAGGGCGAGGGTTTCGTTGCTCTTGACCTGGCCGCTGCCGCGGCAGCTCGGGCATTCGACGTAGGTGGACTGGCGCAGGCTCTGGCGCTGGCGCTGCCGGGTCATCTCCACGATGCAGAACGGGGACATCTTGAGCATGCGCAGGCGGGAGCGGTCGGGCTTGAGGGCCTCCCAGAGGGCCTTCTCGACGTCGCGTCGATGCTCGGGCTCCTCCATGTCGATGAAGTCGATGATGACGACGCCGCCGAGGTCGCGCAGGCGGATCTGCCGGGCGATCTCCGGGGCGGCCTGCAGGTTGATGCGGTGGGCCGTCTGCTCGGCGTCGCCGCGGCCGCGGTAGGTGCCGCTGTTGACGTCGATGGCGACGAGCGCCTCGGTCTGCTCCAGGATGATGCTGCCGCCGCTGGGCAGTTTCACGGTGCGGCCGTGCATCTTCTCGATCTCCTGCTCCACGCCGTAGTGGTGGAACAGGGGGTCGGAGTGCTCGTGGAGCTTGACCTTGCGGATGTGGTGCGGCATGACGGAGCGGAGGAACTCCCGGACCTTCTCGTAGACCTCCGGGCTGTCCACGACGACCTTGCGGATGTCCTCGGTGAAGTAGTCGCGGATGACGCGGGTGACCGGGTCGCTCTCCTGGTAGACCATGGCGGGGGCGCTGGCGCGTTCGGCCCGTTCGCTGATGGTCTGCCAGAGCCTCTGGAGGTACTCGACGTCGCGTCGGATGTCCGCGTCGCTGCGGCCGGCGCCGGCGGTGCGGGCGATGATGCCCATGTTCTTGGGGATGTCGAGCGTCTTGAGGACGGCGCGCAGGCGGTCGCGTTCGGCGTCTTCGGTGATGCGGCGCGAGACGCCCCGGCGGGAGAGGCCGGGCATGAGCACCAGGTAGCGGCCCGGCAGGCTCAGGTAGGTGGTGAGGCTGGGGCCCTTGTCTCCGATGCCTTCCTTGGTGACCTGGACGAGGATCTCCTTGCCCTCGCGCACGAGCTTGCGGATGTCGCCGTTGCGGTCGCCCTGGCCCACGGCCGAGGGGAGGATGTCCGAGACGTGCAGGAAGCCGTGCTTCTTGTAGCCGAACTCGACGAACGCGGCTTCTATGTTCGGCACGATGTGGACGACGACGCCCTTGTGGATGTTGCCGACGATGTGCTCGCGCCCGGTGCGTTCCAGGTAGAGTTCCTGGAGCTTTCCGTCCATGAGGACGGCGATGCGCACCTCTTCCTCCTCCACGACGTTGACCAGCATGACATTTTCCATCGGTGCGGTCTCCGCAGTTCGTTCAGCGCAGGGGAGGCAGGCTCACGTTCGTGCGTTCGATGGCGCTCTTCCTGTAGTCGACGTCGGGCCGGCATCCGAGCAGCTCGAGGACTTCCTCCGGCCTGGCGGTGCCTTCCGGCGTGTAGCGGATGAGCATCTCCAGCGAGTCGCCGCCGAGCCGGAGGGCCTTGATGAACTGCCGGACTTCCACCTCGCGCACGCTCCGCTCGCGCACCCGGCGGACCACCGCCCGGTCGCTGTCCAGAAGGGCCTGCACCCCCGCCTCGGTCACGGTGTGCGTGGGAAGGAGCGGCACGCGATAGGCCAGCTCCCTCGGTTCGCGGTTCGCATTGACCGGCGCGGCCTGGGCCGAGAGGATCCCGATCCCCTCCGGCAGCTCCGCCTGGAGCCGTTCCTTCACCTCGTCCGGCCGCGTCCATTCCCGCAGGCCGACGTCGAGCACCTCGTTGCGGCCCGTGTGGCCCACGCTCAGAGCCATGGGGAAGCTGAGGCGGGGGCGAGGGTTGTGCCCCTCGCTGGTCGCAAAGGGAAGCCGGGTGCGTCTGAGCGCCCGTTCGAACACCCGCATCAGGTCATGATGCGAGATGAACCTGACCTCGCCCTGCTTGCAGAACCTGATCCTGACATTCTGCCTGACCTGTGACAACCATCGACTCCGTTGTGCCCACTGCAAGGCGTTGCGCGGGGCCGCGCGGTCAGGCTCGGGTCCGTCGCACGCTCGGCCTGCAGGGCAGCAGCCAATATCTATACGGATCAACACGGGGGCCCGGAGAGCGGCGGCGGGAACGGACCATCGGGAGCGGGTCGACACCGGGCGCTCGGTTCAGTCCCCCGAGGATATCTTGCACTCCTCGTATATTTTATCGCGTCTCCAGCGCCGAATCAAGCGATTCGCCGTCCGGCGGGAGCGTGCCCACGCCCCAGAACCGCAGGCGGCCGTCGTTCGCGCCGGAGACCAGCGCCCGGCTGTCGGGGCTGAAGGCCATGCAGGTGATCGCCTGCCCGTGCGCGGTGAATGCCTTTCGCAGGGAGCCGTCGTCCACGTCCCATATCCGGATCGTTCCCCCGGCGTCGCCGGTGGCCAGCAGCCGGCCGTCGGGCGAGAAGGCCAGCCCCCAGGCCAGCCGCGTCAGGCGCGGCCCGGGCTCCGCGCTGACCATCAGGTCCAGCACCGGCTCGCCCCACGTCATGTCCCAGAGGCGCACGCGCCGCTGCGTCCGCCCCGTGTGCGCAGTGGCCAGGCGGCGACCGTCCGGCGAGAAGCAGAGCGCCGCCGGCGCCGTCCCCGTCAGGCCGATCGTGAACAGGGGGTAGGTCTCGGTCAGGAGCCAGACGCCGACGGCCGACTCCGGCAGGGCGGCCGCCAGGTGCTCGGCGTCGGGCGCCAGGGCGGCCGGGCGGATCGCCGATGCCACCGGGGACTCCAGACGCCGGCCGGAGGCGACGTCCCAGAACGCGATGCCCGACTTCGTGGCCGTCAGAAGCTGCGTGCCGTCGGCCGAGAACTGGAGCGATGCGACCCAGTCGGCCGACCCGACGTTCACCTGCTGCCGGCGCGTGCCGTCCCGGTCCCAGACCCGGACCGTGCCGTCCCGGTCTCCGGTGGCCAGCCGGCGGCCGTCGGGCGCGATGGCCAGCGAGCTGATCTCGCCGGGGGTCTCCCACGCGTGCAGGGGGGAACGCCCGGGCCAGCTCCAGAGGCGGACCCGGTTGGGGTAGGCCACCGTGACGAACCAGGCCGCGTCCGGGGCGAACTGAATGGCCTTCAGGAGCCCGCCGGGCTCCAGGGGCGGGGCGATCGTGGCCAGGGAGGCCGCGTTGTCCGTGCGGACGGCCGTCTCGATCCGTTCGTGCAGGGGGGCGAAGGTCTCGTCCCAGGCGGCCGCTCCGTCCGGGGCGGCGGCCAGGAGCCCCCGCGCCGATTCCAGGGCCGCCGCCGCCTCGTCCCAGCGGCCGTCCCGGAGCGCCCGGGCGATGGCGCGTTCGTGCTGCCTGCGGAAGTGGTCGGTTCCCAGGTCGGCCTGGCGGGCGAGCAGGGCGCGGGCGTCCTCGGCGTGCCGGCCGTCCGGCCACTCGGCCAGGAAGCGTCGGATGCGTTCGGCCGCCTCTCCGGGCACGAGGGCGTCGGCCGCTGCGGCCTGCAGGTCGGCCCAGCAGGCGGCTTCGAGGTCGTCGAAGGGCGCCTTGAGCCGGGCGGCCACGTCCTCGTACGGCATCATGAGCGCCTGCGTCCGCAGCGCGTCGGCCTGGAGGCGGGCGGCCGCGTAGTCCTGCGTGCGCACGAGTGCGGCGAACGCCTCCAGCGCCTCCTCGGCCTGCCGCCGGGCGTGGCGCCGCACGAAATGCGGAAGGGAGCGCAGCAGCTCGGCGTGCGGTTCGGCCCGGGCCAGGGTCACGGCGGCGGCCTCTGCCTCCCGCCACTCGCCGCGCTCCACGTGGTTCTTGACCTGTTCGCGCTGGAGGTGGTGGGCGTCCCTCTGGGCCCGGAGTTCCTGCGCCGCCTCCGCAAGGACCCGGTCGGTCTCCTGCTTCTCTCTGTGGAGGGCGGCGGCGCGCTGCCCGTAGGCGAACCAGATCAGGGCCACGACGGCTGCGGCCGCCGCCATGGGGCCGATGACGCGACGGTGTCGCCAGGTCCACTTGCGGACGCGGTACCAGATGGTGGCCCGGCGGGCGGCGACGGGGCGGTCTTCCAGGAAGTTCCCCAGGTCCCGGGCGAGGGCCTCGGCCGTCTGGTAGCGCTCGTTCTTGTCCTTCTGGACGGCTTTGAGGAGGATCAGCTCCAGGTCCACGGGAAGGTTCGGCTGGAGCACGCTGGGGCGGAGGGGTTCGTGGTCCTGGAGCATCTCCAGCGCCTTGAGGCCCCTGATGTGCTCAACCGGGTAGGGAAGCACGCCGACGATCAGTTCGTAGAGGATGACGCCGAGGGCGTAGACGTCCGTGCGTTCGTCGACGGCGCGGGGGTTGCCCATGGCCTGTTCCAGGCTCATGTAGCGCGGTGTGCCCATGTAGTCGCCGGGCATGGTGAGTGCGTCGTACCTGGTCTGGCCTTCGACGGTGGCGCGCGAGAGCCCGAAGTCCAGGATCCGCGGCCGGCCGAGGTCATCGACCATGATGTTGCCCGGCTTCAGGTCACGGTGGATCACGCCGTGCCGGTGTGCGAAATGGACGGCCTCGCAGATGGGGATCATGAGGCGGCAGATCTGCGCGTGCGAGAGTTCGTTTCGGATCGTGTAGGCGCGCAGGTCGACGCCGTCCACGAACTCCATGGTGAAGTAGGGCTGCCCGCCGACCTCGCCGAACTCGTAGACCGAGACGATGGCCGGGTGGTTGATCTGTGCGACGGCGTGGGCCTCGCGCTCGAACCGCCTGCGGTTCGTCTCGGTCGCCAGGGGGCCGGCGAGCATCACCTTCAGGGCCACCTGGCGCGACGGCTGCTTCTGGCGCACCCGGAAGACGGCGCCCATGCCGCCCCGGCTGACGAAGTCGAGCACCTCGTAGCGGTCTCCGAGGTGCTCCTGGAGCCATCGGAGGCTCGTCTCCACGGAGGCATCGGCCTGCGCGGAGGGGGCGGCGACCGACGCGTGCGCCGTGGCGAGCGTGCGGGCGGTCGGGTCGGCCCCCGCTGCTGCGGCGCCGGCCGGCGCCCGGATGCTGAAGGGGGCTCCGCAGCGCGGGCACGGGGCGCCCGTCTCGCCCAGCGGCACGGCAAACTCGCCCGAACACCGGGAGCAGTGGACGTGGATGCGCGGTACGGTCGCGGCGCCGGGGGCCGCCTCCGGCGTCGGTTTCGGCCCGTCGTCGGCCTCGGCCTCGGCCACAGCCTCGGCCTCGGCAACAGCCTCGGGCTCGGCCAGGGTCGGCGCTTCGTGCACCACGTCGATGCTGCGGTGACAGAACGGGCACTCGATGCGGTCCCCCTCCGCATCGAGATTCAGTTCGGAGCCGCAGCCGGGGCATCGCACCTGCAAGGGAGTCTCCCGCGCCCTCAGTCTGAGGGCGATTATAGCAGCAGGCGTCCGCCCGGCGCCAATGGGCGGCTACGGTCCGGGCTTGACGGCCGAGGCCATGCGGGCGATGAGGTCCAGGGCGGCAGCGGCCGGGTCGTCTCCCCGGGCGTGTGCCTGTGCGATGAGGCGCACGATCGCGCTGC
>Ga0123329_1000848_pt1 | contig 30365 bp, 29 predicted proteins | sample BioC12SIPDNA_FD_89703 | JGI IMG/M metagenome (GOLD analysis project Ga0123329, IMG submission 89703) | Anaerobic biogas reactor microbial communites from Washington, USA - Biogas_R1_B C12 SIP DNA | ecosystem: Engineered > Bioreactor > Anaerobic > Unclassified | place: Washington, USA | collected...
CTCGACCTGCCCCATGGCGATGCGCAGGGTGGTCACCGGGTAGATGACGGCGTTGAAGCCGAGCTCCTCGAGTTGCTGGGCGGAGAGCAGCTCGGACTTGCCGAATTCCGTCATGTTGGCCAGCAACGGCACGTCGACGGCGGCGCGGAACTTCTCGAAGTCCGCCGGCGTGTGCAGCGCCTCGGTGAAGATGAGGTCGGCACCGGCGTCGGCGTAGGCCTTGGCACGCTCGATGGCGGCGTCGATGCCCTCGACGCCGGCGGCGTCGGTGCGGGCGCAGATGACGAACTGGTCGTCGCGACGCTCGTTGACCGCCGCGGTGATGCGCCGCAGCATGAGCTCGGTGGGCACGACCTCCTTGCCGTCGAGGTGGCCGCAGCGCTTCGGGTTGACCTGGTCCTCGAGGTGGCAGCCGGCGACGCCGGCGTCCTCGAACTCGGAGATGGTGCGGGCCGCGGACATCGGCTCACCGAAGCCGGTGTCGGCGTCGACGAGCACGGGCAGGTCGGTGACGCGGGCGATCTGACGGGAACGGTGGGCGACCTCGCTGAGGGTGGTCAGTCCGATGTCCGGCAGGGCCAGGTCGGCGGCGACGACGGCACCGGAGACGTACACGCCGTCGAAGCCGGCCTCCTGGATGGCGCGTGCCACCAGCGGGGAGAAGGCGCCCGGGAACTTCTGGATCTTTCCGCTGTTCAGGCCGTCGCGGAAGGCTTTCCGACGCTCGGTCGGCGTCACCTGGGAGGAGAACAGGCCGGCCATCAGAACAGACCCTCGCCGACGGTGGGTGCCTGGGCCAGGACGTCCTCGTCGAGCTCGATGTTGAGCTCGGCCAGGTCGGTCAGGTTCTCGAGGTCCTGGACGGCGGCGAGGAAGCGGTCCTGCTCCTCCCGGGAGACGACGCCCTCGCACAGGGTGCGGAACTTCTCGATGTACTGCTCGCGGGCGAACGGGCGGGCACCGAGCGGGTGGGCGTCGGCGACAGCCAGCTCGTCCTCGACGACGGAGCCGTCCTTGAAGGTGATGACGGCGCGGGCTCCGAAGGCCTTCTCGTTCGGGTCGGAGGAGTGGTAGCGGCGGGTCCACTCCGGGTCCTCGACGGTGGAGATCTTGTGCCACAGCTCGATGGTCTCCGGGCGGTTGGCGCGCTCCGGGGCGTAGGAACGCTCGTGGTGCCAGGAGCGGTCCTCGAGGGCCACGGCGAAGATGTACATGATGGAGTGGTCGAGGGTCTCGCGGGAGGCCTTCGGGTCGAACTTCTGCGGGTCGTTCGAGCCGGTGCCGATGACGTAGTGGGTGTGGTGCGAGGTGTGCAGGACGATGGACTCGACGTCGGCCAGGTCCTTGCCCTCGGCGGCGAGGCGCTCGCCCATGGAGCGGGCCAGGTCGATCGGGGCCTGGGACTGGTACTCGGCGGAGTGCTCCTTGGTGTAGGTGTCGAGGATCGCGCGCTTCTCCTCGCCCTCGGCCGGCAGCGGGACGGTGTACTCGTGGCCCGGACCGGAGAGCAGCCAGGCGATGACGCCGTCCTCGCCCTCCCAGATCGGGGACGGGGCACCCTCGCCGCGCATCGCGCGGTCGACGGCCTCGATGGCCATCTTGCCGGCGAAGGCCGGGGCGAAGGCCTTCCAGGAGGAGATCTCGCCCTTGCGGGACTGGCGGGTGGCGGTCGTGGTGTGGAGCGCCTGGCCGATGGCCTGGTAGATGGTCTCGACGTCGAGGTCGAGGAGGGTGCCGATGCCGGCGGCGGCGGACGGGCCGAGGTGGGCGACGTGGTCGATCTTGTGCTCGTGGAGGCAGATGCCGCGGACCAGGTCGACCTGGATCTCGTAGCCGGTGGCCAGGCCGCGGATGAGCTCGCGGCCGCCCTTGCCGGCCTGCTGGGCGGCGGCGAGGATCGGCGGGATGTTGTCCCCCGGGTGGGAGTAGTCGGCGGCGAGGAAGGTGTCGTGGAAGTCGAGCTCGCGGACGGCGGTGCCGTTGGCCAGTGCGGCCCACTCGGCGGCGTACTTGCCCGGGAGGCCGAAGACGGAGGCGCCGCGGCCGTCGGTGACGGGGCGGGCCTGGGCCATGACGCGGGCGGAGGTGACGGGGCGGCGGAGAACCGCGGCGGCCTGGACGGCGGCGTTGTCGATGATCCGGTTGATGATCATCTCCTTGGTCTCCTCCGGGACCTCCACCGGGTCGGCGGCGACGCGGGCGATCTTGTAGGCCAGGTGCTCCTCGTGGGGGAAGTCCTCGGCGGAGCGGTAGGTACGCACGGTGTGGTTGATCATGGTTCTCGAGCTACTCCTCGTTCAGTGCTGGCTGGTTCTGCGTTGGCCCTCACAGTAGTGCGAATTTTGTGTTGGGAGTCACAGTGAAGTCTGTGTAAAGTTGTGGCATCACACCGCGCTTACTGCAAAACTTGTGGAAAGCGCTGGTCACACAGGGAATCACCGGAGAGGGCATCACATGAGCAAGCACTTCGCGGGGGCACGGATCCGCACATTGCGGAGGGGTCGCGGCCTCACGCAGCAGGACATGGCCAAGCGTCTCGGCCTGTCGACGAGCTACCTCAACCAGCTCGAGAACGACCAGCGCCCCCTCACCGTCACCGTCCTCATGGCGCTGTCACAGCACTTCGACGTCGACCCCGCCTTCTTCTCCCCCGACCACGACGCCCGCACCATCGGAGCCCTCCGCGACGCCTTCCCCACCGTCCCCGACGACCAGCTCGCCGACCTCGCCGCCCGCTACCCGGAGCTCGTCGGGCAGGTCCTCGAGCTCGCCGACCGCGCCCCCTCCCCCATCGACGACTCCCCCTACCGCCTCGTCCGCGACTTCTTCTACGACGCCCACAACTACGTCCACGAACTCGACCTCCTCGGCGAGGAGCTGGCCCGCCGCCTCGGCGACCCGCAGCTGCGCCTCACCCGCCTGGCGACGTCCCTCGACCGCGACCTCGGTATCGTCGTCCGCTTCCGCAAGATCACCACCGGCCCCCGCCGCGTCTACCACCCCGAGACCCGCGAACTGCACCTGCGCACCGGTCTGTCCGAGGCGCAGCTGTGCTTCGAGCTCGCCCTCCAGTACGGGCTCACCGGCCACGAGGAACTGCTCCGTGAGATCGCCGCCGAACTGCCCACCGAGGAGGCCCGCGAGATCGCCGTCCTGGCGCTGGCCCAGTACTTCGCGGCGGCCGTCGTCATGCCCTACGAGCAGATGCTCACCACCGCGGAGGACGTCCGCTACGACATCGACCGTCTCGCGGTGCACTTCGGCACCGGCTTCGAGACCACGTGCCACCGCTTGTCGACGCTCAACCGCCCCGGCAACCGCGGTGTCCCCTTCTTCTTCGTCCGCACCGACCGCGCGGGCAACATCTCCAAGCGCCAGTCGGCGACCGGCTTCCACTTCTCCCGCTCCGGCGGCTCCTGCCCGCTGTGGGTCATCCACCGCGCCTTCGAGACCCCGGGGCGGGTCACCCGCCAGGTCGCCGGCATGCCCGACGGCCGGCACTACCTGTGGATCGCCCGTACCGTCGCGGGTCAGATCCACGGCTTCGGGCAGCCCCGCAAGGAGTTCGCCGTCGGCCTCGGCTGCGACCTGGACCAGGCGGAACGCCTCGTCTACGCCACCGGACTGGACCTCTCCCCCGGTTCCGCCACCCCGATCGGCCCGGGCTGCACCACCTGCCCCCGCGAACGCTGCCCCCAGCGCGCGTTCCCCCATGTCGGACGTCAGGTCGTCGTCGACCTCGACGCCACCCTGGACTTCTCCTACACCACCTACTGAGACGCGGAACCGCCCCGGCGCAGATGCCGGGGCGGTGGGGCGCGTGGGTTCTAGGCCAGGTCGTCGGTGGCCACCAGGCGGCGGGCCGCCTCGGTGATGGAGCCCGACAGCGACGGGTACACCGCGAACACCTCGGCGAGCTGCTTGACGGTGAGGTTGTTGGACACGGCGATGGCGATCGGCAGGATCAGCTCGGACGCGGACGGGGCCACGACGACACCGCCGATGATGAGGCCGGAGTTCCGGCGGCAGAACAGCTTGACGAAGCCGTGCTTCAGCGAACGCATCTTCGCGCGCGGGTTGGACTGCAGCGGCAGGACGACGGCGCGGGCCGAGACCTCGCCGCTCTCCACCTGGGCGTGGGTGACGCCGACGGCGGCGATCTCCGGGCGGGTGAACACGGCCGTCGCCACGGTCTTGAGGCGGATCGGGGTGACGCCCTCGCCGAGAGCGTGGTACATGGCCATGCGGCCCTGCATCGCGGCGACGGAGGCCAGCGGGAACAGGTCGGTGCAGTCACCGGCGGCGTAGATGCCGGCGACGTTGGTGCGGGAGACACGGTCGACCTTGATGTGGCCGGAGTCCGTCGTCTTCACGCCGACGTTCTCCAGACACAGGCCCTCGGTGGCGGGGATGGAACCGATCGACATGATGGCGTGGGAGCCGAAGATCTCGCGGCCGTCGGAGGTCTTCACGCAGACGCCGCCGTCCCGGGTGCGGGTGACGGACTCCACGCGGGCGTGCTTCTCCAGGGAGACGCCGCGCTGGGAGAGGACGTGCTCGAGGACGTCTGCGGCGTCGGCGTCGTCGTGCGGGAGGATGCGGTCACGGGAGGCGACCATGGTCACCTTGACGCCGAGCTCGGCGAAGGCGGAGACGAACTCCGCACCGGTGACACCGGAACCGACGACGATGAGGTGCTCGGGGGCCTCCTCCAGGTCGTAGACCTGCTGCCAGGTGAGGATGCGCTCGCCGTCCGGCTTGGCGTTCGGCAGGATGCGCGGGGTCGCGCCGGTGGCGATGAGGACGAGGTCGGCCTCGTAGACCTCCTCGGTGCCGTCCTCCAGGGTGGCGGTGATCTCGTGGTGCACCTGGTCGATCTGCGACTCCGCGAAGCGGCCGCGGCCGTGGACGAAACGTACGCCGGCGCGCTCGAGCTGGACGATGATGTCGTCCGACTGCTCCTGCGCCAGGTTCTTCACACGCTGGTTGAGGGCCGGCAGGTGGATGCGGGCGCGGCCGAGCAGCGAGTTCAGGCCCATGTCATCGGCGCGACGCAGGTCGGTCTTGATGCCGGTTCCGGCGATGAAGGACTTGGAGGGCACGCAGTCGAGGAGGACAGAGGAGCCGCCGATGCCGCGTTCCTCGATGACCGTCACATCCGCTCCGTACTTGGCTCCGGCCAGGGCGGCCTCGTAGCCGGCCGGTCCTCCACCGATGATGACGATGCGATTCTTCAAGGGGTCTCCTCCACGCGCGATTTCAAGGTATGCGGGTTCACTCGGGTTGTGCAGAACTGCTGCCCGAGTTTAGTCGCTAGGAGAGGAAGCCGCCGCTGGTTCCACCCGTTCCGGTGACCTCCGCGTACTGCTCCATCACGGAGGCGAACAGACGGATGCCGACGCCGATCGCGCGTTCGTCGACCACCAGGTCACCCTGATGCAGGTCGCCCATCCGTCCCTCGCCGGACCAGCATCCCAGGCGGGCCATGGAGCCGGGGACCTTCTCCAGGTACCAGGAGAAGTCCTCGCCGCCGGAGGACTGCGGCGCCTGGACGACGGCCTGCGGGTCGATGGCACGGGCGGCGTCGGCAAGCATGGCGGTGGCGACGTCGTCGTTGAGCACCGGCGGGACGCCCCGCTGGTAGGACAGTTCGTGCGAGCAGCCGGTCGGCGCGAGGACCTGGGTGATGAGCTCCTCGAGGAGCTCCTGCAGGGTGCGCCACGTGGTGATGTCCGCCGTGCGGATCGTGCCGGTGAGCTGGCCGGACTCCGGGATGGCGTTCGGGGCGTAGCCGGCGTTGAGGGAACCGAAGACGAGCACCGTTGCGGTGCGGGGGTCGATGCGGCGCGAGAGCAGCGCCGGCAGCTGCGTGACCAGCGAGGACAGCGCGTAGACGACGTCGTTGGTCAGGTGCGGACGCGAGGAGTGCCCGCCCGGGCCGGCCACCTTGATCCGCAGGACGTCCGCAGCCGAGGTGATGGCGCCGGTGCGCACGCCGACCTTGCCCACCTTGAGCTTCGGCTCCACGTGCACCGCGAAGATCGAGCCGACACGGTCGAGACCACCCCAGGCGATGACGTCGGTGGCCCCGCCGTCCATGACCTCCTCCGCCGGCTGGAAGATGACGCGGATGCCGTGGGTGAGGGAGTCGGCGTGGTCCGCCAGCGCACAGGCCAACCCCAGGGCGATGGTCGTGTGGACGTCGTGGCCGCAGGAGTGCGACACGCCCGGCACCGCGGAGGCGAAGGGCAGCTTCGTCAGTTCCGTGACGGGCAGCGCGTCGATGTCGGCCCGGAAGGCGAGCTTGTCGTCGGTGTCCGGCCCGATGTCCACCATGAGACCGGTCCCGGGGAAGCGGTGCGGCGTCAGACCCCGGTTGCGGAGGGTCTCCTCGATGAACTCGGTGGTCTCGTACTCCATGTGCGACAGCTCCGGGTGGGAGTGCAGGTGACGACGCCAGCCGATCACCTCGTCCTTGTGCCGGATCAGCCAGTCATCGACGCGTGCGGCGATACCCTTCACGAACTGCCCCTTTCCGCAGACCACACCAGAGGGTCAACGGCCTCAATGCTACTCCGTCACGGAATCCCCACCGTCGTCCCCACCCTGGCCGCCACCCTCGACCGCGGGAGTGCCCTTGCCCTGCGCTGCCCGGGTCCCCCGCCTCCTCTTGCTCTGCCGGACCTCCCGTGCCTCGTCCACCACCACCGATTCGTAGCGCGGCCCGGTGCCGTGGTCGACGTACTCCGCACGGAAGGGCTCGAGGACGATGTCCGCGGGCCAGCGCAGCGTGATTCCGTAGGCGCCGGCCGGGCAGATGTCCGCCACCATCTCGCCGCCGGCGGGCAGGAGGACGGCCGGCGGGACGTCGAGGGCCCGCGCCAGACGGTAGACGGTGGACAGGCGGGGATCACCGGGGGTGTCGGCGTTGCCGAGGTTCCTCTCGATGTTGGAGATGGTGTTGCGCGTCAGGCCGGTGAGCTCGGCGAGGTCGTCCTGCGTCAGTCGGCGGGCCTTGCGCAGGCGACGGAGGTTACGGCCGAGGCTGAGCCCGAAGCTCGGCCAGCCGTTCCAGTCCTGTTCCTGCGCCATTCCTCCACGGTGCCCACTGGAATGGGAGAACTCCGCCCACTGCAGTGGGCGGAGTCGCGTGGCGGGAACCGTCCCGCAGGGTTACAGATCGATGTTGCGCGGACCGTAGAGACGGTCGCCGGCATCGCCGAGACCAGGGACGATGTAGGCGTCCGCGTTGAGCGAGGGGTCCACGCACGCGGTGACCAGACGCACCGGCAGACCGGAGTCCGCCAGGGCGTCGACACCCGGCTGCGCCGAGACCATGCAGATCGCCGTGATGTTGGTGGCACCCCGCTCGGCGAGCAGCCGGATGGCGTGCAGCAGGGAACCACCGGTGGCGAGCATCGGGTCGACGACGAACACCGTGCGGCCGCTCAGGTCGTGCGGCAGCGCCTCCAGGTACGGCACCGGCTCGTGGGTCTCCTCGTTGCGGGCGAGCCCGATGAAACCGACCTGCGCGTCCGGGATCATCGACAGCGCCGGGTCGATCATGCCCAGCCCGGCGCGGATGACGGGCACGATGATCGGCGGATCCTGCAGGCGGGTGCCGTCGGCGACGGCCACCGGCGTGCGGCAGTCGAAGTGCTCCACGGGCAGGTCCCGGGAGGCCTCGTACACGAGCATGGCGCCGAGGTCGGCGAGGGCGGCGCGGAAGGCGGCGTTGTCACTGCGCTCATCGCGCATGATGGTCAGTCGCGAGGCGGCGAGCGGATGGTCGACGATGGTGATCTCCATGCGCCCCAGAATAGACGCGCACGCGCGGCGGGTAATGTCTGCCGGCGCACCTCCGCAGACCCCACCCCGCTTGGTAGCATCAAACTCTCGACCCCTTCCCGGAGGGGTCCTCGTCTTTCTTCCCGGGAGCACGACCACGAAAGGACCACCACCATGGTCATGGGCCCCACCCACTCGATGAGCGGCGCCGCCGTCGGCCTCGCCGTCGCCCAGGCGCTGCCCGCCTCCTGGGGTGGGGTCAGTTCACCGGAGGAGGCGTTCGTCTACGCGGGGATCGCCGCGGGTGCCGCCCTCCTGCCGGACCTCGATTCCCCGCAGGCCACCGTCTCCCGCTCCTTCGGTCCTTTCTCCCTCGCGCTGTCGCGGGTGATGGAGGGCACCGCGCGGTCCTTCGTCAATCTCACCCGTGGTTCCCGCGACAGGCGCTGCGGCCACGGGCACCGCACGGCGACGCACACCCTGTGGTTCGCGCTCCTGGCGGGTGTGGCGGCCTCCTACCTGATCGGTGCGTTCGGGAAGCCGGCGGAGATCGGTCTGCTGTTCGTGTTCCTCGGTCTGGCGATCCGGGGGCTGCTCCCGGAGTGGTCGAAGAAGAAGGACTGGCTGGCGGTCACCGGCGTCTCGGCGCTGGTGGCGGCGGGTGCCTGGGTGTATGTCCCGACGACGTCGTCCGCGCTCGTGATGGGTTCCGCGGTGACCGTCGGCGTGCTCACCCACCTGGCGGGTGACTCCATCACGCGCAACGGCATCCCGCTGCTCGCTCCGCTGGTGCCGGTGGGGCGGCGCCGCTGGTGGAAGTTCCGGCTGCCGAAGCCCCTGCGCATCCCGGCGTCCGGGTTCGCCGACCGGATGCTGCTGGCCGTGTTCTCCCTGCTGGTGGCAGCGCAGACCATCGCCGTGGCCTCGGGGACCACGGTCTCCTAGATCCGCGGGAACCTTTCGGCCGTTTCCGCAGTCCAATTAAGGCATGAGCACCCTGCGTCTCGATCCCGCCCATGCCCGCCTCCTCTCCTCCGAGCTTCTCGACGCCGCCGTCCATCCACCCGCCACCCCCGTCACCGTCTCCGGGGAGGGCCGCTTCGCGGACGCGCTTCTCGACGCCCTCCTCAACCTCGACACCCAGACCCGCCGCGTCCACGACCGGGCCCGCCTGCTCGGGGAGCGTTCGCACCGGGCGGTCACGGACCTCGAGGACGCCGACCACCTCCTCGCCGCGGACCTCGGGAGGCTCGCATGAGGGACGTCGTCCTCGCGCTGCAGCACATCGTCGGGCTGCATCCCGCCCACCTGTCCCCGGTCCGTCTGCCCGCCCTGCCGGACTTCCAGGCGGCGGTCCCGCTCGCGGAGATGCTCGCGCAGGGCAGCACCGGCGGGACCGTGCTGGTCGAGGCCGCCCGCGCCCTGAGCCGGGACCGGGCCCTGGTCACGGAGCTCAGCGACCGGGCCGCCGCCCACGTCGAGACCACGCGCGCCGAGCTCACCCACCTGGGCCATGAACTCCTCCGGCAGGCGTCGGGCGTCCTGCCCCGCCTGCTGTCCCCGGTGCCCGGCGCGCAGGTCGGCGCACTGCTCGAGCTGCAGCACCTGGGACAGGTCTTCGTCCACGAGGCCACCGCCCGGGTCACCGACCTCGACTCGTTGCTCGCCCCGCTCGCCGCGGACCTCGACCGGGTCGCCGCCACGGACCACACCGCCGCGCTGCCGGCCCCCACGGAGGAGGCCGCCCCGGAGGAGGCCGCCCCGGAGGTGACGGTGGAGGAGGTGCCCCGGGACGTCGACAAGCAGTCGCCGGCGGGTGAGGCCGCGGTGGCCGCGGCGAAGAGTGCGCTGGGCACGCCCTACCTGTGGGGAGGCACGACGCCCGCCGGTTTCGACTGCAGCGGGTTGACCCAGTGGGCGTACCGGCAGGCCGGGGTGGAACTGCCGCGGCTGGCGCAGGAGCAGAACGTCGGCGTGCCGGTGGGCATGGACGAGCTGCAGCCCGGGGACCTGGCGGTGTGGGACGGCCATGTCGCGATGTACGCGGGCGGCGGCCAGCTCATCGAGGCGGGTGACCCCGTCTCCCTCAACCCGCTGCGGACCAGTAACGCCGGGATGGCGTTCAAGGGCTTCTGGCGGCCGACGGGTTAGGACTCCGGTAGAATCCCGCCCCATGACCTCCCGTGCGATCATTCCCGTGAAACTGTCTCTGACCGAGGGCGACTACTACACCCTGTGGGCGCCGAGCTGGAAGGAGCACGGGGCCGACTGGCAGGCCTTCCTCGGCGACGAGGCCGGGCTCTACCTCTTCACCTCCCCGGCGAAGCTCTACGCCTTCCTGCAGTCCGGGAAGCGCCACGACCTGGTCTCCCACCCGAAGTGGGGCCAGTTCTCCGCGCAGCCGGCGGACATGATCGTGCCGGACAAGAAGGAGACCTTCGACATCATCGGCACCCCGGCGTTCCTCGCCGGTCGTCCGTCCTACGAGAACGTCGGCGCGGTGGCCCGTTCCTTCCAGATGACGAAGTCGCTCGCCGAGGTCCTCGGCATCGACGACGTCATCCTCTTCTTCGCCTCCCACTCCGTGCTGGGCAACGTCCAGCGCGGCGCCGACCACTACTCCGGTGAGCACGGTCTCGGCGAGTGGTCCGCCGTCGGCCGCACCGTCCTGGACAACTGGCCGATGGTGGTCAAGGGTCTCGACGAGCAGGTCCGCGTCATCGACGTCTCCGAGGAGGAGACCGCCGCCGCGCAGAAGCTCATCGACAACGCCCGCATCGCCACCGCCGAGGCCCGCGCCGCCGCGGAGGCCGCCGCCAAGGAGGCCGAGGAGCAGGCCGACCCGTACGACTCCTCCGTCTGGGGCGTGGCCGGCATCGACCCGATCAAGGTCACCCTCGACGGCAAGTCCGTCTACACGCTGCGCTGCTACATGGACGGCCGCCCGGTGTTCCTGGGCCGGTACGGCGAGATCTTCACCTTCCCGACCACCCGCCAGCTGGCCCGCTGGCTCGTCGAGAACGACGAGCACGACATGGCCGCCCTCCCGACCTGGGAGACCGTCATGACCCACGCCAACGCCGGCGAACTCGACGTCATCGTCCACCCGGACAACCAGTACTCGTACCAGGGGCTCGTCGCGGACATCAACGCCGGCCCGGAGGCCGTGGACACCGCGCAGATGTCCCGCGGCTACGAGCTGTTCGCCGACGCCGCCGACTGGGCCGCCGACGACTCGCTCAACTCCTACCTGCTGGCCAACCCGCGCACGCAGGACTACCTCTCCTACATGCTCGGCTCCACCGAGACCCCCGGCTACGTGCCCTCCAAGCCCTTCACCGACCACGCGAACTCGTGGAAGGACCTGGAGGAGATGCTGGTCAAGCGCTTCTCCAAGTTCTAGGGGGCTTATCGACGCCCGGGGCACCCCACCGATTACCCGGTGAAGTCCCCGTGCTCCCCGAACTCGTCGAGCCCGGCCTCGAGGTCCTGCGCCTCGTAGGCCGGCAGGATGATGCGCTCGAGCAGATCCTGGCGCTCGACCTCGGTGAGGAAGGCCCCCTTCACGGCGTTGACGGTCAGGTCGAAGAACTCCTCCAGCCCGTAGCCGTGGACCTCGGCGAGGCGGGAGAACTCCTCACTCAGCGTGCCCGCGCCCGCACCCGTGTTGACGGTGCACGTGAAGCCGAGCTGCTGCAGCAGGGTCAGCGGATGCTCGGCCAGGTCCGGGACGGCCCCGGCGTCGACCTCGTGGGTCGGCGAGAGGTCGACGGTGACGTGACGGTCACGCACCCAGCCGGAGACCCGGCCGGGCAGGACCCCCTCGAAGCCCTCGGTGTCGATGTGGAAGTCGTCGACCAGGTTCACCGCGTGTCCCAGGCGCACGGCCCCGAGCTGCAGGGCCTCGCCGATCTCCTCGATGCCACCGTGGCCACCGTCCAGGCCGGCGTCCACGACGAAGGGCACGTAGTTCTCCCGCAGCAGGCGGAAGGCGTCGGAGTGGCGGGTCAGGGACCCCGTGCCGGCGGTGGCGGCGAAACCGGCGACATGCTCGCCGTGGTTGCGCACGGCCAGCTCCGCGACGGCCGCGACGTCCCCGTCGGGGAGGGCGGTGGGGATGAGGCGGGCGTCGACAAGCGGGACGTCGAGTCCGGCGACCGCGCAGTCGATGACCTCCTGGAGGGTGAGCCCGCCGGCGGTGTGCAGCTCGGGGGTGATGCGCAGCTCCACGTGGACGACCCGGTCGGCCGCGAGGCGCTCGAGGTGCCCGCGGACCTGCGCGGCGAGGGCGTCGGGGTTCTGGGCCGGTTCGCCGGCGAGGTGGTCGTGGAGCAGGACCTTGGGCAGGTCGGCGACTACTGCCGAGATGTCATTCATGGGGACCATACTAACCGCGGCCTACGATGGCCTCAGCCATGAAGATCCTCGCCTCCCTCGCGCTCGTCGCGGCCCTGGGCACGCCCCTGACGCCCACCTCCACCGCGGAGGCCCCGCCCACCCGCGAACACGCCCCGGTCACCGACGACTGCCCCCACGCGGTCCACCCACCGGAACCGCGCACCACCTCCGAGGTACCCGTGCCCGGCGCGGAACCCACTCCCCTGCCCGTGGTCCACCGGGGGCCGTGCGGGGTGTCCGCGCCGCCGGGTCTCACCGTGCCCGACGAGGTCCACGCCAGTGCGTGGCTGGTCGCGGACATCGACTCCGGTGAGATCATCGCCGCGAAGGACCCGCACGGGCGCTACCGGCCGGCGAGCATCATCAAGATGCTGCTGGCGATGGTCGTCCTCGAGGAACTGGACCGTTCCTCGGAGGTGGTCGTCGGCCGGGAGTCGGCGGACCAGATCGGCTCCGCGGTGGGCATCGGCGCGGGCGGGACGTACACCGTCGACCAGCTGCTCCACGGCCTGCTGCTCGCCTCCGGCAACGATGCCGCTCACGCCCTCGCCCAGGAGCTCGGCGGTGACGAGGTCACGCTGCGCCGGATCAACGACCTGGCCCGGGAGCTCGGCACCACCGACACCGTCGCCGCCAGCTACTCCGGCCTCGACGCCCCCGGCATGTCCACCTCCGCCTTCGACATGGGCCTGGTCTACCGCGCCGCGTACCGGAACCCGGAGCTGCTGGCCATCATGGGCACCGGGCACATCCCCTTCCCCGGCTACGACGACCGGGAGGGTTACGAGGTGTGGAACGACAACGGGCTGCTCCGCAACGACCCGGAGGGCCTCGGCGGCAAGACCGGGTACACCGACGACGCGAACCACACCTTCGTCGGCGCGAAGGAACACGGGGGACGCCGGCTGTTCGCGGTGGTGCTGGACACCACCGTCGAGAAGGCACGCCCCTGGCGTCAGGCACAGCTGCTTCTCGACGCCGCCTTCCGCACCACCGCCGGCACGGGTGTCGGTCTGCTGGAGCCCGTGGACACGGCGCCTGAGTCGACCGCGGCGCCGGAGCCCGATCCCGTCGAGGTGCCGGGTGTCCGGGAACCGGAGGACCCCCGGCTCCTGGAGGAACCGGGGGTCATCGCGGTGACTGTCGTGGTGCTGCTCGCGCTGGTGACGGCGGTGCTCAGCGTCCGGGCTTCCGGACCACCTCGGCGCCGGCCCAGCGGTCGTGGGAACCGATGAAACCGGTCTGCGGCTTGATCGAGGTGCCGATGGCGATCATGCCGATGAAGCTGGCCAGCCAGCCGATGCCCGGCACCACGCTGACCGCCCGCCACCACTGACGCTTCAGCGACTGCTCCCAGCTCAGCTTCTCGCCGGTGGCGGAGTCGCGGACCTGGTAACCGAAGAGGTGCTTGACCGGGGAGGCACCCGTGAGCACCTCGAAACCAAGGAACCAGGCCACGCCGACCAGTCCCACGAGGATGCCCGAGAAGACGTTCTCCGAGGACGAGCCCCACAGGAGGAGGCCGGAGACCATGGAGAAGGTCAGTCCGTCGAGAAGCATCATGCCCAGGCGCAGCCCCGCCGAGGGACGGTCCGCGTGGACGTCCGGGACCGGCGCGGGGACGGGCGCCGTGTACCCGGAGGCGTGGGCGAAGGGGTTGCTCACCGGGCCGGGGGCCGGGGCCTCCGGGCTGTAGGTCGGGTAGTTGTAGGGGTTCGACGGCACCTGGGGCGCGGGCTGGGGCTGGGGCCGGAACACCGGGTCCGGGAAGGACCCGAAGTTGCCCAGGTACTCCAGGTCGGACCACTCCAGGGCCCGGGAGGAGGACAGCGCCTCGTCGTAGGTGGCGCGGCGCCGCTCATCCGCGAGGACCGAGAACGCCGTGTGCAGCTGACGCCGCTGCGGGTCGGTGTCGGGGAGCATCCGCTGCTCGAGCTCGAGGTCGCGGTCGGCGATCGCCCGGGCGAGCTGCTCGGAGGAGGCGGAGCGGTCGAGGGAGAGGATCTCGTAGAGATTCGGCATCGGGGAAGTCATGTCAGTCACCTTCGCTGCGGGTTGTTGTGACTCCAGACTAGGAGACGGGGCCCGATCCCACATCAGGAGTTGCCCTGATACCGACCCCTATTTCCGGCGGAGCAGCGCGATGACGCCCGCGCCGACGGCGGCCGCCGCAGCACCCAGGCCGGCGGCGGTGCCGGCGCCCGGCCCCCGCCGGATTTCCTGGCGGACGCGGATGACGGCCGGCTCCGGGGCCGGCATCTGCGCCAGCTGCATGGACTCCTCGGTGGTCGCGGCCCACGCGGAGACGTACATGACCAGACGCCACACGAGGTAGAGCAGGACCATGAGTCCGATGATCGGCCCGAAGGTCGCACCCGCCGGGTTGGACAGGGCGTTGGAGGCGAACAGCGAACCCAGCTGCTTGATCACCTCGAAGGCGACCGCCCCGATGAGGGCGGCCTGCACGCCGGAGCGGCGCGGCACCTTCGTGCGCGGCAGGTAGAACACGAACCACGCCATGACCAGGAAGTTCGCCAGGACACCGACGACCACGGCCACGAGGAACGTGATCACCCGGATACCCGGGACATGCCCGAGTCCGACGAAGTCGAGCGCGTACTCCGTGAGCCCCGAGCTGCCGATCGCGGTGACCGAGAAGGCCAGCACCAGCGCCAGGCCCAGGCCGAGGAGGCCGAGGAAATCGGAGAACTTGTTCCTGAAGAAGTTGCCCACCGCCGTCGGGTCGACCTTCCACATCTTGGACACGCCGTAACGCAGGTTGTTCATCCAGCCGAGCCCCGACCACAGGGCGGTCAGCGCACCGATACCGGCGACAGCGCCACGCTGGTCGATGGCGGTCTCGAGGATGTCGTTGATGAGCACGCCCACCTCGCCGTCGACGGCACCGGAGATCTGGTCCTGCACCTGCCCGAGGACCTCGGGCCTGTTGGCCAGGAAGGTGGCGATGCCCGCCACCACCAGCATGAGCAGCGGGAAGATCGCCAGCACGGAGAAGTAGGTGATGCCCGCCGAGTACTGGTTGCCGCCCATGGACGAGTAGCGTTGCTGCATCCGCATGAGATGGTCGACCATCTCGGACTTCTCCCGCACCTTGTCGACGGCACCGGGCTCGTCGTCGCGGACCCGTTCAATGCCGAACTCGTCGGTGTAACGCTCATCGGGGTGTGTGCTGGTGGCCACGGGAACTCCTCGTTGAATGTCGCATCTATCAGTGTGTTGATATGACTTCAACGGTAGGTAAGAACGCGGCGCTGTGCACCCACTGCTGCTGAACCGTTACACCGGCGCCGGTACAGCGCCGGTACAGCGTCCGGTCAGCGTCCGGTCAGCGCAGCGGACGCAGGAAACCGACCTTGTCGTAGACGTCCTGGAGCAGCGGCTCGGAGACCTCGCGGGCCCGCTCCGCACCGGCGGCGAGGATGCGCTCGAGTTCGCCGCGGTCCTCCATGAGCTCGTCGAAACGCGCCTTCAGCGGGGTGGTGAACGCCTCCAGGGCGTCCGCGGTGTCGACCTTGAGGGCGCCGTAGCCCTTACCCTCGTAGCCGGCGACGAGGTCGTCGACGGAGGTGCCGGTGAGGGCCGACTGGATGACCAGCAGGTTGGACACGCCCGGCTTGTTCTCCTTGTCGAAGGCGATGACCCCGTCGTTGTCGGTGACGGCCGAGCGGATGCGCTTGGCGGAGGTCTTCGGGTCGTCGAGAAGGTTGATGCAGCCCTTGGGGTTGTCCGCGGACTTGGACATCTTCGCGGTCGGGTTCTGCAGGTCCTGGATCTTGGCGGAGCCCTCCGGGATGAAGCCCTCGGGCACGACGAAGGTCTCGCCGTAGCGGGAGTTGAAGCGCTCGGCGAGGGTGCGGGTCAGCTCGAGGTGCTGGCGCTGGTCCTCGCCGACCGGCACGTACTGCGGCTTGTACAGGAGGATGTCCGCGGCCATGAGCACCGGGTAGGTGAACAGGCCGACGGTGGCACGGTCGGTGCCCTGCTTGGCGGACTTGTCCTTGAACTGGGTCATGCGCGAGGCCTCGCCGAAGCCGGTGAGGCAGTTGAGCACCCAGGTCAGTTCCGCGTGCTGCGGCACATGCGACTGGACGAACAGGGTGGACTTGGCCGGGTCGATGCCCAGGGCGATGAGCTGGGCGGCACCCGCGACGGTGCGGTGGCGCAGCTCCTCCGGGTCCTGGTCGACGGTGATGGCGTGCAGGTCGGGGATGAAGTAGAACGCGTCGTAGTTGTTCTGCAGCTCGATCCACTGCTTCAGCGCACCCAGGTAGTTGCCCAGGTGGTAGGAGTCGGCGGTCGGCTGGATGCCGGAGAGTACGCGCTGGCGGGATTCGGTCGACGGGTTCTGCTCGTTCATGGCTGTTGAGTGTAGCCCGCAATGCTTAAGGCGGCGTCGATGACCTGCTTATCGACGCCGCCTTCCGCCCGGATCCGCCTAGAGCTTGCGGGAGGTCGGGCTGTGCTTGTCCAGCAGGACGGCGATGCCCGAGGCGATGAGGGCGCCGCCGGCGCCCATGACCAGTGCCGCGACGATGGCCATCACGGAGAAGCCGACAGCCATGTACCAGAACACGCCACCGGCGAGGAGGGCGGCACCAAGGACCAGGTAGATGAGAGCGCTCATGTTGTATTCCACTTCTCTTTAAGTTCGACAGTCGTGCAATGACTTTAGCACCCGGGGGAGTTAACTGGGGTTGTCCTCGAGATCGGTCTCGGGGTCATCCTCCGGGAGGACCCACCGCTGCTTCTTCTGGGCCTTGCCCTTGCGCCCCGGCAGCTTGCTGAGCAGGGAGTACCGGGAGGTGTCGAAGGAGACGCGGTTGCGGGAGCGCAGCAGGCTGCGGCGGGTGGACTGGTAGTGCAGGGAGGAGCGGGGGTTCTTCGACTCCCCCTCCGTCTGGTACTCGAACACCGGCAGGCTGAGTCCGAAGTACATGGCGATGACGCGGATGACGAAGGCCGCTACGAGCGTGATGACGATCGTCCAGTTCTCCCCCACCCCCATGGCCAGCAGGCTCATGTAGATGGACGTCGCGATGATGGAGATCGTCGCGTAGAGCTCCTTGGAGAACACCAGCGGCACCCGGTCACTCATGAGGTCGCGCAGGATGCCGCCCGACACGCCGTTGACCACCGAGGCCACGCATGCGATGACGAAGCCGTAGCCCAGGTCCAGGGCCATCTGGGTGCCGATGACCGAGAAGGTGGCGAGGCCGACGGCGTCGGCGAGCAGGAACACCTTCCGGAAGTAGTGCATGAGGAAGGACAGGGACACCGTCACCAGTGCGGTGACGACCACGATGACGAGATAGACCGGCTGCTCCACCCACGTCAGGGGGTAGGTGTCGAGCACCATGTCGCGGATGGTGCCGCCGCCGAGAGCGGTGAGCGCGGCCAGGGCCACGACACCGAAGAGGTCCATCCGCTGCTTACCGGCGGCCAGGGCAGCGGTAATGGCCTCGGCGGTGATGCCGATGACGAAGGTGATGACGAGCAGATGTGCGGTATCGACAGCGTCCATGATCTATGAGTAGGTCACATTCAGTGGGGAGTGGTCGGACCAGCGGGTCTCCACGGTGGGTGCGCGGTCGACCCAGCTGCGCTCGGCTCGGTCGAGCATGCTCTTCGTCGCCGCCTGGTAGTCGATGCGCCAGCCGGCGTTGTTGTTGAACGCCTGCCCACGGTAGGTCCACCAGGTGTAGGGTCCGTCCCCCTCCGGCTGGAGGCGGCGGGCCACGTCGAACCACCGCGGTTCGGTGGCTGTACCCCGGATGGTACGCCCGTCGTAGTCGACCACCCCGAAGTACTCCCCCAGTCCGGGCTTCTCCTGCGGCGACCCGTCCGGGAAACAGCCGAACACGGAGTCCATGAACGCCCGCTCATCAGCGAGGAAGCCGGACTTGCGCATGTTCCCCTTCCAGTTCTTCAGGTCCTCGCGGCGGTGGCAGATGTTCCAGTCGCCGCCGATGACCATGTCCTCGTACTCCGCGGCCAGGCTGTCGAGGTAGGGGCCGAACTCGTCGAGGAAGCGGTACTTCTCGTCCTGTTTCTCCGAACCCGCCGAACCGGAGGGCAGGTAGAGGGAGGCGACCCGCACGCCCTCGTACGTGCCCTCGATCCAGCGGCCGGAATCGAGGAAGGAACCGAGACCCACGCGGACGTCGGAAAGCGGGGCACGGGAGAGGATGCCCACCCCCGCCCGACCCCGGGCGACCGCCGGGGCGCCGACGTAGTGCCAGCCCGCGTCGAGGGCGGGCTGCAACGCCTTGACGGACTCCTCGACGGTCGCGCGCACCTCCTGCAGGAGCACCACGTCAGCCGGGGACTGCTCCAGCCAGGCCAGCATGCCCGGATTGTCCTCGTTGCGCTGCTTGACGGCGGCGCGGATTCCATTGACGTTGACGGAGGTGATGGTCAGACTCATAGGAACCACCATATCGCCGTTGGTGGCAGGGCCCCTGCCCCGCCGGGTATCCTTAGCCGTTGACACTGCCGAGATTGAAGAAAGCGTTAGGGAGTTACATGGCAAAGATCATCTGGACCCGCACCGACGAGGCCCCGCTGCTCGCGACCTATTCGTTCAAGCCTGTTGTTGAGGCCTTCGCCGCCACCGCGGGTATCGATGTCGAGACCCGCGACATCTCCCTGGCCGGCCGCATCCTGGCCCAGTTCCCGGACCGCCTCACCGAGGAGCAGCGTGTCGCTGACGCCCTCACCGAGCTCGGTGACCTGGCCAAGACCCCGGAAGCCAACATCATCAAGCTCCCGAACATCTCGGCGTCCGTCCCGCAGCTCAAGGCAGCCATCAAGGAGCTGCAGGACCAGGGATACGACCTCCCCGACTACGTCGACTCCCCGGAGACCGACGAGGAGAAGGACGCCCGCAAGCGCTACGACGTAGTAAAGGGTTCCGCGGTGAACCCGGTACTCCGTGAGGGCAACTCCGACCGTCGCGCTCCGGAGGCCGTGAAGAACTTCGTCCGCAAGAACCCGCACCGCATGGGTGAGTGGTCCGCCGACTCCAAGACCAACGTCGCCACCATGGACTCCGACGACTTCCGTCACAACGAGCAGTCCGTCATCCTCCCGGCCGAGGACACCCTCTCCTTCGTCCACGTCGCCGCCGACGGCACCGAGACCAAGCTCCGCGACGACCTCAAGGTCCTCGAGGGCGAGGTCGTCGACGGCACCGTCCTGCGTGCCGCCGCCCTGCAGGAGTTCCTGGCCGAGCAGGTCAAGCGCGCCCAGGACGAGGGCATCCTGTTCTCCGTCCACCTCAAGGCCACCATGATGAAGGTCTCCGACCCGATCATCTTCGGCTACGTCGTCCGTGCCTTCTTCGCCGACGTCTACGACAAGTACGGCGAGGAGCTGCTGGCCGCCGGACTCGACGGCGAGAACGGCCTCGGTGCCATCTTCTCCGGCCTCGAGGAGCTGGAGAACGGCGAGGAGATCCGCCGCGCCTTCGACGAGGCCCTCGAGAACGGCCCCGACCTGGCGATGGTGAACTCCGACAAGGGCATCACCAACCTGCACGTCCCGTCCGACGTCATCGTCGACGCCTCCATGCCCGCCATGATCCGCACCTCCGGCCAGATGTGGAACAAGGACGACAAGCCCCAGGACACCCTGGCCGTCATCCCGGACTCCTCCTACGCCGGCGTCTTCCAGACCGTCATCGACGACTGCAAGGCCAACGGCGCCTTCGACCCGACCACCATGGGCACCGTCCCGAACGTCGGCCTCATGGCCCAGAAGGCCGAGGAGTACGGCTCCCACGACAAGACCTTCCGCATCGCCGCGGACGGCAAGGTCGAGGTCCGCAACGCAGCCGGTGACGTCCTGCTCGAGCACGAGGTCTCCGAGGGCGACATCTGGCGCGCCTGCCAGACCAAGGACGCCCCGATCCAGGACTGGGTCAAGCTGGCCGTCGACCGCGCCCGCATCTCCGGCATGCCGGCCGTCTTCTGGCTGGACCCGGAGCGCGCCCACGACCGCAACCTCACCACCCTGGTGGAGAAGTACCTGGCCGACCACGACACCGAGGGCCTGGACATCCGCATCCTCTCCCCGATCGAGGCGACCAAGCTCTCCGTCGAGCGCATCCGCCGCGGCGAGGACACCATCTCCGTGACCGGTAACGTCCTGCGTGACTACAACACCGACCTCTTCCCGATCCTCGAGCTGGGCACCTCCGCCAAGATGCTCTCCGTCGTGCCGCTGATGGCCGGTGGCGGCCTCTTCGAGACCGGTGCCGGTGGCTCCGCCCCGAAGCACGTCCAGCAGGTCGTCGAGGAGAACCACCTGCGCTGGGACTCCCTCGGTGAGTTCCTCGCCCTGGCCGAGTCCCTGCGCCACGTCGCCCGCACCCAGGACAACGCGAAGGCCGCCGTCCTGGCCGACGCCCTGGACAAGGCCACCGAGAAGGTCCTGTCCGAGGGCAAGTCCCCGTCCCGCAAGGTCGGCGAGATCGACAACCGTGGCTCCCACTTCTACCTCGCGTCCTACTGGGCCGAGGCCCTGGCCGCACAGTCCGACGACGCCGAGCTGGCCGCGACCTTCCAGCCGGTCGCCGAGGCCCTGGCCGCCGACGCCGCGACCATCGACCAGGAGCTCATCGACAACCAGGGTTCCGCCGTGGACCTCGGCGGCTACTACGCCCCGTCCGATGAGAAGACCTCCGACGTGATGCGTCCGTCCGCGAAGTTCAACGAGATCATCGACGGTCTGAAGAAGTAACCCCCGCTTTCCGACGCCGCCCTGCCCCGCCACCGGGACAGGGCGGCGTCGCCTTTGGGCAGGGCTCCGGACGGACCACTTGGTCTAGCGGGCCCTGATTTTTATTCATACGCCCTGAACTGCGGCGACGGGGTATGCGCAGACAGCTCGGTTTACGTCGAAAAGCAGTGCGCCGTAGTCTTCTCCCCATGACCCGATACGACAACTCCGCAGCAGACCAGTGGGACTTCGAGACCCGCTCCATCCACGCCGGCCAGACCCCGGACCCCGCGACCGGTTCCCGTAACCAGCCGATCCACCTGACGACCTCCTACGTCTTCAACTCGGCCGAGCACGCGAAGCAGCGTTTCGCCCTCGAGGACCTAGGTCCCGTCTACTCGCGCCTGACCAACCCCACCGTGGAGGTGCTGGAGAACCGCCTCGCCTCGCTCGAGGGCGGCGTCCACGCGGTGGCGTTCGCGTCCGGCCAGGCTGCGGAGACGGCGGCGATCCTCAACGTGGCGGGCGCCGGCGACCACATCGTCACCTCCCCGCACCTCTACGGCGGCACGGAGACGCTCTTCCTGGTGACGCTCAAGCGCCTCGGCATCGAGGTGGGCTTCGTGGAGGACCCGGCCGACCCGGAGTCCTGGCAGGCCGCCGTCCGGCCGAACACCCGCGCCTTCTACGGCGAGACCTTCGGCAACCCGGCCGCGGACATCCTCGACATCCCGGCCGTCGCCGAGGTCGCGCACCGCAACGGTGTGCCGCTCATCGTGGACAACACCATCGCCACCGCCGCGCTGGTCCGCCCGCTGGAGCTGGGTGCCGACGTCGTCGTCGCCTCCCTCACCAAGTTCTACACCGGCAACGGCTCCGCCCTGGGCGGCATCCTCGTCGACGGCGGCAAGTTCGACTGGACCGTCGAGCGCGACGGCCAGCCGGTCCACGAGCAGTTCGTCACCCCGGACCCGGCGTACCACGGTCTGCGCTACGCCGACCTCGGTGCCGCGGCCTTCGGCCTCAAGGCCCGGGTGGGTCTGCTGCGCGACACGGGGGCGTCGATAAGCCCCTTCAACGCCTGGGTGACGCTGCAGGGCCTGGACACCCTGAGCCTGCGCGTCGAGCGGCACAACGAGAACGCCCTGCAGGTCGTCGAGTTCCTGCGCAACCACCCGAAGGTGGCGAAGGTGAACTTCGCAGGCGCGGAGGACTCCCCCTACCGCGCGGTGAAGGAGAAGCTGGGCCTGACCTACACCGGTTCGGTGCTCACGTTCGAGCTCGCCCCGGCGGGTTCCGACGAGCAGGACCGCGCCAACGCCTGGACCCTCATCGACGCGCTGCGGCTGCACTCCAACCTGGCGAACGTCGGCGACGTCCGCTCCCTGGTGGTCCACCCGGCGACGACGACCCACTCCCAGTCCGACGCCGAGGGCCTGGCGCGGGCGCAGGTCACGCAGCGGACGATCCGCCTGTCGGTGGGCATCGAGAAGATCACCGACATCATCGCCGACCTGGAGAACGCCCTGAACGCCGTCTAAGAGACAGCTTGGTCCACATACATTCACGTCCCCCACCTGGGGAGACGTGGATGTCGGCGACCCTTCTGTTTGCGTGGTCACGCGCGGAAACCTACCCTTTCAGGAGACCGTGCCGAATGCAGGCACCGAGGACGACAAACTGTCCCCCGGGACCCCCACCAGACCACTAGGACGGTGAGTTTCCATCTCCACCCTCAACCTGGCCCCCCAGGGCGAACTCGCGCAGGTGCGCATCGGTGATCTCCACACGGAGGCCGGTGGCGTCATCAACGACGTCACCATCGCCTACCGCCGCTGGGGCGAGTTCCGGGGCGACCCGGACGGGATGAACAACCTCGTGCTCATCGAGCACGCCCTGACCGGCGACACCAACGTCGCCGACTGGTGGTGTGACCTGCTCGGCCCCGGCCGGGCGCTCGACACCGACGCCTGGTGCATCGTGTGCACCAACGTCATCGGCGGCTGCCAGGGCTCAACCGGCCCCGCCTCCGAGCACCCCGACGGCGGCCGCTGGGGATCCCGCTTCCCGGCGATCTCCATCCGCGACCAGGTCACCGCGGAGAAGCAGTTCCTCGACGCCCTCGGCGTCTCCCGCATCCACGCCGTCCTCGGCGGTTCCATGGGCGGTGCCCGCACCCTCGAGTGGGCGATGATGTACCCGGACAAGGTCAACGCCGTGTGCGTCATCGCCGTCTCCGCCCGGGCCAGCGCCTGGCAGATCGGCATCCAGTCCGCGCAGATCTCCGCCATCGAGCGTGACCCCGCCTGGCAGGGCGGCGACTTCTACGACACCGGTGCCTCCCCCGACGCCGGCCTCGCCGCCGCCCGCCGCATCGCCCACCTCACCTACCGCGGTGAGCAGGAGCTCGACGAGCGTTTCGGCGCCGCCCGCCAGGACGGGGAGAACCCGCTGGGCACCTTCCGGGACCCCGCCCAGCGTTTCGCCGTCGAGAGCTACCTGCAGTACCACGGCCGCAAGCTGGTCGAGCGTTTCGACGCCGGCAGCTACGTCACCCTCACCGAGGCCCTCAACCGGCACAACATCGGCCGGGGCCGCGGGGGCCTGAACAAGGCGCTGGCGGCCTGCACGGTGCCGACGATGATCGTCGGCGTCGACACGGACATCCTGTACCCGTACCACCAGCAGGAGCACCTCTCCCGCAACGTCGGTGAGCTGATGGGCATCGCCCGGATCTCCTCCCCTGTCGGCCACGACGCCTTCCTGGCGGAGTTCCGGCAGATGGACCGCATCCTCCGGCGTTTCTTCGTGCTCAGCGTGCTTGACGACGACGCCCACGAGGACGACGGCTTCCTCCTCTAGCACCCCAAACGTGCCGCGAGGGGGCTCCCAGCCATCGGTTGGGAGCCCCCTCGCGGTACGTTTCGCGGGGTCACGAGCCCAGCGCGTCCACCGAGGCCGCCAGAAACGCCATCGTCCCCCCGAGGACGGTGCAGAAGGCGGCGTCGAAACGCCGGGAGCGCACGGCGAACACCCCGACGATGCGGGAGTCGCACGCGTAGCGCACCACGGCCAGCCACATGAGTGAGACGCCGAGCACGAACGTCGCGCGGCGCCAGTGCTCGGTGAGCGCGAAGACGCTCGCCACGACCACGCCGAGCATGAACCACACGACGAATCCCCACTGCACCCACCGCGGCAGCCGCGAGGGCGCCACGTCCAGGTCGTGGGGATTATCCAGGGGTCTACTCACCTGCGAGCAGTTCCGCCCTCTCGACGACGTTGGCCACGAGGAAGGCGCGGGTCAGCGGGCCGACGCCGCCCGGGTTCGGGGAGACGTAGCCGGCGACCTCCCAGACGTCGGGGTGGACGTCGCCGGCGAGCTTGCCGTCGAGACGCGAGACGCCGACGTCGAGGACCGCGGCACCCGGCTTGACCATGTCGGCGGTGAGCATGTGCGGCACGCCGGCGGCGGCGATGATGACGTCCGCGTTCTTCGTCTCCGCCGCCAGGTCCTTGGTGCCGGTGTGGCACAGGGTGACGGTGGAGTTCTCGGAGCGGCGGGTGAGCATGAGGCCGATCGGGCGGCCGACGGTCACGCCACGGCCGATGACGACGACCTTCGCGCCGTCGAGCTCGACGCCGAAGCGGCGCAGCAGGTGGATGGAGCCGTTCGGGGTGCACGGCAGCGGGGCCGGCTCGTTGAGGACGAGCTTGCCCAGGTTGACCGGGTGGAGGCCGTCGGCGTCCTTGTCCGGGTCGATGGCGGCGAGCACGGCGTTCTCGTCGAGGTGCTTCGGCAGCGGCAGCTGCACGATGTAGCCGGTGCAGGCCGGGTCGTTGTTGAGCTCGTCGATGACGGCGAGCAGGTCCTCCTGGGAGATGTCGGCCGGCAGATCCTTTCGGATCGAGTTGATGCCGATCTGCTCGCAGTCGCGGTGCTTCATCTTCACGTAGGAGTGGGAGGCCGGGTCGTCGCCGACCAGGACCGTCGCCAGGCCGGGGACGATGCCCTTCTCCTTGAGGGCGGCGGTGCGCTTCGCCAGGTCCTCGAAGATCTCGTCGCGGTAGAGTTGTCCGTCAAGTTTGATCGCAGTCACGCCCCTCATCCTAGACTCTTGTGAATGGCCCGACTGCACGTCATCTTCGATAACCCCGTCATTCCCCCGAACACGGGCAACGCCATCCGCATGTGCGCGGGTTCCGGGGCGCACCTCCACCTGGTGGAGCCGCTGGGTTTCGATCTCAGCGAGAAGCACCTGCGCCGCGCAGGCCTGGACTACCACGACCTCGCGGAGGTCACCGTCCACGGTTCCTTCAAGGAGTGCTTGTCGACGCTCCCCTCCTCCCGCATCTTCCCCTTCACTACACAGGCGACCGTGTGGCACACCGACGTGGCGTGGCGGGAGGGTGACGCCCTGCTCTTCGGCACGGAGACCACCGGCCTGCCGGAGTCGGTGCTCGCGCACCCGCGTCTGGAACACGAGGTACGCATCCCGATGATCCCCGGGCGGCGCTCGATGAATCTGTCCAACTCGGCGGCCGTGGCCACCTACGAGGCCTGGCGTCAGCTCGGCTTCCCGGGCGGGGTGTAGGCGGGCAGGGCACGCCGCCGCAGCTGGTTGAGCAGGGCGTTGCCGTCCTCCGGGGTGAGGTCCTCCCCGGCCATGCGGACGGGCCCGGGCACGAGGTCGAAACGCACCGTGCACAGGCCGAGGAGCTGCTGCAGGGGCCCGCGGGTGAGTGAGAGCTCCTGGATGTGGCTGGGGTGGATCACCGCGATCCGGGTGCTCAGGCGTCCCTTCCGGGTGATCACGGCGTCCTCGCGCACCGTCACCGACTGCTGGTGCAGGTCGATGGGTGAGACCCAGCGGGCGCGGGCCGGGGAGGTGTAGGTGGGGGCGTCGATAAGCGGGACGGGGGCGATGACCGCCAGCAGGGCGTCGGCCTGCGCGCGGGAACCGACGGGCAGGAGGGTGGTCGTCGCGGAGTTGCGTCCCGACGTCGCGCCGTAGCCCGCCACCGAGACCGACACGAACCACCAGCCGGTGGCCCGCCACAGGGCAGGCTGGACGAGGCGTACGCCGTGGATGCGTTCCAGCGGGATGGACTGTCTCCGACGGTCGGCCAGACCGTAGGAGAGGTGGAGGGTGTCGTCGTCGAGACGTGCGGTGAAACGCCAGGCCCTGTCGATCTGATTCCAGATGACGGGCACGAAACCGAGGAGGACGGGCACGAGTGTGGCCCAGCTCAGCGGGGAGAGCAGGACCGAGAACACCGCGAGGACGCCGCCGAGGCTGCTGCCCTGCAGCGCTGCGGCCGCCAGGGAACGGGCGACGGGGATCTCCGGGACGATGACCCGGCCCTGCTCGGGGTGGTCGGCCCCGGGGGCGGGCGTGGTGCGGGCGCGGACGAGGACCTCGCGGCGCACCGCCTCGGCCTCCGCCCGGGGCAGGTAGGCGATCTCGATGACGGAGTCACCGCCGCCGGCCGTCTCCACCCGCACGGACGCCAGCCCGAAGATCCGGGCGACGACGGACTCGACGACGTCGACCGCCTGGATGCGGTCATAACGCGCTGTGCGCAGCGCCTTGTTGAACACCCCCTGCCGCAGCGACACCTCCTCGGCGTCGAGGCGGAAGCCCATCGCCTGCCACCACACCTGGGACGCGAACCACACCAGGGCGCAGGCCAGGACGAACGCGCCCGCCAGCCCCAGCAGGGGCAGGAACTGGCCCTGCTCCAGCCAGGTCCACGCCCGGGTGAGCACCGTGACGTTGACGTTGACCACGACGACGGCCAGCACGGCCAGGATGACCGTCCAGAACTTCAGCAGCGGGGTGAGGCGGTGGACGTGACGCCAGTTGTTCACAGCCCGCTCATCCTCTCCCGGGCCTTGACCGCCAGCCGGTCACGCAGGGCGTCGGCGGTGTCGGCGGGCAGCCCCTCGACGACGGAGTCCGAGGACGCCGACGCCGTGTGCAGCTTGAGCGTCTTCATCCCCAGGGCGCGTTCGACGGGCCCGGCGGTGACGTCGACGAACTGGATGCGTCCGTAGGGCACCACCGTGAACGTGTGCCAGAGGCGTCCCTTCGTGATGAGCAGCTCATCCTCCGTCTCCTGCCAGCCCAGCAGCCTGACCTGCGCCGGGATGAGCCACACCTGCCAGGCGAGGAGCGCCAGGAACACGCCCGCGCCGATCCAGAACCACGGACTCACCCACCAGGCCAGGGCCGCGAGGAGCCCCGCGGCGATGACGAACGCCGGAAGGCGGCCGATGTAGCGGGCGGTGACGAGTTTCGGGGAGACAGGGTTCACGCCTCCACCCTAGGGAAAGCGGGCGTGAACTACTCCGCCGACCCCGGCAGGCTCACGCGGATGTCGCCGAGGCTGGACTCCGCGACGGGCACCGGGACCCCGGCGACGGTGACGGTGAGCAGGCCGGCGGCGGGGGCGGCGTCGACACGCAGGTGGGCGCCGGGGACGATGCCGTGGCCCGCGAGGTAGCGCAGGAGGTCCGGGTCGCGGTCGTTGATCTGCTCGACGAGGACCTCCGTGCCCGGCGCGACGGCGGTGAGGCTCAGGCCCGGCAGCTTCTCGACGCTCCCGTCCGCCGTCGGGATCGGGTCGCCGTGGGGGTCGCGGGCGGGGTGGCCGAGGTGGGCGTCCATGCGCTCGAGAAGCCGGTCGGAGACGCCGTGTTCCAGCAGGTCAGCGTCCTCGTGGACCTCGTCCCAGGTGTAGCCGAGGACGGTGACCAGGAAGGTCTCCAGGAGCCGGTGGCGGCGCACCATCGCCAGCGCGAGGCGACGCCCCTCGGCGGTGAGGGTGACGCCGGCGTAGGGCTCGTGGTGGACGAGACCCTGGCGGGCCAGACGCTTGACCGCCTCGGAGGCGGTGGGCAGTTTCTGACCGGTGAGGCGGGCGAGGTCGCCGAGGGCGGCGGGGGTGCCGGGGGCGTCGGAAAGCTCCGCGATGTCCCACAGGGCCTTGAGGTAGTCCTGCGAACGGTCGGGGAGGTCATGGACGTGCATGGGGCCATGGTAGCCGGAGCCGTCTTGCCTCCCGGCAGGTCAGGCACTACCGTACCTGGAAGTTCAACTGATTGAACTTTAGGGTCCAGAACGCCAGAAAGGACGTTTCAATGCGACGCATCCTCGGGGCGGCCACGGCCCTCGCCCTGCTCCTGCCCCTCAGCGCCTGCGCCGGGGACGGCGGCACCGGAGCCGACCGCCCACTCACCGTCTACGCCACCACCGGCTACATCGCCGACGCCGTCCGCACCATCGCCCCCGACGCGCAGGTGACCACGATGGTCGGCCCCGGCGGCGACCCGCACACCTACCAGCCGTCGACCCGCGACGTCGAGACCCTGCGCACCTCCGACATCGTCTTCTCCAACGGCCTCCACCTCGAGGCACAGATGATCACCCAGCTGGAGTCGCTCGGCGACCGGCACCGCGCCCTCGGCGACCGTCTGCCGCAGGACCTGCTCCTCCCCTGGGACGAGACCGACCTCGACGGCAACGAACTGTTCGACCCCCACGTGTGGAACAGCCCCGACGCCTGGCAACTCGTCGTCGACGACATCGCCGAGCGTCTCGCCGAGGAGGACCCGGACAACGCGCAGACCTACCGCGACAACGCCCGGGCCTACAACAAGCAGATCGCCGAGCTGGCCGCACACTCCCAGCGGGAACTCGCCGACCTGGACGCCCCGCGCATCCTCGTCACCGGCCACGACGCCTTCGGCTACTTCGGGCAGACCTTCGACATGGAGGTCCGCGCGACCGACTTCATCTCCACCGAGGCGGTGCTCTCCCCCACCGAACTCTCCGGGCTCGCCGACTACATCGCGGACAACCGCATCCCGGTGATCTTCCGCGACAACCAGGCCAGCCCCCAGGCGATCACCTCGCTTGAGGAGGCCGTCGCCTCCCGGGGCTGGTCCGTCACCGTCTCCGCCGAGGAACTCTTCGCCGACTCCCTCGGCCCGGAAGCCCCCGTGGACACCTACCTCGGCGCGTTCGAGCACAACGTCAGCACCGTCGCCCGGGGCCTGGGCGCGAGGAACGCGGGGTAGGGGGAGATGTCTCCGTCTGTCGCCGCCGCGGCCCGCGGCCTCACCGTCGCCTACCACTCCACCCCGGTCCTGCGGGACATCTCCCTGACGGTCCCCGTCGGGGTGGTCATGGGCGTGGTCGGCCCCAACGGCTCCGGCAAGTCCACCCTGCTCAAGGCCATGCTCGGGCTGGTGCCCCCGGCCTCCGGTGACGCCCTGTTCTTCGGGCGTCCGCTCGCGCAGGTCCGCCAGCAGGTCGGGTACATGCCACAGCACACCTCGGTCGACTGGGACTTCCCCACCACCGTCGCCGACGTCGTGCTCATGGGCACCTACGGACGGCTGGGCTGGCTGCGCCGACCCGGCAGGGCGGAGAAACAGGCCGCCGCCCGCGCCATGGAGGCCACCCGGGTCACCGACCTCGCCGACCGCCAGATCGGGCAGCTGTCCGGTGGCCAGCGCCAGCGCGTGTTCCTGGCCCGCACCCTGGCCCAGGAACCGGACCTGTTCATCATGGACGAACCCTTCCAGGGGGTCGACGCCTTCTCCCAGCAGGCCATCGTCGACGTCCTCCATGACCTGCGTGCACAGGGCCGGACCGTCATCCTCGTCCACCACGACCTGTCCACGGTCGCCGACTACTGCGACCACGTGACCCTGCTCGGCGGCGACGCCCGCCCCGGCGTGGTGGCCAGCGGCGGGGTGTCGACCCACTTCACGCACGAGAACATCTCCGCCGCCTACGGGCTCTCGGTGACACCATGAGCCCGACCAGCTTCTTCGCCGACCACACCTACATGATGGTCACCGCCGGGACCACCGTCATCGGGGCCGTCGCCGGCGCCCTGGGATCCTTCGCCTACCTGCGTCGGCAGTCGCTCATCAGCGACGTCATCGCCCACGCCGCCCTCCCCGGCACACTCCTGGCGTTCCTCGTGCTCACCGCCCTCGGTCTCGACGGCCGCTCCATGACCGGCATGCTCGTCGGCGCCACCCTCGCCGGGGCCCTGTCCATCGCCGCCTCGAACACCATCACCCGGATCTCCCCCCTCGCCGTCGACACCGCCATGGCCGTCGTCCTGTCCAGTCTCTTCGGCCTGGGCATGCTGCTCATGCAGTACATCCAGCGCCACCCGCTGCCCGGCAAGGGCGGCATCCAGGACTACCTCTTCGGCAACGCCTCCACCATCACGCGCGCCGACCTCACCGTCTCCCTCCTCGTCGGGGCGCTGGCGCTGCTGGTGGTGGCTATGTTCTGGAAGGAGTTCGTGCTCTCGACCTTCGACCGTGACCTGGCCGGCCTGCTCGGCTTCTCCCACCGGAGGGTCGACCCGCTCATCTTCGTCACCATCGCCCTGGCGACGGTCATCGGGGTCAA
>Ga0123329_1000852_pt1 | contig 30306 bp, 17 predicted proteins | sample BioC12SIPDNA_FD_89703 | JGI IMG/M metagenome (GOLD analysis project Ga0123329, IMG submission 89703) | Anaerobic biogas reactor microbial communites from Washington, USA - Biogas_R1_B C12 SIP DNA | ecosystem: Engineered > Bioreactor > Anaerobic > Unclassified | place: Washington, USA | collected...
GGAGACCGGCAGCCGCTCTCGCGAGTCCTCCAGGAAGTCCTCTCCCCCGCCGGTCGCCGTGCCGGAGCCGTACACCCGGTGCTGAGCGGGCAGGAGTTCCGTCCCGCTCCGCATGTTCTGCCAGTAATACGAGTTCGTGACGTGCTGCACGTACGTGGCGCCGTCGATGGCGTCGTCGTGCTCCTCCGTGATGGCGCAGGTCAGGGGACCGGAGATGACCTTGTTGCCGAACACAAGCGCCTGCCCGCCGCCCTGGCTGACGAACAGCCCGCCGAACGTGCCCATGTCGACGCGGTTGCCGTAGACTTCGGCCTGCATGGTGCCGAACAGCTTCGGCTGGTTGCCCGGCATGCCGAAGACCGGCCAGCGGTTGGAGGTCGCCCCGGAGAAGGCGTTGTAGCGCATCACGTACCGGCCGCCCTGCCCTGAGCTGACGCCGAAGGTCGGGCCCGTGATGACGTTGTCTTCGAAGTACAGGCTGGCCGCCGTCCCGAACTCGAGCGGGAGGTTCGCCCAGGACGTCTCGTTGGCGCCGTAGACGCCGGCGGAGGTACCGCCGTCGATCACGTTGTTGTCGATGACGCCGTGCACCGTCCCGCTGACGTACACCACCCGGCCCGGCCCGCCGGGGTTGACGAGCTTGTTGTGATCGATCCGCACCTTGTCGATGGCATGCGCGGTGCGGTTGGCCAGGTAGACAACGTTCGACTTCCCCCCGCCGTCGAGCGTGAACCCCGTGATCCGGAACGGCTCGTTCAGGTCCGGCGCCGCCGGCCAGTACCGGATGACGCCGCCCAGCCGGTCGTCGACGTTGCCGGTGATGACGGTCTCGCCAACCCCGGCGCCCCGGAGGACCACGCCCTTCGTAATCGACAGACAGGCATCCCACGTGGCCGTTCCGGCGGGGACGACGACCGTGTCCCCCGGGCCGGCGGCGTCGATCGCCGCCTTCACGTCCGCATAGGCCGGGCTGGCGGCCGTGTGGGTCTCCGCGTAGCTCATGCCCGTCAGTGCCGAGACGGCGAACAGGACTGCCAGAACCACCCTGGCCGTTTGCATGGTTCCGCCTCCACAAAAAGGTAAGGGGCAGGGGCATGTCAACGACCACAAACTACCACGAACACCGTCCTCCTGCAACCCCGTGCAGATGCCGCCGTGCATGACATCTTCTCCGCGCGGGCGGGTGGCCGCGCGCGGCCTGCCGCGCCGGGGCGCTCACGGACCGGGTGTCACGCCGGCGCTACGGGCCGCCCCCCTGCCGAACGGCTCACGCACCGGCTGCGCACAGCACCCACAGCCACAAGGCGGCTCCGGAAAGGGTTGCCAGCGTCACCGGCACGCCCACGCGCGCGTGCTCCGCCCAGGTGATGCGGACGCCCAGCGCGGCCGCCTGTTCGACAACGATGATGTTGGCGATGCTGCCCACGATGAACAGGTTCCCCGCCAGCGTGCTGGAGAGCGCCAGCACGGGGCCGGCCAGAGGATGCGTCGCGAACGGCAGCAGGAGCATCGTGGCCGGGACATTGGAGACCAGGTTCGACAGCACGGCCGTGACGATGAAGAGCCAGCCGGGCCGGTGCACGTCGATACCGCCGGCGGACAGCCACCCCGCCGCCGACTCAAGCAGCGAGCACTCCTGCACCGCGCGGTTGACGACGAACAGCCCCGCGAACAGCACCAGCAGGTGCCAGTCGACGGCCGCCAGCATCGGCCGTGACGCCATGCGGCGGCTGGTGAGCAGCACGCCGGCGGCCGTCAGCGCCACCACGTCGCGAGGCCAGGAGGTCAGGAGGAACACGACCACCACACCGCCCAGCACAACCCCGCCCTTGGCCGTCTGCCAGGCGTCGAAGGCCGCCGCGTGCACCTCCGGTACCGGCGTCTCCACATGCCAGCGGCCGCGGTAGAGCCCGCAGACGATGGCCCAGGCCACGCCGAGGCCGAGCACGGCCGGCACACCTCCCTGCAGCAAGTAGGTCGTGAAGTGCAGCCCGAGCATCTGGCCGATGAGCATGTTCTGCGGGTTGCCGATGAGCGTCGCCGCCGACCCGATGTTCGCCGCGCAGGCCAGCCCCAGGAGGTAGGGCACGGGGTTCAGCCCCCGGCGCGCGCAGCCCTCCACCAGCACCGGCGTCACAGCCAGGCAGACGATATCGTTCGCCAGCAGGGCCGACAGCACGCCCGCCGCCCCGATCAGCAGCCCCAGCACCACCGGCGGGCTCGCAGTCAGGCCGGCCAGCCCATGCGCCACCCGGGTGTAGAAGCCCCCCAGACGAAACTGCGCCGACACGACCATCAGCCCCATCAGCAGCGCAATCGTCGAATCATCGACCGACTGCCACGCCGCGTGCAGGCCCACGCGCCCCGTGGCCAGGAGGGCGATCGCCCCCAGCAGTGCAATCCCGGTGCGGTCCAGCGCCAGGCCGTGCACGCGCCCCACGATCATGCCGAGGTAGACGAAGGCGAATACCAAGAGCACGATGGGGTCCATGTGGCGGCATCCTCGGCCGGCACCGACGCGCCGGCGAAAGCGCGCGGATTATACCCCTTGCTCCGCGCCGGGCGCCACGACATCCGCACGACACCGCGGCGGTCCGTGTGCGCCCGCGCGCGCTCACTCCCGGGCGGCGGCCATGAAGGCCTCGATGTTCTCGAACGGCGCATCGCCGGGCACGTCGCAGCCCGTGGCGAGGATGAAGTTCCCGTGGCCGGACATCGACTCGCGCAGGGCGAGCACCTGGCGGCGGACGCCCTCGGGGTCCATGTTCCGCACCACGCCGACGGGGCTGATGTTGCCCATCAGCACGACGTCGTCCGGCAGGCGCCCCGCGGCCGCCGCGAAGTCCACCGCGCTGTCCAGGCTCAGGGCCGCGCACCCGAGCGTCGCGAACTCGTCCAGGAACGCCGTCGTGTCCCCGCACATATGGTAGATCGGTGCGGCGTCCTGCAGCGCGGCGGCCAGGATCGACACGAACCGCCCGGCGAACTCCTGGAACCGCCCCGGCCCCAGGATCAGCGCCGTCGGGTCCAGGAGCATGATGAGGTCCGCGCCCGCCTGTTCGAGCGCCAGCGCGTAGCGCGTGACCACGCTCGTGGCCAGTTCGACGGTCCGCAGCACGAGCCCGGGCTCGAGGATGACGTTCATCGCGATGTTGTTCGCGCCGCACAGCAGCGCCGCCAGCGTGAACGGAGCGGTCACATAGGCGCCGCGCAGAACGCCGTTCGGCAGCAGTTGCCCGAGTTCCTGCACCGTCTTGATAAACGCGTCGGCTCGTCCGTCCTTGAGGATGTCGACCGCCTTGAACTGGTCCAGGTCGGCCGGCGTCTCGACCGGGTGAATCTCTATGCTCGGGCTTTCGTGGAGCGGGAACCGAACCTGCAGCCCGACCCCGCTGGCCTCCACTGCCAGGTCCATGAGCGTGAACACGGCGTCCGGCTGCACCTTGCGATACAGCGTCTGGAGGCTCCAGGCATGGACGCCCCAGTTGAACTCGTTCAGCTTGATGCTCGTGTGCGTGAGCGCAGCCGCCGGGTAGCCGACCAGGGGCATGACGGGCGTGCGGCCGAGTGTGGCGATGTAGTCGAGCAAGCGGGGCATGGGGGAAGTCCGGCAGATCGGGGATGGACGGCACGGAAGACAGGGCGCGCAGAGCGGTTACCCGCCTGCATTCACAGGTCGGGGAGTATGGCGTCGTACTCGGCGAGATTCAAGTGCAACGCCGCACCGCACGCGGAATCCGGCGCGAGATTGGCGTATCCTGTGTGAGTCGACGTGCAACGAACGCGGATGCGCTGCCATGCTCGGATTCTCGAAAGACCGCCGGCGGGCCCGGCTCCCGGAGGAGCCGTTCCCCGAGGAATGGCTGCGCATCCTCGAGTCGAGCGTGCCGCTGTACGGGGAGCTGTCGCCGGACGATCAGCGTGAACTGCGCGGGCACATACAGGTCTTCCTCGCCGAGAAGGAGTTCGAGGGCTGTGGCGGACTGGAGATCACAGACGAGATCAGGGTCACCATCGCCGCGCAGGCCTGCTTTCTGCTGCTCCACCGCAAGACAGATTATTACCCCGGCCTGTACACGGTCCTCGTCTACCCGAGCAGCTACGTCGCGCACACGCGCCGCTGGTCCGCCGGCGGCATCGTGACCGAAGGGCCGCAGGTGCGGCTCGGTGAGGCGTGGCGCCACGGCCCGGTCGTGCCCGCCAGGGACCGCGTTCGCGCCTGCCAGCGATGCATCACGGCCGCCACGCCGACGGCCGCGGCGATCCATGCCCACAGATCGGCGCCCGGCAGATCCGCCAGCAGCATGAGCAGCGGCAGCGCGAACACGCCCGCCGCCACCACGACGAGCGCTATGCGCCACGCCGCCCCCCGGGCCGTGCGCCGGTAGGAGCCGAACAGCCGGTTCCCAAGGTTCAGCATGACGGCGGCGCCGCCGAGGAGTGCCACTGCCGCCGCCGGCCACGCCGATGCGTCCACGAGGTGCTCCGCTGCAAGCCCATGTTGCCGCCACTGCCGCCATTGTAGCCAAACGACCGTCCCGGGACATACCCCGCTTGACCTCCGGGGGGGGGAACGCTACATTGCAGGGAGTGCCGGCCACACGCCGGCCGGGGTGGAGTTGCGGGCGGCGGCGAGCGGACGGGCATCGTGCACCGAGGCCGAGAGGGGCAGCAGATGGAGACGGCGGGGCAGGCGAATCGGACGCGCGCGATTCTGGCTGGGTATGGGACATTCGGGCTGGCCGTTGTTGAGGGCGCATTCCTGCTCGCCGTCGCCGTCATCGTGGGCCTGTTTGTCCATCCGGCGGTTGGTTCGCTCGCCTGGAGGTACGGCATCCCGATCGGCAGCCATCTCCTGGTCGGCGTGGCGCTGCTGGTTGCCGGGTACGCCGCCGCCTCCCGCGTGGAACGGGGAAAGACACTGGTCGGGCTCTTGTTGTCCATATCGGTGGCCCTCCTGTCGATCGGGATGGCCGCCCCGTTCGCGCTGCTGTTGGAGGGCCGGACCGCCGCCGACACCGCAGCCACCGGCTGGGAGTGGTCCGGCTGGGCCACCACGCTGGTCCTGCCCATCCTCGGATCGCTTCTGCAAGGCAGACGAAAGGACGGCCAGCCGGTGCTGCCGTCCCGTTCCATCGGCGTCGCCGTCGCCTATGCCCTCCTTCTCCTCGGGGGTCTGGTAGCATCCTGCACGTTCCTCATAGCCGGCCTCTACGACGGGAGCTTCAAGCCGTTCGCGCGCTGGCAGGTCTGGCTCGTCGGCGCAGCGCTGCTCCTGCTTCCCGCTTGGGCACTCCTGCTCCTGCACAACCGAGGCGGCCTGAAGAAGTGCCTGCTCAGAAGCCCCGCCGGCTGGACGTGCCTTGCGCTCATCGGCTGCTTCGTGGGTGGGTTCATCGAGAGCGACCTGGACAACCGACCCGATCCGTCCGTCATGCAGGGCCTGGTAGCCCAGATGCGGCAGCGGGACGGGATTCCCGATGAGGACAACGGCGCCGAACAGGTCTCCCTGGCGGTCCACAACATGCGGGACGTCCAGACACCCGATACGGATCTGCCGTCCGGCGTCTGGGAACCGGAGGCGTATCCGGACTGGCGCGACTACGCGGACGCTGTGGCGGAAGCCCTCTCGATGCTGAGGCAGGCAAGCGCGAAACCGATCGACTACCCCCTTGCGTATGTCGATGACGGGAACGGAGCCGGGATTGCCGATGACTCCGCCACCGACGAGGCGCGGACGGCGGCACGAGCGCTGCGGCTGGAGGCTTGCCGGGCGGACGTCGAGATGGGCGACTCTCTGGCCTGTCTGGATGCGGCCGTGCGGATCGCGGCGCCACTGCGCAAGAGGACGCACTGGGATGCGCTGAGCTCAGCGGCCCAGGAGTCGGCTGCACTGGAAGCCCTCCGCGACATCCTCCTGGCGCAAAGGCCACGGCGGGGCGACCTTGAGCAAGCCGCGGAGCTTCTGGGACGATGGGAAGACGTGTGCCGCGTCGATCCTGAGACTCGCTGCCTGCTTGCCCGAATCGAGGCGGCCCACGCCCTGCACGACATGTACGCCATGGACCTGAACGGGCGGATTGGCGGATTCCTGGTCCTGCGGATCTTTGACATGGAGCACATGAGTTCAGTGGTCGGCGAGCGCCTCGACGCATTCTGCAGGGACCTTCGGTCGCTACCGCCCGCGCACGTCTTCCGCAAGCACCGCCACCGGTTCACGCTGCTCCTCCCCGGGCCGGCAGGACGGAAGGGCAATCCTCTCGGCACGCTGGAAGACATCCTGGTGGACCTCGCGATTGGGTATCGCGCGTACCCGCTCGAATGCAGTCTGGGTTCGGCTGCGAAGCGTGAACTCCTGCGGGGCTGGGTGGCCGCCGCCCGCATGTGGGACGCCGAGCGCCGGCTCCCCCGGACGTGGCAAGACCTTGTGCCGAAGTATCTCCAGGCCGCCCCGGAGGATCCATTCACGGGCCGACCGCTGGGACTCCTCCACGCCGAGAACGCACTGGTGATGTACTCGGTCGGTGTGGACGGCGAGGATGCCGGGGGCGACGGCTTCTTCAGCAACAGCGAGCGCAATGCGGAGAACAGACGTCTCGATGACGAAGGCCTGCCCGATTCGGTGCCGGACGACATTGTCCTGAAGTTCGAGGTGCCCGATGCCTGATGAGAACCCGGACGCAGCCGCCGCCGAACTCGAGTGTAGAGAGAGCGGCCCTGCCGCCGCCTGGATGGCCGGCACCGGCCTGTCCATCGTGTTCGGAGTCCACGCCTGCCTGTTGGCTGCTGCCGCCGTCGCGATCCTGGCGCTCACCCCCTTGGGGTTCGTGCCGGCTCGCGCCCTCCCCTGGGCGGCCGGGGCGCTCTGGGTCATCTCGGTCGGCGTCGGCGCCTTCTGGGCCTGCTGCGGACGAAGCGGCCGGTTGTGGCCCGTGGGGCTGGGCGTCGGACTGGACGGCTTCCTGATCGCGTTGGGCGTGCATTTCTGCGCGGTGGAACTGCCGTCCTCCGTGGTCGGCGGCATCCTGCTGGCCACACTGTCGGCCGCCGGCCTCGTCGGGGCACTGATGGGTGGGCGCGCACAGGCCCGCGAGCGGCCGGCCGATGCCGTCGGCCGGTGGCTCGTGAGCGACGCCTTGCTCGTGCTGGGCGCCGTCGCCGCGCTCTGCACCGCGATCGCGGTCGGGTTCCCCGGCGAGTTCGAGAACCTGACGCGGGAAGAGGCGCGTCTGCTGGCCGTGCTGAGCGCGTTGCCCGCTTTGGGCGCGCTCCTAGCCCTCCGAGGGATCGGCGGCATCCGACGCTGCCTGCTCAGGAGTGCGACCGGCCTCGCAGTGGTTGTGCTGCTGATCGCCTTAGGAGCGGCCCTGACGGCCCGCGTGCTGGCCAACAGGGCTGCCGACTCACTGATCGACCGGGCCATCGCCGAGTTCGGCAGGACCCACGCCGTCGCCGGACGCCGGGCGGTCGGCGCACTCGCAGACGCGGCGCGGAAGGCGCCCCTCTGCCAGATGGGCGGCGGCTTGCGGGTTCCGCTTTCCTTGCGCCAGGGATGGCCGTGCGGGCCGTCGCGGGAACTCACGGAGGCCCTGGCCGAGGGTCGCGCGGAGCTGCAGGAGGCGCGCGCGGCCCTGGCGCGCCTGGACGGCTCGGTGCCGATCGCGCTCGACGCGGAGGCCGCCACGACCGTGAGGCCCCGTCTGCTCAGTCTGACCGCGGTGCTCTGTGCGGCCGCCCTCGTGCCGGACGCTCCGGCCAGCGAGGCCCTCGCCCTGCTGGACGACGCACACAGCCTGGCACTATCCGAACTCCCCAACCGCAGCCTGATGCCGGATTTCGCGGCGGATGAGGAGATTGTGCTGGCCGCCTTCGAGCGCCTTCTGTCGGCACGCGCCCTCGATGCAGCGACGGCGCGCGACGCCCTCGAGCTGCTCGCCGGATGGGAGGATCGACGTGAACGTGCAGCCTCGTTCTGGGCGGCGCTCGCGCGCGTCCACGCCGCGACGTCGGCCGTCGGCGCCCACAGGAAGCGGAGCGCGGAGAGCGTCCCCCTCTACCTGGTGTCGCTCGCGGTCCCGCCGGCCGCCATCGTCCGGGCGGTCGACGACGTGATCGAACGCTTCTGCGCCGACCTGGACGGCATGCCGGCGGCACGGCTGCACGCGCAGTACGGCCGTTCCGCATACCTGGATCGCGTGATGGACAACGCTCTCGACCAGATCGCCGGCCGTCTGACCGGACGCCGGGTCCAGAACCGGTCGGACGTGTGGCGCCTGCAGGCCGAGTCAGAGGCCGTCGGCCCGGTGGCGGACGCCGTCACGGCCCATCGGGCGAACGCCGCCCGCCTGCGCCTGCTGGCGGCGGGGCTGACGGCGCGCCTGCACGAACACACGACCGGTCAGCCGTCGGACGGCATCGGCACCCTTGAGGAACAGTCACCGGTCCCGCTGCGCGATCCCTTCTCGCCGGACCTCCTGCAGAGAGTGGCCGAGGGGGGAGAGGTGGTTTTCTTCTCCGCTGGTCCGGACGGCCGGCCGGGCGGCGGCAGCGGGCCGTTCAGCACTCGCTGGCCGGCCCGTCCCGGCGCCGAGGGAGACGACATCGCCCTGCCCCTGCGCCGCATCCCCGCCATTACGGGCGAGGGGTAGGAGCCGCCGGTCCCTCAGGCACGCGGGCCACGGGCCGAAGCGCCCCGGCGGCACCGGCCGTGCCGTCCGTCCACCGCGCCGTGCCGTCGTTGTCCGTCCTCCGCGTCCTCAGCGTCCTCTGCGGTGCCTTCGTCTGCCCTTCCTCTCCGGGCACTGTGGTTGACCGGGGTGCGCGGCAGAAGTACACTCCCCGCAGTGCCGTTCACCGCCGAATGTCCGCCAGGGAAGGAATCCGCACATGGAACTGCCGAAGGGCGTCAGGGCCGTCTGGGATCTGGACAAGGCCCACCGCGAGGCCACCCCGACACGCGAGCGGGTCTGCATCAACGGGCTGTGGCGCTGGCAGCCGGCGGGCGACGCGCCCGACGCCGTGCCGGCCGGCGCCTGGGGCTTCTTCAAGGTGCCCGGCTGCTGGCCCGGCATCACGAACTACATGCAGAAGGACTGCCAGACCGTCCACGCCCACCCGGCCTGGCGGACCCTGAGCCTGCCGGAGCTGAAGGCCGCCTGGTATCAGCGCGAGATCGGCGTTCCGGCAGACTGGGACGGACGCCGCATCGTGCTGCGGGCGGGATACGTCAACTCGTTCGCCACCGTCTTCATCGACGGCAAAGAAGTCGGCGAGATCCGCTTCCCGTGGGGAGAGATCGACCTGACGAACGCCTGCCGCGCCGGCAAGACGCACCGTTTGAGCATCCACGTGCTGGCCCTGCCGCTCAAGGGCGTCATGCTCTCCTACAGCGACAGCGCCTCCTCGCGCGAGGTCAAGGGCTCGGTGGGACGGCGCGGCCTCTGCGGCGACGTCTACCTCGTCGGCGAACCGGCCGGCGCCCGCATCCGGCACACCAAGGTGGACACGTCCGTGCGCAAGTGGCGCATCACGTTCGGCGCCACGCTGGAGGACCTGAATCCCCGCGCGCGCTACCGGCTCCACGCCCGCGTCATGGACGGCGTGCAGACGGTGGCGGAGTTCACGAGCGAGCCGTTCCGCAAGAGCGCCCTGAAAGACGGTCGCGCCTCGTTCGCGAAGCCCTGGAAGCCCGACAAGCTATGGGACACGCACACGCCGGAGAACCAGTATGACGTGCAGCTCTCCCTGCTCGACGCGAAGGGGAACGTGCTGGACGCCGCGCTGCCGGAGCGCTTCGGCTTCCGGGAATTCTGGATCGAGGGCCGGGACTTCTACCTGAACGGCACGCGCATCTACCTGTCCGGCGAGCCGATCGACAACGCCCAGATCGGCGCCGCCTGGGCGACCTACGACGCGGTCAGGGAGACCCTGCAGCGCTTCCGGAGCTTCGGCATCAACTTCGTCTACACGCACAACTACGGCTGCACGCCCGGCTCGCACCTGGCCTTCGAGGAGGAACTGAGGGCCGCCGACGACGCCGGCATGCTCGTGTCTTTCAGCCAGCCGCATTTCGGCCACTACGACTGGGACGCCGACGATGCCAATGGCTACGCGCGGCACGCGGAGTTCTACGCGCGCGCGGCCGGGAACCACCCCTCGGTCGTCTTCTACTCGACCAGCCACAACGCCACCGGGTACGTGGACGACATGAACCCGGAGATGATCGACGGCGTGCACAACCCCCGCGACGCCTGGGCGGCGCAGAACGCCGAACGCGCCCTGCACGCCGAGGCGATCATCCGCCGGCTCGACCCCGGCCGGATCGTCTACCATCACCACTCGGGCAACCTCGGCTCGATGCACACCGTCAACTTCTACGCGAACTGGACGCCGATCCAGGAGATGTCCGACTGGTTCGGGCATTGGGGAACCGAGGGGGTCAAGCCGCTCTTCACGTGCGAGTACAGCACGCCGTTCCTCTGGGACTGGTCGATGTACCGCGGCTGGTACAGGGGCAAGCGAGAGTACGGAAGCGCGCCGGTGCCCTGGGAGTTCTGCCTGGCCGAATGGAACGCGCAGTTCGACGACGGCGCCGCCTACGACATCACCCCCGAAGAGAAGCAGAACCTGCGCTGGGAGGCCGAGCAGTTCGGGGCGGGCCGCATCTGGCACCGCTGGGACTACCCGCACAAGCTCGGGGCGATCGTGTTCGACTCCCGCTACCCCATCATCGCCGCCTACATCTCCGAGAACTGGCCCGCCTTCCGCACCTGGGGCGTGTCCGCCAACTCCCCCTGGGAGTACGGCGCCTACTGGCGGCCCCGCAGGGGCCTGCGCCGCGCACGCCGCGAGCTGCCCGTGGACTGGGACAGCCTGCAGCGCCCCGGGCTGAGCCCGGACTACGTCCACGAGCGCTACGAGCAGATGAACACGGCGTTCGAGCCGCCCGACTGGGTGCCCACCCCGGCCGCCGACGCCGTGTGCCGCTACAACATGCCGCTGCTCGCCTGCATCGCCGGGCCCCGGGACGCCTTCACAACACGGGGCCACAACGTCCTCCCCGGCGAGGCGTTCAAGAAGCAGCTCATCGTCATCAACAACTCCCGCGAAACGGTCACGGCCGAGTGCCGCTGGTCGTTCGGGAAGGACTCCGGCCGCGCGACGATCACCCTGCCCACCGGCGAGCAGGAGCGCATTCCCCTGTCCCTGACCGTGCCCCGCACGGCCGCGCCCGGCCGGCGCGAGCTGACCGCCGCCGTCCGCTTCAGCACCGGCGAGACGCAGACCGACTCCTTCGCGGTCGACGTGATGGCGAAACCGCGCGCCGTGCGGCGCACGCGCCGGATCGCGCTGTTCGATCCCCGCGGCGAGACGGCCGCCCTCCTGCGCACCATGGGCGTGCGGTGCGACGCGGTGGAGGCGGACGCCGACGTCTCCGCATATGACCTCTGCATCATCGGCAAGAACTCCCTGACGCCGGACGGCCCGGCGCCGGACCTGGCCGCCGTGCGCTCGGGGCTCAGGGCCATCATCTTCGAGCAGGCGGGCGAGGTGCTCGAACGCCGCTTCGGCTTCCGCGTCGCCGAGTACGGCATGCGGCGCCTCTTCCGGCGCGTGCCCGACAGCCCCCTGCTGGCCGGCCTGGACGGCGTGCACCTGCGGGACTGGCGCGGCGAGGCGACGGTCCTGCCGCCCCGCCTGGACCTCGACGTCACCGAGACGGGCCACACCGTGCGGTGGTGCGACATCCCGGTGACGCGCGCATGGCGCTGCGGCAACCGCGGGAACGTCGCCTCCGCCACCATCGAGAAGCCCGCCTGCGGCGACTTCCTGCCCGTCCTCGACGGCGGCTATGCACTCCAATATGCCGCCCTGATGGAATACCGCGAGGGTGCGGGCATGGTGCTGTTCTGCCAGACCGACGTCACAGGCCGCACCGAAGGCGACCCGGCGGCCGAGACGCTCGCCCGCAACCTGATCGAGTATGCGGCCGGCTGGACGCCCTCGCCCCGGCGCACGGTCATCTACGCCGGCGACCCGGCGGGCCGCGCACACCTGGAGGCCTGCGGCCTGGCGCCGGCCGCCCCGGACGCTGAGCTTGCGGCGGACCGGGTGCTCGTCGTGGCCCCCGGCGCCGCCCGGCAGCTCGCCGGGCGGGCGGCGGCCATCGCGAAGTGGCTCAGAGCGGGCGGGCATGCCCTGGCCATCGGGCTCGACGCCCGGGAAGCCAATGCCATCCTGCGCACGAAGGTGGCCACGAGACGCGCCGAGCACATCGCCGCCTGCTTCGAGCCCTTCGGGGCGGACTCCCCCTTCGCCGGCGTCTCGCCGGCAGAGGTGCACAACCGCGACCCGCGCAGGATGCCGCTCGTCACAAAGGGCGCCGCAGTGGTCGGGGACGGCGTGCTGGCCCGCGTGCGCAGCCGGAACGTCGTCTTCTGCCAGCTCACGCCCTGGCAGTTCGACTACTCGCGCGAACGGATGAACGTCAAACGCACCTTCAGGAAGGCGTCGTGCCTGCTGGCGCGGCTGCTGGGCAATATGGGTGCCTCGGGCGCCACGCGCCTGCTCGAGCACGTCTCGACGCCGCTCGGCGCGGGCGAACGACGCTGGCTGGACGGCCTGTACCTGGACGTGCCCGAGGAGTGGGACGACCCCTACCGCTTCTTCCGGTGGTGACGGACGCGCCTCAGAACGGCAGCGTGTGCCGGGTCAGCCCGAGGTCTGCGCGCAGCGCGCGGAACTCGGCCCGGAGCGATTCGCCGAAGGGCACTCCCTTGTCCTTCCGTTCGAGCCAGGCGTCGTGTTCCTTCTCGCCCGGCGTCCAGATGCGCTCGGCGCCCGGCGCCTTGCGGCTGTGGCGTAGCGCTCGGCAGATGTCGCCCGTGGTCTGCCTGAAGGCGTCCAGGTCGGTGAACGCCTCGACGTCGACCGCCAGGAAGAAGTGTCCGAGAGGGTACGGGATGCGCTTGCCATCGGAGTCGACGCCGCTCAGCGCCTTCAGAAACGCCCCCTGCTGCAGCGCCGCCGAGAGCATCTCGACAACCATGGCATAGCCGTAGCCCTTGTAGCCGGCCGTCTCCTCACCGAGCCCGCCGAGCGGCGTAAGCGCCGCCTTGCCCTTCACAAGGTCCACCAGGATCTGTTCGGTGTCCGTGCGATAGCGGCCGTCCTCGCCGATGACCCAGCCTTCGGGCACGCGCTTGCCCGTGCGCGCGTAGACCTCGATCTTCCCGCGCTGCGTGACGGACGTCGCGCAGTCGATCACGAACGGGAACGGCTCATCGGTGGGCATGCCCCAGGTCATGGGGTTCGTGCCGAGCATGTTCTCCACGCCCCAGGTGGGCGCGATGGACGGGCGCGCGTTCGTGCCCGTCAGGCCGATCATGCCCGCTTCGATGGCCATCATCGGGTAGTAGCAGGCGGCGCCGTAGTGGGTGGAGTTGCGCACGGCCGTCATGCCCAGGCCGTATTCGCGGGCCTTGTCGATGGCCATCTGCATGGCGCGCTTCGCGATGACGTGCCCCATGCCGTTGTGGCCGTCGATCACCGCTGTGGTCGGCCCCTCGCGGACGACCTCGAACTCCGTGACCGGGCTCAGTATGCCCGCCTTGATGCGGTCGAGGTAGATGGGCTTGAACCGGCTGACGCCGTGCGAGTCGATCCCCCGCTTGTCGGCGGTTATGAGGACGTCGGCGCAGACGGCGGCATCCGCCTCGGGCACGCCCATCGCCACGAATCCATCCCGCATGAAGCCCTCGACCGCCTCGAATCCCCACCAGACGATGCCATCCATGTGGTCGTTCCTCAGAGGACGGGGCGCCCGCGCGAGCGCCCCGCCCGTTTCCAGTGCACGTGTCTACCAGCAGAAGAACCGGTACGGGAAGTCGTATTCCTCCGGCACGTCGAGGTAGAGGCCGTCCAGCCAACGCTGCTCGCCGTCCCCGACCGGCTGCGACACGTGCGAGAGCAGCGGCGTGCGGCCCGCGGCTCCCATGTTGGCCAGCAGCCGCGTGACCGTGTAGGAGGCCTTCCGGAAGGTCCGCTTGATGCTCCACTGCTCCCCGGCGGAGTAGTCGAGCTGCCAGGGCGGAAGCTGGAAGAACACGACGTTGTCCTCCAGATGCCCCAGCACACCGTTGCCGACCGGCGTCGCGCCGCCCGAGACGAGCGGAAGCTCGCGCGGATCGCGGTTGTGCACGTCCGCCGGCGAGACGCCTGCCAGCGGCGACCCCAGGGGGACCGTGTCGAAGTACGAGGCGATGTGTTCGCCCGGCGTCGTCGTGACGGCTGCGGGCAGGAACGCGCCGGCCTGCACGCCCGTCAGGCCGAGCACCAGGACGTGTCCGCCGTCCTGCACCCAGCCGCGCACGTCGGCCGCGTTCGCACCGAGTTCTTCGCCTGCGCCCGGCCCGAGCACCAGCACCTGGTCGTCCGTCAGGTCGCCGAGGAATGCCGCCGGCTCCAGGCCCGCCGCTTCCAGGTGTTTCCGCCCAGCGTCCTCACCGGCATAGACGACCGTGCGGCGTTCGGCCGGCTCCCAGGCCGAAGCGTAGCCGACGATGTTGCGTGCCAGCGCCTCGGCAGCCGGATCGCGCTCGGTGCGGCCCGTCACGTCCATCTGGCAGAACAGCACCATCCCCTGCCCCTCGCGGTACTCCAGCAGCGGCGCGTATTGCAGCGCGTAGCCGCAGTCGAGGACCGGGAGGAAATCGCCCGCCGCCGGCTTCTCGATCAGCACAGAGGCCACACTGCCCCGGTTGCCGCAACGCCAGCGCTCGGTGATCGTGATGCCGCACCACTTCGCCATCGGGGAGTGGTAGCTGTACTCGTAGGTGCCGCGCGGCGGCAGCAGGGTGGCGTCGCCGCGCCAGTTCCACAGGTTCTCGTCGGCAAGGCCCTCGAGCAGCGGATGCTCGGGCACGCGCGGGAACACCCAGCGCATGGCATCCCGCGCGATGCGGAAGCCGAAGCGCTTCTCCAGCACTTCGTCCGTCTGCTCGAAGATGACGACCCTCAGCCCGTCGCGTACGCGCGCGATGTCCGGCGCGGGGCCGTCCGGCGTCAGGGAGTCCTTCCCGATGATCAGGACGTCATAGCCGGCCGGATCGTCGCCGGCCCCGACGGCGTCAAACGCAACCCCCAGTTCAGTCAGCAGTTGCGCCGTCTCCCCCTTCGGGTCGAACACTGCGATCCGCTCGGCGGCCTCCACCGGCTGCGGCATGGGCAGCACGTCGATGGGCAGGACGTCGTCCTGCCGTTCGCCATTGCTGAACTCGACCGTCGCCCGCAGGGCGTACTGGCCCGGCGGCAGATCCGCCGGCAGATCGAACGCCAGCGGGATGCGCTCCTGCTCGCCGGTGGGCAGGGTGATCGTCCGCCGTCCGACTCGGGCCGCGGGCAGGTCGAGCGACCACTCGCATTCGGCGGTCACGGTCTCGCGGCAGTTGTTGATGATGATGAGCTGCTTCTCGAACGCCTCGCCCGGAAGGAAGTTGTGGTCCTTGGTGGTGAAAGCGCCCGGCCGCCCGGCGATGTAGGCCAGCAGCGGCATGTTGTTGCGGAGGATGGCGTCCGGGGTGTGGTTGAGGAAATCGGACGGATCGTTCGACGAGAGTCCCCAGGTGCGGAACGCACGCCAGTTGTTCGTGAAGTACATCGAGTAGACGCCTTCGCGCTCCTCGTACGGATGGTTGAAGTCGTACGGGTAGTTCCAGCGCTGCCAGAAACCGTCCCCGCGGAACCGCGCGGCCTCCCAGCGCAGGTTCCGGGCCTCTTCCTCGCTGATCCGGTAGGCGGTCGGGCCGTAGAACTGCGCGTTCCACTCAGCGAGGCTCATCTCCCACGGGACGATGGCGCTGCCGAACACGCGCGTGCCCTTGTACCAGCCACGGTACATGCTCCAGTCCCAGGGGTACGGCACGCCGTACTCGTTCAGGTGCAGGGGCTTGACGCCCTCCGTCCCCCAGTGCTCGAACCAGTCGTCCATCTCCTGGATCGGCGCGAAGTTCGCATAGAAGTTGTTCGTGTGCATGACGCCCAGGTTGCCGGCGGCGTGGTGGTAGAGGATGCGCGTGGGGTCCAGGCCGTTGACAAGCGCCTGCGCCCTCAGCGCGTTGGCTGCGTTCTGCGCTCCGCTGCCCGAGCGCCGTTCGTGGATCCCGTCGATCATGTCGGGGTCCATACTGCCCATGTATCCAACCGAGTTGTGGCTGGTGGCGTAGAAGACGACCGACGGGTGATTGCCCGCCACGTGGGTGTAGAACTCCGCGTGCTCGGCGTAGCCGTTGGTGCGCTCGGCGTCTTCGGCGTCCCAGTCATACTGGCGGAAATGCGGCTGGGTGAGCGCCATGAGCACGCCCACGTCGTCGGCAGCCCGCAGAACGCCCTCGAAGCTCACGTGGTCGCCCGGGGCGGCGCCGAATCCGCCGCACGCCCCGAAGTTGAGCCCCATGTCCTTCCTCTCCTCCAGTCGCGCCCGGCTGTCCTCGTAGTCCGATCCCGGCTGGCTGCGCGTGAACGAGAGGAAGATCCGCGTGCCGTTCAGGTAGAAGTCCCGCCCGTCAATCCAGAACTCGCGGAAGCCGAACCGCTCCGGCAGCGCCTCGTCCAGCACGTTGCCGGCGCCGTCCCGAAGCGAGAGCGTCACGTCATACTGATTCTGCGGCGTATGGATGTCCCAGAGCCTCTCGGGATGCCAGTCGCAGGTGAACGGCAGGTGCCCGTCGACGACGTCCGCCCCGCCGAACGGGTCGCTGGTGAACTCCGTGACCGCCCCGTCCGGGTCGCTGACGCGCGCATGCAGGACGTAGGTCTGCTCGGGGTCGACGTCGTCCAGGGCCGTGTTGAAGGTGACCTGCCAGTTGCGCACCGACGTCTCCACGCGCAGGCGGCGGATGCGCCCGCCGCGCGGCGCGCCCACCAGGCTCACGTCCCCGCAGAGGCCGCGGCGGTTCACCTGCCCCGGCACCTCCCGCGACCCCATGGTGTCGTTGAAGGACATCATGACGGCGCGGAGCGGCAGCGCCAGGACGAGCATGCTCAAGACGTGCGTCCCGCCGGGCCGGCACACCTCTGTCAGGTCCACCTCTCCCGAAGGCCAGCGCATGTCGGCCACCTTGCGGCCGTCCACGTAGACGCTGGCGAAGGAGTGCAGGTACTCGGTCGTCAGGGCGATGTGGCGCCCCTCCCATTCGGCCGGAACGGTCAGGTCGACCTGGTACCAGGCGGCCTTCACGTCCCGCAGGTGCTCGGCGGACCAGGCCGGGTTGCGCACGAACCCCTCCGTGCCGCCCCGCTGCCCGCGGCCCGATGGCCAGGGCGCCGGAACCGCCTGATAGCCCCAGCCGTCCGCCGGGACCGTGTCCACCGAATCCCCCGCCGGCTGCCACCGCCACAGGCCGGCCAGCGATATGCGTTCGCACGTAGGCGTCGCCTCGCGCTCGGCCTCATCCAGCGTCCACATCGCCCGACCCTCCGGTAGAACGGCCACCTGGGCTGCCGCCCGGTGCGCCGCAGTGCAGACCAGAGCCCCAAGCAAGCACACGACCAGACCGACCCTCGGTGACTTCCGATTCATGACGGCCACCTCCCCTGAACCGATCGCCCCCGGCCCCCGCCCGTCCGCCGGGCATCCTTGCCGGGGCGACCCGGCACGTCGAAGTGTACGGGAACGCGTGCGGCCGCGCAAGCCCTGCCGCAATGCCCGGCGGCACTGGCACGGCCGGCGCATCTCATGGTAGCGTGGAGTATGGAGAGCCCCGCGGGGGCCCGCGGGGCGGGGAGTCTCTTCGGAAAGGGGGCCGATGATGGTCCGCACTGCCGGTCTTGCCGTCGTCCTTGCCGTCGCCGTCACGTTCCTGTCCGGTGTGGCGTCCGCCGCCGAAACCCTGAAGCCGGGCGCCGAAGCGCCCGCCTTCGAGCTGTTCGGCGTGGACTACAGGTATCACAGTCTGGAGGGCGCCGCAGAGGCCAGAGCGCGCGTTCTGATCTTCACCTGCAACCACTGCCCCGTGACCGTGAGCTACGAGGACACGCTGGTCGCCCTGGGCAACGAATACCAGCCGAAGGGCATCCAGTTCATCGCGATCAACACGAACCCGGCCGACATGGTGGCCGCCGACGGGTTCCCCCAGATGATCGAACGCGCCAAGGAGAAGAACCTGCCGTACCCATACCTCTACGACGAGACGCAGAAGGTGTCCAGGGCCTACGGCGCGACCGTCACGCCGCATATCTTCGTCGTCGGCCCCGAAGGCACCATCCTCTACGAGGGGGCCGCGGACAACCGCCGTCGCGAGCCGAACTACCTGGCCGACGCCCTGGACGCCATCCTGGCCGGCCGGCCGGTTCCGGACGCGTCCACGGCGGAGTTCGGCTGCACGGTGAAGTACCGCCCGGAGCCCAGGGAAGCGCAGGGGGAGTGAGCATGTATGCCGATCGACCGGGGGCGCTGGTCGTCGTGATCGGCGCCATGGTCCTCCTCTCGGCTGCAGGAGGATGTTCGCGCAGCGACGGGGATGCCGGGCAGGTCCCGACGGCCGCGCCCGAACGTCCCCGCGTGCACCGCATCGACGCGGCGGGCCTCCGCCGGGTCATCGAGGCCCACAGGGGCGACGTCGTCCTGGTGGACCTCTGGGCCACGTGGTGCGCCCCGTGCGTCGAGGCGTTCCCGGAGGTCATCCGCTGGCATGACGAGCACGCGCCCGCCGGGCTCCGGATCGTCAGCGTCAGCCTGGACTTCCCGGAGGACTACGACGGGCTGGTGGACTTCCTGGCCGAGATCCGGCCGCCCTTCCCGACCCATCATCTGGACGTGGAGGACTTCGACGCCTTCGTGAACTCCTTCGCCCCCGAGTGGAGCGGCGCCATGCCCGCCATGGTGTTCTTCGACAGGGACGGCGCCCGCCGGCATGTGCTGCAGGGCGCGGACGTGCAGGAGCGCGCCGAGGGCCTGTTGCGACAGATGCTCAACGCCGCCCCGTAGTGCGCATCGTCGCGCACCCGGGGCGTCAGAACACGAAAAGGCCCACCACGCCCGACCCGGCGATGACGGCCAGCGGGTGCACCTTGCCCTCGCACAGCGTCAGCAGCGCGAACGCCCCGGCGGCGATCGCGAACTCCATCGGGGCCGCGATGACGATCCGCCCGTACGACCAGACCGCGAACAGCAGCAGGCTGAGCACGCCGATGCGCAGCCCGCGCCGCAGGCGCAGGAAGTGGTCGTTCGGCCCGCTCCGCGTGCGCACGCTCTCCAGCAGTGTCAGCATCAGCAGGGCGGGCAGAACCACCACTGCCGTCGCCAGGAGCGCCCCGCCCAGGCCGGCGACACGGAAGCCGACGAACGTGGCGGCGTTGACGGCAATCGGCCCCGGCGTCATCTGCGCGACGGCCACGATCCGCGACATCTCCTGCTCCTGAAGGAACCCGCGGTTCTCCACCAGCTCGCGGCCCATCAGCGGCACGGTCACCAGCCCGCCCCCGTAGGCGCCGACGCCGATGATTGCGAAGCTCACTGTCAGCAGCCACAGCTTCTGCATAGGTCTACGCTCCGAACGTCAAAGCAGTTCCGCACACTCCCGCCGGGCCGTCACGACGAGGTTCCTGAGTCCCCGAACCCCGTCCGCCCGGAGCCACTGATCGAGGAACCCCTCCCGCGCCGCCATCTGCGCCAGCCCCGCGATGCAGGCCAGGTAACACTCGCGCATATCCAGCGACCCGACCAGCACGAAGACGATCCGGACCTGCGGCGCCTGCTCGGAGAAGAAGGCCCCGCCCCGGCATCGCACCAGCGCCATCTTCAGCACGTTCTGGCCGTCGACAACGACGTGCGGCAGCGCCACGGACGGACTGACCGCGGTGCTGCTGGCGGCCTCGCGATGCTTCAGCGCCGCCGCCAGCGCCGACCGCTCCGCCGGAGCCGGCCCGCCGAGTTCCTGCCCGACCAGCTCGAGCAGCTCATCGGAGGAGACCGCCCCCTTCAGGTCGAGCACCGGCGCCTTCTCCAGCAGTGCGCGCACCCGGCCGCGCAACCGGTCATGCGGGTAGTAGATGATCTCCCGCAGGTCCGCCCCGTAGTGCTCGCCGAGCAGTTCCTGCGCGGGGATGCCCTCGATGAGCTTCAGGAGCGCCAGCCCCTCCTCGGTCTCCTCACGCACCGCCATCCGCTCGCGCATCAGCAGGTAACCCAGCCCGGCGGCCACCAGGACCGCCCAGATGGGGTGCGGACCGAAGACGGCCACCGCCAGCCCCGCAGCGCCCACGAATGCGTTCTGCCACGTGCGCCGAAGCCTTCGCGCGAACGTCAGGGCGGAGAACGCAATCTGCCCCGCCACGGCGATGGCACAGCCCTTCAGGAAGGCGGCCACCGCAGGATGGTCGAAGTACGGCGCGCCGAATCGGACGATCAGCAGCATCACGAGAACCGACGGGCACACGGTGCCGGCGGCGGCCGTCGCGGCGCCGCGCATGCCCGCCAGACGCCGTCCCTCCACAAACGCCAGGTTGACGGCGATCGCGCCGGGAACGGCCGTCGCCCGCGACAGGACGTCCACGAACTCCCGATCGGTCAGCCACCGGCGCCTCAGGACCAGCTCGTGGCGCATGACGGCGGCCATGGCGAACCCGCCGCCGAAGGTCATCAGGCCGATGCGGAAGTACGTCCAGAAGAGCCTCAGGCACGACACCGAGGGCGCGTTCGCAAGGTCCTGGTTCACTGCACTCATCCGTCGTTCCGTCCACCTGCAGAGCACCGTGGGCCGCCAGGCGGGCCCATTCGCCCGACTGTAGGGCAGGAGGCCTCCGGTTTCAACGTGCGGGCGCGCGGGATCAGCGGGCCGCCGCCAGTTCGTGGAGCACGCGCTCGTGCAGGCGCCGGTCCTCTTCGCTGAAGAGCACGAAGCGGACGCAGCGCACGGACCTCAGCCTCGGCGCCGCCTCCAGCACGGTCGCGAACGCAACCCGCGCGGCGGCCTCCATCGGATAGCCGAACACCCCGGTCGAGATGGCCGGGAAGGCCACGGAGGCCAGCGTCTTCTCCTCGGCTCGCAGGAGCGCGTTCCGATAGCACGCGGCCAGAAGCCCGTCGGACGGAGTGTCGACCCCGTAGACCGGCCCCAGGCAGTGGATGACATGCGGGTTGGGCAGGTTGTGCCCGCCGGTGATCACCGCGTCGCCCGGTCGGATCGGCGCCAGCGGCCTGCACTCCGCCTCCAGGCCCGGGCCGGCCGCGCGGTGGATCGCCCCGGCCACGCCGCCGCCCGGCCGCAACTGTGCGTTGGCGGCGTTCACGATCGCATCCACGTCCGGCTGACGCGTGATGTCGCCCCGCACACACTCGATGGTCACGCCATGGACCTCGCGTATGGACATTGCCCGGTCTTCGCCTCCACAAAGGGAATCAGCACGTCCGCACCCGCGGGATGGGGTCGATCCCGTCCTGCTCGATGCCGCCGATCCGCTCGCGCAGCACATCGTTCGCCGGCATGACCCGCTCCAGTCTACCGCCCGTGGCGCTGCCGTGCCCACTGCAGCGGACAGCCCCCACGGGGGTCTCCCTGCACACGGCCCGCACGGCCCGCACGGCCCGACATTGGACCGCCGCGCCCCACAAGCGGTAGAATCGGCCGCTCGGCACACCGGCAACACTGCAGACAAGGGGTCGCACATGGCCGTATTCACAGTCACCGGCGGCGCAGGCTTCATCGGCTCCAACATCGTTCGGCGCCTCGTGGCCGACGGGCACGTGGTCCGCGTGGTCGACGACCTGAGCACCGGCCGCCGCGAGAACCTGGACGGGCTGGAGGGCCGCATCGCCGTGCACGAGGGCTCCATCCTGGATCCCGCGCTGCTTGCGGGGGCCTGCACGGGCGCCGACTGCGTGATCCACCAGGCCGCGCTGGCCAGCGTGGTGGGGTCGGTCCGGGACCCCGTCGCCACGAACGCAGTCAACGTCGACGGCACGCTGAACGTGCTCGTGGCCGCGCGCGACGCCGGCGTCCGGCGGGTCGTGTATGCCTCCAGCAGCGCGGTCTACGGCGACACGCCCCCCCTGCCGAAGGACGAGACCATGGCGCCCTGTCCCCAGAGCCCCTACGCCGTCAGCAAGCTGGCCGGCGAGCACTACTGCCGCGCCTTCACGCACGTGTACGGACTGGAGACGGTCTCGCTGCGCTACTTCAACGTCTACGGCCCCCGGCAGGATCCGTCCAGCCAGTACGCGGCCGTCATCCCGATCTTCATCCGCCGCCTCCTGGCGGGCGAGCCGGTGACCGTCTATGGCGACGGCGAGCAGTCGCGCGACTTCGTGTTCGTCGAGGATGTTGCGGCCGCCAACCTTGCGGCCGCGCAGGCCCCGGATGCGGCCGGGGCCGTGGTCAACATCGGCTCGGGCGAGCGCCGCACGCTCAACGACCTGATCGCCGTCCTCCACGATCTGACCGGCGAGCACACGCCGCCCCGCTACACCGCCGCGCAGCCGGGCGACGTGAAGCACTCCCAGGCCGACATCTCGCTGGCCCGTCGGATCATCGGCTACGAACCGCAGGTCGACTTCGCCGAGGGCATCCGCCGTACCTGCGAGTGGTACGGGAGCCGACGGAGCGGCTGAACCGCCGGCATCGAGCGCGCCTACCAGACGAAGAACCGATAGGGATCGTCCAGCTCCACCGGCGTGTCCATGTAGAGGGCGTCCAGCCACCGCGTCTCATCGCTCCGCACCGGCTCTGCGAAGCGCTCCGGCAGCGGCGTCCGACCGCGCACGCCCATGTTCGCCAGCACCCGGTTCACCAGGTAGCTCGCCCGCCGATAGGTCATCTTCCGGTTGAACTGCTCCTCGTAGTCGAACTGCCAGGGCACCAACTGGCAGAAGACGACGCCCGGCGCCAGGCCGAGCACGCCGTTGCCGACCGGGGTGGCCCCTGCGGTGACGAGGCTCAGCTCGCGCGGATCGCGGTTGTGCACGTCGGCCGGCCCCACGCCCGCCAGCGGCGAACCCAGAGGGGCCGCCGGGAGGACGGCGTTGATGTGTTCGGCCTGCCGCATCGCCACGCGCCCGGGCAACACGGCGTTCGCCTCGGCTTCGGTGAGCCCGACGGCCAGCACGCGCCCGCCCTCGCCGAGCCACGCGGCGATCTCGGCCCGGTGCGGCGCCAGTGGCCCCGCGGCGCCCGGGCCGATGGCCAGCACACGGTCCGCCGCCGGGCGGCCGCCTTCATAGTCCGCCGGGCTCAGGCCCGCCGCCTTCAGGTGCGCCCTGCCGGCCTGGTCGCCGGCGTAGAGCAGGCCGCGCGGCGCATCGGGCCGCCACCCGTCCGCATAGGCCAGCAGGTTGCGCACCAGCCGCCCGGCAGCCGGGTCGTCCTCGGTGCGGCCGGTCACGTCCATCTGGCAGAAGACCACCAGACCGTTGCCCTCGCGCCACTCCAGCAAGGGGCTGTACTGCAGCCCGAAGGCCCCGTCGACGATGGGCAGGAAGTCGCCGCAGGCGGGCTTCTCGATCAGGACCGATGCCACGCTGCCGCGCCGGCTCGACCGCCATCCGCGCGTGACGTCCAGGCCGCACCACTTCGTGAGGGGATACTGCCAGCGAACGAACTCGTACTCCAGGACCGGCGGGACGCTCGTCGCCTGGCCCCGCCAGTCGCGCAGATTGGCCGTCGCGAGGCCCGCCAGCACGGGGTGGTCCGGCACGCGCGGGAACACCCGCCGGAGCCCGTACTCCTGCACGCGAAAGCCCAGGCGCCTCTCCAGGACGTCCCGCGTCTGCTCGAACACGATCGCCCGGAGCCCGCCGCGCACGGGCGCCAGGTCGGGCGCCGGGCCGTCGGCCGTCAGGGCGTGCCTGCCGATGACCAGCAGGTCGAAGCCGGCCAGGTCGGCCCCGGCGTCGATGGCCGTGGCTTCGATCCCGAGGGACCGGAGCAGCGCGGCCGTCTCCCCCTTCGGGTCGAACAGCGCGACGCGGCCCCTGCACTCGAGCGCCGGCGCGGGCGCCAACACGTGCACGGCGAAGGCGTCGTCCTGCACCTCGCCCGTGTCGAACCGCGTGCGCATGGTCAGTGCATACTCGCCGGCCGGCAAGGCGTCCGGCAGCGCGATCTCGAGCGGAATGCGTGCCTGTTCGCCCGTCTCGACCGTCGCCTGCGCGGCGCCGCTCACCGGCGTCGGTGCGGCCAGGGTCCACGAGCAGTCCGCCGTGACCGTGCGCCGCGAGTTGTTGATGACGATGATCTGCTTGCGCACCGTCTCGCCGGGCAGCACGTTGTGGTCCTTGCCGGTGAACTCGCCCGGTCGGCCGGCGATGTAAGCGAGCAGCGGGCGGTTGTTGCGCAGGAACGCCTCGCCGGTCGCGGCCGGCTGCCAGTCCTCCCGGGCATAGGCCATCTCGAAGGACTCCTGGCGCCGGTCCACCAGGTCCGGGCTGAAGCCCGGCCGCTGCAGCGCGTCCCAGTCGGTCGGGAACTCCACGGCCCGGCGGTCCACCCCGTCCCGGAGCTTGAACAGGTTGTTGTGCGTCCAGATGTTGAAGGCCGTCACGCCCCAGGTGCGGTAGGCGCGCCAGTTGTCGGTGATGTAGGCCGCCCCGACGTCGGCCACATTCGGTATGCCGAGCGGGGACGCGGTGATCGGCGACGGGTAGTCCCAGCGCTTGAAGGGGCGGTTCTCCCGCCAGCGTCCCGCCTCGTAGCGCAGGTTGCGCCGCTCGGTCTCGGTCAGGTCGAACGCGGCATCGCCTCGGAACTGCGCGCCCCACTCGGCCGTGCAGAACTGCCAGAGCAGGCTGTCGTTTCCGTAGACCCAGCGCCCCTCCATCTTGCCGTTCGGATAGCCCCGGTGCATCGTCCAGCTCAATTCGCACGGAGCACCGTACTCCGTCAGTATCAGCGGCATCACGCCGGCGTTCGCCCAGTGCTCGAACCAGTCCGACCGCTCCTGGATGGGCACGAAGTTGATGTAGTGGTTCAGGGTGTGCATCTGCCCCAGGGTGCCCGCCGAATGGTGGTAGATGGGCCGGGTCGTGTCGAACCGCTGCACGACGGCCTCGGAGCGGAGGCCGATCAGGGCCCGCTCGTCGTCGCGGGGGCCCTTCTCGCCCATGCGGTCGTGCAGCCCGTCCATGTGGTGCGGGTTCACGCTGTCGGCATAACCCATGGTGTTGGCGTTCATGGCATACATGACCACGGACGGATGGTTCTGCGCCATGCGCACGTAGAACTCAGCCTGCTCGGCGAAGCCGTTCGTCTCCTCCGCGTCGGGCGCGTCCCATGGGAAGTCCATGGCGTGAGGCAAAAAGAGCGCCATCAGCATCCCCACGTCGTCGGCCGCCCGGAATATCTCCTCCAGACCCACGTGCACGCCCGGATGGCAGTTGTAGTTGTGCGTGTAGACCAGGTTCACGCCCACGTCCTTGAGGCGCCGGAAGGTCTCGCAGGCGCCCTCGTAGGTCGCGCCCGCCACGCCGGTCTTACCCGCCCGGTGGCTCTCCAGCGGCAGCACGAAGCACTGGATGCGGGAGCCGTTCAGGCGCAAGTCCCGCCCGTCCACCCGCAACTCGCGGAAGCCGAAGCGCACGGGCAGGAAGGCGTCAAGAACCCCGCCCGCGCCGTCCACAAGCGAGACCTCCGCAATGCACACGTTCTGCGGCGTGTGCGTGTCCCACAGCCGATCGGGACGCCAGGGCGCGCCGAACCGGAAGCGCCCTCCGGCCAGGGCGTCCGCCCCGAACGCCGGGCCCTCGACCTCCCGCACGGTCTCCCCGTCCTGCTTGAACACGGCGCGCAGGCCGTACTCACGGCCGGCCTCCAGGCCCTCCAGGGCGACGTCCAGCGACACGGTCCCGTCGCGCACCGAGGTGTCCACCTTGACGTCGGTGATGCGCGCGCCCGCCGGCGTGGCGGTCAGGAACACGTCACCGCACAGGCCGCGCCCGTCGACGGTCCCCTTCACCTCGCTCGACTGATTCGTCTGGCTGAACACGGTGACGACGTCCTTCAGCGGCACCGCCGCCACGAAGAGCGTCAGGACGTGGCTCGCGCCGGGCCGGCAGGCGGAGGTGATGTCCACCTCGCCCCAGGGGAAGCGGATCTCGCCCAGCCGCCGGCCGTCCACGTAGACGGCGGCGAACGAGTTCAAGTAGGCCGTGGAGACCGCGATACGCCGACCCGCCCAGTCCTGCGGGATGCCGATCGTGCGCTGGTGCCAGGCCTGGTTGACCTCCGACAGGCGGCGGTCCGCCCAGCTCGGGTGCGGGTAGAGCCGCTGGTTGTCGGACCGGTCGCCGCGCGGCCACGGCCCCGGCACCTTGATGTGGCCCCAGCCGCCGTCCGGCAGGGGCTCGTCCGCGCTGCGCGCCGGCCGGAACCTCCAGAGCCCGTTGATGCAGACGCGTTCCCGCGTCGTCGTCGCCTCCCGATGGGCCTTCGCGAGGTCCCAGACCGCACGCACGCCGGGCGGCAGAGGCGCGGCGGCATCCTCCGCGCCCCGGCCCGGGGACGCCGCACAGACCCACAGGCCCAGAAGAACCACCGTCCCGACGACCCGTCCCGCGACGCCACCGCGCACCATGCCGACGCCCTCCCTTCCCAGCTCTGTGCGGCCCGGCTGCCGCCGGCCCGAGCCTCTGCGGATGTTACCCGTCCGCCGCCCCACATGCCAGAGCAGGACCGAACCCGCCGCGTCACTCCGAGCCACTGCACAAGTGCCGCGGTGCCGGATGGTTGACGCAGGTCGTCAGAATCGCCATAATGCGGTCGTATCGTGCTCTGGGTGAGGCACAGACGATGGCAGCTACCAGGACGGCATGGCCCGACGTGAACCAGCATCTCGCTGCGGACCTGCGCGACGATCTGTACGTGCAGGACGAACTTCGTCAGGCCGATCCCTCCGATCCGCTCTACGTATCCGGGGGACAGGGGGCCCGCAACGCGCTCAGGATGTGGCTGCAGTATGACCCGCTCGACGTATGGATCGAGGCACAGGATGAGGACGCGCGGAGACTGCTGCGGCTTCTGCCGGCCGATCGCGACCTGCACGTGAAGGTCGCCTCGCCCTTCGGCCTCCAGATCGTTCAGGAAGAACTGCGCGGCACCGTCAGCGTGGGGCAGGTGTTCTGTTTCGTTGACCGGGCCAGGTTCAGGCCTTCGCTGGTCCATAGAACGATGCCGCTCTCCCGGAACGACGAGAAGGCCCTCGCGGAGTACCCCGAGCAGTGGCCCACCGACTGGGATCGCGAGCTGGAGGGGGTCGACGCAGGTTCCGATTGCATGTTCGGCTGCTGGGAAGACGGGCAGCTCGTGGGCTACGCCACGGCGTACTCGTACGACGGAGTCGGCCAAATCACCGCCGACGTCCGGCCCGAATGGCGGGGCAAGGGCTACGGCCGGAGCCTGCTCTCATCCGCCATCGAGGATCGCCTGCAACGCGACCGTTGCGTGCTTTGCTCCTGCTGCATGGAGAACATCGCGCACCTGCGGACCGCCGTCGCCCTCGGCTTCGCGCCGCTCCGTCAGACCTTCTACTTCCACGGACGACGCAGAGGCTGACGGCACCTCGCGGCCGACCATTAGTAACGCTCCCTTGACTAACGCCGCGCACAAGGTAAGATATCCTTACCAGGGAACCGCGTTGTCCAAGGGGGCTTGACCATGGCCCGGTCCGTCGGGACGTACCGCCAGATCCGCGTCGGCGGGGAGAACGTGCGCGCCTTCGTCCCCTACCCGCTCCCGCCCGAGAATCCGCCGCTGCGCATGGAGGGGCCGCTCGAGGCCCGGCACACGGCCGCCCTGGCCGCTCTGAGCCGCCTGAACGTCGCCGGCGCCATGGTGCCCAGCCCGGAGTGGTTCCTCTACGGCTTCGTGCGCAAGGAGGCCGTCATCTCCTCGCAGATAGAGGGCACCCAGGCCACGCTCATGGACGCCCTGACCTACGAGGCCACCCACGAGGCGGAACGCCCCGCCGAGGTCGCCGAGGTCTGCAACTACGTCGATGCCCTGGCCCACGCCCGCAGGGAACTGGCCCGGGCGAACGCGGTCCGGCTGGACACGCGCCTGCTCTGCGCCGCCCATGCGCGGCTGATGCGCGGCGCCCGGGGGCTCGCCGCGCGGCCCGGCAGCGTGCGAACCGCCCAGAACTGGGTGGGCGGCGCCACGCCGGCCCTCGCGAGCTTCGTCCCGCCGCCGCCCGAGCACGTGCCCGCCGCCCTCGCCCGGCTGGAGCGCTGGATCCACGCCGACGACCCGCTGCCGCCGCTCGTGCGCACCGGGCTGGCGCACGTGCAGTTCGAGACGATTCATCCGTTCCTCGACGGCAACGGCCGGATCGGCCGGCTCCTGATCGCGCTCCTGATGGAGCACTGGGGCCTGCTCTCGCTGCCGTTGCTCTACCTGAGCCTCGGCTTCCGGCGCCGCCGGCAGGAGTACTACGCGCGCCTCGCAGCCGTGCGGACCCACGGCGACTGGGAGGGCTGGACCGCGTTCTACCTGGAATGCGTGCGCGAGGCCGCCGACGACGGCCTGGATGCCGCCCAGAGGCTGTTCACCGTCATCGGCCGCGACCGCCGGACGCTCCTCGGCCGCCCGGACGCAACGGTCACCGCCCTGCGCCTCTGCGACCGCCTGCCGGAGCACCCCATCGTCACCCTCGCGGCGGCGACCCAACTGCTGGACACCACCAAGCCGACGGCCGCCAAGGCCATCGAGGTGCTCCGCCGCGCGGGCATCCTGCGCGAGACCACAGGCCGCCGGCGCAACCGCGCCTATGCCTACGACGCCTACCTGAAGGTGCTGTCCGAAGACACCGCCACCGGGCCGCACCACCCAACCAGCGGGTAAGCGTCGGGCGTCCTCGCCCGGGGGGCGGGGCCGGTGCGTGCGCGGACGGGCCGCCTCCCCGATGGGCGGCCGTTCAGCCCGCGGCAAGGTCGTGGAGTTCCTGCAGGCAGCGCACGCGGAACTCCCCCTCCTTGAGCGCCCGGATGGCCTCGGCGGCCGCCTGCGCCGCCGCAATGGTGGTGAGCAGCGGCAGGCCGTAGGTCACCGCCGCCGCGCGGATCGTCACCTCGTCCGCGCGGGGGATCGGGCCGCTGGGGGTGTTGACGAGCAACTGCACCTCGCCGCTCCTGATACGGTCCAGGATGCCGGGGCGGCGCTGCTCCGCCAGCTTGGGCACCACCTCCGCGGGCACGCCGGCCGCCTCCAGCCGGGCCGCGGTGCCCTCCGTGGCCAGCACCGCCAGCCCCGCCGAACGCAGAAGGCGTGCGACCGGGACGATGCGGTCCTTGTCGGCGTCCTTCACGCTGATGAAGACGTTTCCCGCATGCGGCAGCGGCTGGCCGGCGGCCATCTGCGACTTGGCGAACGCCAGGGGGAAGGACGTGTCGATGCCCATGACCTCGCCGGTCGACTTCATCTCGGGGCCCAGGATCGGGTCCACGGACGGGAACCGCGCGAAGGGCAGGACCGACTCCTTGACCGAGCGGCAGCGCGGCCGGGGGTCGGCCGTCACGCCCAGCTCGCGCAGGGTACGCCCGGCCATGACCTGCGTGGCGATGCGCGCAAGGGGCATGCCCGTCGCCTTCGAGACGAACGGCACCGTACGGGAGGCCCGGGGGTTGATCTCCAGGATGTGGACGATCCCTTTGCAGACGGCGTACTGCACGTTCATCAGGCCCACGACGTTGAGTTCGAGCGCGAGCCGGCGCGTCTGGTCCTTGATCTCGGCGACGATCCCGTCCGGCAGCGAGTGCGGGGGCAGCACCATGGCGCTGTCGCCGCTGTGGATGCCGGCGGCCTCGATGTGCTCCATGACGCCGGCCACGATCACGTCCGTGCCGTCCGCCACGGCGTCCACGTCGACCTCCGTGGCGTCGTCCAGGAACTTGTCGATCAGCACGGGGTGCCCGGGCGCCGCCGCCAGGGCGTCGGCCACGATCTTCTCGAGCTGCTCCTCCGCCCACGCGATGACCATGGCCCGCCCGCCCAGGACGTAGGACGGCCGCACGAGCACGGGGTAGCCGAGCCGGCGCGCGACGGCCAGCGCCTCCTCGTAGCCGGCCGCCATGTCGCTGGGCGGCTGGCGGAGGCCCAGTTTCCGGACCAGTTCCCGGAAGAGTTCCCGATCCTCCGCCCGGTCGATGGCCTCGTGCGATGTGCCCAGGATCCGCACGCCGGCCCGCGCCAGCGGAACGGCCAGGTTCAACGGCGTCTGACCGCCGAGCTGAACGATGACGCCCTGCGGCCGCTCGCGATCGACGATGTTCAGCAGGTCTTCCAGCGTCAGCGGCTCGAAGTAGAGGCGCGTGGCCGTGTCGTA
>Ga0123329_1000863_pt1 | contig 30129 bp, 25 predicted proteins | sample BioC12SIPDNA_FD_89703 | JGI IMG/M metagenome (GOLD analysis project Ga0123329, IMG submission 89703) | Anaerobic biogas reactor microbial communites from Washington, USA - Biogas_R1_B C12 SIP DNA | ecosystem: Engineered > Bioreactor > Anaerobic > Unclassified | place: Washington, USA | collected...
ACTGGTCTAGCACGCGACGCTACTATCTGACGCAAGACCAGGATCTGACCCGTGTCGGCTCACAGCTCGTGGCCGATCTCGGCGAGCTCAACATGGCGGATCCAAACACCCTGATCGACTTTGTCACGTGGGCCGTGGAAACCTTTCCCTCGGACAAGTACGCGCTGATCATGTCGGACCACGGCATGGGCTGGCCCGGCGGCTGGACCGACCCCGATCCTGCGGTGCGCACGCAACCCAGCACGGCACTGGCCTCGGCCCTAGGTAACCAGCTCTACCTGGACGAGCTTGACGCTGCCCTGGCAGAGATCAGACAGCGCACCGGCATCGGCCAGTTCGAACTGATCGGCATGGACGCGTGCCTGATGGCACAGCTCGAGGTCTTTGCGGCCTTGGCGCCTCACGCCCGCTACGCCGTCGCCTCCGAAGAGACCGAGCCCGCCCTGGGGTGGGCCTATACCAGCTTTCTGGGAGCCTTGGCCGCCAACCCTGGCATGGACGGCGCCCAGCTCGGCCACCTGATCGTCGACAGCTATATCCGCGAGGATCAGCGGATCGTCGACGACCAAGAGCGAGCCGAACTGCTACGACAGGGATCGCCCATGGGGGGACTCTTGGGCTTTAGCGTGCCCACGGTGGACCAGGTCGCTAGCCAGATGGAACGCGGCGTGACCTTGAGTGTGGTGGATCTGGCCGAGGTGCCGGCGCTGGTGACCAGCGTCAACGACCTGTGCCTCACGCTGCAGGGGGCGGATCAGGCCAAGGTGGCTCAGGCCCGCAGCTATGCCCAATCGTTTACCAGCATCTTTGGTCAGCAGGTACCAGCGTCATTCATCGACCTGGGCAACTTTGTGGGGCTGCTCCAGCAGGCTCGCCTAGGTGGCACGGCCGACCAGGCCCTGGCCAACGTCTCGGGCGCGCTGCAGCGGGCCGTGATCGCCGAGACGCACGGTAGTGGCAAGCCCGGCGCCACGGGCGTCGCCGTCTATTTCCCCAACTCGCAGCTCTATCGTACCGACGCCGCTGGCCCAGCCTCCTATGTCCCCATGGCCGACGCGCTCGCCCGGAGCTCGCTATGGGATGACTTCTTGGCCCATCACTATACAGGACGATCGTTCACAGCCGGATCTGTCGAGGCGGTGATCCCGGCCGAGAGCGAGGCTGTCACCGCTCCGGGCCAAGGCGACAGCTCGATCTCGCAGGTCCGGGCCTCGTCCTCGGTGGCCCGGCCTGGCGCACCGGTGCTGCTGAGCGCCGACATTGATGCCAGCAACTTGGGACATGTCCTGCTGTTTGCGGGCTACTATGACAGCGCTGCCAACTCGCTCTTTGTGATCGACATGGACTATCTCGAGAGCCCAAACACCCGCCAGGTCGACGGGGTCTACTATCCCGTGTGGCCCGACGTCGAGTTCACGCTCGAGTTCGAATGGGAGCCTATCGTCTACTATATCGACGATGGCCAGGACTCTGTGTCGGCGCTCCTGACGCCGCAAGACTATGGGGTCACCTTTGAGCAAGCGATCTACACGGTCGACGGCATCTATACGTTTGCCAGCGGCGAGACGCGAACAGCGCGACTCTATTTTGCCAATGGCAGACTACAGCGGGTGTTTGGCTTTACCGGCGATGGCACGGCAGGCGCGCCGCGTGAGATCCATCCAGAGACGGGCGACCGCTTTACCGTGGTGGAAGAGTGGCTCGATCTCGATGACCAAGGGCGCGTCATCGCGCAGGCGGTGCAGCAGGGTGGGACGCTGACCTTTGGCGATCAGATGTTCACCTGGGTCGAGCTGGACGCAGCCCCCGGCAACTATGTGGTTGGCTTTATCGCTCAGGACCTGGACGGGAACGCCAAGCAGGCCTTTACTCAGATCACCGTCCAGTGACGTTGCGCCGGTAGGGAGGAGACGAGGCGGGCCTGATGGCCCGCCTCGTGCGCATTTGGCGCCCTCCGGACCGGCAGCTTCAAAGTAGCCTCTCCGCGCGGCTCCAGGACCCCGGCATCTTGTTGACACTCACCGGCGCGCAACGTATTCTCAAGCTCAGGCTGACGCGGGTTCAACCATGACGAGGTGTGGCATGGCGTCCTTGGCAGAGATCGGCAATCGCATCACCGAGAACGTCGAAAAGGTCATCGTCGGCAAGCATCGCGAGGTCCAGTTTGTGCTGGTGGCCATGCTCTGCCGTGGGCATGTGCTGATCGAGGATGTGCCCGGCGTCGGCAAGACGGTGCTGGCCAAGTCGTTCGCACGCTCCATCGGGTCGACCTTTAGCCGCATCCAGTTTACGCCAGACCTCTTGCCCAGCGACATTACGGGCGTCTCGGTCTATAGCCCCAAGACGCGCGAGTTCGAGTTCCGTACCGGCCCGATCATGGCTCAGATCGTGCTAACGGACGAGATCAACCGGGCCACGCCCAAGACCCAGTCCGCCCTTCTGGAGGCGATGGAGGAGCGACAGATCACGGTAGATGAGACCACCTACCCCATGCCGGATCCCTTTCTCGTATTGGCCACGCAGAACCCGATCGAGTACGAGGGTACCTTTCCCCTGCCAGAGGCGCAGCTCGACCGCTTTCTGATGCGGATCAGCCTGGGGCATCCCTCTCCCGAAGAGGAGATCGCCATCATGGACGCGCAGCAGCACCGCCACCCGATCGAGACCCTCGAGCAGGTGGTCACCATGGCCGAGCTGCAAGAGGCCCAGCAGGCCGTCCGCGAGGTCTATGTCGACCCAGTCATCAAGCAGTACATCGTGTCCATCGTCTCGGCGACCCGGCACCACCCCGATATCTACCTGGGGGCCAGCCCCCGCGGCAGCTTGGGCTTGGTGAACACGGCACGAGCCCTATCGGCGCTAGAGGGTCGCGACTATGTGCTGCCCGATGACATCAAGCGGCTGGCGGTGCCGGTTCTGGCCCACCGCGTCATCGTGAGTCCGGCAGCCCGCATCCGCGACGTGGACACCCGCGATGTGGTGCAAGAGGTGCTGAGCCAGACTCTGGTTCCCGGCACCAGCGCCTAGCGCAGGCATGGCGCCAAAGAGGCAGGACACAGAGCCTGGCCCCCAGGCGCCGACCGGATCCAAGCTCCCAATCCTCGGCCATTGACGCTCCGACGAGCGGTCTCTATACTCGTGCCAGCCCGATCCATGCACCCTGGAGAAGCGCAACCATGCTAGAGATCCTCGATGTTCCTGACGGCGGCATCACCACGCCCGCCGGCTACCAAGCAGCCGGGCTGGCAGCTGGGCTCAAGCGCAGCGGGGCGCGCGATCTGGCCCTGGTGTATTCGGAGTCTCCGTGCAACGCGGCGGCCGTATTCACCACCAACCGAGTCAAGGCGGCGCCGGTTCTCTATGATCAACGGGTTCTCCAGACCAACGCCAGCGCTATCCACGCCTGCCTGATCAACAGCGGCTGCGCCAACGCCTGCACCGGCGCTCCGGGTCTGGCCGCCTCTGAGGCCATGGCCCGCCACGCCGAGCACGCCCTGCACCTCGCTGAGAACAGCGCGCTGGTCATGTCAACTGGGGTCATCGGCCAGCAGCTCCCGCTAGACAAGATTACGGCCGCCCTGCCGGCCCTCGCCGCGGCGCTAAGCGGCGATTCAGAGGCGGGGCTATCTGCCGCGCAGGGTATCATGACCACGGACACCTATGCCAAGTCCTATGCCGTGCGCGTCCATACGGCGGCCGGGTCGTTCTCCATCGGGGGCATGGCCAAGGGGTCGGGCATGATCCACCCCAATATGGCGACCATGCTGGCCGTGCTGACTACCGACGCCAAGGTGGCCGCTCCCGCCCTGGATGCTGCCCTCCGAGCCTGCTTGGATAGCAGCTTTCACGCCATCACCGTCGACGGCGACACCAGCACCAACGACACCGTGCTCGTGCTGGCTAATGGGCGCAGCGATGCGCCACCCATCACCGAGCCAGCCGGCGAGCTCTACGAGACTTTTGTGACGGCTCTGCAGCGCGTGGCCCAGCACCTGGCCCAAGAGATCGTCCGCGATGGGGAAGGGGCCACGCACTTGGTCCAGATCGATGTGCGTGGTGCCACCAGCGCAGCAGACGCCAAGCGCGTCGCCAAAGCGATCGCTAACTCGCTGCTGGTCAAGACGGCCATCTACGGCCACGACGCTAACTGGGGACGAGTCCTCTGTGCTGCGGGGTATAGCGGGGCCGAGCTAGATCCAGACCAGGTGGATCTATGGCTGGGCGATCTGCACATCGTGCACGAGGGAAAGCCTCACGAGATCGACGAGGAGCGCGCGCTGGATATTCTGGCACGCTATGAGGTCACCATCACGGTCGACCTGCACCTAGGTACGGGCGAGGCGACGGTGTGGACGAGCGACCTGACACACCGGTATGTGGATATCAACGCCCACTATCGCACCTAGGCAGGCGCGCCGCTAGGCGTTACCGCCAATGAGCCGCTTGGCTAGCTCCACATAGACTTGGGCGGCGGCCTGGAGATCTCGCACTTTTACCTGCTCTTGGCTCGTGTGAGCGTATCGCTCTTCGCCCGGGCCAAAGCCGATGGTCGGCAAGCCCGCCACACCCGCCGTGTAGACGCCGTCGGTAGAGAAATCCCAGCGCGTCACCCGTGGCAGATACCCCAGGGTTCGCTCCACCACCGTCGAGGCCGCCGTCACCAGCGGATGGTTGGCCGGAGTGACCCAGGCGGCATACTCTTGGCGCGCCTGCACCTCTGCGCCCGTGTAGGTTGTGCCCTGGTACGCGTCTACGCGAATGGACGCGTCCACGCCCTCGCGGCTGACGATACTGCGAAGCTCAGCGATGGCCTTGGCCTCGGTCTCGCCGCCAGTCAGGCGTCGGTCGAGATAGAGCGTGCAGGCGTCGGGAACCGCGTTTCGGCTGCCGGCCGTGCTGCGAATATCGGTCACGGCAATGCTGCCCCGACCCAGGAAGGAATCCTCGCCCAGTTGCGCCGCCAGGAGCTCGACGCCCACCACCACCCGTGCCGCCTGGTAGATGGCGTTCACGCCCTGGTCCGGCATCGAAGCATGGCTAGCTCTACCCCTTAGGGTGATCTCGAGCGCAATACGCCCGCGGTGCCCCCGCGCGATCTGGAGGTTGGTCGGCTCGCCCAACACCACCCAGTCGGGGCGCAGTGCATTTGTCTCGAGCACGTGCTGGATGGCCATCCCTTCGCACGGCTCCTCCTGCACAACCCCAACCAGGTAGCAGGTCCCGCGCAGCTCTGCCTTGGCGGATGCCAGCGCCTTAAGGGCATAGGTCATGGCGGCCAGCCCGCCCTTCATATCGGCCGCCCCGCGCCCATACAGCACCCCGGCCGAGATATCGCCACCAAAAGGCGGCCGCTCCCAACTGTCGGGGTTGCTCACGTCGACCGTATCCATGTGTCCCTCGAGCAGCAAGATGGGCCCGTCACCGGTTCCGAGCCTGCAAACGACGTTGCCCAGCTCGTCGATGCGGACATCGTCGCAGCCGACTGCATCGAGCTCTGCGGCGAGGGCCTTGGCCAGATCGCCCTCCTGCCCCGAAAGGCTAGGGATCTGTACCAATCGCTGGGCAAACTCGGCCAGGCCTTTGCCATCCACCTTGCTCTTGAACAAAGCCATACGGTTGCTGTCTTCCTTCCCTCAGCGCGCGCTCAGCTAGTAGGCGCCGGTCCCCTTGATGACTGTAGGCACGGTCCTCAGCAAGATACGCAGATCCAGCGTCGGCGACCAGTTCTCGATATAGTAGATATCCAGCAACACCATCTCGTCAAACGTAAGCTCGCTGCGCCCGCTCACCTGCCACAGCCCGGTCATGCCCGGTAACGCGTCTAGGCGGCGGCGGTGCCAGGGAGCATACGCATCGACCTCGCTCTCCAGGGCCGGACGTGGTCCCACCAGGCTCATCTCACCCACCAGCACGTTCCAAAGCTGCGGCAATTCGTCCATGCTGGTGCGGCGGATCCATCGACCCACGCGGGTACAGCGGGGGTCATCGCGCAGCTTGAACAGCGGGCCATCGGCCTGGTTCTGGCCACGCAACGTTGTCACTTGCCTGTCGGCGCCATCGCGCATGGATCGGAACTTGAGCAGGGTGAACACTCTTCCACCCCGACCGACTCGCCGCTGCTGGTAGATTACGGGGCCGGGCGAATCCAGCCGGATCGCCAGGGCGATCAGAGCCCACAAGGGCGACAACACGACGATGGCCAGGCCGGCGATGCCCACATCCAGAGCCCGCTTGAGCGCAAACTGCCACGCGCGCAACGACGGCTCACGCAAGCTGAGGACCGGAATGCCGCCCAGATCGTCCACAGCCACGCGCGCCATCGAGATCTGAAAGACATCGGGTACCACCTGGACAGGCACCCGGTAAGCGCGGCACACCTCGACGATCTGCTGGATCTTGCCGTGCTGCTCCCAAGGCAGCGTGACGATCACGGCGTCGATGCGTGCGTCCGCGAGCACGGCCCGGAGGCGGTCGATCCCACCCAAGGCGGCAAAGCGCCCGATATCGCTTACGGCCTGATCGGGATCGTCATCAAGGAACCCCATGATCTGATAGCCCAGGTCCGGCCGCGCATAGAGGGTGCGCATCACCGAACGCCCCACCTCATCGGCGCCCACCACCAACACGGACGCCACGCCCACGCCTCGCTTGCGCATCCGTGACAAGACGTACTGCTCCGCGAGCCGAGCGGTTCCCAGGAACAAGACGCAGGTGACGCCGGTGTACCCAAAGATCAGGCGCGAATAGTAGCTGGGCGTCGAGAAAAAGATCACGATAGTCATCGCGGCGATCCCCAACAGGACTCCGCGGAATACGATGATCATCTCCTCCACTAGACGTCGTCCACGCTGCGCCCGGTAGGCCCCCTCCACCGCCAAAAAGAGAGCCACCAACGCGACCAACCCGACCATGGAAGGCAGATAGCGGCTCAGCGGCACGAAAAAGAGCGGCTCGACCTCGCGCCACCACTGCCAACGGTAGCGGACCACATAGGCCAGCATAAATGCGAGCGCCACAAGCATGGCGTCAACCAGCAGCTTGGCTAGTGACCATACGCGTCCTAAAGTTCCCCGGCTCATGACGCGACCTCGTCATAGAGGGCGGCCGTCCGGCGCGCCGTGTTCTCCCAGGAAAAGAGGGCCGCCCGCTCGAGTCCCGCCGACGCCAGTAACCTACGGCGTTCTTGGTCTCCCAGCAGCGCCACCATCTCGGCCGCGATCTGCTCCGGTTCGCGCGGGTTCACGGTGACCCCGGCGCTGCCCACGACCTCTGGCACGGCCGAGACATTGGATACCAGCACCGGCACCCCACAGGCCATCGCCTCCAGGGGCGGAAGACCAAAGCCCTCGTACAAGGAGGGGTAAACAAACAGAGCGGCGCCGCCATAGAGTGCGGCCAGGTCGTCGCCCGGGATATAGCCGGGCAGCAGGACGTGCTCGGCCACGCCCGACTCCTGGATGGCTGCATAGATCGGGTCATCGTACCAGCCCTTGCCACCGGCCAGCACCAGCGTGTGCTCAATCCCCGAGCGACGTGCCCGGGCATAGGCTTGGATCAGCACCGGCAGGTTCTTGCGCGGCTCCAGCGTCCCCAGGTAGAGGACATAGTTCTCCGGCAAACCAAGACGCGCCCTCAGAGAAGCCACGTGCTCCGTCGTGGGCGGCCTCAGGTCGGGGTTCACCCCGTTAGGGATCACGCGCACGCGGTCGGGCGGCAGCTTGAGGATCTCGACAGCATCGCGGGCCGTGCTCGCCGACACCGCGATGACGGCCGCCGCGCGACGCGTCGTCTCTCGGGTGATTCGCTGCAGATAGGCCCGCCGCGCCGGAGGAAAGAGGTGCGGGAACAGGTAGAAACTCAGGTCGTGCAAGGTGACGATCTGCGGGGTACGACCGATCAGAGGGCCAGCATACACAGGCGAGTGCAGTAGGTCGAGCCGTTCTCGGCGCGCCTGGCGGGGCAGGCTTAACTGCTCCCACAGGATGCGCGCCATGGCTCCACCGGACGGCCGGCGAGCCGAGTGAACGCTCCAACCAGGGTAGTCGCGCGCTGCCTCACCGCCGAACGCACTCAAGCACAAGTGCGGCGCGATGCGCGGCAACGTCGCCATCAGCCAATGGATGTACTGGCTCACCCCGGCGTTGCGATATCCGCTCTCTGATGACAAGAGCTGCGCGTTGAACCCAACATGCAGCCGCTTGTTTGGCGTCAGACCAGCATCATTGCTCATATCGTTCGCATTATACCATCAGCTCGGCGGCTCCCAAACAGCCTAGCCGCGCGACTCGTGCTCATCGGCACCCAGAACGCGCCGATACACCGCCACCGTCTCGGCAGCGATGCGAGCTTGGGTGTAGTGATCCAATACGCGCTGGCGCCCTCTCGAGCCCAGAGAGCGCTGCAGCTCGGGCTCATCCACCAGCCGCTGTAGTGCGTCTCTCAGGGCCATGGCGTCGCCCTCGCGCACCACCAGGCCAGCATCGCCAATCACTTGCGGGATCTCGCCGGAATCCGAGCCCACCACCGCCACCTCGCAGGCCATCGCCTCCACCAGGACCCGACCAAACTGCTCCGCCCAGTTGGCCTGCGTCAGCGATGGCAGGGCTAGGATGTCCAGCTCTGCTAGCCGCTGAGGCATCTCCCCAGAACCGGCCTGCCCACAAAACACAACCCGCTGCGCCAGCCTGCTCCGCGCCACACGATCACGCAGCGCGCCTTCCAGCGGCCCCTGGCCGATCAGGCGTAGCTCCCAATCGCCGGCCAGCTGCTCCAGCGCCTCGATCAGCAGCCAGAGGCCCTTTTCGGGCACCAGGCGGCCGGCATAGCCGATGACCACCCTAGAAGACGGCGGTCGACCACCTGACGGCCGAAACAGCCCGGGATCGACGCCAAACTGAGGGATGACGGTCGCGGGGCCAGCATAGCCCTTGGCCCGCAGCACGTCCACGGCCGCCGCGTTGCCAGCGATCGCGGCATCGACGCCACCATAGACCGAGCGCTCCATCGCCCCAAAGGGCCAGGGATAGCGCCGCAACAGATTCTGCCACGTGAAAAAGAGACAGCGAGCTCCCTCGGCGCGGCATGCGCGCACCGCCAAATAGGTGGCCAGATTGTAGGGCTCCTCGTCAATGTGGACCAGGTCTGGCCCTAGTCGGCGCAGCTCGCGACGCAACGTGGGGTAAAAGTGGGCGTGGAACGAGCCGTTCAGGAAGATGGGCAGCTCACGCAGATCGTATCCCTGCAGGTGGGCCCGCTCCAGGACGGCTTGGCGCCGACCCTCTCGCCACAGCGGGGGCACCAGGGCCGTCAGCGCCACGTCGTCATAGGCCGCTATCGCCTCCAGCTTGGTCTGGTAGCTACCCACCACCAATGCCTTGGAGAGCATTACGACCCGCACGCCAGCCCCCTCTCGCCGCGCCCACATCGTCGCGCTTTGACACAGCCAGGCCGCTGCGATAGCATCAGCCCACTGGGGCGGTGGCGGAATGGCAGACGCTGCGGACTTAAAATCCGCTGGATTACATCCATGAGGGTTCGAATCCCTCCCGCCCTACTCTTCGCGCGGCGATCACCACGGCCCTAGCAACTCTGCCTATCATAGCCTGGTGCCCCCGTCTTGCCAACGCCCCGCCTCTCGACCTGGTTCTGCCGTGGCGCGCCAGACTTGCGCGCTCTGCCTTTTGGTGCCATGATCTGCCGAGTGTGCGTCGAGCCGCCGACCGAGGCACCGCCAACAGATCAGGGAGACCCCGATTCATGCTCAAGATCGCCGAAGTGCTGCCCCCGTACCCAACCCCCTTGTGGCGGCTGGCCCGCCAGTGCGGTCTCACCCACGTGGTGGGCGGCATGGATTTTCGGCGGGGGCTGGATGTCAACGCCGAGGCCCTGCCCTGGAGCTATACGTCGCTGCTCCACGTCAAGACGCAGTACGAGGACGCCGGGTTCCGCCTCGAGGTGCTCGAGAGCCGTCCGCCCATGCACAAGGCCAAACTGGGCTTGCCGGGCCGCGATGAGGAGATCGAGGCGGTGCGGACCCTGATCCGCAACATGGGCGCCTTGGGCATTCCGGTCTGGTGCTATGAATGGATGCCCGTCTTTAACTGGCTGCGAACCTCGCTGGCACTCCCCACGCGAGGCGGCGCCCTGACCACTGCCTATGACCACAGGCTGATGCAGAACGCACCGCTGACAGAGTACGGCCAAGTGACCGAAGAGTCGCTCTGGGAGAACCTGGGATACTTTCTGGATGCCGTCATCCCGGTAGCTGAGGAGGCCGGCGTCAAGTTGGCCATGCATCCCGATGATCCGCCGCTATCGCCCATTCGCGGCCTCGGACGGATCATGCGCAGCATCGACAACTACCAACGGCTAGTCGATCGCTGGCCTAGTCCCGTCAATGGCATCGCCCTCTGCCAAGGCAACTTTGCCCTCATGACCGACGATCTCCCCGCCGTGATCCGCCGTTTCGGGTCTCAAGATCGCATCTTTTTCGTCCATCTCCGCGATGTGCGCGGCACCGCCGAATGCTTTGTGGAGACGTTTCACGACGACGGACAGACCGACCTGCTGGCCTGCCTGCGCGCCTACCGCGACGTCGGCTACGAGGGCGTGCTGCGCCCCGATCACGTGCCCACCATGGAGGGCGATAGCCACAACGACCCCGCCTATTCGACGGTGGGAAGGCTCTTTGCCGTAGGCTACATCAAGGGCCTTTGCCAAGCCGTCTATGCCGACTAGGCCAGGCCACGACAACTAGAACGCGTCTCATCAAGCGGAGCACTTCTGTATGACCAACCGACCCTTTGAGTCTACCCTGGCCCATGTGAACACCTTTTCGCGCCCATCGCAGCTCTGTATCACAGACATGCGCCTAACCGACATCGTCGGCGCACCCATGCACTGCATCTTGCTCAAGATCGAGACCAACCAAGGCCTGACCGGCTTTGGCGAGGTCCGTGACGGCGCCGACCGCCTTTATGCCGAGATGCTCAAGAGCCGCCTTCTGGGTGAGAACCCCTGCGATGTGGATCGGCTCTTTCGCCGCATCAAGCAGTTCGGCGGGCACGGTCGGCAGGGCGGAGGCGTCAGCGGCGTCGAGGTAGCCTTGTGGGATCTGGCCGGCAAGGCATACGGCGTGCCCGTCTACCAGATGCTTGGCGGCAAGTTCCGCGACCGCGTGCGCCTCTACTGTGATACCGATGCCCGCGGTGACCGCTCAGCTCGCGCCATGGGAGAGGCCATCACTGAGCGCGTAGAACGCGGTTTCACCTTTGCCAAGATGGATGTCGGCACCAGCCTGGTTGCACGAGAACCAGGCGCCCTCAGCGCGCCGTTAGGCCACCTGGAGGAGCTGCGCCAGGCCGCAGCCGCTACCCGGCATGCCGCAGGCATCACGCCTGAGGACGCGCGCACGGCCCGCAACCGCTGGTATGACCTCAACAACGTGCCCCATCCGTTCTGCAGCGTCCATCTCACTGAAAAGGGGCTGGACCTGCTGGAGCAGTACGTGGCCGAGGTCCGTGCTGCGGTAGGCTACGAGTTGCCCTTGGCGGTGGATCATCTGGGCCACATCGCCATCGAAGACTGCATTCGACTGGCGCACCGACTGGAAAAGTACAACCTCGCCTGGATGGAGGATCCCGTCCCCTGGCAGTACACGGCCCAATATCAGCGCTTGACGCAAACGAGCACCGTGCCCATCTGCACGGGCGAGGACATCTACCTCAAGGACGCCTTCCGACCCCTGCTGGAGGGCCAGGCTGTGGCGGTCATCCATCCCGACGTGCTCACCGTGGGCGGCATTCTGGAGACGAAAAAGGTCGGCGACCTGGCCGAGGAGCATGGCATCGCCATGGCGATTCACATGGCCGAGAGCCCCATCGGCTGCATGGCGGCGGTGCACGCCGCAGCCGCCACGGCCAACCTCCTGGCCGTCGAGTTCCATTCGGCCGACTGCCCTTGGTGGGAGGATCTGGTCACCGGTCTGCCCGCGCCGTTGATCCAGGCCGGACATATCACCCTACCCGATGAGCCGGGCTTGGGCATCGAGTCCCTGAACGATGATGTCATCGCCGAGCATCTCGATCCCGCCATGCCCGAGCTGTGGGCCAGCACCGAGCAGTGGGATCACCGCTGGTCGCATGATAGACTGTGGAGCTAGGAAAGTAGCATCCGGATCCGCGATCCCCATAGGAGGCCAAGCGCCATGAAGTTCAGTTGCCGAGAGGATATCATCCAGCTAACGCCTTTGTGGACGGGCGAGCGTTTTGACGACGGCAGGCCCCGCGTCCCTGATGACATTGTCGAGCGGATGGTCTATGTCACCACCGAAGAGGCCTGGGGCGTGCTCTGGCGGCACGGGTTCCAGTACCAGTTCGAGGGCAACTGGCTCAACCTCCACCCCGACCAGGTGCTGGTGGGCCGCGCGGTGACGGGCGTCTTTGTGCCCAAGCGACCCGACCTCCACGATGGCCTGATGAAGTACGGCCACGAGCAAGAGGGCCGCGTGGGAGAGATGAATTCCTGGGTGATCCAGACCCTGGTCAAGGACGATGTCATCGTCATCGACCTGTTCGGCAAGATCCGCAGCGGTACTTTTTCGGGAGGCAACCTCTCTACGGCCATCGCTGCCCGCACCCAGCGAGGACAGGTGATCTATGGCGGGATCCGCGACGCCCAACAGATCCTCCAGATCCCTGATTTCTGCACGTTCTGCCGCGGCATCGATCCCACCGGCATCGACGACGTGACGTTGGTAGGCATGAACGTGCCCTGTCGCATCGGCAACGCCACCTGCCTGCCCGGCGACATTGTCCTGGGCACCTACTCGGGCATTCTGTTCATCCCGCCCCATCTGGCCCAAGAGGTAGTCGAGCACTCGGAGACGATGCGCCTGCGTGAGGCCTTTGGCTTTACCCGGCTGCGCGAGGGAGTCTATACCTCCAGCCAGATGGATACTGCCTGGACCGACGAGATCGAGGCGGACTATGCCGGCTGGCTGGCCCAACGCACCGACGAGGAAAAGGCGCGCATCCTTTGGGAGGAGCGCAGCTAGTAGAATCGAACAAGCCCACGAGGGGCGAGACCGCCCATGCGGCAGACCCAAGGGCGAGTTGGTTGATCGCATCGGTTCCTTTCGCTGATGGCACTTTGGTTAGGAGGAAACATGGCCTTCAGGACACCGGCAGAGATCGTGGCTAGCGCAGAGCAGGCGGCTTGTAGCAAGACCGCGCTAAGCGTGCCCAGAGTTCTAGTTCTCGGCTTTCTGGCGGGCGCCTACATCGGTTTTGGGGGGCTACTGGCCATCGTCGTGGGCCGAGGTAGCCCGGCGCTTCTGGCCGCAAACCCCGGCTTGGCCAAGTTCCTGTTCGCTGCCGTGTTCCCCGTCGGGATTGTGATGGTTGTGATTGCCGGATCGGAGCTGTTTACCGGCAACTGCAGCGTGATCCTCCCCGGCTGTCTATGCGGGCGAACCTCCTGGGCCTCCATGCTCCGGAACTGGGTGTTCGCGTATGTGGGCAACCTGCTCGGGTCACTCTTTATGGCGATCTTTATGGCCTACCTGACCGGCATCGTGCGTGGCGGTGGCCTAGGCGAGGCCACGGCGGGCATCGCCCAAGCCAAAGTGGAACTAGACTTTTGGACGCTACTGCTGCGCGGGATCGGGTGCAACTGGCTGGTGGGCCTAGGCATCTGGCTCGCCCTGGCGGCCGATGATGTCGCGGGCAAGATCTTGGCGCTCTGGTTCCCCGTCATGGCGTTTGTCGCCATCGGCTTTGAGCACTCGGTAGCCAACATGTTCTTTATCCCCCTGGGCATGCTGAACGGCGCCGAGGCCAGCATCGGTGATTTCTTACTCCATCTGATCCCCGTCACCCTCGGCAACATCGTCGGGGGGTCCGTGATGGTCGGCGGCATCTATGGGTGGCTGTACGGCTCCCGACGGGCCAAGTCCTAGCCAACCCCCGACCGCGACTCTACTTCCTGCTCGGGGGCGCATCCGCCCGAGACGCCCCCGAGCAGAACGCGCCCAGCCGTGTCCCGAGGCTCTGTTTCCGCGCCATCATGCCCTGACGGCAGTCCCCGCGCTCTCGACATCATGGCGCTGGAACCCCTGAGCGCTCACATCCTGCGATTGACACGCCTTGAAGCGGCCCGCTATAATCGTTCCCGCCGTTGCAGACGGGAGGTTGTTATGCGTACCATTCAGATCACCGCCGGCGACGTGACCGTGATCGCCGAGCTGGACGATTCCAAAACCGCCGACGCCATCTGGCAGGCGCTCCCCATCGAGGCCCGCGCCAACACCTGGGGCGACGAGATCTACTTTGGCATCGATGTGCACCTGGACGCCGAGGATCCGCGCGAGGTGGTCGATCTCGGGGACGTCGGCTACTGGCCGCCGGGGCATGCCTTTTGCCTCTTTTTCGGACGCACGCCCATGAGCCTGGGCAACGAGATCCGCCCGGCGTCGCCTGTGAACGTTTTCGGCCGCATCCAGGGGGATGCGACGGTTCTGCGCGAGGTCGCTTCGGGGGCCACGGTCAGGATCGAGCCCGCCGATGAATCCGCATCCTGACCGCCAACAGTAGCATTGGAGAGCATCATGACCCTTGAAAAAGCACGAACCATCCTAAAGCGCGCCGAGGCCGAACGACAGGCCATCGGCCCCGTGTCCGATCTCTTTGAGGGAGGGCTGACCCTGGATCAGGCGCACGATATCTGCGAGGCCAGCATCGCCGAGCGCATCGCCGCGGGCGACCCGCTACGCGGCTTTAAAGTGGGTTTTACCAACATCCCCGTCCGCGACAAGATGGGGCTGCCCGATTCGACCTATGGCTATCTGTTGGAGAGCATGGTGCTGCCTTCGGGTGGCACGCTGGCCATGAGCGAGCTGATCGCCCCGCGCATCGAGTGCGAGATCTGCTTTCGCCTGGCCAAGCCGCTCTCGGGCAAAGGGCTGTCGATTGAGCAGGTGCTCGACGCCACCGATGCCGTGGCCGCCGCCTTTGAAATCTGCGATGCGCGCATCCGCGACTGGAAGTGCCCCTATCCGGACTTTTTCGCGGACAATGGCTTTTCGGCGCGGATCGTCCTCGAGGGCAGCTGGCATGACGTACGCGACGTGGACCTCTTGGGCGAGTCGGTCGTTCTGAGCCAGGACGGCGTGCAGATCGCCGAGGGGCGTGGCGAGATGGCCATGGGCCACCCAGCCAACGCCGTCTCCTGGCTGGCTGGCAAGCTGGCCGACCGCGGCAAGGGTCTGGAGGCAGGTCAGCTCGTCATGACGGGCACGCTGACGCCGATCCTGACCATCGAAGCCGACAGCACCTACGAGGCCGCTTTTTCGACGCTGGGCACCGTCACCAAGGCCTTTGCCTAGGAGCGAGGCCCATGGGCACGGCCCAGATCAAGCCATCCATTTGTAGCATCGCCTGGCGCGACGAGCCGATCGAGGTAGTTCTGCCGATCGCGGCCCAGGCGGGCTATCTTGGCGTTGAGGTGTGGCAGCCTCACGTGCAGCGCCATCTGGAGTCGCACGGCAGCCTGGAGACGCTCGGTGCACTCCTGGCGCGACACCAGTTGGCCGTGCCCATGGTGAGCGGGTACTATGACCTGGCGCTGCAAACCCAGGAAAGCCTGGACGCTCTGGCGACCCATGCACAGCAAGCCGTGGCGCTGGGCGCTCCCCTCTTGCGCATGTTCACGGGCGGCGAGTCGTCCCGTGAGGCCACCCTCTCCGTATGGAGCCAGGTCGTCGCGGCGCTACAACAGGCCTGCGATCAGCTCGCGCCGATGGGGCTGGCCATCGCCTTGGAGACCCACGAGGGCAACCTGCACGACGCCACCCCCAGTACGCTTCGCCTGCTAGAGCGCGTGGATCGCCCCAACCTCTGCATCAACCTGGATATCTTTAACCTGTATGCCATCGGCGAGGATCCTTGCGAGGCCTGGCTGCGGTTGCGCCCCCACGTGCGCATGATCCACCTCAAAAACGCCGTGCGCCAGGGCCAGAGCCGTCGCCTGGGCATCCCGCTAACCGAGGGCGAGATGCCGTATAGACCGTTTCTGGATGCAGTTGGCGGTAGCGACTATGACAGGTTCGCCTCGGTAGAGTGGTTCGGACCCGAGCCAGCCCAAGCGGCCGTTGGCGAAATCAGCTATCTCCGCCAGGAGCTGGGAGGTCGCCTTGCGCAACGGCCCGCCTGATCGCTGCGACGTCCTGATCATCGGCGGCGGCGGGGCGGCGCTGCGGGCGGCCATCGCTGCTCACGAGGCGAATCCCTCGCTGGGCATCCTGCTCGTCACCAAGGGTACCCTCGGCGCCAGCGGCGTAACCGCCACGGCTTGCTCTGACCGCATGGCGTTTCACGCCACCCTCCCCACCACCGAGCCTGGCGGCCCCGACGCCTGGCGCTATCATGCTGACGATATCTATCGCATCGGCGGCTATGTGAGCGACTGGGATCTGGCCGAGGTGCTGGCGCGTGAGGCCGCGGGAGCCTTTACCTACCTCGAGTCGCTAGGCGTGCCCTGGGCACGCAACCCCGACGGCAGCCCAGCGCAGTTTGTCACCGATGGCTCAGCCTATGCCCGCGCCTGCTACACGGGGCCACACACCGCCAACGAGATCGAGGCCGCCCTGCTGGCGCGGTTGCGGCAGCTTCCCGTTCGCGTGCGCGAACACACCATGGTCGCCGAGCTGCTGCGCGATAGCAACGGCGACCTAAGCGGCGCCATCCTCGTATCCGAAGCAGCGCCGGTAGCCGCCATCGTCTCCGCTCCTACAGTAATCCTGGCGACCGGGGGCGCCGGTCGTGCCTTTGCGGTCAACGTCTTCCCGCCCGACTGCACCGGCGACGGCTATGCCATGGCGTTTCGGGCCGGCGCCGAGCTGGTCAATCTAGAGTTCATCCAGTTTGGCCTCTGTTCTCTGGCGACGGGGCTGGCCTGCTCGGGAAGCATGATGCGGGCGCTGCCGCGACTGGTCAACGACCTGGATGAGCCGTTCTTGCAACGCTATCTCGGCCCCGAGCAGCGCAATACGGCTTGCGATCTTCTCTACGCCAAAGGCGCCAGCTGGCCCGTCTCCTGGGAAGAGCCCACCCACATCATCGACATCGCGGTCTCGGCCGAGCTAGCCCGCGGCCGGCGCGTGTACCTGGACTATGGACGGAATCCGGTCGGGTATGCACCGACCGCGCTGGCCCAGCAGATTCGCCGTTGGTACCAGGATCGGGGCTATGCGCTCACCCCCACGGACACCCCGCTGGATCGGTTGCGGGCCATCAATCCCCAGTCGATCGCCTGGCTGGCCGAACGGGGCCTGGATCTCGCTCGCGACGCCGCCATCGAAATTGCACCGGCGGCCCAGCACTTTCAGGGGGGCGTCAAGATCGGCCCAGATGGCGGCACCAGCGTACCAGGCCTCTATGCCGCCGGCGAGGCCGCAGGAGGACAGCACGGCGCCAACCGGCCGGGCGGCAACGCTCTGCTGGATAGCCAGGTCTTTGGGGGGATCGCGGGGCGATCAGCCGCGGCGAGAGCCTCGGCCACGGCGACGCCGGAGACGCCGGCGCACACAGACCCGCTGGAGGTCATCGCCAGCATGACCGGCGCACGGGGAGCATCGCCCACGGCCGTGATCGAGCAGGTTGGCCAGTGCATGTCAGCCACCTGCGCCGTCCACCGAACCAAAGCGGGGCTCTTGCAGGCTCTGGCCAAGCTCGACGCACTGCTGCGCCAGGGTGTGGCCTTGGATGCAAATCAGCCCAACCTCTCGCTGGAGGCGATCAACGTGCTTCAGGTGGCCAGCCTGGTGATTCGAGCCGCGCTGGGCCGCGATGAAAGCCGCGGTCCCCATCTCCGCTTTGCCGACGAGCAAAGCACCGCGCCGCACCCGCGCGATGACGCGCGCTGGTGTCGCTACCAGGTGCTAGAGGCCGATCGCGTTGGACGCCCCTGGCGTGGTGTCCGCATCGCTATACGAGAACCCGTTCGTAAGCCTGGCTAGCCCACGAGCAGGGCGCCGTCACTCCAGCCTCTCCAGCGCCCGCCGCACTTTTTGGACGCAGGCGTCAGTCTGGCACATGATCTCTGCCCGCGAGAGGTACAGCCACACCCAGGCCATCTGGTCAACGTCGGCAGAGGCATAAGCCAGCGTCGCTTCAGACACGGTCTCGCCGGCACAGTCGATGGCCACGCCGCCGCGACGCGCCGGCACCGCCACATCCGCCACACAGTGCCCGTTCTCGTGCAAGAGCACGTGGTCGCGATAGGCATCAAGCCCCTCTTCGTGCAGCGCCTGCCAGAGCCGATCCTTGGCCGTCTCGCGCAGCCAGAGATCGTTGATCTCGTGCGCCGCCAACAGCCGATCCAGGGTGGTATGGATAAAGGTGACGCGGCGTAGCTTGGCCGCGGCGATGGGCCGGGGAAGGCTGTGGAGAGGGCCGAGCTCCAGCTTCAGGTAGCGCTCCTCGGCCCGGGGATGGTCGGGCTCATCGGGCAAGAGCTCTCGTCGCGTGGCCAGCCGATACCGCTCGACGGACGCATAGTAGCGAATGCTACAGCCCATCTCGCCAAATCGCGAGGGATGGTAAAACGCCAGATACTCGGCGCCTACCCGTTCCGGCGCGCGGGCCAGCGGGATGCGGTACCACCGCTCGTCTAGCACGCGCTGCCAGTCCTCCAGGCGCGGCACGATCGCCACCAGCACCCGCTCGGGATCTCGACCTTCCGCCTCTTCGAGGTACGCCTCGTCCCAGTCCATCATGCCCTCCAACCGGTCCCAGATGCAGCAACGCCCTCCCAAGAGGGAGGGCGCGCTAGCGGGCTGCGACCGCGGGCTCAATCCACGGCGAAAAAGGCGAACCGCATCCCGACATAGACAAAGTAGAGCACCATCAGATAGATCGCGCCCGCCCTATTCAGGCGTCCCTTGGTAAGCCACAGGATACCCCACAAGATCAACCCCGTGCCAGTCTCCCAGGGCAGATCCCAACGCACCAGCGGCCCCGGCACCCAGTAGCCCGAAACCAACGCTCCGCCGCCGATGGCGACCAGCGGATTGGTGATATTGCTGCCGATCAGGGTCCCCAGTGAGATGCCGTGCTCTTTGTTGCCGATGCCCGAGATGGCCGTGCTGAGCTCGGGCAGCGCCGAGGCGATGCCCAGCGTCATCACGCCGATCAGAGAGCCACTGACCCCCGTGGACTGGACGATCCCTTCGGTGACCCGTAACACCATGTCGGCACTGATGATCGTCACCACCATGGCGGCCATCGCATAGAGCCCCCAGATAAGCGCCTCGCGGCCCGTCTTGGGGACATCTTCCTCTTTGCCCGCGGCCTCGGCCGGCTCTTCCTTCTGATAGTGCTTGCGCTCATCACGATACAGGTAGTAGGTGTACACTATGAACGTACCAAACAGGATCAGCCCATCCCACCGCGAATAGTGGCGATCCCATCCCAGAATGATGCACATGACGGTCGTGCCGATCATGGGCAGCATGCTCTTCCACAAAAAGTAGCGCCGAAAGTAGAGCGTTCCCGCAAAAAAGACGACCATGCCCAGGATCAATGTCTGCTGGACCACATCCGAGCCGATATTGGCGCCCAACACAATGGCCGAGGCGATCTTGGGATCCATGGTACCACGCAAGATGCCAGCAGAGGCGGTGAGGTGAGCGGTGATCTCGGGAATGCTGGTGGCCAAGGAGACCACCGTCATACCCATAAAGGTTGTGGAGAGATCAAAGTAGGTGGCCAGGCCGATGAGGCGTTTAACGGCTTGATCCGCGGCGGCTATCAGAAACGCTATCCCCACCACGCCAGCGACAATATTGATCCCCAACGGCTGTGTGTGAAGAAAGCTGAACATGTTTTCCCGCCATTCCCTATGCGCTTGCTGGCGCCCCCAACCGGCTCGTTTGGCCCGTTACTGTGGATTGCCAAGAAGATAGTATAGATTATTCCGGCCCCGCCTCCAAAAGCGCCCTAGGGTTGATATTCCCTCCTCTTCAAAGCCTACGAACTCCCCGCGTGGACACCCCTTGGGCGCAGCCCTATAATCACCTCGGTAGACTGCACCGCGAATGAGAGGATATAGCATGGAACAGCTCGAGCTCGTTCGTCAGATCCTGGATGCCTTGCCCCCCCTAGACCATTCTGTGGGCGACCGCCTGCCCTTGTACTTGTGGGGCCTACGGGGGATGCCAACCTCCAGCGAAACCATGGCCCGTGAACTGCTTCAGGAGGCCGCTGCGCGAGGGTTGGCCTTTGTGGCGGTGTGGGACCACGATAATCTGGCCGAGTCGGTGGCCGAGGCCCTCAAGCTGGGACGTCTTCAGCAAGAGCTCGGCCTCAGCATAGGTGCCGACGCCATCAAGCCGCTTTACGCCTTTTGCGATGGCAGCCCAGAGACGGCCCATATGGACGCGGCCGGCGAGCCGTTCTTTGATCATTCCCATAGCCCGAACCGCCCCATCGGCTGCCCGTTTGCCCTAGGCCATCGCTATGCAGAGATCTCTGGCCGCATCCACGCCTTTGCGCAAGCCTACCAAGATGCTGGCCTCCCGCTGGATTTCGTCTACAGCGACTGGGAGATCGACGGCCCGCTGGAATGGAACGATGCCTTGGAGCACATCCGCCGCTGTACCCGCTGCCAGGCCGAACTGAGCGACCTGGATGATTTCGGTCATGTGCAGCGCACCCTGCGGCGCATCCGGGCCAAGATGCAACGCGAGTGCTTCGCCCAGCCTATCCTGCAGCGCTATCCACGCGCTCTGGTGGGCAACTATGCCGTGTACAACCACGGCGGGATGCGCTACTGGTACGACTATTTCGAGCGCGTCAATCTCGACCTGCCGCATACATGCGATCAGCGTGAGCCCTCCCGCCCCTGGGCCCACGAATACCCCGAAACCGGCTATACCTTTGGCATGCCCGTCCTCTACACCTGGTATCGCACGTATGACTGGTATGACTTTGAGAACGGCGACTATCACTGGTTCTACAACATGCTCAAGGTGGCCAGTAACGCTGGACGCCACAAGCCAGCGGGCCACACTTTGATCACCTTTGTGCACCATACGCTCACCGATCCTCCTGAAGGGGGTGCCGAGCCGCATATTCAGCCGATGAGCGTCGAGGCCTACCAGGAGCTCCTCTGGCACGCGCTCCTTCGTGGTCACGACGCGTTCTTTTCCTGGAGCCCCAACGACGTCGCGGTACACGAGGCGGTGGTCGCACAGCAAGTCTATAACCAGTCACTGGCCTATGGTGATTTCCTCGCGCACGGGCAGCCTGTGACTTTTGCCATCCCCCCAGAGCCAGGCACGGTGGTCTCGGCTCTGCGCGCAGGCGGTCGCCTCTTGGTGCGGCGCACCGACTTTGGGGGCGATGGCCGGCCCCACTCCCTCGTCGTCGATGGCCACCGCATCGAGGTGCCAGCGGCGCCGGGTGTCTGCCAGATCCTCGATCTGCGCTAGCCGCGATTGGAGAGGCACCATGTCATACCAAGAGCGAGACCTGATGATCCGCGGCGCCACGTTGCACCTCTACGAAATGGGCGATGCGGGGCCGCTGCTGATCCTGGCACACGGCTTTACCGATCACGGCCTCTGCTGGCTGCGTCTCGCCCAAGAGCTGGTCCCGCGCGCGCGCGTCGTCATGTACGATGCGCGTGGTCACGGGCGCTCGGATTCCCCTCCGACCGCCTTCACCCGCGAGGAGCTGGCCAAGGATCTGGTCGCTCTGGTAGATGCCCTCGGCGGGGAGCCTCCCGTCATCATGGGCCATTCCTTGGGAGCGGATACGGCCGCCTGGGCCGCCGCCCTGGCGCCCGAGCGCTTCCTGGCCGTCATCCTGGAGGATCCACCCTGGAATGCGGCCCTTTATGCCCGCCACGACGCCGAGCGCCGCGCCAGGGCCGACCGCGAGCGGGCCCAAGTCGAGAGCAACCGCGAACGCAGCGTCGGCGAGCTTGAAGCCTTTATCCGCCAACACTCGCCCAACTGGCACGAGATCGAGTGGCGCACATGGGCGGAAGCCAAGGCTTTGATGGCTCCCGAGGCGGCAGAGATCATTGCCAGCCTGCGAGCTCCTTGGGAGACTCTAGTCCCACGCATCACCTGCCCCGTGCTCTTGCTCACGGGCGACAACGATCTGGGCGCCCTAACCACGCCCGAGGCCGCCGCCGAGGTCGTTCGCATAGGGCGTCGTGTTCAGCACGTTCATATTGCCGCTGCCGGCCACTCGTTGCGCCGCGACCAGTTTGAACCTGTTCTGCGAGCCGTCCAGCAGTTCCTCGGCGATCACGGGAGCTGAGAACGTTGCGCCCCCTCAAGCAAGCGACTAGACTGGCCCCCGGACGACAGCCCGCAGGCGACACGCCGGGGAAGGAGATGGCACCGTGAAGCCCTTGCGCCGACATGTAGCCCTGGCCGTTGATGGTGGCGGAATCCGCGGGGCCATGGTCACCAGGGCGCTCTCTATGCTCGAGGAGCACCTGGGGACGCCGTGTCCCGAGCTGTTTACGCTCGTAGCCGGCACGTCCACCGGTTCGGTCATCGCTGCCGGCATCGGCGCGGGCATTACGGCGCAGCAGATGCATGCGCTCTATCGCGAGCTGGGAGGCAGCATCTTTCGCAAGAGCTGCCGTTCACGCCTCTGGCCCTTGACGCGGTACCGCTATCCCATCGAACCGCTGCGCGAGGGGCTGCAGCATGCTCTGGGTGATCTGACCCTGGGCGACCTCTGGTCCGACCAAGGCGGCATCGATCTGGTCATTACCGCCTATGATCTGGTGGAGCAACGCACCCGCTTCATCAAGCCCTGGAAGCCCGAGTACGCACAGTGGCCCCTCGCCACAGCGGTTCTGGCCTCGTGCGCGGTGCCCACCTATTTTCCCGTCGTGGAAGGCCGCTACGTGGATGGTGGCGTAGGCTCGTACGCCAACCCGTGCTACCTCGCCGCCTACGAGATAGCCTTTTGCCTGGGCTGGGATCCAGCCGAGACTACCTTGATCAGCCTGGGCACCGGTCGGGCCCCGCGCACCCTGCCGTTGGGCGGCGCGGACCGACTGCGCCCCTGGCAGTGGTTGGGGCCGGTGTTGGATGCTTTCGGGGCCTCGGCCCAAGACCAACAGGTGCATCTGGTCGAGACCTTTTTCGGCGAGCTGGACTTTCGGCGATTCCAGGTAGACCTCGAGGCGCCCATCGCCATGGATGATGCCTCAGCGCTCGATCTGCTGGAGAGCTATGGCGAACGACTAGGCCAAAAGCTGCTCAATGACGAGCTAGATCAGGCCCAGTTCGTCACCGCGCCGCTAGCGCCCGGCTATCGCCAGCCCGAGCCCACGGACCTACTCAAGCCTCAACCCTCAAGGCCCTCATCGCTCCCGCTCTGGCTCGTCATGGGAGGGTCGTTGATCGGACTCTGGCGGCAACTACGCAAGCACTGAGTGAAATCGCATCGATCTAGAAGGAGTCTCTAGCATGAACACAGATCGTCTCGCCCAACAAGCCCTCGACCAAGGACAGGGGATACTACGCCTGGCCCCCACCTGGGTACCCCGCTCGTTCTGCATCCCTGGCCGCCGACTCAAGCTGGACCCGCGCGATCTCTATGCCTTTGGCGCCATCCGCGGGGGCATCGACGAGCGGTGGTTCGCATCGACCACGCCGGCGGACAATGGCCCGCTGACCACCCCTGATGAGGGGCTGAGCTATGCGGTGTTGCAGGATGGTGCCGAGACCAAGCGCGTGCTCCTCCGCGACGCCGTGGAAAGCCTGAAAGATGCGTTGCTCGGCGAGAGGCTCTGGTCACAGTACGGCCGTTGGCCCATGTTCTCCAAGTTCTTTGACAACCAAGGCGCGCTGCCGCACCACCTCCATCAACGCAAAAAGCATGCCGAGGCGGTAGGCGAGAGGCCCAAGCCGGAAGCCTATTACTTTCCACGGCAGGTCAACAACCACGGCGGGGACTTTCCCTTTACGTTCTTTGGGCTCAAGCCCGGCACCACCCGCGAAGACCTGATCGCCTGCCTACGCCGTTGGGACCAGGGCGACAATGGCATCCTGGGGCTTTCACAGGCTTACAAGCTAGAGCTAGGCGCTGGCTGGGATGTCCCGGCCGGCGTTCTGCATGCTCCTGGTAGCCTCTGCACCTATGAGCCGCAGGGCGATAGCGACGTCTTTTCCATGTTCCAGTCGCTGGTGAACGACGTTCCCACACCGTGGGAGAACCTCGTCAAGAACGTGCCGGAAGCTCACAAGCAGGACCTCGACTATATCGTGGATATGGTCGATCTGTCCGCCAACCTCGACCCAGACTTTGCCCGCAACCGCGCCATGACGCCGCAGCCGATCGGCGATCCTGCTGTCACTGCCGAGGAAGGCTATGTTGACCAGTGGATCGCCTACCGCTGCGCAGACTTTTCGGCCAAGGAGACCACCATTCTGCCCGGGGCCACGGCCACGCTCGTGGATCAAGCCTGTTACGGGCTGATCATGCTGCAGGGGCATGGCCAGATGGGTCCGTGGCAGGTAGAGTCGCCGAGCCTGATCCGGTTTGGGCAACTCACCAACGACGAGTTCTTTGTCAGCGAGGCTGCCGCCAGAGCCGGCGTCGTCGTCACCAACCCCAGCGACTGTGATCCGCTCGTGATGTTGCGGCACTATGGACCCGGCAACCCGGATCTGACGATCTAGCAGATCGCGGAGGGGCGCTCGCTCGAGCGCCCCTCCATCTCCAAAGGGGGAGTTGCATGCCTGACCAGGCGGTCGCACAGCCCTATCCCTCGCCCAAGCCTACCCGGCAGGAGCGGCTAGCCGGCGTGGATGGATGCACCCTGTTCTATCAGACTTGGGAACCCGCTGCGAACGCTCGCGCCCTGGTGATCATCTGCCCAGGCATCGACGATCACTGCGACCGCTACCCGCACCTAGTTCGCGCACTGCTCGCAGAAGGCTATGCCGTATTGGCCTACGATCACCGGGGCAACGGGCGCTCCGAGGGAGCGCGCATGCACGTCGATAGCTTTGACCAGTACGTGCGCGATCTGGATCTCGTGCGAGAGCGAGCGCTAGGCCTCTGGCGGGGCATCCCCTGGTTCCTCTTTGCCCATAGCATGGGCACGACAGTGGCGCTCACCTACCTGGCCGAGGGTCTATCGCCGCCGCGAGGGCTGATCGCCTCGGGCACGGCCTTGGCGGCCGGTACAGGGTTCCCTCCCGTCATGTTGGCGCTTAACCGCAGCTTGGCGCGCATCGCGCCCCGCCTGCGTTTGGTGGGATTGCCTCGCGAGGGCATCTCGCGTGACGCGGACTGGAGCGCATGGGGAGATATCGATCCGCTGGTTGCCCGCCAACGCGCTACGGCTCGACTCGGGAACGAGCTTCTGACCGCGCTCGAGCGTTTGCGGGCCCAACTGGATCGGATCTCTGTGCCGCTGCTGATCCTGCATGGCACCGCGGACCAGTTGACGGATCCGCAAGGGGCTCGCTTGCTCCATGACCAGGCATCCAGCCCCGACAAGTCGCTGCGCCTCTACCAAGATGCGTACCATGAGGTCGTGAACGATCTGCCAGAGACGCGTGAAGCCGTCCTTTGTGACATTCTTGCCTGGCTGGGCGAGCGAGTCACCCTCAGGTGATGGCGCTTTGTCGGCCCGCCCGTCGCATGGTAGAATCCAACCGCAGCCGCTCGGTCGCAGTGGGCCCATAGCTCAGTGGTAAGAGCGACCGGCTCATAACCGGTTGGTCCCTGGTTCGAGCCCAGGTGGGCCCACTCCCCTATCACCAGCGACACCACAATCCAAGGACTCGAGGCATCCATGACCACCCCAACCAGATGGCTGCATACCGTCGTCCTGGCTGGTGGCCCGGCAGAGCCCGATCCGCTTTCGGTCGAGGCGGGGGTCGCCACCAAGGCGTTGCTCCCCATCGCTGGCCGCCCCATGGTCGCGCATGTATTGCAGGCCCTCCAGCGTTGCGACGCGATCGGCCCCATCACAGTCGTCGGCCTGGAGGCGTCGCTCCTCGAGGTGATCTGCGAGGGGCCTCCTCTGCGCTGCCTACCTAACCATCACGGCATCGTCGACAATATCCTGGCGGCCACAGAGGGACTGGATGATGCCACACCGGTCCTTGTAGTTTCAGCCGATATCCCCCTCTTGACGCCCGAGGCAGTATCGAGCTTTATTCAGAGTGCCGAGCTATCAGGCGGTGAGCTGTGCTATGCCGTCGTGGAACGTGCGGTGATGGAGGCACGGTTCCCCGGCTCTGGTCGGTCCTTTCGTCACACCCGTGAGGGAGACTTTGCTGGGGGCGACCTGTTCTTGGCCACCCCCCGCCTATTTCGTACCCATGCCGGGCTGGCGCGAGGGCTGTCCGATCAGCGCAAGAGCGCCTGGGGGCTGGCGCGTCTGTTGGGGTTAGGCGTTCTGTGGCGGCTGGCCACGCGCCGCCTGACGATCCGCAGCCTGGAGGCGCGCGCCAGCACGTTGCTGGGCTGTGACTGCAAAGCGATCATCTCCGAGCACCCCGAGCTGGCGATGGATGTGGACAAGCCACACCAGTTGACCATGATCCGCCACGCCCTGACCTTGCCCGCTGACACCAGATGACTGGAGCCCTTTCTGACCAGCCTTGCTCGGGGTTGCTGGACGCTGATACCCGCCTGTCGGCAGCTCTGCGTAGCCCCCTGAAGGGACGCCCTCGGCTGGCCCGATTCGCCGCAATCGTCGCCCACAGCGGGGATGGCCTCCTATGCTACCTGACCATGGCGATCATCGGTCTCCGGGCTCCGCTGGCTCGCCCAGCCCTGTGGCGGACGGTCTTGGCCACGCTGGTGGCCGCGGCCATCGTGGCGGCGGGCAAGATGGCGTTCCGTCGCTCCCGCCCGCTGGGAGACGAGAGCGCCCGCTGGAGCTCTCTGGGCAAGCATGATGCCCATGCGTTTCCTTCCGGCCACGCCGCTCGCACCGCGGCCATCGCCGCCATGGCCTGGGCGGCATCGCCTCACCTGGGCCTGGCGACAACCGCCTGGTGCCTAGCGGTGAGCCTGAGCCGCGTCATGCTGGGAGCCCACTATCTGGGCGACGTTGTCGCGGGCACGCTGGTCGGCGTGGTCGCGGGCCTAGCCGTTTCCTGGCTCGCCTAACCCCTAGCGCATCCCACACGCAAAACGAGGCGCCCCGTGGGGCGCCTCGTTCAATCTCACATGTTCGCAGCGGCTAGAGATAGTCCCGGAGTTGTCGCGCGCGGCTGGGATGTCGCAGCCGGTCCAGCGCTTCGTGCTCGATCTGACGGATGCGCTCACGCGTCAGCTTGAACTTGCGCCCCACCTCTTCCAAAGTGTAGCTGTGGCCATCCTGTAGCCCAAAACGCATGCGCAGGATCCGCGCCTCGCGCGGCGTCAACGTCGTCAGCACGTCGTCCAGGCGCTCTTGCAGCAGGTGCTGGTAGGCCGTATCCGGCGGCGTCGGCGCCTCGTCATCGGGGATAAAGCTTCCCAGCTCGCTATCCTCTTCCTCGCCAACCGGCTTTTCCAGCGACAGCGGTCGCTGCGATACCTTGAGCATCCACTGCACCTTGGCGGCCGGTAGGCTCAGCTCCTCGGCGATTTCCTCAGGGGTGGGCTGTCGCCCCCAATCCTGCTCGAGCTGCTGCGCCACCTGATAGACCTTGCGGATTCGATCGCTCAGATGCACCGGCAGACGGATCACGCGGCCCTGATCCGCCAAGGCACGGGTGATGGACTGGCGGATCCACCAGGTCGCATAGGTGCTGAACCGGTGGCCCCGATGGTAGTCGAACTTTTCGACGGCCTTGATCAGGCCCAGATTTCCTTCCTGGATCAGATCCAGGAACGGCACGCCCTGCCCTAGGTAACGCTTGGCGATGCTCACCACCAGGCGCGTGTTTGCCTTGATCAGGTGCGCTCGGGCGTTCTCGCCACGCACCGCAAGCCGAGCGAGGTCGTCACGGGCGTCCTCGTCGAGGTCGTGATTCGTGTCGAGACGCTTCTGTGCCTCCAGGCCCTGCTCAAGCGCCTTGGAGAGCGAGACCTCTTCCTCGGCCGTGAGCAGAGGTACCCGGGCCATCTCTTTGAGGTAGAGGCTGATCGTGTCATCGCTAGAGATCTCGCTCAGATCAAAGCCCTGCCGCTTGCGATTGAGCAGATCATCAGCGATGGTGTCTCCATCGTCATCGACGTCCGGCTCCTCTTCAGCCTCGACGGCGGCCAGCGCAGCCGCGTCGTCGGCGCCAGCATGCTCGCCACGGTCATAGATGATCTCAACGCCTTGCTTGTCCAGCAAGGTAAGCAAGTCCTCTAGCTCCGTGAGGCAGTCCTCGACGTCAGGAAAGACCTCCATCATGTCGTCGAGCGTAACAAAGCCCTGGCGCTCGCCCTTGGCTACGAGTCCCTTTACGGCCGGGTTCGCCTCCAAGCAGAGTTGTGTGTTGTCTGTCATAGTTTCACCACCCGAAATGCAACATGCAGCTTAAGCTGCCAAATGACCAAAGCACGGCGCACAAAACCGCCGAGGAGGCTCCTTCGGCGGTTGGGAAGCATCTGCCAGCGCGTGATGGCATCACCCTACCACCGCCAGCGTCTCTCTAGACCGTCAAGGGTACCCTGTACCCTGCACCGGCCAACCTCTCCTCACGGGAAGGCACCTCTATCCTACTACGCTGTAGCTCTATATGTCAAGTCCCAGCCTCGTAAAGACCGTGCCGATTGCTCGCGTGTGGCATACCATCGGCGCAACGATGCGTCGATGCCGACACACGAGCAACTCATTATACCATACGAGCGACACCCTGTCCACTATTCGGTTGGGAGCAAAACCACTCAGTTCGGGCTCGCAGCGGTTACATTGTGACTGGCCCATCGCCGTGCTATACTCAGCCGCATAGGCTGTCGACAGGGAGATACCCACGCGTGGCGAAAAAGCTTGGCAAACACACACCCTATTTTGAGCTGCTTGAGGCCCAGGCAAAGGCCGGATGCCCCCTATGCCGCTTAGTCTACCGTGCCACCGACCGCTACCTCGATAGCTTGCTCTATGAGGCGGTCCTGGATCCGGATGTTCGCGACAAGCTCAAGCAATCCCAAGGGTTCTGCCGAGAGCATGTGGCCATGCTTAGCCGCCAACCGGGGCGGGCCCTTGGCATCGCCCTCATCTACCGCGACATAGTGCGGGATCTGTCCGTCGGCCTTCACAAAGCGCAGATCCAAGAACGAGGATGGATCGATCGGCTACGGGAGCGCCTGCCCTGGCATCGGCGCCAGGCCACGCTGCCGGCCACCCGTCAGTGTCCCGCATGCGACATCGCCCAGCGCCACCAGGATAGCTATATTGAGCTGCTGCTGGCCCACCTCGACGACGTCAAGCTGAGCGCCGCCTACGCAGAGGGAGAGGGGCTCTGCCTGGATCATCTCATCCTCGCCATCGACCGCGCCCCCGACCAGGCCACTGTCCAGCGGCTTGTCCAGCCGCAGATCGAGCGCTATACGGTGATGCTCCATCATCTCGACGAGTTCATCCGCAAGCGTGATCACCGTTTCCGCCACGAGCCGATGGGCGAAGAGGGCGACGTCTGGCTGCGGGCCATGAACGCAGTGGCTGGCGGCGCCGGGCTGGGCCTATCACCCAAAAGCGGCGGCCGCCAGACCGAGGACGTCTAGTCAGGCGCGGGCCCGACGCCTATTCGATCGTCACATCCATATCAACGGGCACGATCTGGAACCAGCTTTGGCCCGGGCGCAGCGCAACCTGCTCACCATCGTCATCCCAAAACACCAGCGGTTCGTTCTTGGCCACGCGTTCCCAGGTCACCTCAAGACCCACGCCATCGCGGCAGATCACCGCCGGTCCGCGATCCTGCAGCCAGATGTCGATGGCGGTGCTACCCAGGCTATCCTCAACGATGTCGGTCGCCCGGTGCTCGGCATAGACGATCACCACGTTGGCCGCCGTGATCTGCTCATCAGTTAGCGCGTCCAGGTGCGGCGTTCCGGCCACCGAGCGTCGGTAGAGTCCCGTGCCCTCGTCATACTCCCATCCCACGGCCGACGAGCCCGAGTAGGGAATCGCGACCTGTTCGGCCGGGGGACCTGCGGG
>Ga0123329_1000875_pt1 | contig 29906 bp, 19 predicted proteins | sample BioC12SIPDNA_FD_89703 | JGI IMG/M metagenome (GOLD analysis project Ga0123329, IMG submission 89703) | Anaerobic biogas reactor microbial communites from Washington, USA - Biogas_R1_B C12 SIP DNA | ecosystem: Engineered > Bioreactor > Anaerobic > Unclassified | place: Washington, USA | collected...
CTCGAGAATGACGGCCCAGGTGGTCCAGGGTTGGGGAGCGATCAACAAGGAGATGCTCAAGCAGCAGCAGGAGAACGCCGAGCAGGTCAGGGATCTCGATGGACTGACCGCGACGCTGCAACGAATGCTCGTTCAATTGGCAGAGAAGACGGAAGCCGTGCACCAGAAGGCCGCGGGTTCGATGAGCCAATCGGCCGAATCGCTTCAGAGCTACTGCACGGCCCTGCGCCAGGGGCTCGAAGGGCTCAATCGCGTGCTCGCCGACCTGGGGGAGAAACAGGTGGTTCTCCAGGCTCCGCCCCGTCGCCGTTGGTTCTCTCGCAGGAAGTAGGAGACGAGGCCCATGGCTCGCCGCCGGAAGAAATCGATTACCGTTTCGCTGTTCCCGTTCATGAGCATTCTGGCGTGCGTAATCGGCACGCTCACGCTGATGCTCACGGCGATGGCCCTCGGACAGATGGACAACGAGGTCGTCTACAGCGCGGAACGCTACAAGAAGGTCGAGGACCAGATCCAGCAGGAACAGCTGCTGCTGCGGAAGCTTGAGGAGCAGCTCAAAGAGGCAGCGGCGGGTGTGGACGAGGCACTCATGAAGGCCAACCTGCGCCGCGAGGAGTTGGAACGTCAGATTGCCGCCCTCCAGGATGCGAGAGAAGCCCCGGCAGAGATTCCGGACATCCCCCCGGTCGACGAGGAGAGGCACACGAAGCGGATGGAGGCGATGCAGAAGGAACTGGCGCAGGTCAACGAGGAAATTGCCAGACTCCAGCCGAAGGTTGCCGAACTTGGCGACGCGGAAGAATCGAAGGTGATCATCCAACCGAGCGGAAGCGGAATCGATCTGGAGCCGACTTTCGTGGAATGCACGGCCGCCGGCCTGGTGTTCCTGGAAGACAATCCGCCGCGCCGCCTGCGAACGGCGGACATGGCCGCCGACGAGTCCTTCGCGGCGCTGCTCGACCGTATTGCCAGGCAATCCAAGGGCATCGTGATCTTTCTCGTCCGCGAAGACGCCCTGGAGACCTATTTCGCCGCCCACGACATGGCCCGGTCGCACTACGTCCGGGCCGGAAAACTGCCGGTGATCGGCCAAGGCCGGATCGATCTCAGCGTCTTCAGCCAACTCCAGAAGAAGTGACGCCGGATCCGCATGCGACGCAACAAGAAAGAAAGCGGAGCGAGTCTCGATTCCCTGCTCGACACGTTGACGAACGTGGTGGGGATTCTGGTGATTCTGGTCACGGTCATGCAACTCGGGGTGAGCGAGGCCGTGCAGCGGATCGCCAAGACGGACAGCGTTCGCCCCGAGGTCTACGAGCAGGCCCTGGCAAAACGCATCGAGTTGATGCGGCAGCGAGTCGAACTCGAGAAGCGTCTGGAGGTCTTCAAGAAGGCGGATCGCATCGACCTGCGGGTCCTGCTCCACAACATCGAAAACCTGGAGGCAAGCCTGGCCGTGTTGCTCGAGGGCAAGGAAAAGGTCGACCTGGAAATGCTCGAACTCCGCAAGCGCCAGGAAGAAGCCCGACGCCGCCTGGAGGAACAGAAGCAGGAAGCGGAAAAGGCGGAGGCCGAGTTGAACGCCGCCCAGGAGCTTCTCGCCAAGCTCAAGTCGAAGCTTGCCGATGCTCCGGCCGGCGGCTACCGGGCTTCAACGATCATCACGCTGCCCAACCCGCGTTCCGCCCCGGAAGGCGCCGTGCCGATTCCGATTCTCTGCCGGGAAGGCCGCGTCTCTCTTGTCGACAACCTCAGCTTGCAGCAGGCGGCACTCAAGAAGATCGAGGCCATCGGCAAACGCCGCAACCTGGTGTTCAACCCGGATATTGGGGTCGACAAGGAGATTCTGATTGCCGAGTTCCACCGCGGCGCGGCCCTCGGCGACGACAATTTCGAGCTTAAACTGACGGCCGCGGGCCGCAATCCCAAGCTGGTGTTCCAACGCAAGAAGGACGGCGGAGAAACCGCGGAAACACTCCGCGGAGGACGGTCGAAGTTCCAACGGCGAATCCGCCAGATCGACAAGAACCGCTACTATGCGCAGTTCCTTGTCTGGCCCGACAGTTTCGAGGTCTACATCGAAGCCCGCAAGTTGTGCTCCGACCGGGACCTGCTCGCCGGCTGGAAGGCCCAGACGACCAGCGCGGAGTATACGGAAGACCTGACAACCAACCTGATCCGGTTCGGCCCCAAGCCGATTCCGAAGCCCAAGCCGCCCACCCTGCCGGGCCAGAAACCGCCCAAGCCTCCTCCTCCGCCCAAGCGCCCTCCGCTGCCCGAGTCGGATATCGACTGAACCGGCTGTTCCTCAAACCTGCAGAAGTCGCAAAGGTGCACGTCGCAAAGGCGCCACCCTGCCGCCGTCAACTCGTGCTTCCCCAGGGAACACAGGCACCAGGGCGCCGGGAGCGACCAATCGAGTTCGCGCTCGGCATTCCTTTCGGAGCGACTGCGGAGCTTGCGGCGTCGGGAGGTCTGCTTGAACGGAAGCCCGCGGGCCGGTGTGATCCACAGCCAAAAAACCCTGGAACGCCCTTGCAGCCCCCGCATTCAGGGGGTGGGCGGGCGGTTCCGCGCTGCTAGACTATGGGTAGCTGTCTCCTCCCCCCCCGGCGCATCCAGCCCGTTTCACAACGGGGCGCACGGGGGCGAGACATGCTGGCCGTATTCAGCCGTCCCGGGAGCTGGATACGGCCGAATTTTTCTCCGCCCTGGTCAGTCCTCCGTCATTCGCAGCGCCAGGTTCAGGTAGCGGCCGTCCAACTGCACCATGATCCGCTCGGAGACCCAGGAATCGAGCTGCCGGCGAACGTCCTCGGGCTCGACCCGGTCTCCGCTCCACTCAGCGGCGCTGCGGAGAATCGTCTTCAGCGCGCGGCCCGTGTCGCAGTATGCGTAGAGTCCTCGCCGCCATCCGGACAACCGGCGCTGGAACTCGGTCGCACAGGGCCGCGTGTCGGTCACAATCGTCACGCCGTCTCCCCGATCGAAGCTGCGCAGCGTGACACTCCCCGCCAGGTTCTGCCAGCGTTCGATTTCGGCCAGCGCCGGCGCGGCGTAGTCGAGCGGATTGCGGCCGTCGGCGTAGTCGAACTCGAAGTAGTAGGCCAGGCGCGCGAGTGACTCCTCGGGAAACGGATAGACGTAACGAAAGGGCCGCGCCGGGCGTTTGTTGACCATGCCCCAGCGCTCCGGCGCCTCGAAATAGGGGGAGAAACGATCCATCCGTACCCGCCCGACGGCCATCGGCGGCGCCAGGTGGACCAGCGAGGGGACCAGGTCGGCCAGCCCGGCGTAATCCTCCGGGTTCTCATTCGGGAACCCGTGGAGGACGTTCCATTTGACCTCGATGCCCGGCTCGGAGAGCCACTTGAGGGTCTGCAAGTTTTGCAGTGCCGTGGCGCCCTTGCCGATCAGCTTGAGCACGGGCGTGATGAACGTCTCGATGCCCAGTTGGGCAGCCCCCATGCCGGCCTCCAGGAGCAATTCGATCTGCCGGCGGGCCAGGTTCGTCTTCATTTCAAACACGAACGCCAGGTCGAGGTCTTCATCGCGGAGCAGGGGCAGGAACGTCTCGAAGTAGCGGTGGTCGAGGATGTTGTCGGAGGAACACGCCCGGTGGAGGCCATGGCGTTCGACCAGGTAGCGGAGTTCGTCGACCGCGCGGCGGGGCGTCTTGCTGCGATAGCTCAGCGTGCTGCCGTTCAGCCCGCAGAAAGCGCAGTGGTGCTTCTGGCCCCACCAGCAGCCGCGGGACGTCTCGAAGAACAGGAGCGGGTCCACCTCCTCGCGCAGCGGCGAGTCGGCGCGGCGCTCGAAATAGTCGTCGAAGTCTGGATAGGCCAGGGCGTCGAGATCGCGGGTGAGAAACGTGCAGGGGTCCGGCGCGGCGGGGCGGGCGCCGCCGCGGACCGACTCGCGGCCGAAAACCCCGGCCGGCAGATCGCCGCCGCCGCCGAGGATCTGCTCGACAAGCCGCGGAAAGGCCGCGTCGGCCTCGCCCACGCAGACGTAGTCGATCTCGGGAAATCGGCCGATCAACTCGATCCCCATCGACCCCTCGCAGGCCGCCCCGCCGAAGACGATCCGCACGTCGGGCGCGACCGACTTGATCCGCCGAGCCAGGCAGATCGACGCCATCGTCTGTTGGAACGACGCCGCGAAGCCGACCACGGCGTATTGCGACCAGTCGCGCGCCGCGCAACGTTCCAGGAACGGGTCGACGACCGCGGCGGCCGCCTCGTAGTCCCGCCGGTCAACGGAAGTCAAGCCGGGATCGGCCGCCAGCAGGACGTCGTTGAAAAACGCCTCGTCGCCCGGCAGGCGATCGCCGAAGTAGTGCCGGGCGAAGAGCCGTTCGCCGCCGAGCACGAAGGCAAACGAATCGGCCAGCCACGTGTAGCGATCCTCGCCGAGGATTTCCGCCAGGTCGTAGTTGAAATAGGCGATCTGGCAGGCAATTCCGCGCCGCAAAAGCTGGGCCTTCAACAGGCTGGGGCCCAAGTTCGGCCAGCGGAGGCTGAACAGCGGCATGTTGACGATCAGAACGCGCGGCATGGTGCAGAGAATCCGTCGGCTCTCGTTGTCCCCGAAAGAAACGGCAGCGTTCGCCCGGCCCGTCGGCACTTTGGGTTGCCCGAGGCGCGCAACGGCCGGCAAAGATAGTATAACCGATGAGCGGCCTGGCGGGCGGTTGACTGCGCGGCGGCCGCGGGCCGCCCGCGGCGGGCCGTCTCGCGGCGACGCCCGCGGTGGGCAAGCCGGCTTGGCGCGGGCGGCCGCCCGGAAGAGAATTGAGGTTGGGCAAAGCACCGAGGCCGATCGTTGGACTTCTCCCTGGACAACCAAAACTCACCGTTCGTGTTGTGCGCGCTGGCCAGCGGGCTGGTCGATCAGGACCAGCTTGACGAGGCCCGGGCGGAAATCGAGCGCGCCGGCGAAACGCTGGAAAACGACAAGCGAACGATCGAGCAGCGGCTGGCCGACGCCCTGGTCGGACTTGGCTACCTGAACGCTTGGCAGGTGATCCAACTCCAGCAGGGCCGGACGAAGTTCACACTCGGGCTGTACCGGATCGTCGATTCGCTCGGGCGCGGAGGGATGGGGCAGGTCTTCAAGGGAGAGCACTCCGTGCTCGGGCGGGAAGTGGCGATCAAGGTCCTCCCGCGCGAGACGTCCACCCCGGAGGCGGTCGCCAATTTCACCCGCGAAATGAAGACCCTCGCCCGGCTCGACCATCCCAACCTGGTCCGGGCGTACGACGCGGGCCAGGATGGCAACGTCCATTTCCTCGTCACCGAATACGTGCCCGGCCAGGATCTCCGCAAGATGGTCCGCAAGCACGGCCACCTGGACATGCCCACCGCCGCGGGGATCATTTCCCAGGTCGCCGCGGGGCTTCAGCACGCCCACGAGCGCGGGCTGATCCACCGCGACGTGAAGCCCGGCAACGTGCTCGTGACCCCCGAGGGCACCGCCAAGCTCTCCGACCTGGGCCTGGCCGGCCCGCTCGAAGGCGACCTGGAGAGCGATCCGCGCTACGGCAAGATCGCGGGGACCGCCGACTACCTCTCACCCGACCACATCCAGTCGCCGCGCGATCCGACGCCGGCCTGGGACGTCTATTCCTTGGGGTGCACGCTGTATTACGCCGTGACCGGCAAGGTCCCCTTTCCCACCGGCTCGACAAGCGACAAGGTCAAGGCCCACTGCGAATGGCAGCCGCTCGATCCGGGCCGCCTGAACAAAGACCTCGACCCGTCGTTCATTCAAGTCATCGCCGACATGATGGCCAAGGACCCGGCCGACCGGGTGCCTTCGGCAAAGGACGTGATCGCGCGCCTCAGGCCCTGGCTGCCCGCCGAGCACAGCCTGCCCGCGCCGCCGATTGCCGCCGGGCGCCGCGACGGCTCGGCCGCGGCAAATGGCTTTCGTACGGAGGACCCGGCGCCCGGCGATTGCGACGCCCCTCCGGCATCCGCCGCCGGCGCGCCCGGCCACTTGATCGCGCCGCCGGGCAATCCCGGCCCGCGGCCGCCGTCCATCTGGGGCCCGCTGGTTCTGTTCGTCCTCCTGCCGCTGGGATTGATCGGGCTGCTGGCGGTCGCCTGGAGCGTTCTGGCGGCCATCCAGTGAGCCGCCGGAGAGGCATCCACCTGGAGACTTCGCGCTACGTTCCCGCGTTCGCCTCCGCGGCCTTCGCCTCGCGGACTTCCGCCGAGACCTTGTCGATCTCGTTCGGATCGAGATACTGGACCACCAGCCTGCGGGTCTCTTCGAACATCTTGTCGACCTGCTGCTGAATGATTGGATCTTCCGAGTAGAGTCGCTGCCGCTGCGCGGCGAGCTGGGTTGTGAACTGGTCGCGGGTCCGCAGGGCAAACAGGTCGACGAGCATTCGATCGGCGGATTTGAAGTCGCCGGCTCTGACGGCGCCGCGGATTTGCGCGGCCAGCACGGCGCGGCGCGTGATCAGGTCGACCAGTTCCTCCTGGGCCGCCATCACCGCACTCTCGGCGGCCAAGCGCTGGTCGTCGTCCATCACGACCGCCTCGGCCTCCTGCTCCAGTCCTGGAACCAGGGGCAACCGGGCCAGCAACTGGCCGCCGTTGCGAACGTAGAGAATCATCAGCGGCTCTTCCCCCGGCGGAATGACGATCGATCCGTCCAGGCCGGTGCGGCCGAACCAGACGCCGGCGGTCTGGCCGGGCTTCTGGAGATAGATGTCGTAACCGCAGAGCGGCCGTTTCGACCCCGTCCGCGCGCGCACGACCAGCCGGGTCGATTCGCTGGGCGGCTTGACGGCAAGCGCAAGCTGATGCACCCGCCCGCGGCGTCTGCCCGCCAGTGCCGTGCGCAACCCCGAATACATCTGGCACGTCAGTTCGGCCTGGTCGACCTGCTCAACGGCGAAGTAGGTCCAGGGAAGGCGGAGGATCCGCTTCGGATTGCCGTCGCGGTCGTCGTAGCGGATGATCGGCCGGAAGACGTCGCCCGCGGCAACCGAGAGGAAGGCGGGATCGCGCGGGGGAAGACGGCCGGCGCGGAGCCGCAGGCGGACTTTGCCGCCGTCTTCCGATTCGATCGAAGCCAGCGGCGCAAATGCTTCGCGCGCCGCGGCAAACAGCGTGCCCGGCAGCAGCACCGCCGCCGTCGCCAATTGATCGACTGCCGGGGAAAACGTCCGCGTGGCCACGTCCAGCTCGCGGGCGGCCACCCGGTAGCCGGCCCACTCGGGCGCGATCCACAGCAGGATCACCTTGTCGGATGCGAGCGCCTCGGCGGGCAAGGCCTCGACCTGGATCTTGTTCAAACCGCCAAGCATTTGACGCTGCAAGAGGTCCGGCGCGGCCGCCACCCGCATCTCCCAGGCGGCGCCGACGACCAGCTCGGCCCGATCGACCAGCCCGGCCGCCAGGTCGTCGAGGACCCGCCCGGTCAGCTCGGGCGCGGCGCCGGCGGCCAGGTAGACCTGGATCCGGTATGGGGTCAACTCCCAGACCGCCTGGGCCCGCGCGGCGGCGGGCGCGCTCAGCGCGCAGGCGGCGGCCAGCGCCAGGACGGCGGCCGCGCGGCGCAGGGAGTGTTGGAGTGAATGCGTCATGGCTTGCCGGGGGGCGACGGAGGGCGAATCTGCCAATTCTCGATGTCCTGGTAAAGCGTGACCGGCGACGGGCCGATCCCCTCCAGCCGATCGGTGTGGGCGAAGTGATCGGTCATCTGCCAGAGCGGAATAATACTGGCCTCGGCGTGGGCGATCCGGTGAATCTCCCGCAATTGCCGCCCCACGGTCGGCCAGTCGACGGACTGCCGCAGCCGCAGCAGGGCCTGCCGCATGTAAGGGCTGGCCTCGCCCGCCAGCCCGCGCTCGCCAAGCAGCCGCTCCGCGTCGACGATCGGCTCCCACATCGCCAATTCGGCGTAGAGCAGGTCGACGTCCGCGGGAATCCGCTCGGGGACCGCGTCGTCCAACTCCCGCAGCTCCAGCTCGATGCCGACGATCTTCAGTTGCCGCCGGATCTCCGCGACAGCCAACCGCACGGCTTCCGACGCCTGGTAGGCGAGCACCGTCTTGGACGCCTCGCCTGCCGGCTCGCCCTCTTGCTTCCGCGCTTCGGCGAGTTCCCTGCGGGCGACCTCGGCCAGGGTGATCGCCAGATGCGGCTCATAGCCCCGCGGATCGATCGATTCCTCGTAGGCATAGTCGAGCGGATCGTCGATCTCCACGCCCGCCGAGAAGGGACCGCTGATCACGCGGCAGCCGGGCAGTTCCGTCCCGCGGGTCAACAGCCCCAGGATCGCCTCGCGATTGATCCCGTAGACCAGCGCGCGGCGGAACGCGCGGCGCGACGTGAGCGGCCGCTTGGGATTCGGAATCAGGCAGTGCACCAGCGGCACGGCGTAGCGGCGGACTACCGCCCCGGGAATCTCCCCCGCCGGGCCGACCTCCCAGGGATTGAGCCGGTCAATCACGTCGATCTCTCCGCGGCGCAGCGCGCGAATCTCTTCCGCCCCGCTACGGAACCGCCGCTCGACGATCTCCTTGGCCCGCGCCGGACCGCCGGCGAAATAGGAGGGATTCGCCAGAAACACCGCCTCGTCGGCCGACGATGACTCCAGGTAGTAGGGGCCGATTGCGCTGGCCCGGAGAGACTCCGCCGAGCCGGACTCGTTTGGGTACACGGCCGTCTGGAGCATCGCCTGGGGCAGAACAAACGGGCGGTTGAGCTGGATGAGGCAGGTATAGACGTTCGCGACGGAGACCGAGGCGCAGAGGTCGGCCCAGATCTGCGAATAGCTCGGCGCGGCGGGGTCGGCCATCGCCAGCAGCCGCCGGGCAAGATCGTAGCCGGTGAGGTTCGCGCCGCCGGCCGAGCGGATATCGCTCCGCAATTCGACCGTCAGTCGGCGGCCAAGGTCCTCGGCTTTCATCTCCCCGACTGGACAGATGTATTTGCCCCCCTCGGTCCCCGGCCCGGCCAGCTCCAGCAGCGTCCGCTCGACGAGCCGCCCGGTCCGCCGCGCGGCCCAATCGTGGAGGCTGCCGGAGGACGCCGCGGCGGCCGGCGCGAAGACGCCGACCACGAACCGCGGATAGCGGCGAAGAATTGTCTGCCGGACCTGGTCGGCCCCGGCAAGGTCCGGCCAGATCGCCGACATGCGGCGGAGCGCCGCCTGCGCTTCCCGCGGTTTGTCGGCTTCGAGGGCCTTCCGCGCGGCGGCCAGTTGCCCGCCGGCGGCTTCCTGGAGCCGCCCCCGCCAACTGGCGATCAGCGGCTGCTGGGGATAGAGCTTCTCGAGCTGGTCGAGATATTCGCGGGCGATCCAATGCTGGTCCGCGGCCACCGACTGTTCGACGAGCTTGTCCGTGGCCGCGGCCACCGCGCGGTCCAATCCCGGCCGCTGCGGATTGCGGTCGCAGATTTCCCGCAGCCGGGCCAGGGCCCCCTGGTAGTCGCCCGCAATCTGGAGCGCCTTGGCCTCTTCGTAGAGGTAGCTCTCGTAGGCCTCCTGGAGACCCGGCAGGTCCGGCTTCTCATTCTCCAGGTGAAGGAAATACTCGTAGGCCCGGTCGAATTGGCCCGCTACGACCAGGCCGTTCACCTCGTCGAGGATCAAGTGCTCGAACAACTCGATCTTGACGATCGCCCGCCAGAGCAGCTCGTACGTCGTCCCCGGTTCGTCAATCCGCTCGATCACCAGCTTGCCGCTCTTGGGCAGCGCGTCGGGCAGCTTGCGGTCGGGAAACGCCTCGATCGGGCGGACGTTGATCACCAGGTTGTCGTTGGCCGCGTCGAGCGTAATCCGATCGAAGGGGGGCTGCTCGTAAAGCGGCGTCTGGGCGGCCGCCGGGGCCAGCCAGAGCGCTGCCAGCAGGAGGCAGGCTGGCCGGCTCCAGCCGCGCGCCAAGCGGCGGCGCGGCGGAAGAAAGTTCCGAGTCGGTTGTCCAAGCGAGGGCAGCGCCATTTCATCCGCCAGGTGATTGGACTGGAATTGGGGTCTTGCTGATCCGCCGCGCGGCCTCCAGGCGTCAGGGTTTCTCAACGACATGGAGGCTGCCGTCCTGGCCTCCGGCGACGAGGCGTCCGCCCACCAGCAGGGGGCCCGCCGCCAGCGCCAGGCCGGTCTCCAGCTTGCCCCGCTGCTCGCCGCTGGCCGGGTTGACGCGCCAGATCACGCCACTTGCCGAGGTGAAGATCCAATCCTCGCCGTCGGCCACCGGCGGACCGGTCGGAATGCCGTAGGGGAGCCGGTCGGCCCGCACCTTGCCTTCCCGGTCGATGACATGCAACAGGTTGTCAGCGGTGGCGAGGATCAGCACTTCGCCGGCGGCCAGCGGACCGTAAACGCACTTGGCCCCCAAGGGGCGCGGCGGCTCCGTGGCCAGCCCGGGAAGCGCGAACGCCAGCAGGGAATCGGCGGCGTCGACCGCATAGGCCTTGTTGCCCAGAACCGCGATCGGCGAGACAATCGGATCGGCAATCGCCGCCTCGGCGGCCAGCGCTAAGTGCCGTGCCGGCTGGTCTTTGACGGCGACGCGGTAGACCCCCCCGCGGTCGTTGGCGATCAGGAACTCGGCATCGCCGACCAGAACCGGCGCCGACCAGCGGAAGGTCTGTCCCGGCCCCAGCGGCGGCTGGAAGGGCTCGGCCATTTTGGCCCCGGTCAGGGGGCTCATCAGGCAGACCTGCCCGCTGGAGCAGGGAGCGAGCACCCCGCCGGCAAACGCTGCGGCGGGGCCGCTGAGCGGATCGGTGAGCAGAATCCGCCGGAACCGCGCCGACCCGCCCGCTCCGCCGCCCGGCTGGAAAACGTGGATGTCGAGAGGGTCGCCGGCCGGGACCATGGCGATCATCCCCTTGCCGATCGGCAGCGCCGCGGCAATCGGCTCCTTCATTTCGGCCGTGGCCAAGGCGGCCACCGGCTGATCGATCAGCCCATCGCCGGCGAAGGCCGAGGCGGGCAGTTGGAACACGGCCCCGGTGGACGAGACCGCTGCCAGCGGGCCCCCTTGGCCGTCGGCGATCGGCGCCGCCGCCAGCGGCGCCGCCAGGGTCGTCTCCCAGCGCGGCGCGCCGCTCTCGACGTCGACCGCCGAGATCGTCACGCCGGGCATCCCCTGGCGATGGCGAATGTGCACCACGGCCTCTCCGCCCGCCATCGGAGGCTGTAGCGAAACGCTTCCCGAGGCGGCGATCCAACGCGGCTGGAGGCGGCCCCGCAGGGCGCGGATGTCGTACTGCGTGAGCTGGCTGTCGGCCACCCACAGCCGGCCCCCATCGATCAACAAGTAGCGGACCATTTTCGCCGCTCCCTCGTCCGCCACCAGGCCATCGGCGATCTTGGCCATCGGCTCGCCCTTCTCGCTGCCGGTCAGCTCCAGCAGCGTGATCGCGCCGGCGTCGGTGGCCGCCAGCAGCCGCGGGCCGTCGGCCAGCGGCCTCGTGAGGACGTGCCCCTTGAGCCGCACGCTCTGGACCAGCTTGCCCGGCGAACCTTGGGCCGGCTCAAGGTCGAGGATCTTCAGCAGCGAATCATTCACCCCGTCGTTCTCGGCCACGGCCAGGTAGCGGCCGACGAGGACGGGCGGCACGACCACCGCGCCCGAATCGTGGCCCAGGTAGACCACCTGCCGGCAACTGCCGTCCTTCGAGGAGAGCACGAAGAGGCTCGAATGCTCGCCGACCTGGTAGAGCGCTTCTCGCCGCGCGTCGACTGCCGGCCCGACCCGCAGCGCCTGGGGAAGCTGCACGTAGCCGGACGATCGGCCGCTCTCCAGGTCGATCGACACCAGCCGCCCGGACTGCGTGGCGACGAGCACCTGGTCCTCGAAGACGATCGGGTGGGCATCGAACGGCTCGCCCAGCGGGAATCGCCAGCGGACAAGCCCGGTCGCGGCGGCGACCCGGAGCACTTCCTGGCGGCCGCGGCTGACCAGTAGCGGATCGGCGCCGGGCTGGTCGGAGGTTGGAGTCGGCGGACATCCGACCGCGCGGACGCTCGCCTCGACGCCGATGTCTCTTCGCCACAACACCTTCCCATCGGCGGCGTTGACCCCGTAGGCGGCGCCGCCGGCAACGGCGAAGGCGAGCCGGCCGGCGGCCGTGGAAACTTGCGCAGCGACGGTCCGCCGCGCCAGCCCGACCGTCGCCAGCAGCTTCGATTCCGGTTCGGCGGCCAGGCTCTCCTGGGGCCTGTCGACCCGCTCAACCACCGTCTGCTCGGCCTGCGAGACGGACTGGATCGCTTCCGCGAGGCTGGCGTCGTCGACGAGCACGGGATATTCCTTGAGCAGCCCGCGGCGCAGCTGATAACCCTCCTGCGTGCGGCCCTCCTCGGCTGCCTTGCGGATCTCGGCCACGGTCGCGCGGAGGCGGTCTCCCCGGGCGATCTCGCGGCGCGTCAAGGCGATCAACGACTCGATGTCTTCGAGGCGCGTCTGGGGGCGGGCGGAGCTCGGCAGGTACTTTTCGATCAGCGCCAGGCTCTCGTCGGCCAGATCGGCCAGGGCGGGGTCCTGATCCGCCTGGGCCTTCTTCGCCAGGCCCTCGGCAATCTCCGGGAGCATCGCGGCCAGTTCGGGCCGGGCCTCGGTGGCAAACGTCTCCTCTCCCGAGATCGCCTGAATCTCCCTTCCGGCAACCTTCAGCGCATTGGGCCAATCGCCCCCCTGCGTCGCCTGCCGCATCCGCGACAGGCTGAGGCGCACGCGGGCGACCCCCGCGTCCTTATGACTGGGGTATTTTTCCAGGTATTGCGAATAGGCGTCGATGGCCTTCGTGAAGGAACTGGCGTGGTAGTACTCGTTCGCCTGGGCAACCATGTCGTCGCCCGTGCGGCGCGTGAGGACCCAGGCCAGAACCAGGCCCACGAGGACCAGGAAGAGCAGGGCGCCGCCGCCGATCAGCAGCAAGTTGGAGTCCCAGACGTTTTGCTTCGCTGCCCGCCCGCCTCTCCTCCTCCGGCCCCGTCGCCCGCCGAGCGGTTCCGCGAGCGGCTGCCCCGCGTCCGCGCCCTCGTCCAGCAGGCCGCCCAGCGGACCGGCCGCCTGAGCGATTTCTTCCAGCCCATCGACGGGGACCGGCGAAGCGATCGGGGGCGGCTCGGAGACGGGAATTGCCGAGGGAATCGGGGCCGCCGGTTGGACGGGCCCGGTCGGCGCGCCCGGGGCCGGGCGGGCGGGAGCCCGGGGCTCGTCGTTCAGCGGCATCAGCTGCCAGTCTTCCTCCTCCGTCTGTTCGATGTCGGCCACTTCCTCCACCGCGGCCGGCTCGTCTTCGAGCGGCGGCGGGCCGGGCGGCGGCGGCTGTTCGCGGTCCGGCCGCCTGGCGGGTCTCCTGCCCGGCGGCGGGGCCTGCGGCGGCTCGGCCTGGTCGAGCAAGCGCTGGGCCAGCTTGCGGGAAAGGTACCCTTTGTCCACAAGCCGTTTGGCCAGCAGGGCCGCCGAGACCGGGGCCATCGACTGACCCACGCGCCTGCGCAGATCGGCGATCAGGCTCGGGTCCAGCAAATCCTTGTCTTCCAGGATCTTGATGAATTCTTCCGCGGAGATCATGCGTTCCTTCCATTCGGCGCGCCGCACCAGGGCCCCAACTTCACAAATCGTCCTCGTCCACGTAGGTCAGCCGGATGTCTTCGACTCCCACGGCGTTGCCCGCGTCGAGAGCCATCACCACCGTCTCGTGGCGGCATTCCCGGTCGGCCAGCACCAGCAGGCTGCCTGCGCCGGCAGCCGCCGAGCCTTCGCTGATCGCCTCCCGCAACTTGATCAGCAGGGCCTGTGCGCTGGGAGCCTCGCGGTCGTTGACCCAGACCGTGTCGTCCTTGCCGATCTGGATAATGACAAAATCATCCTCCTTCAACTCGTCGATCGTCTGCGCCTGCTCGGCCGTCTCGTCTTTTTCCGGCGCCGGCACCTCGATCGACTTCTGGAGCGAGAAGGCGGCCGTGACCATGAAGAAGATCAGCAGCAGGAACGTCACGTCGACCATCGGGTTCATGTCGAGCGTCCCCTCGTCGAGCCGCTGGTCCGGCAGCTTGACCGGCTCCGCCTCCCCGGCCTCGTCGCGGGGCGGCGGGGCCTCCGCCGTCTTCTTCTTCCGGGGAACAACCAGCGCACCGCCGCAGCCGGGGCACGCAACCCGCTTGCCCGCCAGGGAATCCTTGACGGAAAACGCCTTGCCGCATTGCTCGCAGGAGAACCGAATCGTCACTTCACCGCCTTGGCATCAGGAAAACGAGTTCTGCGTCATGTCATTCTGCTGGGCGTTCCGATTGATCCAGCGGACAGGCGGCCGGGTCCGCGCCGGCGGGATGCCCCGACCCTCACTGGGCCTCAAACACGCCGATGTGAAAGGAAGCGCCCTCGGCGCCCGCCGCCGCCGCGCTGGAGACGCGCTCCACGTCGCCCGACTTGACGGCCTTGGCCGCCTTGACGAGGATCGTCGACTTGCCCGACTGCATCCCCTGCTCGACCGCCTCGGTGATCAACCGTTCCTGGGTTTGGCGGTCGTCGGGCAGCGGCTCGCCGGAGGTTCCGTCGCCGAGGTAGACCCGCGGTTTCGCCTCCCCCCCCTCGCCGTCGATGGTGATGATCACGGAGGTCTGTTCATCGACCCCCTGACCGTGCCGGGCGGGTGGAAGCTGGACCGAGCTGGCCTTCGACATCGTCGAACAGATGATGAAGAAGATCAACAGGAGAAACACGCAGTCGATCATCGGGGTGATGTCGATCTCCACGTCATCGCTGACCGGGCGGTGCTTCGCCAGCTCGTGGCCCTCCTCGGTCTGCTGATCCCAAAGCTCTGCCTGGCTCATGCCGCGATTTCCCGCCCATCGCCGCGCCGCAAACCCGCGGGCGGCGACGCGTTTCGGTCTAATGCTTGTAGGTTTGGTCCCGCACAAAGAACTCGTAGCCGCCGCCTTGCCCGCGAATCGCGAAATAGGTCGCGCGGACTTTGTCGGCGTACTTGCCCGCCCGTTCGCGCTCGAGTTGGAGCAGGTGCGATTCCAGTTCGGGAGGAATGAATTTGAGGATCGGCCGCCCTTCGGGATCGACCCCGGCCTTGGTGAGCAATTCCAGATCGGCCTCCCGGAGGCCGCCTTTCTGCCAGGTCAGGTAGTAGCGATTCTCCGCGTCGGCGGCTCCGCTGTAGCGCTCGGGCCTGGGATTGGAGAGGTTCTTGACGTACTCCACCCGATTGCCCGGCATCAGCACGCCGAGCTCAATCTTGAAATAGTCGAGCTGCCTGGCATACGTGCCGGTCGTATTGCCTTCAAGGAAGATCACCTCCCAATGGCGGGGCTTCCCCGGCCTGCCAGGCCCAAAACCCGGCGCTCGGCCGTCGCCCACCGGCCCCCCCTTGGACGTGCCCGTCTGGTGGCTGAACGTCGGGTCCTCCAGCAAGGCGGCGTTGTCCGCCACCGCATCGGCGATCGTCGCCAGGGTATCCTGGAACTCGGGCTCCTCGAACTCGATTTCCTGGCCGATCTTCTCGACATTCGGATCCAGTTCCGTCTCGTCGCCGAAACCGCCCCCCTCCCCAACCGGTTCGAGCGTCACGGGCACGGCCGCCTGGCTCGCAAAAATCCGGCTCGTCAGCCAGAGCAAAAACATGATCCCCACGAGAAGCCCCACGAGGATCAACAGCGCGATCACCAGGCTGGCAACCCGCTCGTATGCCGACACCGCCAGTCCGTACGCGCTTTTTCTCACACGCAAGGGGGGAATCTGGGAAGCTTCTGTGCTCTTCGCCACGGCAATCCTGTTTCCCGATTCGATGCCGTTTACTTAATTCACCCAGCCGCTCACCCCGCCAGCGCCGAAAGCCTTCACCGGGCACAAACCATTGCCAGATTCAGGGTTATGTCCGATGGTAGCCGCGCAGTTTGCCACTGTCAAGCGGCTTCGGCAGCACTCCGGTGCGGTCGGTCCACCTCACAACCGGGCAGCCGCCGCCACGCGGCAGGCCGACCTGGCCCGGATGATCCCTGAGCCGATCGTCAACCCGAAGCCTAGGTGAGGGCAGCCAACCTCGAGTTGGCCTCGGCTGGCACTCCGGGTGGCGGCGCCCCGCGACCGCCAAAAAATTCCCGGCCTGCAAATAGGCCGGCCCCGCGCGATTTGCCGATCCGGCGTGGGGCCCTGCAACCGGCGGAGGAAGGCCCCATTCTAGAGGTTCCGATCAGAACCACCGCCACCGGGCACAGCCCGCCGCAACCCGCGCCAGCGGACATTCCCCGCACCCGGGTGCAGACTTCCGCGAACGTTGGCCATCGGGTCGATTGACAAGTCGCCCGTCGAACTTATATTATAACGGTTCCGCCACGGGCGATGGGCGGTTCGGACAGGTAGCTCAGTTGGTAGAGCACTGGACTGAAAATCCAGGTGTCACCAGTTCAACTCTGGTCCTGTCCACTCGACGTAAGCCAAGCCGAGTCTTGGAATCTGGCACCTTCAAACGCTCGGAAGAGCGGCTCGAAAGTCAGAGGGAAACGGGGTAGTACTACCCCGTCGCCCCTTTCGCGGGCTGTTTCCGATCCGCATCTCGTGCCCTGGCATTCCCCCCCCAGCGCATTTCGCGAACGGCGTCCATCCGCTCAGATCGTCGGGTTCGGCCCCCGACTGACGATCGACGGTACGGATAGAGACGCGACCGCCAACACGACGCCCCGGCAATCGGATCCGAGGCGTCTGGTTGCCGGCGGTCAGCGCTTGGGAGCGGGGACTGGGCTTGAAAGCTCAGCTCACTTCCGCTCGATGAGCTGCGCCATGTCCTTCGTAATGGGCATGACTTCAAAGTCCTTGAAGAACATTTCGCAGTCGGCTCCACCGTGCATTTGCAGCCCGAGCCTGCCCGTCTTTTCGCACTCTTCGTCCACGATATCCGACGTGCAGAATCCATTGAGTATCTGGACCAGGCGGTCGCCGTACGCGGCGGTGCAGGTGGTGTTCCACTGGTCGTCCGTGTTGCGGACCTTTTCGACAAACTCGTCGTTCGAGACGACCCAGCCGCGGCCGGGGATCATCTTGCCGTCGACAATCCCCGCGGTGTGCCAGAGGGCGGAGTCCTTGCCGCCGTTGGCGATTTCGTTCTGGAACCCCCGCAGGACCCACGGCGCGGCCGTTTCCTCGGCGCGGAAATACAGCGCGCTGTTGCCGCCGTGCATGCGATAGGTGACGCGGGCGATGAAGTTGTCGTAATCCTCGGTGGAAATCACCAGCCCGTCCTGCTTCTGGCTCTTGGAGTGAACGCCGCGCAGAACGCCGTCGTCCGTGAAAGACCACTCTTCCGGGAGAACGAACCGGGCCTTGTCGAGGCGGTACTTGCCGTCGTCGCCCTTGACGAAGAACGGCTCCCACTTGCTCTCGCCCAGATCCTTGACGCGGATATTCCTCCATGCCACGGAACCGGACTTGCCGGCGTGGATCTGCAAGCCGAAAAAGCCCTTCATCGAGAAACTGTCGAACATGTCGACGACCAGCTTGCCGTTGAGCCAGGTCTTGATCGACGGGCCGACGCACTGAATCTCCACGTCGTTCCAATCGCCTTTCCTGCAAATCGCCTGGGCGGCGTCGAGACGCTCCTGCGGGGTGTAGATGTCGAGCCAAACGACGCCGAACTTGTGGCCGCGACGGCCTTCGTCGTAGATCCGGCCCGTCGAGTCGCCGCCGGGAGTCATTTCGTACTGGTAGCCGTAGACGCGCTGGTGATCGCCCTCTCCCCGGGCGGCCGAGCGGAACTGGACGCCCGAATTCCCGGGCTCAATGAATTTGTATTGCAGCCTCAGAATGAAGTTGCCGAACTCCTGTTCCGTGCAGAGAAACGTGTTGCCCGGCGTATTCGGAACGCACTTGCCGACGATGCAGCCGTCTTCGACCTGGTACTCCGCCGACCCGCCGCGTTTGACCCAGCCGGCAAGGTCCTGCCCGTTGAACAGCGAGACGAATCCCTCCTCAACCTCGGCGGCCGACTTGGCCGGACCGATCGAAGCCAATAGCCCAAATGCTATAGCCGCTGCCACTAGTTGTCTCATCGTTGAACCTCGTGGAAAGATAGTGATGCACACACGGTCGGATTCGATTCGCTGGACAATGAGCGATCCCGGCCCCGCCGGGCGGCGTACTGAAGTCGCTCCTGCAAACCTCTCGGCCTGGGCAATCCTTGCCCGGCTACCCCACCATCATACTGTCCAGCGCCAGACCGACGCAAGGATCGCTGCCGGCAGGCAAAACTGCCCTGGTTTTGCGTGGCTCCGCGGGGGAACGGCCTCTCACGGAGTCGAAACGGGTGCACCTTCGACGGACGCCCGTCTCGCGTTTGGCTGAGCGAGCAGGCCAGGCCAGATCGCGTTGCCCAGTCCGCCGAGGACGAGTCCCGGGCGCGGACCTTGCGAGGCCCCTGTGGCTCTGGACGGGGGGAAATCGCCGTGGGGGGCCCCTTCGGCCGCGTTGAAGACACCCTTTCCTGCAAATTCTTTCGGGGGGGTGGCCAGGATCTGACCGGACGGCTGGCTATTCTTCAACGGCGCGCTGGAGAGGTCAAGCGGCCGGGCTAAAGTCAGATTGCCGCCGGTCGGCTCTCGATCCGGACGAACACGGCCCGATTCAGACCGCGTTTTTTCACAGCGCTGCCTGACATAATTACAGTGATGTACTCAAGTGTTTGCGACTGAAGCGATTCTGGCTATGCTGGGGCCATTGTCCGCGCCCGCCTGAAACGATGCGGCACGTGTGATGCAGGCCCGGCGAGCGCCGTGCCAGTCCAGCAAGACACGAGCACAGTAACTGGGACCTATTTTGACGGAGTTCTCTGATGGCGAGGAATTGGCGAGACATTCTGGTGGCGTATCTTCACGACCCGCCGGACAAGGCCCTGCAAATCCGTGGACACGAGGCACCCGCTCGGGGCTATCTGCAAGCCGCACTGGGAGACCGCGTGTCGGAGGTGGAACTGAAAGACCCGTCGGATGCGAAGGCCGCCGTCGCCGAGCGGCTCCCCGCCCCGAACTGGCAGCGGCTGACTGTTTCGTGTGAACAGGGGCGTTTCCTGACGCGGCATCCGCTCTCGGGAGCTGAAAAGGTGGTCACTGTCTCTGACTGGGACCAGTCGGCGGTATCTGCGACAATTGGCCAGCTCGTGGAAGGGATCGACGGCACAAAACAGCGATTCTTCGCTCTCTGGCGACAACTCGCCGACCGGCTCTCGCTCGATCACGGCCAGTGGTTCGAGCAGTTGCCCGCCGACACCCGGATTCCCGACCACACGATCTGGCATCACCTGGAAACGGCGGCCGCCTGGAAGGCGGCGGAGGCGGACGACTCCGCGGGCGCAGCGTTCTTGTCCTTCTCGCTCGGTCCCGTGCAGTCGTTCATTGCCGCAGCCCGGTCTCTGCGGGACCTCTGGTCGGGCAGCATGATTCTGGCATGGCTGACATTCCAAGGGATGCTGCCGATCATCGAGGAGCTGGGGCCGACGGCCCTTGTCTATCCCGCTCTGAGGGGCCTACCCTGGCTGGACCTCTGGCTGCGGCGGGAAGCGGGGCTGGCTTCTGCGATTGCGTCACCAGCCAGCGCGCGCTCGATGGCCCCGTGCATTCCCAACCGATTCCTGGCCCTGGTGCCGTGGGGGCTCGAAGGGAGTCGCGCCCGCGACCTGGCTTCCCGATGCGAAAACGCCGCACGCGAGGCGTGGCAGGATATGGCGGACGCAGTCCTCAGCGGATTGAACCAGAAATGGCCGTCCGCCCCTGCGGAGTGGGCGTCGCGGTGGAGCGAGCAGGTCAAAAACCATTTCGAGATCCGCACGTCCGTCTTGCCCTGGCGAGAAGCCAGCGACGAGGTCATCGGCCGGCTGATCGCCGGAGAAGATGGTTTCGACAAAGCCTTTCCCGATGCCGCCGCCGTCCGCAGACTGGCCGACGCGATTCCGGCTCATGAAGCACCCGGCTATTCACAGAAATCGGCCGGCAGTTGGCAGGCCAAGGTCGAACTCTCGGCACGGCTGATGCAGGCCCAGCGGTCGATCCGGCATGTGCCCCCCTCAACGCGGGTAAAAGACGAAGGCGAAGAATTCCCGCCCAAGTGCAGCCTGTTGGGGAGTTACGAACAGATGGGCCCGGCGGGCCTCCAGGAGTCGGGCGCGTTCTGGCAAGAGGCGGCCCGACAGTTTTCGATCGGCGGGGTCCGCCTGCACGAACGGGAACGGTTCAGCGCCATTGCGCTGATCAAGCGGTTCAGCGGCCCATGCTACTTTCGCCGAGAGCTCGGCCTGAAATCGGCCGACCTGCGTTACGACGACACGGCGACCGTGGCCGCCGCCGAGTGGCTGCACCAAGCCGGTATTGATCATGCGAAACAGCGCCGCCAGCCGGGCGGCTGGAGCGGCCAATGGCTGCATTGGCCAAGACCCGATTTCGATCGCGAGGAACCCTGCCCGGATGAGCTTTGGACGGTGATCAAGCAGGCTCGGGACGAGCACCGCATGCCGCCGGCCTACTACGCCGTCCTGATGCTGGACGGAGACGAGATGGGAAAGTGGCTTCGCGGCGACAAGTCGCCCTCGATCCAGGAGGTGCTCCATCCCGACTTGCGGGCGTACTTCGCGAAGTCGGGCGAAACGCCGGCCGGGCTCGCCGCGCGGCGTCCTGTCGGGCCGGCCGTGCACGCCGCGATCAGCGAAGCGCTGGCGAATTTCGCCCTGCACTTTGCGCCTTCGATTGTCGAAAAGCACAAGGGCGCCTTGATCTACGCGGGGGGCGACGACGTGTTGGCGATCTTGCCGGCCAGGACCGCCCTGGTGTGCGCGGGCGAACTGAGCAGGACATTCCGCAAGAACTACGAGAAACCGAACGGCGAACCCCGCCGCGAGTGCCTGCTGATGGGTGAAAAAGCCTCCGTCAGTGGCGGCCTGGCGATCGTCCACTACAAGGAGGATCTGCGGTTCGCGCTGGAAGCCGCCCGCAAGGCGGAAAAGGCGGCCAAGAACGCCGGCCGCGACGCCCTGCAAATCGCCGCCTGCCGCCGCTCCGGCGAGCATGCCACCGCGCTCTGCCCGTGGAAATTCGTTGACCGGCTCGATGGCTGGGTGCAGTCTTTCGCGCAGGACGACGCCTCCGATCGCTGGGCATACCATCTGCGCGGCGAGGCGGAGACTCTGCAGGGCCTGGGACCGGCAGCGATGCGGGCGGAGATCCAGCGGCAGATCAACCGATCCGAGGAGTTGACAAGGAAGCTGTTTGGCGAGGGCGATCCGGAGATGGCCGGCCAGCGCCTGGTCGACGCCTTTGACGAATACCGGCGGGCAACCCGGCCGCCGCAAGACGACGGTTCGCCGGGCCAGCGCCGCTTCAGCGATCGCGAAGCGTTTTCTCAGTTTGTCACGCTTTGCCAAACCGCCTCATTCCTGGCACGAGGGAGGGACGCATGAGCACGACCGTCGGCCTGAAGTTGGAACCACTCGACGTCCTCTTTTTCCGCGACGGCCGGCCCTTCGGGGTCGCCACGCGGGGCAGGAGCGGGTTGCCCTTTCCGCAGACCCTCGCCGGAGCTCTCTGGACGGCCCTGCTCGAAGCGCAGGGCTGCGACTTTCGCCAATTGGCGGAACGGATTCGCCAGCGCCCCGGCGGATTCGACGAGGCGATTGCGGGAGCCGGCGGGGCGGCCTGGATCGCATCGCTCGCGGTGCGCGGTCCCTGGCTGGCCCGGCAACAGGGGACAGGCGGCACGCTTGAGGTGCTCGTGCCCGCCCCTTCCGTGCTGCAAGCGGAAAAAGGGACCCAGGGAGAAGACGCGGGCGCGCTCCGCCGCTTGCGTCCCTGGCCCCCCGATCGCCTCCCCGGCTGGCGAGCGCCGGAATCCTCGCCCGACTTGTGGCCGCTGTGGCTCCAGCACCCGCGGCCCACCCAGCCGGTCTCCGGCCGTTACCTGAGTTCCGCGGCCCTCGACGCCTTCCTCCAGGGAGCACCCGTCCGGCTGGAGCAACTCGTCCAATCCGGGGACCTCTTCGAGCTGGACGATCGCACGGGCATCGGCATCGACCCCGATCGCCTCTCGGCGGAAGAAGGATTGATCTACGGGGCCAGCTTTCTGGCTCTTCAGCCGGAGGTTGCCCTGTATGCCGAGGCGGTCCTCCCGGATGGCGTGGGGCCGGACGCGCTGGCGGAGATCGCCACACTGGCCTTCGGTGGCGAGGGACGGCGCGTGCGGCTATGCGTGCTCGACGAGCCGTACCGCTGGCCCGAACACGTGCCGGCCGCCGCGGAGAAGCCGATCGTGCTGCTGACCACGCCCGGACTGTTTCAGGAGCGGTGGAAGCCGAGAGCCCTCAACGGCCGCCTGCTGGCGGCCGCCGTGCCCGGCGCGGATGCCGTGTCGGGCTGGGACCTCGCCCGCGGCGGGCCGAAGCCGAATCGATTTGCCGCCCAGGCGGGGAGCGTCTATTTTCTGAATCAACCTCTTGACCCGTGGCCCGAAACCTTCAGCGACGACCCGCGCGACGCGCAGCAAGGCTGGGGCTGTTACCTTAAAGGAGTGTGGACCGATGCGTAACATCCAGAACAACCGCCAGGCGACGGCGATCCTGTTCCTCCACGCACAGACGCCGCTGCACCCCGGCTCCGGCACAGCGCTGGGAGTGGTGGACCTCCCCGTTCAGCGGGAACGCCATACCCAGTGGCCGCTGATTCCCGGCTCGTCGCTGAAAGGCGTCCTCCGCGATGCCTGCCGCCGCAACTCGGGCGACGACGACCGGCTGTTTTCAGCCTTCGGGCCGGACGCGCGGGAAGCCGACAAACACGCCGGCGCGATCAGCCTGACGGATGCGCGAATCCTGGCGTTTCCCGTCAGGTCGTTGCGCGGAGTGTTCGCCTGGGTGACCTGCCCGGCGGTGCTGGAGCGGCTGCATCGCGATGCAGCGCTTGCCGGATTCGGCAATCCCCTGCCGGCAGGCCTTCCTGCTCCTGAAGGCGATTGTTGTGCCTGTGCGCAGGGCAGCCCGTTGCTGGTGGAAAATGATCGGCTCGTCCTGGAGGAATTTGAGCTGCGCCGCACGGAAGACTGCGGCCCGCTTGCTGACTGGATCGCTCAGCATGGACTGGCGGATGATTTCACCCGCACGCGTTTCCAGTCCCATCTGGTGATCGTTGGCGACGACCATTTTACACATTTCGTTCGCCACGCCACGGAGGTGGTCGCGCGAATCGGCCTGGATTCCGAAAAGAAGACGGTCAAGAGGGGCGCCCTGTTCTATCAGGAGTTTCTGCCGGCAGAAACACTGTTCTACGCCTTGGTGTTCGCCAATCCGAGCCGGCGCGAGGGACACGTCAACGACGCGGCCGGGATCATGGAATACGCCGTCGGCGGTATTCCCAACGTCCTGCAAATCGGTGGCGACGAGACGACCGGCAAGGGGTTCTGTGCCGTCCGGTTCAATCTCTCACAAGAAGGAACGATTGCATGAAGACAGAACAATCCGCCGTTCAGACGCTGGATCAACGTCGTGCAGCCCATGCCTGGGAGGCAATCCAGCGAGTCAAAGTCAACCCGGAGAAACCGGATCGAGAGGAATACGCCGGCGAGGCAAAGAAGCTGCCGATCCGGATCATGACCTCGGGGCTTGGACAGGCGCTGGCATTCCTGCTTGCCAAGGCCAGGGACAAGAAGAAGACGCTCGGCCAATTGCACGAGGACCTGACCGACTGGGCTCTCCGGCAGCGAGGCTTGAAAGGTGTTGCGAACGACTCGTTGATCCGCAGTGTGATTGAAGGCGATTCGATCTTTCTCCGCCAGGTGACGGATGAAGTCTTGGCCTATCTCCAGTGGCTGAACCGATTTGCCGAGGCGGAGGGCCTCAAGAGCGATCAGGCGGAATAGCCGCGACGCACTTCACGTCCAAAACGGCCCAGCCACCCCGAAACCGTGAAACCAGGCAGCGCCTGCAAAGGAGTCTCAACCCATGACCAATTCGTTGATGGAGCCTCTTCCCGGGAGCACGCGCCGGCTGCTCAGTCGCAACACGCATCCCGGTTTGATGCTCGACAAGTATGCCCAATCCTGGGATCCCACCGAGCAGCTCAACAAACTGTCGGAGAAGGTGCAGGGGCCGACGATCGAGAGCGTCGTCAACCTGACACGGGCAGCATCGCAAGACTTCTACCGGAGCATTCTTGGACGTCGCAACAACGTGCTGGCCGAGTTGGGCGTTCTCACGTTTGAGGCGACGAATACGGGGCCCTTGACACTCCACCTGGCCCGGGCCTCTGCCCTGGAAAACGCGGGGATTTGCCTGCACAGGCTGTATGGATTCACCTATTTGCCCGGGACTTCCCTCAAGGGGCTGGCGCGGGCCTATGCGGAGACCGTGTGGTTTCCTGGACAATTCGAGACCAGCGAATCGGGGGCCCCTGGCGACAACCTGGAATTGCAGCGCGCCGCCGCAGCCTGGCAGAAAATCGAATCCGTCTTCGGCCACTCTCCCGGTAGCGATCATGGCAAGGGCTGGAAGCCGAAGGCGATCCCTAAACACTCGGCGGCCGATTCCGCCTCCGCCGGCGGGGTGGTCTTTCATGATGCGTGGCCGTTGTCGTGGCCGCCGCTGATCAAAGACATCCTCAATTGCCACCACCCAGAGTATTACCGGGCGGCACAACCGCCGGGAGACTGGGAGGATCCGATCCCCGTCTATTTTCTCGCCGTACCCGCTGGCCAGAGGTTCCAGTTCGCCATCGGCCGCCGCGGCCAACGTGATGAAGAACTGACTGCCCTGGCAACAGAGTGGTTGGTTGGAGCCTTGACCTCGCTTGGTGTGGGGGCCAAGACCAACAGCGGTTATGGCAGCTTCCAGGTGATTTCGCCACCAGAACCCTTGAAGCATCTGCCCGCTGCCGCCCAGGCAACCTGGGAGACGGCCCTGGCGAACCGGCGTGTCGCGGAATTGAAGGCGACACTCACCCTGGTCACCCCCGCATTCCTCGCCGGCGCCAGTCAACAGGCGGAGGACTGCGACCTCCGACCGGCAACGCTTCGCGGCCTGTTGCGCTGGTGGTGGCGAACGATGCACGCGGCCCACATCGACCCATCAATGCTCGCATCCCTGGAGTCTGCGGTGTGGGGCGATACGTCCAGAGGCGGAGCGATTCGATTAACGCTTGAACCGATCTCCACCCCCACACCGCTTCTCTATGACAAACAATGGCTGAGTGACAACAACGCCTTGCCAAAGCCAGCAAACAACAAGACGACACAGGGGCTGTGGTATCACTCCTTTGGAATGGACGATAAGCGAAAGGAGGATGGCCGCGCTTCCCGACAGCAGCGATACTATATTGTCCCCGGAACTCAATGGCAACTCAAGCTGACTGCCAGGACATCATCTTTCGAGGTGCGCAACAGGCAGGGAAAGACTATGCGCAGCGTTCCCTTGACTGACCCGCGGGGCCTCTTGCAGCAGGCCCAGTGCGCCCTCTGGCTGTTGTGCAATTTTGGGGGCGTCGGATCGAAGTCACGAAAGGGATTCGGGAGCTTAGCGGTCCCGGACGGACTCTGTGATTGGAGCGTGGAACAGTGTAGGCAAATCGCAGCGGCGTTCCGCCAGTCCTGCCAGGTTCCCAGCGGGGCGCCCGGCGGATCGCCAGCCTTGGAGGACATGCTGACGATAGAAGACACGCCAACTCCTTGGACAAACTACTGGTACGCACTGGACCAACTGGCTGCGAGCGTGCAACAATTCGCCCAGGACTACAAACACAACGCGGAGAAGAAAGCCCTGGGCATGCCGCGCAGTCTCCGGCGGCCCGTCGGCGGCTCGTTTCAGCCAGGCCCGCACGTTCAGAAGACAGGGCGCCATGCATCGCCTGTCATATACCATCTTGCGCCGGGCAGGAATGGACTGGTGGTCCGCGTAGTGGCATTTCCTTCTGCTGAGTTGCCCCACGATCCGACGCGTCAGAAAAGCCGCCGATTTCTCCAACTCTTCCTGGATCATTTGTCCCGGCAATTGCCGATCCATGTCGAACAGCAAGGAAACCCGGGACGAACGCCAGCGCAGAATCCCGCGCCGCGTGCTGCCAGCCAGCAATCGTCGTCGGCGTCCGTATCACAGCCAGCGAAGGCAACACCCTACCCGAAGTCCGGCGAGGCCGTAGAGGCGACTCTCGTCGAGGACCCGAAGGGAAAGGGGCGCCGTTTTGCGGAATACGAGCCCTTGCACGCCGTTGGCGCGATCATCAACGCGGCGGACGTTCCAGAGGAACTCAAGCCCGGCGACAGAGTGACACTCCTCGTGCACTCGATCACGCCGGCCGGCGACGGTTCGATCAAGGCGATTCAGTTCAACTGGCCCACCGAAGCCCTGCTCAAACAACGGGAGAAGTCCAAGGGCAAGTCACAAGGAAGAGGTCCCGGACAGGGACGAGGACGACGTTGAAAGGTTGTGCAGATCATCCGATGTGAACGTTTCCGAGCAGCGAAGGGTGCCACCGTGAGCCACTCCACTCTGGATCTTCAGAGCTTGATCGTCGACGGAATCCAACGCGCGCTGGATCGGATCGAGGTCCTGCCGCGGCGGGTGCTGCTGGAAACGCCTGCCGTGGCCGCTTCCGTGCCGATGCTCCGCGGCGTCTGGGGCGCGGCGCTCCGCGGGTTGGACCCGGCCGTCTACCGGCGCGTCTTCGAGGGCCGGGCCGCGCCAGGCGCGGCGGGCGTTCAGACCGATACGCCGCAGTACATTCTGCGGCCGGCGCCCCCCGATCCCCAGTTCGCCCCGGCGATGGAGTGGATCCTGATCGGCGATGCAATCCGCGCCGACGAGACGCTCAGGCAGGCCTGGTTTATCGCCAGCGGGATGGGGCTGGGGGCGGATCGCAGGCGGTTCCAGCTGCGGCAGTGGCTCCGCCTCGATGCGGCCGGCCGCGCGGCCGAGGACGGCCGCCCCTGGCCGCTCGGGCAGGCCGCCTGGCCCTGGCCCGAACCGGAAACGGCGCCCTGCCGGCTGCGGTTCGACGCGCCGCTGCGGCTGCGGCGCAAGGGCCGCCTGATCGAACAGCCGACACTCGCCGATATCGCGGTCGCCGCCACGCGCCGGGTGGCGACCTTCTTGCCGGCCGAGGACCGCACCGCCTGGCAACCGTTCGCCGAACGGTTGCACGCGTTCGCCCGGCGGACCCCGCAAGGGCCCTGGCAAGGAGACCGCCTCGACCTGGCCCGGTATTCCGGCCGGCAGCAGAGGGAGTTGGAGCTCCACGGCATCTCCGGCAGCCTGCCGCTCCCCGCCGGTCCCGGCCCCCTCTGGCCGCTGTTGGCCGCCGCCGCCTGGCTGCACATCGGCAAGGGGACCGTGATGGGCCTGGGCCAATTGCGGATTGAAGCGGCCGGCCGGAATTAGAATCATCCCTGGGTGAAACGACAGAAAGGAGAAACCAATGCGCGTCTTGCTCTGCCTTCTCTCCGCTCAGCACGTGCCGAACCTGCTCTCCGTACACCACTACCAACCCGATCGGTTGGTGCTCATCGAGTCGCACGGAATGCAGAAGAAGCGTGCCGCGGCGAATCTGCTCGCGGCGCTCAAACTCGGGGGGCTCGATTACGCCAATCAGCCGGGCGGCGAACGATCCCACGTCGAACCGCTCGAAAACGAAGACGACCTGGAGGCAATCCGCCGCGCCTTGCGCCAAGCATACGCACGCTACCCCGGCGCCGAGTGGCTGGTCAACGTCACGGGCGCGACGAAGCCCATGTCGATTGCGACCTACGACTTCTTCAACGGCCTGATCCGCCGCGGCGTGCTCAGCGGGCAGCTCTTATACACGAATATGTCACAACCGGAGAGAATCATCGATCTTGAAAACCATAGCGCGGTCACCTGCACGCATCGGCTCTCGATCAAGCAGTTCTTGGCCGGCTACGGATTCGAATCCCGCAAGGCCGACCGAAAGCTCGCGGAAGCGGAGGCCAGGGCCCGCTCCTGGTGGGAGTGTTCGCGGGCAATTGCACAGCGACAAGGAACCGAACCCGTGCTCGCGCTGAGCGACGAGGAACGCGGACGTGCCCGCAGCAGGAGGGGCTTCGATCTGAAACCCGGGCACGTTCACCCAACGTGTGTGCCCGTGCTGAAGCCGTTTGCGGACTGTTTCTCGCTCCAGATCAAGAATGGCGAGCTCTGCGGCAAGATCGACAAATATGCGGGAGACTATCTGACCGGAGGCTGGCTCGAAGCCTTTCTCTGGGGGGTATTGGATCGCCAGGCGGGTGACTTGGGGATTTGGGACGTGCGGCTCGGCATGGACATCGGGCGCGTGGGAGACGCCACGGGGAACGATTTCGACGTCTCCTTCATGCGCGCCAACGGCTTGTGCATGATCGAGTGCAAGTCCGGCTCGCAAGCCCACGATCCTCAGGGCGACGTTCTCTACAGGATCGAAGCCGTGATTCGGCAGTTTCGCGCGCTCCGCGTCCAATCCTGGCTGGCGACAACCTCAGCCAACCTGCTTGACCGGCAAACCGGCGGCGTAAAGACGCATATCGCCACGCGGGCCAACATCTATGGTTGCCACTTGATCTTGCACGACCAGATCGTCAAGCTTGCTGAAAACCCCGACGACGTCGCCCTGCTGCAATCCGTTCTTTTCAGTGCATCCAATGATTCCTGAGGTGCCAAGTGCCCGAGATCGTCTACTATTCCATCGGCGTCAACGAACCGATCGCCCCCGACGAGCCCTTGCCCCCGCTGCCGGCGATTCCTCGCGGCTGCGTGGTCGTCATCGAGGGCCGGGCGCCGATCTGGCGCTACGGGATGGCGTTTCACCGGCTGCACGGGTCTGCCGCGGCCGCGGTGGCCGTCTACGATCCGCGGCTGGGAGCGGTCGTCGTCGCGTCGCACACTCCGGAACTCCGCGAAGGCCATCTGATCGACGCGCCGTTTCCGACGAGCCGAACGGGATCAGGAGAATGGGAATAGCCTCGCAACTCGATCCTCGTTGAGGTTGCTGACATGCCCGACACTTCGCTCGAAGCTCTCCGACGCCGCCTGGCCGAGGGACGCGATCCGCAAACCGTTGAGGCGATCCGTTCGGCTGTCGAAGCCCGCCAGCAGGTTCGCGGCGGACACACCCGGTGGGGCCTCGTCTGCGAAGAGGCCGGCCTGATGGGGCTGGCCTTTCGCGAATTCCAGTTGGCGATCCGCGACGACCAGGCCGACGGGGTCGCGCTGGAACGGCTCGCCGAGCACTACCAGGAACGTGGCGACACGGTCCGCGCGGCCTCGCTCTTCGAGCGGCTCCTGCAAACCAACCCGGCTCACCAGGCGTGGCTGCAATCGCTCGCCGAGCTCTTGCGGGGGACGCCCGAGTGGCAGCAGGTTCGCCAGGCTGTCGCGCGGGCCGTGGCCGCCGGACTGCCCGAGGAGCGAGCGGCCGAGTTGCTCCGCAGCGGCGGCGATCCCCACGAAGCAGCCGGCATCCCCAATCCGCTGGAGGATGCGTCTGAAAAGACCTTGCCGGCGCCCAGCGACGCCGACTGCATCCGCTTCGCCTCGCTGTTCTCCGGGCGCGAAGACGTCTACGCGCGGCAGTGGCACCGTCCCACCAACGGCCAGACGGGCTACACCCCCGTCCACGAACCCTTGACGCCCGCGGTGATCCGCAACCACCTCTTGGGCGCCTTTACGGCCGGGGTCTATCCGATCCGGCTCGACCAGACGGCCACCTGGTTTGCCGTCGACCTGGATCTTCGCCGGCCCGCCCTGGACGAGGCCCGCCGCGACGCGGCGCGCGCCAGGCAATTGCGCGATCTGACGCGCCGCACCGGATTGGCGATTCTCGGCGTCCTCTGCGAATTGGGGCTCGATCCGCTGTTCGAGAACTCCGGCTACAAGGGGCGCCACTACTGGGTCTTCCTGGAACAGCCCGAAGAG
>Ga0123329_1000876_pt1 | contig 29878 bp, 21 predicted proteins | sample BioC12SIPDNA_FD_89703 | JGI IMG/M metagenome (GOLD analysis project Ga0123329, IMG submission 89703) | Anaerobic biogas reactor microbial communites from Washington, USA - Biogas_R1_B C12 SIP DNA | ecosystem: Engineered > Bioreactor > Anaerobic > Unclassified | place: Washington, USA | collected...
ATCGGACGGCCCTCCCATGGAAAGGGTCGGTAAGAACCTTGGTGACGATACGCATGTACATCAATCTAGCCGAAACGATGCATGTGTCAAGTAAATTTATGGGTGGCACCTTTTCCGAAATTTATGGGTGGCACCTTTTCCGGCACCTTTTCCGTTTTTCACGCGGGTGTCAAGCAGATTTGTGGGTGGCACCTTTGTGCCTACGCGCGAGGGAGGCTAACACGCGGCAGTTCCAATCGCGGGACGGAACCCGCGCGGCTATCGTTTAGCGGCCGGCCGGGCTTGCGCTTCGGCCGGGTTCGGCACGCCCGGCTGCCAATCGAAGCGCAGATCGCCCTCGGCAAGCTGGCCGGCGGGGCGCGTGCCGGCGCCTTTGATCTTGCGGGCCGAATCGCCGAGGTCCTCGCGGATCGCGCCGGCGAGCTTTTGGATCGCTGCGACCACTTCCGGGTGCCGGTCTTTGACGTCCGCCGTTTCTCCGACGTCGGTTTCCAGGTTGAAAAGCGCAAGCTCGATCCGCGCGTTGTCATACGGCACGGGCCTTCCGCCGGTCCCGCCCTTGCGTCCGGAGAGCGTGCGGTAACCGTGGGGGAAATGCAGCTTCCACTTGCCCATCCGCACCGCCTGCAATTCATTGCCATAGTAGAAATAGTAGGCTTCGTGGGGGCTTGTTGCGCCCGGCTCGCCGGCAACAAGCGGCCAGATGTTCTTGCCGTCGATTTTGCGGTCCGGCAAGGGCGCGCCGGCGAGGTGGGCAATTGTGGGCAACAGGTCGATCGTCATTGCCGGCGTGTCGCAGACGGTGTCGGCGGGGATTCTGCCCGGCCACCGCATCACGGTGGGCACGCGGCAGCCGCCGTCGAACATCGTCCCCTTGCCTTCGCGGAGCGGCTTGGCGCTGCCGGCGTGGTCGCCGTAGCTGAGCCACGGGCCGTTGTCGGAAGTGAACACGACCATCGTGCGGCTGTCGAGGTTGTGCTTGCGGAGCGCATCGAGAATCTGGCCGACCGACCAGTCGATCTCCATCACGACGTCGCCGAACAGGCCGCGCGGGCTTTTGCCGCGGAACTTGTCGGAGACGTGAAGGGGGACGTGGACCATCGAGTGGGGCAGGTAGACGAGGAAGGGGCGATCCTTGTTACGTTCGATGAAACGCACCGCCCGGCGTGTGTAGAGCGTGGTGAGTTGCTCCTGGTCCTCGGCGGTGACGTTGGCGTCGACGATCTTGGTTCCCTCGATCAGCGGCAGGTCGGGGTAGTTCTTGCCGGCAGTGGGATGGCCGGGCCACATGTCGTTGGAATAGGGGAGGCCGAGGTATTCATCGAAGCCGTTGTTGGTGGGGAGAAACTTGGGGTGATGGCCCAGGTGCCACTTGCCGAAGCAGGCGGTGGCGTAGCCTCGCTGTTTGACCAGTTCGCCGATCGTCATCTCATCGGCGTGGATGCCGTGGTTCGCTCGATGGTTGAGCGCGCCGAGAATCCCCACGCGGACGTTGTAGCAGCCGGTGACCAGGCCGGCTCGCGAGGCGGAACAGACGGCCTGGGTCACGTAGAAGTTGGTGAAGCGGCGGCCTTCTTTGGCCATTCGGTCGAGGTTCGGCGTTTCGTAGCCTTCCGCTCCGAACGGCCCGATGTCGGCGTAGCCCATGTCGTCGATGTAGATGATGACGAAATTGGGCAGTCGCTCGGCGGCCGGGGTGAAGTCGCAGGCGGCAAGGCCCGCGGCCAACAGGAAAAGGGGCAGCGCACGTGGGACGATCATCGGTATCCTCCTCGTGAAACGGCCTGAAGAAGGTGCGGAGCAGCCCGCAGTTTAGCCCATCGTAGCGGCCGTTGCACCCCGGGCAGGGGAGGCGCAAAGACAAGCAGGGTCGAAGGGCCAGCAGCGTATGAGGTCGGCAAGCCGAGATCGGCCAGCGACGCGGCTGATCCAATCCTCAAGGCCATCCGTCGCAAGTCCTCCGTCGGCGGGCGGTCCAGTTCGCGCCTGGCCGCCTCTGGAGTCGGGCCAAAGTGCTCTTCGATCAGCGACAAGATCCGTTCCACCTGCCCCGCCTGCCGGCCCGTTTCGATTCCCTTTTCACACCCCAGCCAGCCACCCGGTCCGGTGGAGTCTTCGTCAACGCCGATAGGGCGACGCCCAGCCAGTTGTCTCCCTGCATGTATTGTACGCTGTCCAGCCCAGGCAAACCCACGTACAGGTACTGGCGAATTCTTATGCCGGCTGATCGCCGCCGGCATCCGCATTGGGACTGGCGGCGAGTTCCTGGGCCGTTTGGGCGTCGGTCACCAGGTGGGTCCAGAGCCGGAGGTCCGGATTGGCCAACAGCGGCCTGAGGGCGTCGACCTTCGGTTCGCCGCATTCGCCGCAGGGGCCGGCCACGAGGACGACATACTTGCCGTCGGTCCTGGCCATCTCGACCAATTCATCGAGCTCGAAGAGAGTCACGGCGCGCACGGGGCACTCGTCGATCAGCGGGCCGCTGTCGGTGTACGGCCGGAACTGCACGTCGCCCCGCCAGCCGGCGGCATCCATGCGCTCGAAAACGCCTCCTTTGAGCATCCCCTCCTCGACGAGGTATGAGAGGAACTTGACCAGCAGGCCGTGTTTATGGTGCGCGGCCGCCAGCGAACTGACGATGATGTCGATCTGGTTCCGCCGCTCAAACGAGCGCCGCACGCCCGGATTCCTCTTCACCCGTTCGTAGTCTTCCTTGAGACTGACGACCGTCTCCGAGAACAGGGCGACGTACTCGACCTTGGGCAGCGCATCCTCAAAATAGCTGAAATACGTAATTGGGGCCTTTTGTGGCTCGTTAACGAGGAAACCACCGGCCGAGAGCGCATGGAGCACCAGCGGCGGGCAGTCGAGGTCCGAGCGGACTCGTTCGGCAAGGCGCTTGGCCACCATCATCGTGGCGAAACCGGCGCCCATGCCGATATGCACCGGTTCGACTTCCTCGCCAGGGCGTCGGGCGGAACGATGTTGTTCCGCCACACGGTCGACCAGGTCGAGCACCAGGTCGGCCGTGGTGCTGGTCACGTGCCGGGGCGCTTCCTTGCCCTTGGCATTGACCACGTGAATCACGGCGTTGTCTTCGGTCGGCTGGAGGCCGAAACGCTGGGAGATCCGCTCGGCCAGTTTCGCCTCACGGGGCGCTTGGAGAAAGAGAAAGTTGCGCCGGACCGCCTCCCAAAACAGGGGGTAGACGCGTTCTCTGGTGAGATCCCTCCGCCCGTAATAGCTCTTGAGCCACTCGGCGACCGCGGCGGCGGCGCCTTTGCGACCGCGGTCTTCGGCGTCTCGCTGCGCGTCGTACTGGTCGCCAAGCTGGCGGAGAAACCGATCGCAAACGGCGAAGATGAGTTCGTCGCTTTCCTGTCCCGGATGCCAACGTCTGGTTCGCGGCATACTGTCCTCCAGCCCGTTTCTGTCGATCGCCAAGACAAGCCACCGCCTTACCGACCGATTGGTGGCGCCCCTGCCGGGCACAGCGACCCGGGTCAATCTAGCAATCGCCGCGATTTGCCGCAAGGATCGGTGGGAGCGATTGCCTCGCGCCGCAGGGTTGCCCTGCCCCTGCCTGGTCGCGACGGCTCCCCACGGCTGTATTGCACCGCAGAGCGGGAACGTGGATAATACCGCACATGACCCATCCAACCCTGGATTTTCGCAGCGATACGGCCACCCGCCCCACCGCCGGCATGCGTTCGGCGATGGCTGCGGCGGAGGTGGGCGACGACGTTCTGGGCGAAGACCCGACGACCAACCGGCTCCAGGAGCGGATCGCCGAGATTCTGGGGAAGGAGGCGGCGATTTTTGCCCCTTCCGGGACGATGACGAACCTGATCGGGGTGCGTCTCCATTGCGGGCCGGGGGATGAGATGATCTGCGAGGCGGGCTGCCACATCCTCAACTACGAGCAGGCCGGCTACGCCCAGCTCAGCGGCGTCGCCGTGCGAGCCGTCGAGGGGCACTTTGGCGTCCTCCGCCTGCACCAGGTCGAGGGGCTGATCCGGCCCGACAATCCGCACCAGGTGCGGACGTGCGCCGTCTGCCTGGAAAACACCCACAATCGGGGTGGTGGGAAGATCCAGCCCTATGAAGACGTGGCGGCGATCTGCCATTGGGCGCATGAGCACGGGCTGCGGACCCACCTCGACGGGGCACGGCTCTTCAACGCGGCGGTGGCCACGGGGATCGAGCCGGCGCGGTGGGCGGCCCATTTCGACACGGTCAGCGTCTGTTTCAGCAAGGGACTCGGCGCGCCGGTGGGGTCGGCCCTGGCCGGCTCGCGGGAGTTGATCGCCGAGGCGGTGCGGCACCGCAAGGTGCTCGGCGGCGGGATGCGGCAGTCGGGCATCCTCGCCGCGGCGGCCCTCTACGCCCTGGAGCACAACGTCGACCGCCTGTCGCTCGACCACCAGTGCGCTCGGCAGCTCGCACGCGGCATCGCTGAAATCGAGGAACTGGCCCTTGTCTCGGACCAGATCGACACGAACATCCTCTTCTTCCATGTGCCGGAGCGGCTGGGAACCGCCGCGGCGTTCTGCGATCGGCTGCGGGGGCTCGGCCTGTTGGTGCTCCCCACGGCGCCGCAGACGATCCGGGCGGTGACCCATCTGGATGTCGACGAAGAGGACGCCGATCGCGCCGTGGAGATTCTCAAATCGGCCTGCCGCGGGTTCACAGCGTGTCCCAAGGACTGATCTGCACCGGCTGGTGGGGCGATTTTTCCGCGGCGATCTGGTCGTCTTCCTCGGTCACGCGCTGCGGCTTGGCAACGCGCACCTGGCGGACCTCGTGGAGAATGCCCGGCAGATTCAGAAGAAACAGCACGAGGGCGGCAAACGGCACCGCCGCGAGCAGTATGGGGGCCTCGGGCGGCATCGCCGACCTGTCCGCCAGGTGAATGATCGACCAGAACGGATTGCTGATCTGGATCAGCGAGTAGGAGCGGAAGGCGTCGCGGCCGGCGATCGATTCGAGGACCAACGGGCCCGCCACGCCGACGAGCACGAGAATCACCTGAATCAGTGCCGCCACCGGCAGCGCGGTCGGGAACAGCCGCCGCGCGAGCCGCACGATCAGCAGGCCGGCGCCGAGGTAGGCGATCACATAGGCGGGGGCCAACACGGCAAAGGCAATCACCTGCTCGGGGCCGTAGGCGCGCCTCACGCCGAGGCCAAGCAGTCCGCCGGCCGTGAGGATCGCCACCGCCGTCAGCCCCCCGGCGATCATCCCGCAGCAGGCGAACATGTAGCCGGTGCCTGGACCCGGATTGAACCAAGTAAAGAGCACACGGCCGAGAAAGCTCTGCGGCAAACGGCGTTTGACCCGCATCGAGAGCTCCGGCCACTCGCCGGTCATCAAGGCGCCCATGATGTACCAGTGGAAGCCGATCAGCGAGAGGAAGACATACAGTGTCCCCTCTTCGAGGGTTCCATGCGTGAGCGCCAGCCAGCCGAACCAGGCGGTGCAGCAGACGTGCTGCACGAGCATCACCATCCGCAGCCGAGTCGAGCGGTTGTCGCTGGCGAAGGTGATCCGGGCGACGGCGGCGAAGAATGCCAGGGCAAAGTAGGTGACATAGGCTGTCGCGATCGCCCCCACCACCTGCCAGAACTCGGCGTCGCGGAAGTCGAAATTGGAGGAGAAGACCAGTTCGCCGGTCCCCCCCACGGTCCAGCCGAAGACAAACAGCAGCCCCACGATCAGCGCCACTGAGAGCAGCACCTGCCAGTGCTTCTCGCTTGTGAGCGTGCCCGCCAACAGGCCAACGACCGACAGCCCGAGGCTCAGCGCTGTCGTTTAGCCGACGACCAGGAGGATCGTCGGCAGCGACAGCCCGCGGAGCATGTAGGTGAAGGCCAGGCAGGGCGCCACGGCCGAGAGGTAGATCAGCATCTGCACGACGGCGCTGCCGAGCTTTCCGCTGACGATCTGCGCCGGGCTCAGATCGGTGATCGAGAGCAGCTCGTAGGTGCGGTCTTCCTGCTCGCCGGCGAGCGACCGGAACGCGCCGAAGGGGACGAACAGGCCGAGCGAGGCGGCAAGAATCACGTAGTAGCCCATGAACATGCTCGGCCCGGTCTGGCCGAAGGCCGCGTCGCTGCCCATCATCACCAGCCCGATCAGCGACCAGGCCCAGGCGGCGATCAGGAGCAGCCCGAACGTGAGCACGAACTGGCGGCTCTTCAGCGCCTGGCGGGCCTCTTTGACGAGGATCGGATTGCACCGCTCGCCGAGCCATTCCAGGGCCGCGTCGATCCGCCCGCCGCGGGACGCCTCGGACGCCGCTTGCGGCGGCGCGGCGGCTTGGATGAACCCCTCTGGCGTCATTGGACAAGCCCCTTGGTGACCTGCATGAAGACATCTTCCAGGGTGCGGCGGCGCGCGCCGAAGGCGATCACGCGGAAGCCGTGTTCAATCATCTCTCTGAGGACGTCCGCCTCGGCCGCCTCGTCGCCACGGAGAAGGAACCGGACCGTGTTGCCGTCGGCGTGAATCCCGGAGACGCCATCCCGCTCGGTCAGCCATCCGGCCAGCCCGTCGACCCCGCCGACCAGTCGGACCTCGACGAGGTTCTGGGGACTGCGGTCCTGCTGCTGGATGTCGTCGACCTTGCCGACGGCGATCAGCCGGCCGCGCTCGATGATGCCGACGATGTCGCAGATTTCGGCCAGCTCGGTGAGGATGTGGGAACTGATCAGAATCGCCTTGCCCTCGTTGGCCAGGGCGCGGATCATCTCCCTCAGCTCGATCCGCGCCCGGGGGTCGAGTCCGGCGGCCGGCTCGTCCAGAATCATCACCGGCGGATCGTGGATCAGGGCGCGGCCGAGGCAGAGACGCTGCTTCATGCCCTTGGAAAGGCCCTGGATCGGCTTATCGGCCAGCGCGGCCAGCCCGGTAAAGCTCATCACGCGGCCGATCGCGCGACTCCGATCCTTGCCGTAGAGGTGGTACGCCCGGGCGAAGAAATCGAGATACTCGCGGACATCGATGTTCGGATACGTGGTGAAATAGTCGGGCATGAAGCCCAGGCGCTTGCGCACCCGGTCGGGGTCTTCAACGACGGAGAATCCATCGACGAAGGCGTCGCCGGCGTTGGGCAGATCGAGCGTGGCGAGAATCCTCATGCTCGTCGTCTTGCCGGCGCCGTTCGGGCCGATGTAGCCGAAGACCTGCCCGCGCTGGACCTGAAACGAAACATTGTCAACCGCCCGCGTCGTCCCGAAAAACCGGTGCAACTGCCTCAATTCGATCATCGGCTGCGAGTTGGCCATGCGTGTCCCCTCACCAGGTCCCCCAGATCAGGTGCACGGAGGCCTCCGACTCGGCCAGCGGAGTGCCCAACTCGACTTCGGGGCCGGCGGCGGCGACCGCCAGGTAGCTGCGGCGAGGCAGCAAGCTCGTCGGCGAATTCGACCGCAAGACCTCGCCGATGGTCTCCTCCAGAACGCTTGTCTTCTGATCCGGCCCCGGGACGGGCGAGTTGCTGGAATACCATCTGCGGCGGGCGCGGTAGGCCGTCGACCGGTTGGTCATGCCGGGCGGATAGGCCATCTCGCAGGCACGGATTGCGGCCTGAATCTGCGCCAAGGCCGTTTCCGAACCGGCGGCCCTGGCCTCCGTCTTCTGATCGGGGCGGAGACGCTCGGCCGAATAGAAGCTGCCGTCCGCATCGCGAATCAGGATGTTGTGGATCTCCACCGCCAGGCCGTTCTCGATCGGCAGGCGGCCCTTGGCCGGCGTTCCAACACCGAGCTTCAAGTTGGTTCCTCGCGAGCGAACGGTGAGAAACTGTGCCGGGGTGCGTGACCGCAACCAGCCGCTGGTCATCCGCTGATCGCCGTGCCAGATCAGTTCCCGCTGCGTGGTCGTCCGCTCACTCGGCACTGCCAGCAGCGGATAGACGGCCGTGTCGCTGGAAAACCGCAATCCCCGGCCCGGCGCCATGCCGCAGTAGTACGACAGGCGGCACCAGCACTCCGTTCGGCCCGTCGATTGGTTGATCCGCGTGACACTGCGGGCGCGGACCCGGGTCCGCAAGCCATCGGTATAGAAGGCGTAGGCGAACAGCGCGCCGGTGACCACGGCGGCGCTTGCCGGGACGGTGACGATCAGCAGGTGCAACCGCCGCCAGCGCCGCAGCACGAAATAGTTGACCGGACCGATGCCGACGACGAACAGCGTGATCAGCACGCGGAAGGCATTCAGAGGCGGCCGCCCGACGCCCGGGATCAAGAATCGGTAAAACTCGGGATTGTCGTAATGCTGCGAAAGCCCGTGGCGCTGATACCAGAGTGCCTTGGCGCTGGAGAGGTCGTTGAACAACCAGGCCCAGAACGCCGGACCTTCGTCGAAGGGCTTATCGGAAACGACGGCGATCAGTGTTCCCATCTCCAGGGGCCGAGTGGCAAACGGATCGGCCTTGGGCGGGGTGCGAGCGATAGAATCGCTTTTCGGCTGTGGCTTGGACTGGGGAAGGCCCGATTGGGCCTGGATCAACCGCCCGTCCGGACCGATCGTCTCATACGGCCGCGGTTGCCGGTTGTCCCCAATCGGGTCGAAAGGCCCCAGCACGTCGTCGCCGATGCCGCGCATCGGCTGTCCCCAATTGCCTCTGCTCGGAGGGGTCCAGCCCGCCGGCGGTCCATCTTCCCGCGGTTGCTGTCCGGGAGGAAGGCCGACGGCCGACTCCAGGTCTTTCATGCGCTGCCAGGGGCCGACGCCGAAGACGAGCAGATTGCCTCCGGCGGTCGTCCAGGCGACGATCGCGTCGAGCACCGCCGGCCTTCCGCGCTGCAAGCGCTGGAGGTCTGCCAGCGAGATGGCGACCAGGTCCAGCGCCGAGTAGTCGAGCCAGCGGTCGCCCAGGTCGCCGAGCGCGCGGCTTTGCAGCGTCGGCAGGGAGTAGACATTCGGTGTTGGGTTGTTCGACGACTGGTATTCATAGACCATTCCGGCAGAGCCATATTGGCTGGCGCTGACAAAGACGCGGCCGACGTTCGCCGCGTTGGGCGTCTGAGGGCTGACGGCGAGAATCCGCGGAAATCGCTCTTCGGGCGCAAGGGTCTGGAACGATCCGGAGCCTTTCATGCCCGGAAGGGCCCGCCCGTTCTCACCCACCTCGAACTCGTAATTGTTGTGGCCGCTCAAGTAGGGTACGAGGATCGTCGCGGTCAGCGGCCCGGAACCAGCCGGAATCTCGATGTCTTGGGCCAGGCGAATCCGGGACGGGCTGCCTCCGTAGTATTCGAACGTTGTGAACGCGAAGGCGAGCGTCCGGTCGGCCGCCACCGGCGTTGCGGGCGTGACGGTGACGCGGATCGGCCGATAGCCGGCGCCGTCGGGCCAGCTGGTCTCGACGCGGAGGCTCAGGCCCGGCCCGGGCAGCTGATGAATGGTGCCGCTCTGGGCAAGACTCCGCGAGCCAGAGCCGATCAAAAGGGAGAACAGCAGGCAGACTGCCAGAAGCAAGGAGCGACCCGGTCGCTGAATGACGACTGCCCCGACAGAGCACTCAGCGGTACGGTCGATCCGCCGATGGGCGGTCATGGCGAGTCTCCCGTCGTCGGGTCAACTTCGGCGGTCGCGCCCGGCGGCGCGGCGGCCGCGTCGGCTTCGATCACGATGGCATCGATCGGGCGGTCGGCAAAGGGACTTCGGGGCGCGAACGGCGCAACGGGGCAGGCCGCCGGCGGCCCGCCGACAGTCGCAGCGATCCGCTGCCCCCCCCGGCGGGGAAATACCAGCGAAAACACCCACAAAACACCGAACAGGCCGGCCCCGGTGCCCAGCATGATCACGAGCGACGCCAGCCCCATCGAGACACCGATCGCCCAGCCATGCCCCCGCGCGGCCAGGCCGACGATCGAGAACAAGCCCGCGGCCAGCGCGGTGACGCCAAGCATCAGCCGGATCGAGAATTGCGGGAGGAGCTTCATGCCCCCAATTCTCCCAGAAGGACCCGTGAATGCAAGAATGGGCTCGCCAGTCGATGGCGGGCTCCGGTCGTGCTACCTGGCGGCTGACGGCTGGCGGCTGATCTCTTCCAAGCCCGCCCGCATCGTTGCGGCGATTCTCTTTGCCGTCTCGGCCGACTTGCCGGTGTCTTCTTCTCCCCGCAAGGCGGCCAGGAGACTGGCGCCTCCCGGGCCGTTGGACCAGCCGGTGAAGAGGATTCCGAGCATCTTGTCGGTCGCCCCTTGGCGCGAGGCGCGGATCATCGCCACGCACGCCTCCGGCGTCCGCCAGGTCGCCGGGAGAACGCGGAAGCCTTTTTCCTGGAAGAACCGGATCGAGGGGAAGGGCTCTTGCTGGCCCATCCTGCGGTAAGTCTCGGGCGGTTCGTAGTGCCAGTCGCACAGGATGATGTCTTTCGGCACGCGGTCGATCGCGCGGTGCGAACCGGTCGCGCTGGCTTCCCATTTTCCGTAGCCGGTCGCGCTGGAATCCAGCAGGCGATCGCTCCAGATCAGCATCTCCACGCCCCGCTTGCCAACCAGATGGCCGTGCAGTTCGTTGACGACCTTGGCAAACAGCTCCCCCACGTCCTTGCCCTTGCACCGCGGGCAGTCCTTGTCGCCGATTAAGAACACTTCATCCATGCCGACGTGCATTGCGTCGGCGTCGAAGGCCTCGATCAACTCGTCGAGCAGGTCGAAGACGACCTTGTTCACGTCCGGGTGCGAAGGGCACCATTCACGGCAATAGATGTCCTTGTCGTCGAGCGGAATCGAGGGCGTCTCGTCGAACTGCGGATACGCCCTGAGCAGCGGCCCCGGCCTCGGGCCCCAGGACTGATGCCCCAGGCAGTTCATCAACGGGATCAGGCGGATGCCGTGTTCGCGGCAGACGCGGGTCAGCTCCCGGGCTTGGTCCTTGTTCAGCCCGCGGCCCTGCAACTCCGGATGCGAGGTGAACTCAAAGCCGTAGCCGACTTCGACAATCAGTACGTTGATTCCCATCGGGGCGAGCACGTCGGCAATCAGTGTCTTGGTGACCGGCAGCTTCTCCCCCACGGGACTCATCAAGTGGTAGGCTTTCCACTGCCGATTCTCCGCCTTCCATGTCTCCGACCAGGCCTTGCCGGCCGGTTGGGCGGCAAGGCCCGGGGCGGCCGCGGCCAGCAGACAGGCGGCGGCGAACAGCGTCTTGTGCATGGTCCTCTCCCTTTCTGCGAGCGTCCGATTGGGCAATCGTGCCGGCCGGTGGCGGCTTTGCGGGGTGGTTACCACCGAGCGTTGCGGTCAGCTATCATGATAGGGTCCGCGCCGCCGGGTGCAACCGCCGTCGCGGCTGGCGGGTGCTGCGCCGGTCTCTGCGGCAACCTTCGCGGTGCGATCGTGCAAGAGCTTTCCCTGCCGCGACAACAGGACCGCCCCGGCCCCGCTTGCCATGCGCGTGGCCGCCAACCGGCTGGTGCACTCCCTGGCCGCCGGCTCGTTCCCGATCCCATGAGGTGCCTAAGATGAGACGCTTCCCCCGGTTCCGCTCGTTCTTAACGCTCTCTGCCCTGTTCTCGGCTGCCGCCCTCTGGCAGGCTCTGCCCGCGGCGACTGCGGGTGGCGACCTGGTGCTCCGGGGGGGCACCGTCCACGATGGTTCGGGCGGCGAGCCATTGGTGGGCGACGTGGTCGTCCGCGGCGAGCGAATCTTGACGGTCGGCCGCCACGAACCACAGCCCGGCGACACGGTCATCGACTGCTCGGGACGGATCGTCGCGCCGGGCTTCATCGATTTGCACACCCACAGCGACTCGGCTCTCGGTGATCCGCAGGCGCGGCGCTGCCTGAACTATCTCCTCCAAGGCTGCACGACGATGGTCACCGGCAACTGCGGCGGCGGGGCCGCCAACACGGGCGCGTACTTGGAGGGCATCGACCGCAAGGGCGCCGGCTGCAACATCATCCACCTCGCGCCGCACGGCGCCGTTCGCCGTGCCGCGATGGGCACAGCGCGGCGGAAGCCGACGCGTGCGGAACTGGCCAAAATGGAGGCCCTCGTCGACCAGGCGATGCGCGACGGGGCCTGGGGCATGTCGACCGGCCTGATCTATCCGCCGAGCTGCCATGCCGAGGCCGACGAGATCACGGCCCTGGCCAAGGTGGTGGCCGCCCGCGGCGGAATCTACGCGACCCACGTTCGCGGCGAGAACGAAGTCCTGCTCGACTCGATCCGCGAAGCCATTCAGATCGGCCGCCACTCGGGGGCCCCGGTCCAGGTGTCGCATTTCAAGGTCATGGGGGTCTCCAATTGGGGGCTCGTCCGCCAGGCTGCGCAGCTGATCGAGGCCGCTCGAAGCCAAGGCCTCAAGATCACGGCCGACCAGTATCCGTACACGGCCAGCTCAACCTCGCTGACGGCCACCACGCTGCCCGACGGCAAGATTCCCGGCGGAACGGCGAAGCTGGCTAGCCGGATGGCGGCGGACCCGGAACTGGCCGCCAAGGTCCGCGAACTCGTCGGCGCCCGGCTCCGGCAATCGGAGCGAATCGTGATTGCCCAATCCAAAGCCCACCCCGAGTACATCGGTAAGAGCATCCGCCAGATTGCCGAGGAAGCACACTGCGACCCGGTCGACACCGTCCTCAAGCTGGTGGCCGCCGGCGGGGCGAGTGTCGTCAATCATGCGATGTCGGAGGACGATGTCCGCTGGGTGATGCAGCTTCCCTGGGTCGCGACGGGGTCCGACGGCAGCGCCCGGTCGGTCAAGCCCCGCGAAGCGCCTCATCCGCGAAACTTCGGCACCTTCGCCCGCAAGATCGGCCGCTATGCAATCGAAGACAAGGTCGTGCCGCTCGCCTTGGCGATTCGCAGTGCCAGCGGGCTGCCGGCCGACATCCTCGGGCTTGCCGATCGCGGCTACCTGCGGCCCGGCTGCGCTGCCGACATCGTCGTCTTCGACCCCGCCACGTTCCGCGACACGGCCACGTTCGAGAGCCCCCAGCAGTACGCCACGGGCGTCCATTGGGTGTTCGTCGGGGGCAATGCGGCGATTGAGGACGGGCAACCGAGCGAACAGCTTTTCGGCCGCGCCCTGCGGCACGCGGAGAAAGCGGCAGAAGGCAGGTAGACAAGGGTGGGAACGACGTGAAACCACGAGATAACGCTGACACAAAACCAAGCGCAAGGAGCATTTCGTGAAAACCCTGAGAATCCGAACGATTGCCGTTGCGTTGCTGGCCGCCGGCTTGTTCGCAATCCGTCCGGTGCCCGGACGGTGCGAAGTCGTCCGCATCCAGGTCGACCGGCAGCAGGTGTTTGCCGGCGGTCATTCCTTTGGACCGGCGGGCCCCTACGAATCGCTCTCCGGCCGGCTTCATTTCGAGGTCAACCCGGAGCATCCGGCCAATCTGGGGATCACCGACCTGAAGCGGGCGCCGCGCAACGCGAAGGGCAACGTGGAGTTTTGGGCCGACTTCTTCCTGCTCAAGCCCGTCGAGATGGCCAAGGGCAACGGCCGCCTGCTCTACGACGTGCACAACCGCGGGAACAAGCTGGCCCTGTGGACGTTCAACGACGGCTCGCGAGGCAACCAGCCGGCCACGCTCGAGGACGCCGGCAACGGATTTCTGTTCCGGGAAGGCTATACCCTGCTCTGGACCGGCTGGGATGGCGACGTGGTGGAAGACGGCACGGGACGGCTCGTCGCGGGTCTGCCAATCGCGGTCAACGAGGATGGGACAGCGATCACCGGCAGGTGTTACGTTGAGATCTCGGTTGATGAAGAGTCCTACAGCCAGCCGTTCTTTCGCAGCCCCTGGGGTACTCCGGCGTCCTATCCGGCCGCCTCGCTCGACAACCGGACGGCGGTGCTGACGATGCGGCCGACGCAAGCCGATGCGGCAGTCGAGGTGCCTCGCGACGGCTGGGCCCTGGCGCGCTGGGAAGACGAGAGGCTCGTGCCCGATCCCAGGAGCCTGTATGTCAAGGAGGGTTTCCGCCCCGGCTGGCTGTATGAGCTCGTGTACACGGCCCGCGATCCGCGCGTCGCGGGGCTCGGGATGGCCGGTCTGCGCGACGCGGTCTCCTTCTTCCGCTATGACAAGGGCGCCTCGGACGGGGCCAATCCCCTCCACGGCCAGATCGACCAGGCTTATATCTTCGGCATTTCCCAGGCGGGCCGGTTGATCCACCATTTCCTCTACGAAGGTCTGAATCTCGACCTCTCGCAGCGGCCCGTCTTCGACGGGGCCCTGATCCACGTCGCCGGGGCGGGCAAGGGGCAGTTCAACCATCGCTTCGGAATGGCCACGGTCTACGGGATGCATCACCGCGGCGCCCTGTCGTGCGCCGATTTCTTCCCCTTCGCGACGGTTCCTCAATCCGATCCGGCGACGGGCGAGAGCGGCGACTCGCTGGGTCGCCTCCGTGAGCAGAAGGGGATTCCCAAGATCATGTTCGTTCAGACCTCCACGGAATACTGGTCGCGGGCGGCGTCTCTCCTGCACACCGACGTGGAAGCCAAGCAGGACCTGCCGGTCGACCCGAATGTCCGCATCTACGCGGTTGCCGGGGCGCAACACCTCGGCGCCGGTCCCACCGATCGCGGCGTCTGCCAGAATCCGCGCAATCCCTTGAACGATCGCGGGCCGGTCCTCCGCGCCCTGCTCGTCGCGCTGGATCGCTGGGTCTCGGGGCGGGGTGACCCGCCCGCCAGCCGCTACCCTCGCATCGGCGACGGCACGCTGGTCGATCTGGAGACCTTCCGCCGGCAGTTTCCCGGGATTCCGGGCGCGGAGCCGCCGCGGGAGTGCTACCGGCCAGCGCGGCTTGACCCCGGCCCCCTCTGGCGCAGCCAGGGAATCGCCACGATCGTGCCGCCGAAGATCGGACCGGCCTATGAGACCCTGGTCCCGGCAGTCGACCAGGACGGCAACGAAGTGGCCGGAATCCGCCTGCCGGACGTGGCGGTACCGTTGGCGACCTACACGGGCTGGAACCTCCGTGCGGAAGCCTACGGCGTCGGCGGGATTCTCGCCGGGCTCGACGGCTCTTGTCTGGAGTTTCCGCGGACGCCCGACGACCGCAGAGAATCCGGCGACCCGCGATTGTCGGTCCGCGAGCGCTACCCGTCCCGCGAGGTCTATCTCCAGAAATATACCGAGGCGGCCCGCGGGCTGGAACAGGAGGGCTTCTTGCTTGAGCAAGACACCGCCGGACTGTTGCAGGCGGCGGCCGCGCGGAAATTGTAGCTCTAATCCGGCCACACGTCGGTCATCGCGCGCAGGCGGAGCTTCGCCGGATCGACCACGGCGTGCTTGATCCGCTGCCGCTTCCAGGTGTAGGTGATGTGGACCAGGCCGTCGGCCGCCTGGATCACGGCCGGGTAGCTGTATTCGCCGGGCTCGCTCTCGAGCACGAGCCCGGCCTGCCAGGACTGGCCGTCGGCCGACAGGGCGACATTCAGCGGGTAACGCCCCTTCGCGGTGTGGTTGTAGACCAGCAGGTGGCGCCCGTCCGCAAGTGTCACGGCGTCGATCCCGGAATTGGGGTTGGGCAGTCGCGTGGCGGTCATCTTTCCCCAGGTGCGCCCCAGATCGTCGGAGGCGATCTGGAAGATCTTCCCCTGCCTGGTGCGGCCGAGCGCCAACAGCCGGTCGCCGCCGGGCCGCAAGATGCTCGGCTGAATCGCGCCGAACTCCGCTGCGTCGTTGACCGGCCCGGTCCGCTGCCACGTGCGGCCGAGGTCGCCCGTACGTTCGAAGTGCACCCGCCAGCCCTGGTCTTCCGTGCTCGAGCCGGCGAGGATCGTTCCGTCGGCCAGTTCAACCGGCTTGTTCTTCACCGGGCCGACGATCCGCTCCGGCAGGCGGCGGGGATGCGACCACGTCTCCCCCCCGTCGCCGCTGGTGGTCAGCATTCCCCACCAGGCGCTCGGGCTCGGGCCGACCTTGTAAAACAGCAGCAACGGGCCGGCCGACGGCTGAAACAGGACGGGGTTCCAACACGGGTGCCGGTGGAATGCCCCGTCGGGCTTTTCATATTGCACGCCGTTGGCCACCTCGACCGGCCCGGTCCACTTGCCCTCGACGTGCCGAGAGACCCAGATCCCCACGTCGGTTCTGCCCTCCCGCGTGCCGCCAAACCAGGCCGCGACCAGTCCTTGCCGGCCCTCGGCGATTGTCGACGCGTGGGCGCTGGAAAAGGACGCCGTTTCGTAAACGAACTCGGAAAGCACCAGCCCCGGCTGGTCCGCGGCCGCCGAACCGGAGCGGGCGGCCAGGATCGAGGGCAGAGTGGCGATCAGGACGGCGGTCAGCAGGCGTTCTGCGGTCATCATGGCGGGCCTCGTGGGTTGGGGTGTTCTATTGATGGCAGGCGGTGCCGTTCGCGTTTTGCACCAGTCCGTGCGCTGCCGGAGAGCGCGGGACTTGCCGATCCGAACCGCCATTGTGGGCTTCGGCGATTCGGTTTTTCAAGCCTCTTCACGTCGCGGCGCTTCTCTCGTCCGCCACGAGCGGACTGTCCGCCAGTCCGGCGGAAAATCCTCCGCCGCGCGGCGGCCCGTCGAGAAATGGGCGGAGCATGTCGGCGTTCTGTGGCCGTTGCAGGCGTTCGATGGCCGAGACCTCGATCTGCCGAACGCGTTCGCGGCTGACGCGGCAATGCCGACCGACTTCGGCCAGGGTGTGCGGCCTGCCATCGGGCAGCCCGAAGCGGAGCGAGATCACTTCCCGTTCGCGTTGCGGGAGCGTGGCCAGCAGATCGCGGATTCGCGCGCGGAGGTGCGAGCGGTCGATCAGGTCGGCCGCTTCTTCCTGGCGTGTGTCGGGCAGCAGATCGCCCAATCGCCCGTCTTCCTGATGCTGGGCATCTTCGTCGAGCGAGCTTGCCTTGCGTCCCGCCTCCATTGCCGCTTCTGTCTGGGCGACGGTCAGGCCGGTCATCGCCGCCGTCTCCTCCAGGGTCGGCCGCGGTTCGCCCGCACGGTCTCTGCCGTGCAGGATCCGTTGGATTTTCGCGAAATTCTGCACGCTCTGGCTGGGCACGCGGACAGTCCGGGCCTGTTCCGAGAGGGCCCGCGTGATTGCTTGCCGAATCCACCACGTGGCGTAGGTCGAGAATTTCAGTCCCAGGCTGCTATCGAACTTATCGACCGCGCGCATCAGCCCCGCGTTCCCCTCTTGGATCAGGTCCAGGAAGCTCAACCCGCGCTGCCGGTAGTTCTTGGCGACCGCGACAACCAGGCGCAGATTCCGCGCGGCGATTTCACGCCGCGCGGCGAGGTACATGTCCCTCAAACGGGCGACGGTGTGGAAGCGGCGAGAAATCGTCTCGGCAGGTTCACCGGCGGCGATTTCGAGACGCTGGAGACTCCGTCGCGACGCTGTGATCGCCTTGTCGGAGGCAAGGAGCGACCCTCTGCCGGAGGGCGCTGCGCGCAACATCCGATGGAGCGATTCAATCCGGCGAGCCAGGCGTTCGAGGCTCTTGAAGAGGGGAACAAACTGGGTGGATCGCAAGGCCAGGGCATCGATCCGAGCGATTGCCTGGCGGCGCCGCGCTTTCATCCGGGCAAATGCCGCCCGGGTGGCAGCCTTCGACGCCAATCGGCCCAGCGCCACGGCCGCGTCTTGCTGATTCTGGTCGGCGAGCCGGCCAATCCGCGCCGCGCTGTCCGCCAGCCGCTTCCGCACCAGCCTGGCCGGGACCGGCCGGTGCTGCGAGATGTTGACAACCTGGTCGACCCGCAAACCGCGAGCGCAGGTCTCCTCCAGACGCCTCACGAGCCGGCGGAGAACGTAGTCGTTGGCGAGCAGCGTGCGTTGAAACCGGTTGCGGAGCGTGGCAAGCCGCCTGGTTGCGCGGACCTCCTCCCTGCGCGGCATCAACGGCAGCGCGCTGACTTCCTTCAGGTAGATTTCGACGGTGTCGGGACGATTCAGTTCCATCGGTTGAGCCCCAACGATCCGGCCGCGGGGGGTAAGACGGCAGGTCTTGTGGTAACCACCAATCGGGCGGTTGGCGCGAATCCAGCCTCGATGAGACGAAAGCAGCGGCAACACGAACTGTCAATTCGGCGCCGCCCTCTCATGGAGAGATGCCGCCCAGCCGATAATCTTCCGCTGGCAACAGCGCCATTGCCCATCGGCGGCGTCCAGTTTGAAGCGAAATCTGAGCTTTTCCGGTTGGCCGGTGTCTGTAGAATACCGTATCCCGCGAACACCGCCGCCAGGATTCTCTGGCTCGCAGCGAATAGACCAAGGATCGGTCCCCCGCGGGGCGCGGCCCCCCAACCCCCCAAAGGAAATGAAGCCCTGCACGCCGCGGCGTGCGGCGGCGCTGCAAGAACCCGCCATGTCCATAGAATTGTTTGTCGATTCCGTTGTTCGAGAAACGCTTGCCCGCCTGGGCGACGTTCCCGAGACCGCCAAGCAGCGCGCGATCAGCAACTCCACGGGGCGCACCGTCGCCATCGAGTTCGAAACGCCCAGATTCCGGGCGGTCTGGCTCAAGGCGCGCGGCGTGATCGTCTTTCAGGAGAAAAAGGGGCCCCGGATGAGGATCGTTGGCATCGAGGAGACGATGCGCGCCCGCGGGATCGCGGCCTGATCCGAACTGGCGGTTCCGTCCAGGGGGTCCACCTTTCTGGCTTGCTTGACACGGCCGTCGGGGCAGGTAGACTCAGCGAAGTAGCAGTAGCGCGATAGTCTACCCCGGCGGCTCCGTCGCGAGATGCGAGCATCACTCGCGCCGCCCGCCGACCTGATCAATCGAAGGGAGAGGATATGAAACCCTCGCGTCTGACTCGGCGGCAGTTCGTGGCGGCCACGTCGTTGGGCTCGCTTGCCGCGGCGGCCTCGCAGGCGGGGCCGGCTTATGGGAACCTTGGCCAGGGCGCTGGCAAGCTCGCCGTGCTCGGCGGCAAGCCGGTGCGTACCAAGCGGTTTTCCGGATGGCCGATCTGGGACAAGGAGAACGACGAAGAGCAGGTCGTCGCGGTGCTCCGGAGCGGCGTCTGGTCGCGATCGAGGATCGTGGCGGAGTTCGAGGCGAAGTACGCCGAACTGCTTGGGGCGAAACGCTGCCTGGCCACGACCAACGGCACGATGGCCCTGGTCACCGCGCTCAGCGCGCTGGGCATCGGCGTCGGCGATGAGGTCCTCGTCGGCCCTTACACGTTCATTGCGTCGGTCAGCACGATTTTTCAAGTCGGCGCGCTGCCGATCATGGTCGATACGGATCCCGAGACGTTCCTGGTGAATCCCGACCGCATGGAAGCGAAGATCACGCCCAACACCAAGGCCATCCTGCCGGTGCACATCTACGGGCTGCCGGCCAACATGGACAAGATCAACGCGATCGCCAAGAAGCACAATCTCCTGGTCGTGGAGGACGCCTGCCAGGCCTGGCTGGCGGAATGGCGGGGCAAGAAATGCGGCACGCTTGGCAATCTGGGCTGCTTCAGCTTCCAGAACTCCAAGCACCTCACCTGCGGCGAGGGGGGCGCCGTCGTGGGCGACGACGAGGCGGTGATGAACCGGGCCTTCTCCTACCACGACTTCGGCCGGCCGTACAACGAGCCCAAGCCTTCAGCGCCCGGCATCGTCCGGCTGGGCACCAAGTGCAGGATGACGGAGTTTCAGGCCGCGATCCTGCTGGCCCAGATGAAGCGGCTGGAGGAACAGTCGAACCGGCGCTGGGAGAACGCCAGGTACCTGACGGAGAAGATCCGCGAGATCCCCGGCATCGTCGTCCACAAGCTGTACGACGGGGTCACGCGGGCGGCCTACCACCTCTATCCGTTCCGCTATCACGCGGAGAAGTTCGGCGGCGTTCCCCGGGCGAAGTTCCTCGCCGCGCTCCGCTCCGAAGGGGTCCCATGTTCCGGGGGATACAGCCCCTTGAATCGGCAGCCGTTCTTCGAGAACACGCTGAATTCCCAGAATTTCCAGCGAATGTACTCCCGCGAGCAGCTTGATCGCTGCCGCGAGCAGAACCAGTGTCCCGATAACGATGCCCTCTGTACGCAGGCGATCGGCCTGCCGCAAAACGTCCTGCTCGGAACCAAGGAAGACATGGACGATATCGCCAGGGCCATCCTGAAAATCTATGAGAACCGGGCCGAATTGGCTTAGCTCGAAGCCCTGGCCGAACCAGACGGAAACTTCTGCTTCCACCGCTGTTGGAGGCATTTCGCGAGTTGCTCGTGGAAAGCGGCGGGCATCTCGTAGGGTTCGCCGTCTTTGTACAGTGTGATCGTCTTGCGGATATTGTCGACCACGATTTGGCAAGGATTGCACCCTTCCAGGTGCTTCTTGAACTCTTCGCAGATCGCCAGGTCCACATTTCCGTCGACGTACTCGTTCAGAGCCGCCATCAGTTCTTCGCAGTTCATGTCCGGGCCCTTCCGCGCTTGGATTGACTCGAACCGAGGCGGAGGCTGCCACCGAAATCGCGTTCCTCGTCGCGGTTCTTCATCGTTTTGATGCGTGAACCGCCGGCCAGGTTACAGGCGACCGGCAGAAAACCTGAAATACACCACTAGAGACGGGGTTCCACGCGGGCCCTAATGGGCACGTCGTTGGAAGCGTTTCCCCCCGCGGAGCTGAACGCGAGACGGTTCGCCCCGGGCGCTCAGCGGCGGCCTGCCGCCGCTGCGTGCAACTGCGGTTCGCTGTCGGCATCGTCATTGTTGCGGCTGCGCTCGCGCTGCCGGAGGAATTGGAGTTCCTCGGCGATCACGTTGAACTCTTCGGCGAAACCGTACCAGAAATCTTCCTTCCGGAAGCCGATCGGGGCGACCGGTTGGCCCTCGGCGAGCGCCCGCATCGCCCGGCGGAGACGGAGCAGCGGGCCGGCAAACCGGTTGCTGATCCGGAGGATGTCGGCCACCGCCAGCGGCATTACCAGCAGCGAGGCGACCAGGGCCGGCCCGAAGAAAAACCACATGTCGGCCAGGTGCGACGAAAGTGGCCGCACCGGGCCGGTCAGGGTTCGCCAGCAGAGCAGCAGCAGCGCAATGCTCAGCGTGCAGGCCACCCAGTAGAGGATCGTTCGAGCGACCAGGACGCCCTGCACTTCAGGATCGACAAACAGCTGCTTTCGGGTTGGCAATTCAAGCGGACGGCGAAACATGGGGCGTGCTCTCCAGGTCGGGCGGGGCAACTGCCAGGCGCCGGCGATCGGCCGGACCCGATCACACGCCAGAGGCGGGAGCCTCCAGGCGAATCCCGTCCGCCGCGGGGCGAGTTGGCGGTTGCAGGTCTCTTCTTAGAAATAGCTTCCTCCGCCGCCGCCGCGTCCCGCCAACCAGGCCGGCCCAAGACGAAATGCCGCCGGATCGTGCCGATCGGGGTTGAGCAAGCGTGATTCTGCGGTTTTTGCGGGCAAGCGAATCATTCACGGTGCTGCAATCCTGGCGGCGGGCAACGCGGCGGCATGACCCAACGGGGGGCTGCATGAAGCGCTGGGGCGGCCTCTTCTTCTCCCGGCCGGCGTGGAGGGGGGGAACGGCTGTCCCGCAGGAGTCGCGATTGTTGCCAGAAAGCCGCCGGGCATCTAGATTATTCTCTTAGAGACTACATGCCGAGTCCGAGTGATCTTGGCGGACCTGGGGCGATCCGGAAGAGAAGATGCCCATCTTGCCTGCGAGAATCGTTCGATTGGCGGTCGTTGCCGGATTGTTCTTGAGCGGAGTCGCGCCGGCGCCGGCCGTCGCCCAGACGTACCGGCACGCGGGGACCGAGTTCGAGGCGGTTCGCCGCGTGGTCTTGCCCGAGGACAAGAGCCCCGCGATCGCCGTGACCGAATTCCACCACCACGGCCAGATCGACCGGGACGGCGTCAACGTGCTGGCGTTGACCGCCGACCGCCGGCCGCAGCCGACGCGCGTGCTCCAGTTGGGCCCCGGTGATTTCTGCCGCGTGGCCTTCGAAACGGACCCCCGCCAGCGAGAGTATTTCGTGTTCTATGGCGGGAAGCCTCCCAAGCCGGACGACGTTCCCCCGTGGACGCGGACCGACGGGCTGCTGCTGGAAGCGCGGCAGTACCGCCAGTGCAACCTGAACAGCTTCGAATCGGTCAAGCAGGCGTTTGAGAGTTCCGAGCCGATCGGCAGCGACTACGTCGACGCGGTCCGGCACGCCGGCAATCCGTTCCTGTTGGGCAATCCGCCGTTTCTGAGCCGCTACTCGGGCACGTTCGAGCTCGCCGCGCAGGGCCGCTATGGTTTCTTCACTTCAAGTGAAGATTGCAGCTTCCTGCTGATCGACGGCGAGTTGGTTGTCGCCGCGCCGGGCCGGCACGGGCCCGAGCGCCGCGCCCTTCCCGGCAACCGCAAGGAGGTCGAACTCAGCGCCGGGCGGCACACGTTCGAGTACTACCACGCCGCCAGCGGACCGTCGGCGACAATGGTCGCGGCCTGGGAGACCAACCCCGGCAGCGGCAAACCGGCGCCGGGGCCGATTCCGCCCGCGGTCTTCCGGGCGGACGCCGTGGCCCATCTGCCGGCCCAGCCGGCCGAGACCCGCCAGGAGAAACTGGTCCCCAATTTCACCTACATGATCCGAGGCAGCGTGCCGCTGCCCGACAATCCGCAACACCTCGTCGGCGTGGAGTTTCAGAATGCCTCCGCGGCCGCCCTCTTGACGAAATCAAAGCTCCTCTGGGAGTTCGGCGACGGCCAGACGAGCGAGTTGCCGAACCCCGTGCATGTCTATCTTCGTCCCGGGCTGTACTCGGTCAAGCTGTCGATCCAGCGAGGGGTTAAACGCGTCGACATCACGCACCAGCTGCACATCGACGAGCCGAACCTCGAGCGGCCCAAGGAAGTCGACGATCTGGACAAGTACCTGCCGATCGTGGAGAGCTATGCCCCCGAGAAACTCGACGCCGCATCGCTCCGCCAGTTGATCCTCGCCTTCCTCTGGAAGGCCGAGCAGCTTGCCGAGCAGCTTGCCGAGCAGATCGCCGAGCCGAAAGCCGGGGAGGAGCCGCCGGGGAATGCCCAAGCGGCGGCGGAGACGCCCGAGGCCCGGGCCGCGCGGAGCCGCGGCTATCTGGCCCGCGCGGTGGCTGCCGGCAAGGCGGCTCTGCTGGGCGAATCGGCCGCCGCGGGCGACGCAGAGCTGTTCAAGCTCGCCCAGATTGTCGGACCGGCCGCCCGGGACCAACTCGGCGAATCGCTGCTGGCCGGGCAGATCTGGTCGGCCGCGTCGCGCAAGATTGCCCGGCCCGAGTACCGCGCCGAGTGCCAATTACGGGCCGCCGACATCGCGCTGAACGACCTTCTCAACCCGCAAGGGGCCAGGCCGCTGCTGGAGTCGGCCGCCAACGTCCTCGGCCAGGCGCAGACCGGCGCGTTGATCGCGCGGGTCAAGCGGGTCTGGGGCGACTACCATGCGGCCACCGGCGACGGCGCCCAGGCCCGCCAAGCCTACATCAAAGCGGAACGGGTGCTGGCCTCGCCGCGGCCCCATGTCGAACAGATTGCCTGGCAGGGCGCCTATAGCCGTTCGACGGAACAGTTCCTGATCCAGGGCGATTACGCTCGGGCGGCGAGGGAGCTTCGCGCCTGGCAGGAGGAGTTTCCCACGGAGAAGATCCGCGGCTACCTGCACCTGCTGTTCGCCCGCTATTGGGCCGGCCGAGAGAATCACGCCGCGGCCGTCGCGCAGAGCGAGCAGCTCCTGGCCGTCAACCCGGCTTCGGCTTACGCCGATCAACTCCTCCTGCTGGCGGCCGAGTGCGAAGAGAAACTCGGCCGCCGCGACCGCGCGCTGGCCACGCTCCACGCCCTGGTGCGCGACTACCCGGGCAGCCCGCTCGTCGCGGAGGCCAAGGAGATAATCGCCCGAATCGAGTCGCCACCCTAGCAGACCCGGCAGACAATCAACAAACCCGACCTGAGCGAGCCCACAACGATGAACAGGATTGCAGCCCTGCTGGGCCTTCTGGTGGCCGGCCTTCCGCTGGCGCAACGAGCGTATGCCGGCGCGTCGGCGCCCGCTTTTCAGGCCGCGCGCCCGGTCTGGCCGCAAGGGAGAGAAACCGAACGCAACATGTTGGTCGAGTTCCGCGCTGAATTCGACCAACCCGCGGCGGGGCCGGTCGCGCTCCGCATTGCGGCCTCCTCGCTCTACCGGTTGTTCGTCAACGGCCGGTTTGCCGGGCATGGGCCGGCCAGGGCGGGGCACGGGTTTTACCGCGTCGATGAATGGGAAATCACGCCGCAGCTCCAGGCCGGCCGTAACCACGTGGCGATCGAGGTCGCCGGCTACAACGCCAACAGCTTCTACCTGCTCGACCAGCCGTCGTTTCTCCAGGCCGAGATGATCGCCGCCGGAAAGATCATCGCGGCCACCGGCGCGGAGGGCTTCAACGCTTGGATTCGCCGCGACCGGGTGCAGAAAGTGCAGCGCTATAGCTTCCAGCGCCCATTCTCCGAGGTCTGGCGGCTGCCAGGTCCGCCGGCCGAGGCGGCCCGCTGCGCGGTCGCCGCCGCCAAGCCGCTCGCGCCGCGCCGCGTGCCGTATCCGACCTTCGAGGTGCGGCGCCCCGTGGCGCACACCGCCGAGGGCGAGGTCGCCAAGAGCGATCTGCCGCAAACGGTCTGGAAGGACCGTTCGCTGACCGGGATCGGGCCGCATCTGGCGGGTTTTCCCGAGGCGGAGCTGGCCACGATTCCATCCATCGAGTTGCAGGCGGTGAAGAACGTCGCGGCGCGGCCGGCCGCGGCCGCGATGCCCTTCTCGCTCAAGGCCAACACGTATCGCACACTCGATTTCGGCGTGAACTTGAGCGGCTTCATCGGCGCGAAGATCACCGCCCGCGAGAAGACGCGGCTGTTCGCGACATTTGACGAAATCCTCACCGAGGGCGACGTGGACTTCAAACGCCTCTCCTGCGTGAACGTCGTTCTCTACGAGTTGGAGCCGGGCGCCTATGCCGTCGAGTCGTTCGAGCCATACACGCTCCGCTACCTGAAGCTGATCGTCCTGGAGGGCGACTGCCAGATCAGCGACTGCTACCTCCGCGAGCTGGCGAATCCCGACGCGGCGCGGGCCACGTTCGCCGCCAGCGACGAGCGGTTCAACCGCATCTTCGAGGCGGCGCGGGAAACCTTCCGGCAGAACGCCACGGATGTCTTCATGGACTGCCCGTCGCGCGAGCGCGCCGGCTGGCTCTGCGACAGCTTCTTCACGGCGCGCGTCGCCGCCGACCTGTGCGGCGATACCTCGGTGGAGAAAAACTTCCTGGAAAACTTCCAGCGCCCGGAGAGGTTCCAGCACCTGCCCGACGGGATGATCCCGATGTGCTATCCGAGCGACCACTACAACGGCCAATTCATCCCCAACTGGGCGATGTGGTTCGTTCTGGAGCTTGAGGAATACGCGGCCCGCAGCGGCGACCGCCAATTGGTGGACGCGCTCCGTCCACGCGTGCTCAAACTGCTCGATTTCTTCAAGCAGTTCGAGAATTCCGACGGTCTCCTGGAGAAGCTGCCCAGCTGGGTCTTCGTCGAATGGTCCAAGGCGAACGCGTTCGTGCAGGACGTCAACTATCCGTCGAACATGCTCTACGCCGGCATGCTCAGCGCCGCCGCCCGGCTCTATCGCCTGCCGGATCTCGCAGCGAAGGCCGAAGGCGTCCGCCAGGCCGTTCGGCGGCAATCGTTCGACGGCGAGTTCTTCGTGGACAACGCCGTCCGCAAGGACGGCCAGCTCCAGGTGACCGCCAACCGCACGGAAGTCTGCCAGTATTTTGCGTTCTTCTTCGACGTCGCCACGCGCGAGTCGCACGGCCAGCTCTGGAAGACGCTGGTCACCGATTTCGGCCCGCAGCGGAAGCGGGCGAATGCTTTTCCCGAGGTCCATCCGGCGAACGCGTTCATCGGCAACCAGCTCCGTTTCGAACTGCTCTCGCGGGATCGGCGAAACCAGCAGATCCTCGACGAGGTGATCGGCTACTGGCTCTACATGGCCGAGCGGACGGGCACGCTCTGGGAATTCGACGCGCCGCACGCCAGTTGCAACCACGGCTTCGCCTCGCATGCCGCCCGCGTACTGATCCGCGACGTGCTCGGTCTTTGGCGCGTCGACACGATCGGCAAATCGCTCGAACTCCGCTTCGCCAGGCTCGAGCTGGACTGGTGCAAAGGCTCAATCCCGACGCCCGACGGCCCCATCGCGGTCCAGTGGAAGAAGGCCGGCGACCAGTTCGCCTACCGCCTCGACGCGCCTTCCGGCTACCGAGTCGCAGTTCAGAACCACACGGGAAAGACGCTCGTGCCGCTTGGCTCGGGCTCGGCGCCGTGAACGGGCGTGCGCGAAGGCCGGTTCCGCCCAGCGCGCCGTGCATCGGCTTGACTGGCGCGGCGCGGCGATTTAGACTCGCGGCAGTGCCGGTTGGCTGAGGCTCAAACGCCGACCGCGCCTCAAACCAGCGGCGCCGCGGGAACCGCCGACGCGCTGGGCTGTCTCAACCCCCGCTCGAGGAGAAGCCATCATGCGTTCGATCCGTCGCCTCCATCGCCGCGAAATGCTCGGCATATCGGCCGCCGCCGGGCTGTCTACCTTGGCCTTGCCGGCAATCGCGCAAGACAAGTCCCCAAACGAGAAACTCTCGATTGCCGGGATTGGCGTGGGAGGGCAGGGTGGTTGGGACATCGGCAACTGCGCCAGCGAGGATATCGTGGCCCTCTGCGACGTCGACGACCGGCGCTGCGAGGCGACGGTGAAGAAGTTCCCCAAGGCCAAGAGGTATCGCGACTTCCGCAAGATGCTCGAGGAGATGGACGGCCAGATCGACGCCGTCGTGGTGGGTACGCCCGATCATGTCCACGCGCCGGCCTCCGCGATGGCGATGCGGATGGGCAAGCACTGCTACTGCGAGAAGCCGCTGACGCACACGGTCCGCGAAGCCCGCGTCCTGGCCCAGATCGCCAACGAAAACAAGCGGGCCACGCAGATGGGCACGCAGATTCATGCCGGAGCGAATTACCGCCGCGTTGTCGAGCTTGTCCGTGCGGGCGCGATCGGCCCGATCCGAGAGGTCCACGTCTGGCTGGGGGCGAAATTCGACGGGCCGCCCAAACCGGTCGATGTCAAGCAGCCGGACGCCCCCAAGGAAACGCCCGCCGTGCCCGACACGCTCGACTGGGACCTCTGGCTCGGGCCGGCGTCCTTCCGACCGTATCATGACAGGTACGTGCCATTCCACTGGCGCTACTGGTGGGCGTTCGGCAACGGCTCGCTGGGTGATTTCTTCTGCCACTACTGCGACCTGGCCTTCTGGGCGCTGGAGCTGCGGCATCCGCTTTCCGTCGAGGCCGAGGGGCCGGTCCACCCGGAAAGCACCGCGCTCTGGACGATCGCGCACCAGGATTACCCGGCTCGCGGGGACCTGCCGCCGGTGACGCTCACCTGGTATCATGGCGGCGCGCACCCGGCCTGGGTCAAGGAAAAGGGCATTCCCACCTATGGAAGCGCGGTCCTGTTCGTCGGGGCCGAAGGGATGCTGATCTCCGACTACGGCAAGCATCAGCTTCTGCCCGAGGACAAATTCAAGGACTACCAGCGGCCGCCGGCCTCGATTCCCGACTCGATCGGCCATCATGCGGAATGGATCCAGGCGTGCAAGACCGGCGGTCCGACGACCTGCAACTTCGATTACGCCGGCGCCCTGACCGAGGCCGCCCTGCTCTGCAACGTGGCCCTGAAGACCGGCAAGAAGCTCCAGTGGGACGCGGCGAACCTCAAGGCCGTCAACTGCCCCGAGGCCGACCGCTTCATCCACAAGGCCTACCGCGAGGGCTGGGCCCTTTGACCGCAACCCCGCGACGAGCTGGTTGCATATTCTACACCACAACACGCAGACGGAGCAACGCATCAAATGTCCAGCCCCAAACCATTTATCATGCTCCTGGCGGTTGCCGCCATGTTCGCCCCCTGCGCCGCTCGGGCGGTCGAAATCATCGGCCACCGCGGTGCTTCGCACGATGCCCCGGAAAACACCCTCGCCGCCTTCCGCCTGGCTTGGGAGCAAGGGGCCGACGCGGCCGAGGTCGACATCTGGCTGAGCAAAGACCAGCGGATCGTCGCGCTTCACGACAAGACCACCAAGCGGACCACGGGCACGGACTGGGTGATTGCCGACCGATCGCTGGCCGAACTGAAGACGCTCGACGCCGGGCGTTGGAAAGGGGAGCCGTTTGCCGGCGAGCGCCTGCCGGTCCTCGAAGAGGTGCTCGAGGTCGTGCCGCCCGGAAAGCGGCTGTTCATCGAGATCAAGTGCGGCGCGGAGGTCCTGCCGCACCTGGAGCGGGTCCTGGCGGAATCGGGCAAGTCGCCGCGGCAGGTCGTCTTGATCGCCTTCGACTTCGGCGTGATCACCGCGGCGAAGAAACGGATGCCCCGCGTCAAGGCCTACTGGCTCTACGGGACCACGCCCAAGGTCGACAAGGAGACGGGCAAGGTCAGCGATCGTCCGGCAGAGCTGCTCGCCAGGTGCCGCGCGGCGGGCCTCGACGGCCTCGACCTGAGATACGACAGCGATCTGGGGCCGGACTTCATCGAGCAGCTCCGCGCGGCGGGGCTGGGATTGTACGTCTGGACGGTCAACGAACCGCAGGTTGCGATCCGGTTGGCTCGGCTGGGCGTCGACGGCATCACCACGGATCGCCCCGGCTGGCTGCGCGAGCAGTTGGCCGCCGGCGGCAAGTGACCGGGGCCTTTTTTGCGGCGTTCCGCCCAAAGGAGAGTCGCAGTGGCAGACAGGATGCGTGTGAAAGGGGCCGGCGGCGTTGCCGGCCTGCTACTGGCCTTGTCCGTGTGCGCAGGCGCCGACCTGTCGATCCGCCTCGACCCGGGGTCGGAAAAGGTGGCGCTGGTCGGGGCATTTCAGCGCTGGGACCTCGACGGGAACCCGACGCGCCAGGTCAATCCGAAAGCGCGGATCGAGCGGCCGGAGGTCGACTCGGTCGCGAACCGCGCCGGCGGCGACACGTGGGTCTTCGCCAAGCTCAAGCCCGGCAAGTACGACCTGGTGATCCTCTGCGAGAACCGCCTCCGCATCGAGGGCTGGGAGTATGCTCCGGTGCTCGAATTCGATCCCTTCTTTCCACCCTCGGCCACGGTGGCCGACGCGTCGGTCCGCGAGACGGTCCTCGATCAAATCAAGAAAGCCCGCCACTACGAGAACAAGGTCCTGCCGCTCTATCTGGGCGGAGATGAGAAGGCGGTGCGGGCGCTGATGATGCTGATCCGCGACCAACCGACCAGCTACGAACGCGAAATGCCCGGGGCCGCCACGATGCGGTTCGAAATCTGGCAGTACGATTACCAGTACGGCGGCTGGACCAAGCACAGACGCACGCGCGTGATGCACCGCGTGATCCTCCCGCGGGACGAATTGCGGCGCTGGACCTGGCTCTGGGACCCCAAGCTCGGCGCGATCGAAGTCCAGTCGGAAGACCGCACGATCGATTACCAGATTCCCCAGCGCGGCGACAAGGCGCTTGGGGGCCTGCGCCCCGATTGAACCTGGCCGGCGCAGGGACTTCAGCATAATTGCCGGATATGCGCGAAAGGGCGAAAGCAAGAAACCGGAGGGAATCAAGAGACACGATCCACCAGACGCGCTCTCCTCGGCCACTTGTCTTTTTCGCGTTTTCGCGATCCGTTGTCCGATCTTCAGCGGACGAGAATCCGATATCGATGCTACACTCTCACAGATCGTGACTTCTACCCGCAAATCCGCAAGTATCTGTCCATTTTGAAAACTGATCTTTGTCGTGATCCGGGAATCGTTTAGATTTTCGGCATGACGATTGATGAACTCGAAGAACAACTCCGCCAGCGTGACGCCTTGATCGCGAAGCAGGCTGCGCGGATCAAGGAGCTGGAAAAGCAAGTCGAGGAGCTGA
>Ga0123329_1000877_pt1 | contig 29846 bp, 28 predicted proteins | sample BioC12SIPDNA_FD_89703 | JGI IMG/M metagenome (GOLD analysis project Ga0123329, IMG submission 89703) | Anaerobic biogas reactor microbial communites from Washington, USA - Biogas_R1_B C12 SIP DNA | ecosystem: Engineered > Bioreactor > Anaerobic > Unclassified | place: Washington, USA | collected...
AAGAGCATCGTCAGCCAGCGCGAGGTGGGCGTGGACGTGCCGGCATTCGGCGAGGCCCTGCGCCGCGCCCTGCGGGAGTCGCCGGACGTGATCCTGGTCGGCGAGATGCGGGACCTGGACAGCACCCGCCTGGCCATCAGCGCCGCCGAAACCGGCCACCTGGTCCTGTCGACCGTCCACACGCAGAGCGCACAGAGCACCGTCGAGCGGATCATCGACGAGTTCCCGCCCCAGCAGCAGGCGCAGATCCGCATCCAGCTCGCCAACAGCCTGCTGGCCGTGCTGGCGCAGACGCTCGTGCCGCGCCTCGGCGGAGGCATGGTGGCCGCCTACGAAGTGCTGCTGGTCACCAACGCCGTGCGCCACCTGATCCGCGACAACAAGACGTTCCGCATCGACTCGACGATCCAGACGGGCCGCGACCGGGGCATGCAGCTGCTCGACGATCACCTGCTGCAGCTCTACAAGGAAGGCATCATCGAGCGCACCGACGTGCTGACCCGCTGCCGCTACCCGGAGGAGGTCTCCAACAGCCTCAAGGCCCTGGAGGTCTGACATCCCGCTCAGGTAACCCGTTGGGGTGGAAACAAGCAATGGCGCAAGACCGCGAGAGACGCAGGAAGCTGCTGGGCCGGATCCTGAAAGAGATGAACCTGGTCACCGAGAGCCAGATTCAGGAAGCGCTCGCCATCCAGAAGCAGTCCGGCGGCGCCATCGGCGAGGTCCTTGTCGAGCGCGGCTACATCACGCGGGACGACCTGACCCTTGCGCTGGCCAGCCAGGCCGGCATGGAAGTGGTCGAACTGGATGACCTGGACATCCCCGCCGAGGTCATCAGCCGCGTCTCCCCCTCGGTCGCCCAGGTCTACAAGGTCGTGCCCGTCCGCTTCCGCGACGGCGTGCTCACCGTCGCCCTGGCCGACCCGACACACCTGAAGACCCTGGACGACCTGCGCTTCCTGCTCAACTGTGACCTGCGCGGCGCCGTGGCGACCCCCGCCTCCGTCGACCGCGCGATGAGGAAGTACTACGACACGCAGGAGAACGTCTCCGACGTCCTGAGCCAGCTCCAGGAAGACGTCGAGGAGGCGTTCCAGGACCTGCCCGACACGAGCCAGTCCATCGAGCTGGAAAGCCTCGAGGAAATGGCCAACATCGCGCCCGTGATTCGGCTCCTGAACCTGATCCTCCTGCAGGCCATCCAGGACCGCGCCAGCGACATCCACTTCGAGCCGTTCGAGGACGAGTTCAAGGTCCGCTACCGCGTCGACGGCGTCCTCTACGAAATGGTGCCCCCTCCCAAGCACCTCCACGTGGCCATCACCAGCCGTATCAAGGTCATGACCGGCTCCATGGACATCGCCGAGCGGCGCGTCCCTCAGGACGGCCGGATCGAGCTGAACATCCTCGGCAGCCCGGTCGACCTGCGTGTCTCCACCCTGCCCACGATGTTCGGCGAAAGCGTCGTGCTGCGCGTGCTGGACCGCCGCATGGTCGCGCTGGACGTCAACGAGCTGGGCCTGCGGCGCATCGACATGGACGGCCTGATGGCGCTGGTCAACCGGCCGCACGGCATCGTCCTGTGCACCGGCCCCACCGGCTCCGGGAAGACCACCACACTCTACGCGGCGCTCAAGGAGCGCAACGACATCGGCACGAAGATCATCACGGCCGAAGATCCCGTCGAATACGACATCGAGGGGATCATGCAGATGGAGGTCCACCCCGAGATCGGCGTGGAGTTCGCCACGGCCATGCGCTTCTTCCTGCGCCAGGATCCCGACGTGATCCTCGTCGGCGAGATCCGCGACCGCGAAACCGGCGAAATGGCCATCCAGGCCTCGCTGACCGGCCACCTCGTCTTCAGCACCCTCCACACCAACGACGCCCCGACGGCCATCACGCGTCTGATCGACCTGGGCCTGGAGCCCTACCTGATCAACGCCACACTCGAGGGCATCATCGCCCAGCGCCTCGTGCGCCGCATCTGCGCCAACTGCCGCGAGGAGTACGAGCCGACGCCCGACGCCATCCTGTCCATCGGTGTGCGCCCCGAAGACGTCAAAGGCAAGAAGTTCTACCGCGGCCGCGGCTGCGACCGGTGCAACAACATCGGCTACTACGGCCGTATGGGGGTCTTCGAGGTGCTCGTCATCAACGACGAGCTGCGCGAGATGATGCTCTCGGGCGCCTCGACGCAGGAGATCCGCTCGGCCGCCCGCCGCACCGGCTGCCGCTCCCTGCGCCAGAGCGGCCTGCTGGCCATCTACGACGGCCAGACCACCATCGAGGAGATCTCCCGCTCCACCATCGCCGAGTAACCGGCGGCACGAGGAGATCCAGATCGCTGGCATCCTCAGATTCGCCCCGAACGACGGCCCCAAAGACGCGCACGTCGCGGGCGCCGTGCGTGGCGGCGATACGGAGGATCGCTTCGCGTCTCTTCACTATGTCGGAGTAAGCAGCCATCGAATCCACCTTCACGGGAAACGATGCCGTTCTACCACCCGAGCCCGTGCTGCCTCCACCTGTCGATGGCCCGCTCACGCGCCGGCGAGAAGCATCTCGATGCCGCGGCGCACGATCATGACGCCGATGGCCGCCAGGAGCAGGCTGGCCAGCTTCGAGAGGGCCTTCGAGCCCGCCTTGCCCAGCACCCGGTTCAGCCCCGGCGAGACCCAGAACAGCCCCCCGGCGATCAGCACGTTCACCGTCAGCGCCGCGGCCGTCGGCACGATCCCGTGCTGATTCAGCAGCAGCAGGGACGTTGTCAGGACGGCCGGCCCTGCGATGAGCGGTACCCCGAGCGGCACGGCCCCCAGGCTGTCCGGATCGACCTGCCGCTCCGTCTTCTCCACCGTCACCAGGTCGCGCACGGACAGCACGAACAGCAGCGTGCCGCCGGCCACCATGAAGTCGGCGATCGAGACTCCCAGCAGCGCGAGCACCGCCTTGCCCACGGCCAGGAACAGCAGCCCCACGGCCAGGGCGACCACCAGCGATTGCAGGATGATCCGATGCAGGCGCGGCCCGCTCAGCCCCTCCGTCAGCCCCACGAACATCGGCGTCACGCCCATGGCGTCCACGGCCACGAACAGCGGAACGAAGCAGAGCCAGAAGTCCCTCACGGCCGCCCCTCCCCTTCCGGCGCCTCCACGTCCAGCAGCCGCGCGATCAGCCCCGGCAACTCGCACGCGCTCTGCGCCAGGGCATCGGCGGCCGACAGATCCGCGGCGGTGCCCATGCCGTAGGTGACGCCGATGGCGGGCAGACCGCCGGCGTGCGCCGCGTCCACGTCGATCTCGCGGTCGCCGACCATCACGGCCGGGCGAGCGGGCAGGCGCACGAGCAGTTCACGGATCATGGATGCCTTGCTGTCGCCGTCGCGCTCCAGGTGACGGATTGCGCTGAAGAACGGCCGCAAACCGAACCCGTCGACGACGGCGTCCACGTAGGGCTTCGGGCCGTTCGTGCAGATGGCCAGCGTCGTGCCCTGCGCGCGGAGGGCAGCGAGGACCTCCGGCACGCCCGGGTACAGCCCGCCGGCCTCGGTGACCAGAGCGGTCTCGCGGTCGTCCACCTCCGCCGCGATGCGCGGGCCGAGGTCCGGCCCGGCCAGGGAGCACAGCCAGGCGTGCAGTTCGGGCGTCGGCCGGCCGATGAACGGCCGGATCGCCTCGGGAGGCGGCGCCGGCAGGCCGTGCGCCTCGAAGGTGCGCTGCACGGCCGGCACCGTCACGACGTCCGCCCGGAAAAGCGTGCCGTCCAGGTCGAATATGGCAAGTCCCCTGCGCGTCATGACGCTCCTGTCCGTGATCCCCATCTCACCGTCGCGGCCACCACAGCATACGCGCACCCGCGGGCCGATGCACGTGCATGCGACACTTGCAGGAAGGGCCGCATTTGCGGATAATGTTCCGGCCCCTATCCTGCGTAAGGACCGCAGCATGCGATACGTCTCCACACGCGGCGGCGTGGCGCCGATCGCCTTCCAGCCGGCTGTGCTGATGGGGCTGGCTGACGACGGCGGCCTGCTGATCCCGGAGTCCATCCCCGACGTTTCCGACCGCCTCGACGACTGGCGGGCGCTGGACTATCCCGCCCTCGCGTTCGAGGTCATGCGCCTGTACGCCACGGATGTGCCGGACGAGGGACTGCGCACGCTGGTCGAGGCGACCTACGGGGCATCATACGGCGGGCCGGTTGCGCCCACGGTGCAGGCGGGCCCGCTGCACGTGCTGGAGCTGTTCCACGGGCCGACGCTGGCCTTCAAGGACGTCGCGCTGCAGTTCCTGGGCAACCTGTTCTCGCATATCCTCGGCCGCACGGGCCGCCGTCTGAACATCCTGTGCGCCACCAGCGGCGACACCGGCAGCGCCGCCATCTACGGCTGCCGCGGCCGCCCGGGCATCGACATCTTCATCCTGCACCCGCACGGACGCGTCTCGCCGATTCAGGAACGTCAGATGACGACGGTCCTGGACGAGAACGTCCACAACATCGCGATCGAGGGCATCTTCGACGACTGCCAGGCCATCGTGAAGACGCTCGCCTCGGACCTCGAGTTCAAGGCGGCCGCCTCGCTCGGGGCCGTCAACTCCATCAACTGGGCGCGCGTGCTGGCACAGATCGTGTACTACTTCCGCGCCTGCTTCGACACCTGTGCGGCCACCGGCGCCGACCGCGTCCGCTTCTGCGTGCCGACGGGCAACTTCGGCGACATCCTGGCGGCCTGGTACGCCCTGCGCATGGGCCTCCCCATCGAACGCCTGATCCTGGCCACGAACGAGAACGACATCCTGGCCGGCTTCTTCCGCACCGGACGCTACGAACGCGGCGCGCTCCACAGAACCCTGGCCCCGGCGATGGACATCCAGGTCTCCAGCAACTTCGAGCGCTACCTCTATCACCGGGTCGGACGCGACGCCGGCCGGCTCCGCACGCTGATGCAGGAGTTCGCACGCTCGGGCGCCCTGGCCATCGATCCCGGGCCGGACGGCGTCGTCGATGCGGAGTTCGTTGCGGATTCATGCACCATGGACGACTGCCTGGACACGATCCGCCGCTGGCACCGGGACCACGGCTACCTGCTGGACCCGCACACGGCCGTCGGCGTGGCGGTCGCCGCGCGGCGCATCGCCGCGCGGCAGGATGCCGGCAGCCCCATCGTCTGCGTCGGCACGGCCCATCCGGCCAAGTTCCCGGACGCCATTCGCCGGGCCACGGGCCGGGACCCGGCGCCTCACCCGGCCATCGACGCCCTCATGGACCGGCCGACGCGCTGCGCTGTGCTCCCCAACGACCCGGAGGCCGTCCGTCGGGCCATCCTCAGCGCCCTGGCGTGAGAGGGCGCAGCTGGCCAGGACTCGGTGCGCGCGCGGTCCCTTTGCGCGTGCCGGACTCGGGCAGTATAATCGCCTCGGGCCGGCATCCGCCGTGTGTCCACTCTCGAATCGGCCTGCGGACGGCCGGCGACCGGCCGGATTGCGGAGCAGTATCATTATGACACAGCTTCAGACTGCCAGAGACGGCCGGATCACCCCCCTCATGCGCGAGGCCGCCGCCGCCGAGGGCCTGGAGGCGGAGGAACTGCGCCGGCGGATCGCGGACGGTTCCGTGGTCCTGCCGGCCAACGTCGCCCGACCCGGCCTCCGCGCGGTGCCCATCGGCGCAGGGCTCCGCACGAAGGTGAATGCCAACATCGGCACCTCGCCGGACGGTGGGAGCATGGCGGGGGAGCTGGAGAAGCTCCGGCGCGCCGTCGAAGCCGGCGCCGATGCCGTCATGGACCTGAGCACGGGCAGCGATCTGGACGCCGTGCGGGATGCGGTGGCGGCGCACTGCCCGGTGCCGCTGGGCACGGTGCCCATCTACCAGGCCGCCATCGAAGCCGGCGGGCCGGAGAAGCTGACCGCCGCCGGCTACCTGAGGGCATTCGAACGGCACGCGGCCGGCGGCGTGGACTTCGCCACCGTGCATGCGGGCGTCCGGCGGGCCGCCATGCCGCTGGTCGAACGCCGCGTAATGGGCGCCGTCAGCCGGGGCGGCGTCTTCCTGCTCAAATGGATGGCCGCGCACGGACGGGAGAGCTTCCTGTACGAGCAGTTCGACGACGTCCTGGCGATCGCCCGTGCGCACGACGTGACGATCAGCCTGGGCGACGGCCTTCGGCCCGGCTGCATCGAAGACGCGACCGATGAGGCCCAGCTTCACGAGCTGTCCGTGCTGGGCGAGCTGACTCAGCGCTGCCGCGAGGCGGGCGTGCAGGTCATGGTCGAGGGGCCGGGACACGTCCCGTTGAACGAGATCGAGCGGAACGTGCGCCTGGCCAAGGAACGGTGCGCCGGAGCGCCGTTCTACGTGCTCGGCCCGCTGCCGACGGACGTGGCGCCCGGCTTCGACCACGTGGTGGCCGCCATCGGCGGCGCGCTGGCGGGCGCCCATGGGGCCGACTTCCTCTGCTACGTCACGCCGAAGGAACACGTGGGGCTGCCGGGCCCCGAGGACGTGGCCCAGGGCGTGACGACGGCCCGCATCGCGGCCCACGTCGCAGACGTGGCCAAGGGCGTCCGAGGCGCCCGCGAGTGGGACGGCGCCATGGCCCGGGCCCGCGCCGCACGCGACTGGAGCGCCATGGCCGAGCATGCGCTGAGCCCCGACCGGTTCTCCGAGATGCTGGCCGGCGAGAAGAAGGAAGACCGCTGCTCCATGTGCGGCGAGTTCTGCGCCGTCAAACTCTACATGGACGACCTCGGCAGGCGGACAGAGGGCTGAGGGCGCCGTTCGGGCGGACGGGGGCGCGAATCCCCCGGGCTGCCGGGGAGGACATATGGGGAGCTTCGACACGGATGTCTCGGTTCTCAGGGAAGAGATCGCCGAGCTGCGGCACACGCGCAACGCCGTCATCCTCGCGCACTACTACCAGCGGCCGTCGGTCCAGCACATGGCCGACTACACCGGCGACTCCCTGGAGCTGAGCCGGATCGCTGCCGAGACGAGTGCGGACGTCATCGTCTTCTGTGGCGTGCGCTTCATGGCCGAGACGGCCGCCATCGTCAACCCCACGCGCACCGTTCTGCTGCCCGAGCCGGCGGCGGGATGCGGCCTGGCCGAGATGGCCGGCGCGGAACTGATCCGGCGCAGACGCGGCGAACTCCCCGCCAACACCGCCGTGGTCAGCTACGTCAACACCTCCGCCGAGGTCAAGGCGGAATCCGACATCTGCTGCACCTCCGCCAACGCGGTCGCCGTCGTCGAGTCCCTCCCCCACGAACACATCCTGTTCGTCCCGGACCGCAACCTGGCCTCATACGTGGCCGAACAGACCGATAAGCACATCATCCCCTGGGACGGGCACTGCTACGTGCACGATCCCAACATCAGCACGGGCACCGTGCGCGAGCTGAAGCGCCTCCACCCGCACGCCGTCGCCATGGCCCATCCGGAGTGCAATCCCGCCGTGCGACGTCTGGCGGATTTCGTCGGCAGCACCTCCCAGATGCTTCGCTACGCGGCCGAATCGGAGAAGGACTCGTTCATCGTCGCCACCGAAGAGGGGTTCGTCCAGACCCTGCTGGACCGCAATCCGCAGAAGGAGTTCTTCTCGACCGGGAGCGTCTGCGCGTCCATGCACCTGACCACGCTGACATCCGTCCGCCGGGCCCTCGACCGCATGAGCAACGTCATCCGGGTGCCCGAACCCGTGCGGGAGAAGGCGGCCGCCGCGCTGAACCGCATGCTGGAAGTCCGGTAGATGCCCGCCGCCCGGCCGCTCGAGGCGGGGGGAGAGCGCCCATGACGACCGCCATCGGCATCGACGTGGGCAGCGCCGCCGTGAAGGTGATGGCCCTTGTCGACGGACGCCCCGCAGCCTGGCTGGAGGAGCCCACCCGCCCCGCCGTGGCCGAGCAGAGCCGCGCGCTCGCAGGGCAGGCGCTCGACCGGATGGGCCTGTCGGCCGGCGCCGAGGCCGTGCCACTGTGTGCCACCGGCTACGGCCGCAACCTCGTGCCCGGCGCCCGCACGCGCATCAGTGAGATCATGGCCAACGCGGCCGGCGCCGCCTGGCTGGCCGACCACTGGGCGGAGCTGCGCGGCCTCTTCGGCGCCCCGCCGAACCCCCCGCACCTCGGCGGAGGCTTCCGTACCATCCTGGACGTGGGCGGCCAGGACAACAAGGTCATCGTCCTGGATCCGGACGGCATGATCCGCGACTTCTTCATGAACGACCGATGCGCGGCGGGCACGGGACGCTTCCTGCAGGTGATGGCCCGGGTGCTGGAACTGGACCTGGCCGGCCTGGACGATCTGGCGCTGTGCGCCGGGAAGCCGGCGCCCATCACCAGCGCCTGCACCGTCTTTGCGGAGTCCGAGGTGATCTCCCTCCTGGCCGAGGGGGTGGCCCGCGAAGAGGTCGCCGCCGGCGTGTTCGCCAGCGTGGCCGCCGGCGTGGCCGCCCTGCCGGCCGCGGGCGCCTGGCAGGAACCGCTGCTGTTCGACGGGGGGCCCTCGCGCAGCCGCGCCCTGCAGGCGGCCCTGGCCCACCGGCTGGGCATCCAGCCGGCCGTGGCGCCCTGCGGCCAGTTCACCACGGCGCTGGGGGCCTGCCTGATGGCGGATGCCGCTGCCGGATGACCGTTGGACTCTGCGCGTTCAAGGGTTATGATCGACAGAAGGCTGCATGAGGCAACGGGCCACTGGTTCCTGAGGGGGGGGCTGATGAAACGGGCAGTCTGCGTGATACTGGCGATCGGTCTGGCTGCCGCCGCAGCGGCGGCCCAGCAGGGGACGGCCGCCCCCGTCGTGGGGGAGGTCAAGATCCCCGTGCGCCACTACAAGAGCCTGTCGCCCAACGTCGTCTACCGCGCCGCACTCGACGGCGTGAACGCCGACGTGCGCTTCCGCGACGCGTACGCGGGCCGGGCCGACGTGCCCGCGGGGCTCGGCACCGTCAGGGCCCGGGGCGGCGACCATCCCGTCGCCGTCGCCTTCCGCACCCAGGCCGGACTGCTGTGCCTGGTGCCGTCCACCGGCCTGGAGGCCCTGCGGAACCTGTTCCGCCTGCCGCCGCAGCAGCCGCTGACGCCGCAGGTGCTCCGAGGCCCCCTGGCCGTGAACGCAGGCCAGCAGATCACGGTCGAAGGCGCCCTGGTCGGCAAGGGAACCGCTCAGAAGCTGGTGCTGGTCGACTCCGTGTTCACCTACGACGCCCAGGTCCCCGAGGTCCAGCGCGAGGTGGAGCTGCTCTGGCAGGGCGCGACTGCGCCCTTCGTGATCGACCGGCCCGGCCGTGTGGCCGTCTCCGTGCCGTGCGCGGCCGTGCCGGGGCAGACGGTCGAGGCCGCCGTCACCGTTGAGGCCCTGTCGCCCGATGCGCTCCTGGACCGCCTGGCCGCGGTCACGGCCGTCCGCGAGGGCCGGCCCGGCACGCGGAAGGCCTACGGGCAGTACGACGCCAACACCGTCTACCGCCATGCGTCGGCCGACAACCCCGTCAACGTGGACTTCACGGACACCGTCTCGGGCGTCTTTCGCACGGGCCTGCCTCGCGAACTCCTGACGGTCAGGGCGCTGCGCAACGACATGCTGGTCGACCTGCCGACCGGTCTCGCCTTCGAGGTGGCCAGCCAGGTGGTCTGCCTGGTGCCGTCGGACATGCCCACGCCGCTGGCGCGCGCATCCACGGCCGTCCCGGGCGAACGCGTGCGGATCCGCGGCACCACGGCCGGCCGCCGGGGCGGCTACTCGATCGTGTCGGTGGACTACGTGGGCTTCCCGGAGCAGGATGCGGAGGCTCGCGACGCCTGGCTGGTCCGGTTGGAGTGGCCGGGCACGCGGCCGAGGGAGTTCTGGGACTTCGGCCTCTACCGGCTCAGCGACCTGCCGTGTCCGGGCGCGCCGGCCCGCACGCAGGCGCTCCAGGTGTTCCTCAGCGAGTTCCGGCGGCTGGAGGTCGCCGTGCCGGTCCCTGCCGGGGCCGGCGCCGGGGGCTGAGGGCGCCCGCTCAGGACTGCGCGTCGGCGGCCAGTTCCCTGCCGCGCGCCATGGCGCGTTCGTTGAGGTCCAGCAGTTCCGGGCGCCGGCGGCCCAGCAGTTGGGCCATTGCGGCCTGGCATGCCTCGAGCCCGACCAGTTGCGTCAGGCGCAGGAGCGCGCCGAGCATGATGACGTTCGCGACGCGGACGTCGCCCATCTCGGCGGCGATCTCGGTGGCCGGCAGGCGCACGAGCCGCCGGGCGGCCCCCGCGCCGTCCGGGCCGACCACGACCGTCGAGGCGTTCACCAGCATCAGGCCGTCCGGCCTGAGCAGGGGCGCGAAGCGGTCGTAGGAGGGCTGGCTGAGGACCACGAGGGTGTCCGCCTGCTCCACCACGGGGCTGTAGATCGTGCCCGTGCCGATGACGATCTGGCAGTTCGCCGTGCCGCCGCGTACTTCCGCTCCGTAGGACTGCATGTAGGTGACGTTCTTGCCCTCATGCATGGCGGCGGTGCAGAGCAGCTTGCCCAGCGTCATGATGCCCTGGCCGCCGAAGCCGGCCACGATCAACCTGCATTCGTCCGTCTCGGGTAGAACGGCCACGTGCGGGAACCTCCAGTGGGGGCGGCTCACTGCCCGGCCTTCACGTCGCGGATGATCCCGACGGGGAAGGTCTTCGTCAACTCATCCTGAACGTAACGGCATGCCTCGGCCGGCGTCATGCGCCAGTAGGTCGGACAGGGCGAGAGCACTTCGATCAGGGCGAACCCGACCCCGTCCATCTGGTAGCGGAAGGCCTTCTTCAGCAGGGCCTTGGTCCGGCGGATGCTGGACGGGTCGGCCAGCATGGTGCGCGCCAGCAGGGCCGGAGCGTCCAGCCGGTCCAGGAGTTCGCAGACGCGGATGGGGTAGCCCATCTCCACGTCGCGGCCCCGCGGGCTGGTCGTCGTCTTCTGGCCGATCAGAGTCGTCGGCGCCATCTGGCCCTGGGTCATGGCGTACACGGTGTTGTTGATGAAGATCACGGTGATCTTCTCGCCCCGGTTGGCGGCGTGGATGGTCTCGGCCATGCCGATCGAGGCCAGGTCGCCGTCGCCCTGGTAGGTGAAGACCACCTTATCCGGATGAATGCGCTTGATGGCCGTGGCCACCGCGGGGGGGCGGCCGTGCGCCGCCTCGCTCCAGTCGATGTCCACGTAGTCATAGGCCAGCACGGCACAGCCGACGGGGGCGATGCCGATGGTCCGCTCGCGGATGTCCAGCTCGGCGAGCAACTCGGCCAGCAGGCGGTGCATGATGCCGTGGCCGCAGCCGGCGCAGTAGTGCGTGCTGACGTCCAGAAGCGCCCCGGGGCGCTCGTAAAGGGCGTCGCGGGCGGTCTTCTGCACATCCTGTGTACTCATCTGCCCCTTCCTCCGGGCCTCAGGCGAAGAAGTCCTCGATCGCGCGCACGACCTCGGCGGCGGTCGGCACGCGGCCGCCCATCCGGCCCAGCAGTCTCACGGGCGTGGCGCCGTCAATGGCCAGACGCACGTCCTCGATCAGTTGGCCGGCGCTCAGTTCCACGCTCAGCACCCCGCGCGCCCCCTGGGCCTGCCGGGCCAGGGCGGCATACGGGAACGGCCAGAGCGTGATCGGCCGGAACAGGGCGACGCTCAGCCCCAGCGAGGCGGGCGGCTGTTCCACAACCTGGCGACAGATGCGCGCCGGCGTGCCGTAGGCCACCAGCACGACGTCGGCGTCCGGCGGGCCGACCTGCTCAGAGCGCGTCTCCTCCGCGCAGATGCGGTCATACTTGGCCTGGATGCGCTCGTTCAGCTCGGCCAGGGCGTCCACCGTGTGGCGGTAGGAGCGGATGGTGTTCCGCGCACGGCCGGGCTCGCCGGTCAGCGCCCAGGGCTTCTCCGGAGGCGACGGGGGCGGCAGGTGGTCGAAGCGCGTCGGCTCCATCATCTGGCCCAGCAGCCCGTCGCTGAGCACCACGACGGGGTTGCGGTAACGGTCTGCAAGGTCGAACGCGTCGTAGGTCAGGTCGCAGACCTCCTGCACGGACGCCGGCGCCAGGCAGAGCGTGCGGTAGTCGCCATGGCCGCCGCCGCGCGTGCTCTGGAAGTAGTCGCCCTGGGACGGGGCGATGTTGCCCAGCCCCGGCCCGCCCCGCTGCACGTTCACGATGACGGCGGGCAGCTCGCTGCCGGCCAGGTAGGAGATGCCTTCCTGCTTCAGGCTGACGCCCGGGCTGCTGGACGAGGTCATCGTCCGCGCGCCGGCCGCCGATGCGCCGTAGACCATGTTGATGGCCGCCACTTCGCTCTCGGCCTGGATGAAGGTGCCGCCGCGCAGCGGCAACTGGTCCGCCATGAAGGCGGTCAGCTCGTTCTGCGGGGTGATCGGATACCCGGCGTAGAGCCGGCAGCCCGCGCGGATGGCCGCCTCGCCCGCCGCTTCGTTGCCGCTGATGAGAACCCGTCCTTCGTTGTCCTGCACGGCCTTATCCTATCCTGTTGCAGTGCCGGGGACTATTTCGTCGCGGACGCGTCCGCCTTGCCGGTCCGGCGGCCGATGCGAAACACCTCCACCGCCGCGTCGGGACAGACCGCCGTGCACCGCAGGCAGCCGGTGCACTCCACGTCGGGCTGGACGACGGCCGCCTGCACGCCGCGCTTGTTCGGGCGGGGGTCAATGACCAGCTTGCCGTGCTCGCAGAACGCCACGCAGAGGCCGCAGCCCTTGCAGTAGCGCTCCAGGATGATGACCTCGAATCGTCTATCTGTCATAGCGCGGTTGCCCTCTCCAGTCCAACTTGTTCTCCAGCGTGCTGAAGAAGGCGTTCCTTCCCGTTTGAATCAGCTTGAGCGGGCGGTCCGCCTTGCGCACGCGGACCGCGTCGCCTTCGCGCAGTTCCTCGTTCACCTGGCCGTCTACGGTCAGGCCCGGACGCTCGGCCCACTGCCGCGGCACGATGGCCAGCGTCAGGTGCGCGGGCAGCACCAGCGGGCGGTTGCTCAGGGTGTGCGGGCAGATGGGGGCAACGACCATGGCCTCCATGTCCGGGTGCACGATGGGACCGCCGGCCGCCAGGCTGTGCGCCGTCGAGCCCACGGGCGTCGCCACGATCAGTCCGTCGGCACGGTAGGTCACCATCGGCTCGCCGCCCACCTCCAGGTCCAGCGTGATGATGCGCGAGAGCGACGTGCGGCCGACGACCACGTCGTTCAGCCCGACGGTCGAGAGCACCGTTTCGCCGTCCCGCACCAGTTCGCAGGCCAGCATCATGCGGTCAACCACCAGGCAGCGCCCGTCCAGGACGTCGGCGAGCACGGCCTGACTGCTCTCGGCGTCCGTTTCGGTCAGGAAGCCGAACTTCCCCAGGTTCACGCCCAACAGCGGTATGCCGTGCGGCGCCAGATCGCGCGCGGCGCGCAGCACGGTGCCGTCGCCGCCGAGCACCAGGGCGAAATCGGCCCCGCCGGGCCCGACCGGGACCTCCAGGTCCAGGTCCACACGCACCTCGGCCCGCCGGGCCAGCCAGGGCTCGAGTTCGGCCACGGCCCTGTGGACGGCGTCCTTGGCGCGGTTTCCGACGATGATGACCTTCTTCGGTGCCATCGGCTCTCGCAGGGACGCCGCCTACTGCGCCGGCCCCTCGAACGGCTCCTCCTTCAGGTCTCCGTCGAGCGTCTCCACCAGCTTGCGGACCTTCAGCTCGGCCTCTCCCAGCAACGTCTGGCAGCGCTGGAAGGCGGCAATCACTTCCTCGTACAGCCGCAGCGACTCGTCGAGGGTCAGGTTGCCCTCCTCGAGGCGTCGCACGATCTCCTCCAGCTTCCGGAGGGCCTCCTCGAAGGTCGGCGCCGCGTCCTCGGACGCCTGGCGGGCGCTCTCGTCGTCAGCCATCGGGAACCCCGGTCCTGGAGTGAACGCAGCCCGCCGGCATGTCCGCCGCCACACGCGGGCTCGTCGCCATTATAGTGTACGGCCCGGGGGCAATGGAAGCTCCCCCTTCACCGTCCCGGTGCCGGCAGGTCCGGTGGAGGGCCGGCGAGCACGTCCGGCCCGATTGCGCGGGGTGGCCGTTTGCGGTAACATGGCCGTTGTGGCGCCGGCGGCACGGCGGGGGCGTCCGGGGCGTGCGGAGAGCCATTTGCAGGGAGGCGCTGGGATGCCTGAACTGTTCTCGGCAAAGGAGCTGATCGAGGTGGCCATCCGGGAGGAGCATACCGGGGCCGTCTACTACCGGGCCGTGGCCGAGGCCGCGGGAACGGACGAACTGGCGGCGTTCGCCATGACCGTGGCCCACATGGAGGACGAGCACGAGGCCGAGTTCCGGTCGCTGCTGGAGAGCCTGGGGCCGCCGCGGCCGCCGGCGGAGTCCTACGAGGGCGAGTACGGGGCCTACATGGCCTATCTGCTGGAGGGCCGCATCTTTCCGACCGGGCGGGACGGGGTCGAACTGGCCCGAAACCAGCCCGACGACCGGTCGGCCGTCGAGACGGCCCTGGAGCTGGAGCGCAACACGCTCCTGTTCTACCACGAGATGCTGCCGTTCGTGCCCGAAGAGCACCATGACCTGCTCAACGGCATCATTGCGGAGGAGCGACAGCACGTGACGGACCTGGCCCGCTACCACCAGAGGCACTTCTGAACGTCGTTGCGGAAGTCGCGGCGGGCTCGAGGGAGTCCGCAACGTCCTCAACGGCCGCCGGTTCCGTCAGGGGGGCCGCCTGGGCGTCCATGTGCCCGGCGATGCGTTCCAGCGCGTCGCGGATCTGCGTCAGCAGCTCCTGCCGGTCGTCCGCAACGGCCCGCATCTGCTCCACGTGCCGGTCGTTCAGGGCGGCCTGCAGGCTCGCGCGGACGGACACGACGGTGGCGAAGAAGGCCAGGATCAGGCAGATGAGCCATCCCATCATCTGAGTCGTGTTCATTTCGTCTCCCCTTCCTGTGGAATTCGGGCGGGCGGGGCCTGCACGGGGGCTCCGGGGCCGTCCGCACTGGCGAACTGCATGCGACAGAGCCGGAAGTACTCGCCCTGCAGGGCCAGCAGTTCCTCGTGCGTGCCCTGTTCCACGATCCGGCCGCGGTGGAGGACCACGATGCGGTCGGCATGGCGCACCGTGGACAGGCGGTGGGCAATGACCAGCGTCGTGCGGCCCTCCATGAGCGTCCCGAGCGCCTTCTGGACGAGCATCTCGGACTCGGCGTCCAGGCTCGACGTCGCTTCGTCCAGGATCAGGATGGGGGCGTTCTTCAGCAGGGCACGGGCGATGGTGATGCACTGCCGCTGGCCGCCCGAGAAGCGGTCGCCGGCCTCCCCGGCGACCGTCTCATAGCCCTCCGGCAGGCCGCGGATGAACGCGTCGATATTGGCGGCGGCCGCCGCCTGGCGCACCTCCTCGTCGTCGGCGCCCGGCTTCCCGTAGCGGATGTTCTCGGCGATGGAGCGGTTGAACAGGAACGGATGCTGCCCCACGATGGCGATCTGATCCATCAGGCTGTGGCGGCCCACATGGCGCACGTCGATGCCGCCGACCAGCACGGCGCCGTCGGTGACGTCGTAGAAACGGGGGATCAGGTCCAGCAGGGTGCTCTTGCCGGCCCCGGTCTCGCCGACGATGGCGTAGGTCTTGCCGGCCGGCACGAAGAGGCAGATGTCCTTCAGAACGGGTTCGTCGCCGTATGAGAACCAGACGTTGCGGTACTCGATGCCGTTGCCGACCGAGTCCAGGTCCACCGCGTCGGGGGCATCGCGGATGTCCGGTTCGGAGTCGACGATCTCGAACAGGCGGTTGACGCTGGCCGTGCTGCGCTGGAGCGAGTTGTAGGCCTTGACGATGCGGCGCACCCGGCCCTCGATCAGGCCCAGCGCGATGATGCAGCCGAGGGCCTCCTTCAGCTGCAGGCCGCGGTTGGCGACCAGCCAGTCGGCCACCATGAGCACCAGCGTCGTGGCCAGGACGCCTCCCAGGAAGTGCGGCAGCACGCCGGCCCAGGCCTCGCTGCGGACGAGCTTGAGGGCCCGCTGCACCTGGGCATGGTTCCGCGTCCGGAACTCCTCGCGCTCCGCCGTCTCCATGTGGAAGGCCTTGACCACGCGGATGCCGTTGAGCATCTGTGTGACGGCATCGGTCACATCGGCCAGCCTTTCCAGCATCTTGCCGGCTCGGCGCCGGATGCGGGAGCCGAAGCGGCTGATGACGAAGATGAACGGCGGGGCGGTCAGCGACGAGATCAGGGCCAGTTCGGGGCTGTACCACAGGGCCAGGCCAATGAACATGACCAGCATGAGCGGGTCCATGATGATCTTGCTGAAGATCACGCCGAGCGCCGTCTCGGTGCGGCTGATGTCGTTCGTGAGGCGGCTGACGATGTCGCCCGTGCGGTGGCGCGCGAAGTAGCTCAGGGACAGATCGCTGAGGCGGTCGAAGACGGCCACGCGCATGTCCGCAAGCACGTTCCAGACCACGCGCCCGCTCAGGTACTCCTGCAGGAAGCCCGCCGCCAGGAACGGCGGGCCGATGGCGAACAGCAGCACGAGGGCGATGCGTGTCAGGCTCAGATCATCCAGGAGCCAGGCGGAGACCCTCCGCACGATGGGCAGGCCCAGGAACCACTCCTTCGTCTTCTCCCTCAGGCCGGTGAAGGCCGGCTCCTGCGCGCCGTCGTGCCCGTCTTCCTCCGGCATGGGCGCGACCTCCGCCGGGACGACGGGCTCCGCGATCCGATCCGCCTGGACCGCCTGTGCGGGGGCGCCGTCGCTCCGGAATGCGTCGATCAGCGGATGGATCAGCAGCACCGCGCAGAGGGCGGCGGCCGAGTAGACCATCATGCAGCAGAGCGCCAGCACGATGGTCCGCCAGTAGGCGAACCCGTAGCGGTAGAAGCGCAGGAGATTCCTGTAGCTCTGTCCGGCACGTTCACGCATCGGGACGATGACCTGACAAGGTGACGCAGAAAGAGACACGGCCCGCCGGGCCGGCCCCGGGCCGTCCTGAGGCGACGATCATAACCGGCCCCGCGCCCGACGGTCAAGCCGGCGGCCGTCCGGCCAGGGGCAGGTCCAGTTCCATGACGGTGCCGTGCGGCGCGCTCCGGCAGACGATCGAGCCGCCCGCCTGACGCAGGCGCTCCCGCACGATGCTCAGCCCCAGGCCGGTGCCGCCGGGCTTGGTAGTGAAGGCGGGCTCGAAGACCCGCTCCAGCAGTTCCCCGGGGATGCCCACGCCCGTGTCCGCAACCGAGGCCGTCAGCCGGCCGTCGGCCGACTGCGCCGAGACCCGCAGCCGCCCACCCTCCGGCATCGCCTCCAGGGCGTTGAGCAGCAGGTTGAAGAGGACCTCCTTCAGCTCGTCCTCGTTCGCCGCGACCGGGAGCAGGTCCTCCGGCAGGTCGGTCTCCAGGCGGCAGCCGCGCCGCTCGAACTCGTGGTGCAGCACCTGCAGAACGGTCTGGAGCACATCGGCGAAGTCGGCGGCGCGATCCCCGTCTGCGGGCGCCCGGGCATAGCGGAGCAGGCCGCTGACGGTGCGGTTGAGGCGGTTGATCTCCTCGACGATCAGATCGCTCTCCTCCACCTCGATCCCGCGCGCCTCCAGGTCCTCGGCCAGGCACTGGACCAGCGACTTGATGGAGCTGAGGGGGTTGCGCACCTCGTGGGCGACGCTGGCGGCCAACTGCCCCAGGCTGACCAGCTTCTCCCGTCCATAGAGGCGGCGCTGGAGCCGCATCGTCTCCTGGATCAACTCCGCCCGGCCCATGGCGTCGGCGATCCGGTTCGCCATGACGACCAGTTGCTCCGAGGCGTCCTCGCTCAGCGGCAGCACGGCCGGCGACCGCCCGACGGCAATCAGGCCGCAGTGGCGCCCGGCCTGCACGACCGGGTAGACGCTGTAGGCCCCCAGCTTCCGCATCGCCGTCAGACAGGGCGCGTTGCGGACCTCCTGGCGCTCCAGCCAGGCGGACCCGGACGTCTCGCAGACGGCGAGGATCGCGTCGAAGTCGGCCTCGGAGAACGTGCGCGGCGTCCGGCTGCCGTAACGGGCGATCCGGTCCTCGCGGCGCAGCAGGATCGTGGCGCTGCGCACCCTGCAGCCGTCCCGGATGGCCCGACAGACGCGTTCGAGGGCCTTCTGCGGCTCGACCATGGGGTCCGCCAGCACGTCCTGATTGACCACGCTCAGCCGCTGTGCGGCGTCGGCGCTGCGGGGGAAGACCACCAGCCGCAGCAGCCGGCGCAGTCCGTCGCCCATGCGGGGGAACAGGTAGACGAGCCCGATCACCAGGATCGCCTCGACCAGGGGCGTGTTGAGTCCCTCCACGCGCTGCCCGAGCCAGAGCGACAGCTCGCGGATCAGGACGTAGTAGATGCCGATGGCCAGAAGGGTCAGGAACGCGTAGAAGATGCTGCGGCGCAGGACGAACTCGAGGTAGTTGTGCCGGTAGACGTAGTAGGCGAAGACGACGCCCGGGAACAGCGCGGCCAGGCCGACCATCAGGTCGCCCTCGGACGCCGGCCGCAGCGCCGCCGCCTGGCCCTCCATCAGCAGGGGGCTGGCCATCAGGGCCCCGGCCACCAGCACGATGCCCCAGAACAGCATCCGGAACAGGCGCTCCTCGTGCACGTCCCGCACGCGCCGGACCTGCCGGAAGCAGACCCATGCGCTCGAGACCAGCGAGAGGGCCAGCCAGGCGGCGAAGGCGCGACCCGCCGGCCCGGCGCTGACCGGCGCCAGGCGGGCCTCGCCCCCGATGATGTGCACCAGGAGGACGGCGAACGGCAGCACCGGCAGAACCAGCGCCCCGCCCAGCAGCCCCAGGACCCGGCCCGGCAGCCGCCGCTTCCGCTCGTGGAAATACAGGAGCGCCATCAGAAGAAGAAGGCTGGGCACCACGGCCACGCCCAGGCAGCAGAACACGTCCGTCACCCGCACGATGGCCGCCGGGCGACGGCCGATCAGAAGCTCCGCCGACCGGTCCAGCGCGTTGCCCAGATACCAGAGCCCCGCGCTCGCACCCAGGAACAGCAGGATCATCTCGCTGGCCGTCTTGCCGCGCCGGCGCACCACCAGGCCCGTCAGGACGCCGTAGAGCACGGTGCCGAGGATGTAGACGATTGTGGACGCGATGGCGGCCATGGCCACCGTATGCTATCCCTGCCAGCCGAACCTGTCAACGCGGCCGGCCGGCCGGCCCAAGACGCCGATTGACAGCGGTGGAGTCCTGCTCCTACAATCACCTGTGATTCTCCAGGGAGGGGGGAAGGTGCCGGAACAAGCGTCAACGCCCGAAGGGCTCCGACGGGGTTCGGTCGTCGGCGGCCTGACCCTGGCCGACTGCCTCACGACCGACCAGTTCAGCTCCCTGTGGCTCGCCCGACCCCCCAGGGATGCCCGGCCCGACACCTGCATCCGCGCGATCCCCGTCGCCAACCTGCAGACCCCCCGGGCCCAGGCGCGGCTGACCGAGGAACTGACCTTCTGGCAGGACCTCTCCGGCCGCTGCGCGGTCGACCTGTACGACCGCCGTCCGGACCGCCGGCACTACGTCATGGTCATGCGGTACATCCCCGGGGGCTCGCTGGCCGACCACCTCGGGGACGCCGATACGGACGACCGGATCGAGCACCTCGCCCTGGACTTCGCCTCGGCCCTGCGGGAACTCCACGGGGCGACCGGCGCTCACGGAAACCTGAAGCCGTCGAACGTCTTCGCCCTCCCGGGCGGCGGCGTCCTGTTCAGCGACTTCGCCATCGGCCTGTGGGCCGACGAGTGGGAACGGGGGTGCAGCGCCCTCGAACCCCACCTGATCCACCCCTATCAGGACCCGCAGCAGCGCGCAAACGTCCGGGACTTCGATACGCGCTCGGACGTGTACGCCTTCGGCCGCATCCTGCAGCACCTCCACACGGGCGTCCAGCCGGACCTCGCCGCCCCCGCGCCGCCCATCGATGAGAGCCGGTGGCCCGGGCGGCTGGGCTCGATCGTCCAGAGGTGCCTGGCCCCCGAGCGCGCCGACCGGCCCGCGGACGGGTTCGAGCTGTTCGACGTTCTCAGCAGCAGCATCGTCCTGGTGGTGGGCGACGGGCCGGCCGGCCCGGCCTTCCAGGACACACCGGCGCGCGAGACGGACCCGGGCGCCCTCCGGGAGGAGGCCAGCCGGCTCTCCGAGGAGGGCCGGCTGGCTGCCGCGCTGGACATCCTGGAGTCGCTGCCGCCCGACACCGAAGGGGTGACCGCGCTGATCGACGAGATCGAGCGCCGGCACCAGGCATGTGAGACCCTCCTTCAGGAGGCCGTGAGCCTGGCCGAGATGGGCAAGCCGGAATCCGCCCTGGATACGATTGCCCGGGCCGAGTCGCTCTGCGCGGACAGCGACACCCTGCTGGCGATCAAGGCGGACCTCGCCGTCACCGTGGCCTCCACCGCGCGGGAGACGGCCGCCTCCGCAGAGGACGTGGCCGCCCCGCGCGAGGCGCTCCCGCAGCCGCTCGTGGACGCGCTGGAGTCAGAACGATACCCGGTGGCCCGCACGCACCTGGAGACGTTCATCCTGGCCGGCCCCCTGAGCGACGAAGGTCTTGCCGCCGTCGCCCGCTTCCGCAAGGGGCGAATGCACAGAGCGTTCTGCGACAGCATCGCCGAGGCCCGCCGCCTCTACGTGCTGGGCTATCGCCGCAAGGCCGGCCGGGCCTGGCTGGAGGCCGCCGCCTGGCTGCCCAACGGGCCGGAGCGCAGTCGTCTGCGCGCCATCGCGGCCGCCGCCGAGCGCGGGACCCTCGTGCTGGACGTGGACGCACTGGGCCTGGCCGACCTGCCGCCGGGGGAGGCTGCAGCGCGCTTCGCCGACGCCCGGCCCTTGCGCCCCCTGCTTGTCGCCGTCGCGGTCATCCTGGTGCTGGCCGCCGCCCTGCTGCTGCTCACGACCTGCGCCGGGAACTGACCGCGCCGCTTCCCCCCGCTTCGGAATTCCCCTTGACGTCGTTGCCGTCGGCAGGCTATTATGAACATATGTTCAAAATGAGGCGCGGATGCCCAGGAACAAGAAACAGCGTTTCATCTGTCACAGGCCGCCCGTGACGGTGTTCAAGCCGGCGGGCGTGCCCACGCGGGCCCTGCAATGGGTGCGGCTGGGGCTGGACGGCTACGAGGCCATCCGCCTGGCCGACGCGCAGGGGCTGAGCCAGGAGGAGGTGGCCGAGCGGCTGGGGGTGTCCCGGCCGACGGTCAGCCGCATCCTGGCCGAGGCGAGGCGGACGGTGGCCCGGGCACTCTCGGAGGGCCACGCGCTGGCCATCGAGGGCGGGCCCGTGCAGTTCATGCCGCCGCCCTTCCCCGGACGCCCGGGCGGCCCGGGCCGGGGCCGGCACGGATGGGGCTGGCGACAAGGAGGAGGATAGAGCGATGCCATTGGGACAGGAACAAGGACAGGGACGCGGCGGGGGCGGACAGGGCGGCGGCCGGGGCCGGGGCGGCGGATTCGGCCTGGGGCCCGGCGGCCACTGCGTGTGCCCGAGCTGTGGCGCGCAGGCGCCGCACCAGCGCGGAACCCCCTGCTACCAGATGAAGTGCCCGAAGTGCGGAGCGCAGATGACGCGGCCGCGTTGACACGCGGGCGCGTTGACACGCGGGCGCGTTGACACGCGGGCGCGTTGACACGCGGGCGCGGTGAACTGAAATCGAATCGTTACCTTTTTCCATAGAGGAGGTCTGGCCATGCCAGGCGGAGACGGATCTGGACCGATGGGGATGGGACCGATGACGGGGCGCGCCGCCGGCTTCTGCGCCGGCTACAGCGTGCCGGGTTACATGAACGCGGATGGTCGCGGCGGCTGGGGCCGCGGGATGGGCTGGGGCCGAGGCCGTGGCGGCTGGGGTCGCGGCATGGGCTGGGGCCGAGGGTTCTGGGGCGCCGGCTACGCTCCCGCAGCCCCCGTGTGGGGCGCGCCGGCCTACGGCTACGCCGCCCCGTCGCGCGAAAGCCAGGCCGCGATGCTCAAGGACCAGGCCACGGCACTCGAGCAGCAGCTCGAGGAGATCCGGGCCCAGATCGAGGAACTTCAGAAGGAACAGGGCCGGTAGCCCGAGTTTCCGGCATGCGAAGGGGGGTCGCTCAGGCCCCCCTTCGGCGTGTGGAGAGAGGAAAGCAGGCCATGAGGATCTGCGTGACCAGTCAGGGCGGCGATCTGGAGGCCCAGGTGGACCCGCGTTTCGGGCGCGCCCGGTTCTTCGTGTTCTACGACGACGAGACGGGGCAGGTGGAAGCGCTGGACAACGCGACGAACGTCAACGCCGCCGGCGGTGCCGGCGTCCAGTCGGCCACGACGGTCGCCGAGAAGGGCTGCCAGTGGGTGCTGAGCGGGCACATCGGCCCGAAGGCCATGCAGGTGCTCCAGGCGGCCGGCGTCAAGGTGGGCGTCGGGGCGAGCGGCACGGTCGCCGAGGCGCTCGAGGCGTTCCGCCAGGGGCGGCTGGAGCAGGTGTCGGATGCGGACCGCCCGTCGCACTGGTAGAATGGCCGGAGCCGCTCAGGTCAGAAAGAGGATAGAATGAAGATCGCCATGCCCCTGTTCGAGGGGAAGCTGTCCGCACACTTCGGGCACTGTACGGAGTTCGCCCTGGTGAGCGTGGACGAGACGGAGAAGCGTGTCGGCGAGGTCGAACGGATGCAGGCGCCGACGCACGCCCCGGGGGTTCTGCCCCGGTGGCTGGCGGAGAAGGGGGCGAACTTGATCATCGCCGGGGGCATGGGCCGCCGGGCGCAGGATCTGTTCTCGGACGCCGGCATCCGTGTGATCGTCGGTGCCCCGGAGGCGGAGCCGCACGAGCTGGCGGAGGCCTTCCTGGCCGGCCGGCTGCAGACCGGCGACAACATCTGCGACCACTGACGCGCCGTCCGGCCTTGAAAGTGAGCCCCGGCCGCGCTACATTTGCCGGGGTCGCTTGGGCGACGCGCGTGCCGCGCGGCCCCGCGGCACGTGCGGTCAGGGCGGGCTCGGTGTGGACGGCATGATCCCCCACGGCGTCGAACGGAATCGCAACGCGGCCTGCGTCCTGTACGTCGGCGAGGCGAAGGGGTGTCCGCTGGCCGAGTTCGTCTGCGAAGGGCTCCGGCGCCGCCTCGGCCGGGAGTATCGGAACGTGTCGGTCGTGCCGGACGTGCAGGACATCTACGCCGAGCCGAACGCGATCGTCGTGAACCCCCGGGCCCGGCGGCTCTCGCAGGAACGCGGTGCCCGGGTGGCCGTCCGTCCTTCGGGCGCGGAGTTCCTGCGGGCCGTCTCGGACAGCGAGACGGTGCGGCAGGCGGTCCGCCGGATCCTCGACCAGCAGGACGGGCTCTTCGTCTGGATGTTCGAGAGCCGGCCGGGGCTGGCCCTGCTGGACATGCCCGGGGTACGGCTTCTGGGGCCGGACCCCCGGCTGGCGCAGACGCTCAACAGCAAGCTCTGGCAGTACCGCGAGCTGAGCGCCCTGGTGCCGGTTCCCGACTACCGCATCTGCGACGGGCGCGAGGAGCTGCTGGACGCCCTGCCGGACCTGCTCAGCCGGTGGCCGGACGGCGTGTTCGTCAGCCTGGAACGATCGGCGGGCGGCGAGCAGAGCATGGTGGCGCGCACGCCCGAGGCCGTCGCGGAACGCTTCACGGACGCCCGCGCGAGGTACCTGGTCACCCGCTATCTGCCCCACACGCACGATCCGACGGTCCTGGCGGTCACGGCCGGCGAGCGCGACGTGTTCGTCGCCGGCGTGGCCGACCAGCGCATCGAAGGCGGCAACCGCTTCACCGGGTCCACCTGGCCGTCGGTGCTGCCGGCGGCCCTTCAGGAGGCTCTGGGCGAGTGTGTCCGCCGCATCGGGCGCCGGCTCGGGCGGGCGGGCTACCGCGGCATCTTCGGCTGCGACTTCATCGTGGATGCGCGCGGCGACTACCGGCTGGTCGAGGTGAACGCCCGCAAGCAGGGCACGACGATGGAGTTCTGCTGCATGCTGGACCAGGCGCTGCCGGCGGGCGCCCCGAACCTGCTGGAACTGGAATACTGCGCGGTGACGGGGTCGGCCTTCCCGGAGAACACTGCCCCGCCCCGGGCGGACGGGCCGCCGCTGCATTGGGGCACGTTCAACCACAAGGCGCTCACGCCGGCGGCGACCGGGCGGTTCCTGTCCCAGGAGATGGCCGAGCGCGATCTGTTCCGGCGCGTGGCCGGCGGCGGGGAGGGTGGCTGCCTGTTCCTGGAGCACGTCGGCGCGGACGTGCAGGTCGAGGCGGGATGCTTCCTCGGGCGGGTGGCGGCGGTCGATTCGACGCGCGACGGGATGCTGTCCAGGCTGCAGGAGGGCCGGCGCCGGCTGGCCGACTCGCTGGCCGCTCGGTGAGGTCGAGTTTCCGGAAAGGCGGCGGACGATGGGCACGCTGGATGCGTACACTGAGGAGTTGCTCGACGAGTTGTGCGAGCGCGGCGGCGGGGCCGGCCCGGCGGAGGACCTGCGGGCGCAGTATGCCCGGGCCTGCGAGTCCGATTCCCCGGCCGTGATCGCCGGGTTCTTCGAGGCGCTGCTGGCGGCCCGGCGCACGGCCGGCACGGGAGCCGCGGCGATCGGCGTCACGCGGGAGGACCTGGCCGCGCTCTGCGCGCGGCACGAGCGGTGCGACGAACACGGCGTGACGGTCGGCGGGCGAGTGGGGCGCGCACGGGCAATCGCCGCGCGCGCGAGCGAGCGCGTGGCCGAATACCTGCGCACGCACGCGAGCGAGGCGCCCAGCGGGCTGGAGCTGTGGGACCGCATCCGGGAGAATCACGACCGCATCCGCCGCGTCCTGGGCATCTCGGCCGACGAATGGAGCACCTTCACCGGCCAGCTCGGCCACGCCATCGGCGACGTCGAGACGCTGGCGAGGTGCGTGCCCCTGCCGCCGGACGCCCTGCGCGACGTCGCGCGGGTCACGCGGTCCTGCCGCATGCGGCTGACGCCCTACTACGCCGGCCTCATCATGGCCGACCGGCCGGACGACCCCGTTCTGCTCCAGTCCGTGCCGACCGGGGAGATGGTGGACAACGCGGGCGAGGAGATCCCGCCGGTCGCCTCGGACCATTCGCCGGCGCGCCTGATCGACCAGTTCTATCCCCGCGTGGTCGCCGTCAAGGTGACGAACGTCTGCGCGATGTACTGCACGCACTGCCTGCGCATCGCGCACATCGGCAGCCGGGACCGCACCTTCCCGACGGAGGCCTACGAGGAGGCGCTCGCCTACATCCGCGCCCACGCGGCCATCCGCGACGTGCTCATCACGGGCGGCGACGCCTTCCTGCTGTCCAACCGGACGATCCGGTGGTTTCTGAGCGAACTGGACAAGATCGAACACGTGACGATGAAGCGGCTGGGCACGCGTGTGCCCGTGACGACCCCGCAGCGCATCGATGCCGAGCTGCTGGACATCCTGGAGGAGAGCAACGAGCGCTCGCCGTTGCGCGTGGTCACGCAGATCAACACGGCGCAGGAGATCACGCCGGTCTCGAAGGAGGCGTTCAAGCGGATCGCGCGCCGCGTCAGCGCAGTCCTCAACCAGGCCGTGCTCCTGCGGCACGTCAACGACACGCGCACGAAGATGTGGAAGCTCTGCGAGACCATCCAGGCCGCCTACGTGCGGCCCTACTACATCTTCAACTGCAGCCACCGCAATCCGCAGTTCGCCCACATGCGCGTGCCGGTCGAGGTGGGGCGCGACATCGTCGAGAGCATGTACGGGAACATCTCGGGCGACGCCATCCCCCGCTACATCGCCGCGGCCGGCGGCAAGGTGCCGCTGCACCGCGACAACGTCGTCCGGTTCGGCAAGGGCGAGGTAACGCTGCGACGCCCCTGGAACGGCGAGGAAGTCGTCTATCCCGACGCGGACCCGGCCGTCTACGGGCACGACGAGGGCTTCGGCTTTCGGAAGTACACGTGGTAGCCCTGGCCGTCGGCGCGCGGTCGCCTCAGAACTCCGGGGGGATGCTCAGAGGGCGTCCCTCGTGCACCTCGGCGTTGGCGGCCCGGTAGGCCTCGTAGTATCGGGCGGCGACGACCTCCCAGCTCACCTCGTCGATCAGGTAGCGGTAGAGGTTGTGCCCGAGTTCCCACCGCAGGCCCTCGTCGGTGGCGAGGCGCAGGATCTGCTGGCGCAGCATCTTCCGGTTGGTGAACAGCAGGCCACCGCCACTCTCCAGCGTCTGGGCGGTCAGGCCCTCCAGGGGCGCGGTCGTGACGTAGGGCTTGTTGAGCGCGATGATGCGGGCCAGCGTGCCGGACTGCGTCTCGTCGATGCTGGGCAGCACCACGAAGTCGCAGACGCCCATGACCTTGTAGTAGGTCTCGCCGCGCGGGGTGAACTGGTAGAAGTGGGCCATGCCCTTCTGCTCCAGCAGGCGCACGCCGTTGACGTAGCGGGTGAACTCGCCCTGGTCGTGGGGGTCGCGCATGTCGCCGGCGGCCAGGAGCAGCCACTGCTGCCCGGTCTGCGTCTGGATCTCCCGGCAGAGGTCGGCCCACAGGTTCGTCACGATGTCCCAGCGCTTGTTGGACTGGATCCAGCCGACCATGCCGATGATGTGGCGGCCGCGCAGGTGGCCCAGCCCGAGGTCCTCCTTGAGCCGGTCGACCTGGTCGATGGCGTAGCGGCGGTCGGGGCGGGCGCCGTGCGGCACGATCATGATGTTGTGCGGGCGCGTCCAGCCGTGGGTGGAGAAGGTCCAGTCCAGGCGCCACTTCTGGTAGTGGCACTTGAACAGCAGCACGTTGCAGGCGGCGGCGAGCCGGCGGATGAACTGCTCCTCGTGCTCCTTCATCCGGCCGTGCACGGTGTGGGGCTCGACGACGCTGGGCACGTCGGGCAGGGCCTCCAGCATGCGCAGGAAGCCCTCGTTCATGTCCGACCGCCCCTGTTCGTCCACGTAGTTGTAGATGCCGTACTCGTGCTGGCAGTGGACGACGTAGGGGTCCAGCTCCCGGATCTTGCGCACGACGGGTTCGTACCAGTCGGCGCGCGACATGTCGATCAGCGGGAAGACGTTCGGGCCCCGGCCGTCCGTGTGGCAGATAACGAAGGCCGGCCGGTCCGGTTCGTGCTTGCGGATGAACTCGAGGGCTTCTTCGGCGAAGGTGGCGATGCCGCACCTGCGCGGCGGCCAGGTGCCGACCAGAACGACGGGCTTCTTTGCGGCCATGGAAGGGGGCTCTCCGGTGCGGGGGTTGTGGCGTCTGCCTGGGGGGCTCAGACCTTCGTGCCAGGGGGCCGGCCGGCGGCGGTGCCCCGGGCGGCGCGTTCCTGCTCGCTGAAGGCTTCGACCAGGGTCAGCAGGGCCAGCAGGAAGCAGAGGGTGCTCTCGGCGCCCTGGTTGCTGTTGACGCCGTGCGCCATCAGGCCGTCCGCGCAGCCGCCGGTGCGGAAGTTGTAGAGGGACTCACCCACGTCGTTGACGCCCAGGAACCAGTCGAAGGCCATGCGCATGGAACGCAGGTACTCGCGGCGGCCGGTCAGCCGGAAGGCCACCTTGCAGGCCTCGACCAGGCCGCAGGCGTCGATGGGCTGCTGGTCGAACCCGGCGGGCGCGCCCTCTCCGCGGCGGTGCCAGCCGGCGTTGCCGACCAGGGAGAGGTGGTTCGTGCGGGCGCACATGCGGAGGATGAAGTCCAGGCTTCCGGCGGCCACCTCCAGGTAGCGCTGATCCTGCGTCACCTCGTAGGCCAGGAACAGGGACTGCGGGATCACGGCGTTGTCGTAGCTGACCACGTCTTCGAACCAGAGCCAGTCGTCGCCGGCTGCCCGGCGGTAGAGCGTGATCTGATGCCCGGCCAGCCGGTCGATCTTCGCGACGATGTCTTCGGCTTCGGGGTAACGCTGCAGGTAGTAGTAGAGGCCGAGGATGGCGTATGCGCGTCCGCGCAGGTTGAGCTGGGGCAGGTGCGCGGCGGCGTTCTCGAAGACCTCCTGGGCGAGGCGCACGTGCGTGGCCGGCCCGCGGTACATCGTGTACCCCAGCCCCCAGAGCGCGCGGCCGTAGCAGTCGTCGCTTCCCGCTTCGTCCAGGAACACGCGGTTGTAGCTGACCAGGTTGTGGAAGAGCCCGTCGCTGCGCTGCGCGTAGGTGATGAAGGCCAGGTAGGTGTCCAGCAGCCGCTGGGCCTCGGCGGAGCGGTAGAGGTCGTAGAACTTCGAGGCCACGACGAGCGCCCGTGCGTTGTCGTCGGTGCAGTAGCCGTGGGCGCGGTCGGGCACCGAGTAGCGGGCGTGCTGCAGCAGGCCCGTGTCGTCGGACAGGCGCATCAGGTGGTCCAGGCGCGGGCGGGGCAGGCCGGTGATGGCCAGCTCGTGGCGCATGCTGACGTCCGGCATCGAGGCGCGCACGCGGGCGGTCGAGATGGCCTCACGGACGGTATCCAGGTAGCGGCGGCCCACCTCGTTCCAGGTCATCCGGCGGGAGAACTCGTAGGCGTTCACCCGCATCTCGCGCACGCGGGCGGGGTTCTCCAGCAGCTCGATCAGGGCTTCGGCGATGGCATCGGGATCGCGCGTGGCGACCACCCGGCCCCGGCCGTCGGCCAGCAGTTCCTCGGCGTACCAGTAGTCGGTCGAGACGATGGGCTTGCCGGCCCCGAGCGCGTAGGCCAGCGTGCCGCTGGTGATCTGCTCGCGGTTCAGGTACGGGGTGACGTAGAAGTCGGCGGCCTTCAGGAACTCGCAGAGTTCCTCCAGGCTGACAAAGCGGTCGCTGAACAGGACGTTCCGCTGGAGGCCCAGGTCGCGGGCGAGGCGCTGCAGGCCCAGGCGGTAGCTCTCGCCGTGCTCGCGCACGATGTTCGGGTGCGTGGCGCCCAGGATGATGTAGCAGAAGTCCGGCCGCTGCTCCACGACGCGCGGCAGGGCCTGCAGGGCGTACTCGATGCCCTTGCCCGGCCCCAGCAGGCCGAAGGTGAGCGCCAGCGTGCGCCCCTCCATCTCGAACTGGGCCTTGTAGTGCTGCGGCTCGACCAGCGGGATCGTGGGCACGCCGTGGTGGATCAGCCGGATCTTCACGTCCGGCGCGCCGTAGATCTCCTGGAGGAACTGCGCGCCAAGCTCGCTCATCACCACGAGCAGGTTGCTCAGGGCGATCAACTCGTCCATCACCGCCCGCTGGCTGGGGCTCGGCTCGCGCAGGACGGTGTGGAAGGTCGTGATGATGGGGCAGCGCAGCTCGCGCAGCAGGTCGAGCACGTAGGCCCCGTCGCGGCCGCCGAAGATGCCGAACTCGTGCTGGAGCGAGACGGCCCGCACCTTGCTGTAGTTGAGTATCTCCGCGATGCGCACGTAGTCCGCGTTGTCGTGCTGGCGGAGAGCATACTGGACCTCCGGCGGGTAGTCGAGGTCCTCCTCCGGGTCGTCCATCGCGATCACGACGGTGCGCAGGCGGCCTTCGGTGCGCCCGCGCACGGCCGCCACCAGGTCCGAGGCAAACGTGGCCAGGCCGCACTGGCGCGGCGGGTAGGTGGAGATGAAGGCCACGGCGTCCTTGAGGCTGCTGAGGTCTTCCGGCATCCCGGCCCCCCATCTCCCGGCTGTTCAGTTCGGCAACGCCTCGGTCCCCCACGACCACCCCTTGATTATAGCCCCCGCGCCTTCGGGCCGCAAACCGTGGCCCCCCGAATCGCCGGCCGTGCCCCGGGCTCATCGGGCCCCCCCGCCAGGACGACGCCGGCCGCGCTCGCGGGCGCTATGGATGGAGGCTGTACTCGGTCAGGAGCCGGCGCAGGTTGCCGCCCAGGATCATCCGCTTCTGCTCGACGGGCAGGCGGGCGAACAGGATGGGCCCCAGCCCCCAGGCGATGGGCAGGTCCTGCAGGTCGCTGCCGAACAG